>OBLU010002946.1_pt1 | contig 15474 bp, 9 predicted proteins | sample 1518681 | NCBI WGS metagenome assembly OBLU01 (sample SAMEA3539304, study PRJEB22396) | soil metagenome | biome: tundra; feature: field; material: soil | place: USA | collected 2010-05 | depth 0.15 m
GGCGGGCTGGCAGGCAGAAAGCACTGAGGGGTTCGATTCCCCCTCCCGGCACCAAACGCGTTCGTATCCACCTCACTGCCTCGTTTGGTCAGCGATCTGAATTGACTCTGCGATCACGGCGGGTCCGGCTCGTAGTTCCGGGTGCGCTGTCGGAGCGCAAAAAGGGTGGCAGGTGCGGTTGGGCCGCGCTGCCACCCTTCTTACAATGCTAGTACTCTCGGACTGGTTACGCTCCCGCGCTGGCTGCTTTGACCCGACCTTCCGGGCGCAAAGCCTCCGCGCGAAGATTTTCGGCAATCGCTCCAAAGTACGTGCGGTAGGAGCGGTAGACGCCGTACATCACCGGGAAGACCGCGAGAGCCAGTCCCCAGCCCATGTGAGAGCTGACTGCCTGGACCATCGTGGTGACTCCTGCGCTGACGATGTAGTAGGGGAATGAGAGATGCGCCAGGCTCCACCAGATTTGTCCTGCCGCCTTGCCCTCGCTTACCGCTACGATCGCAGCGACCGGAGCAGTTTGTCCCAGGAACAAAGTGGCTGTCGCCAGCACCAGTCCCAGAGTACTCGAACTCCACTGCATACCCGGCCAGTGGGCATGGAACATGAGGCTTGCCAGGCAGCTGGCAAACGCCATCATGCTCAGGTTGAACGCCATCTGCTGCGGGTTGAACTTCGCATTCTTCCGCGGCCAGCACTGCACCGCGGTTGACACGCAGGTGATGACGACTGCTTCGGCTGCGCTCAGACTGACGACCGCCGTAAGCAGGAATGGCAGGTTCACCGACATGTTGCCGTTAATTCCCGGCAGCTTGACTTTCATCCTCGAAGTCACCGCTGCCAGTACCAGAACCGCCAGAGCGAAGTAGGTATGCAGCGCGTGGCTCACGAAGGTTGCATATCCCGCGGTGATCGCTGCGGCCAGCATCATTGCGCCGATGAAGGTCTTAATTCGCCGTGTGTTGTTCATATAATCTCGTCTCCTTTCCTTGGATTCACACGGCTCACTATTGCTCATCATCTCCAGCGTCAGTAAAGGCAGCGTCGGCAGTCCCCACGGATGAACCCCAGACCACGCTGGTGGCCGAAGCAGTGCCCGTGCTGGATCCCCAAACCACGCTGAAAGCGTTTAGAGTGTTGTCCATCCAGGGAAGCGAACTACCCCAGACGACAGAGCTGCCGTTTACGGTCGAAGTTCCCCAGACAACTGAGGTACCCCAGACCACCGAAGTGCCCCAAACGACTGAAGTGCTGGCGACGCTCGAGTTCCCATACGCCAGCGACACTGTATGTGTTTGCGGGTTAAAGACTGCCGTCGGCGAAAGGGCGGCGCCAACGTTGGCCGGAGCCAGGTCGCTATTGGTAGTAGCGGCCTGTACGTTCAGCAATCCCGAGCCCACCGAAAACAGATCATAGAAATCGACGAAGGTCTGCACCAGATGCGGGACATAAGCCGACGTAGAAACGAGCCCAAATCCGTTCATCTTGTAGGCAGTCTTCATCAGTCTGGCTTTCACTTGATCCGGAGTCAGCGTGCTTTGCTCTTGCAGTAACAAAGCTACCGCGCCGACGACGGCAGGAGTCGCCATGCTGGTGCCACTCAACGTGAAGTAGTCGTTCTTGCCGTCGGTGCCGGTGACCAGTTCATTCGGATAGGAGGCCTCCAGCGTGGCTCCCGGGGCGGCAAGAGAAACGATGTCGTTGCCTGGCGCCATGATGTCAGGTTTTACCACGTGATCGTAGGTCGTGGGTCCCTTGGAGCTATAGCTGGCCTTCGTTTCTGCTGAGGGCGACGTGGATCCGTTGCTCTTGGTCGCGCCGACCGTCAGCACAAGAGGATCGTTACCTGGTGCCGTGACGGTTCCAAAGCCGTTGCTTCCATTTACGCTCAAGCGGCCATAGTTGCCAGCAGCGACAACCACCACGATCCCGCTATTCCATGCCGCTTCCACGGCCTGGCAGAGAGGATCCTGCTTGTAGCTGGAGGGAATTCCGCGGCCAAGGGACAGGTTGATTACACGAATGTTGTAGGTGTGCTGCAACGCAATAGCCTGCTGAATAGCCGCGATCACTGTACTGTCCGTGCCCGCGCCATTCGCATCCAGGGCCCGCAGATCGATCAGACTGGCACCGGGAGCGACGCCAGCATATTCCCCACCCGAGAGCGACCCGTTGCCAGCAATGATACCGGCCACATGCGTGCCGTGACCGTAGAGGTCATACTGTGCCCCGGCGGAGTTGCTCGTCGCCGTACCCGTAAAGTCCTGGTGATAGACCACGCGCGAAGACCCGTCCGGGTTCTGCAGATCGGGGTGGCTGTCGTTGATGCCGCTATCGATCACGGCCACGCCGACGCCTGCTCCGGTATATCCTGCGCTCCAAGCCGTCTCGACGCCCGTCACATCGTTCGTCAGATCGTCCATCACGTTCATCGGATGGTCAATGGTCACGGACGCGATCTCCGGATCAGCCTCCAAGGCAGCCAGAGCGCTGACCGGAATCGTAAACGCCGCACTCTTGATCATGTGCAGTTTCGAATGCAAGCGTCCGCCGCGGCCCTGCATCGTGGCGTAGTGCGCCGCCGTCGGGACCTGTTTGTATTGCACAATGACCCTCACGGTCTGGCCCTTGGCAGTTCCCTGATGGGCCTTGGCCAGAAGTCCCGAGAGTTCGGGAGCGATCCGAGAGGAGAATCGGCCGTTCGATTCGCCCGCGATGGGGTTGTTCCAGCGCTGACCAAATGCCATTCCCGTTGCCAGGAGAAGGACCAGGCTCAAGCGCTTTCCCCATGCGGCGCTATGTCGTTCCCCGCGCCACTTAGGTTTCTGTGTTTTCGCCGTGTGCTCCATAAAATCTCACCCTACTTTCTTGATGGGGGAAAGATCGAGCTTCGTACCCAGCCCTACTGTTGCACGGGAGCGGCCAATGCGAGTCCGCGTAAGTCGTTGGTTCTATGGGGGATTGGCGAATTCGAACAGGGGCCGGTTGGGCCACTCTGTCCCTTGAGTCTGGGCATGGGACACTCTGTCTCACTTCCAGTCGGCGCGGATGTGACCTCAGTCCTCTGCAATGGGTTACCAAGTGAGTCTGAAATGGGACCGCGAGGCTGCTTAGCGGTGCTAGAGAGCCGCTGCTTTGCCAAGCGCAAGCCGCTGCGGCATCTTCGGCATGGCGGCCATCAGGCGTTGCGTGTATTCGTGGTGAGGACTAGTCAATACCTGTTCCGTGGATCCCGTCTCGACGATTTGGCCTTCGTGCAGAATCGCAATGCGGTCGCAGATGCCTGCCACCGAGGCGAGATCGTGCGAGATGTAAAGAATCGCCATTCCGAAGCTGCGGTTCAGCTCGCGAAACAGAGCCAGAATTTCAGCCTGCGTGATCACGTCGAGTGCGCTGGTGGCTTCGTCGGCAATCAACAGCGCGGGGCGGTGCATCACGGCCATCGCAATCAGCACGCGCTGCGCCTGGCCGACGCTCATCTGGGAAGGATACTTTCGTAGGAACTCATCGGTCGCCGGCAGGCTCACGCTTTCCAGCGCAGCCCGGATCGCGGCCTCGCAATCTGCCTTCGATCCCGATGCGTGGGCTCGCCACGCCTCTTTCAGCTGGGTCCGAATTTTCAACGCGGGATTCAACGACGACAGTGGACTCTGCAGCACCAGGGCCAGCTTCCTTCCGCGCAGGGCACGCAGGTCCGACTCGCTGAGTCGCAACAGGTCGGCTCCATCGAACCGGACCGTGCCTTCCACCTGGGCGTGCTTGCGATCAAGTAGGCCCAGAATCGCCATGGCGAGCGTGCTCTTGCCCGATCCACTCTGGCCAATGAGGCCGAGCACTTCGCCGCGGCAGATGTCCACATCCACATCGCGCAGCACCGGAGGCTTTTTCCCGTAACGCAGCCACAAGTGGGCCGACAAGAGAACTCCGTTTTGTGATTCGTCGACCATGCTTTCGTGTACCTTAGTGTCCCTCGTGGTTAATGGTTCTGATTTCGTGAACCCAGGCGACGGAAAAAGTTGATGATCACTTGACCGTCAGCCGCTCCGCATTCCAGTAAGTCTGCGGCACCAGAATCACCGGGCTTGCGCCCTGCACGGAGGCAGCGACCGCCGACAGCGCATTCCGATTCACCAGGTAAATAAACGGAGCTTGCTCCACGGCAATCTCCTGCACGCGGTCGAAGCTTTCTTTGCGCTTCTTCGGATCGGCCGACGACGCCTGCGCCCTCATCAGCTTGTCGATCTCGGCTTCCCACGCGGTTTCCGGGACCTTCTCCGACGGATTCCACTGGTGGTTTTCCGACGAACTGAGCCACACGTTCATCTGCTCGCTCGGGTCGAGTCCGACATTGGTAAGGCCGAGCAAGATCGCTTCGTAGTCGAAGGTCTGCGTCATGCGCTCGATCAGGGAAGGGAAGTCGAGCGTCACCACGTTCACTTGAATCCCGATCTTCTGCAGATCTTCCTGAATCATCGTAGCCATGCGCTCGCGGTATTTATTTCCCGCGTTAGTGATAATGGAAAACATCACTGCATTGCCGTCCCGGTCTTTTAACGTGCCGTTCTCCATACGGAAGCCCTCGCCCTGCAATGCTCTCAGAGCCGCCTCTTGAGAATGAGGCTCAGCCTTCAGACGGGCGTTGAACCAGAACTTGTTCGCAGGAGACACTGGACCAACCGCTGGCTGCGCATGTCCACGGAACACTACCCGTGCCAGATCCTCGCGATTGATCGCCTGCGAAATCGCCCGCCGGAAATTTGCCGACCTGAACCAGTTCTTCTTGTACCCCGGCAACGGAGACTTCCCCACTTCGTTGAACCACATCTGCTCGCTGTCGAGCGATGCGCCCGCATCATGCACCAGTTGCGGAGAAGTCGCCGCCAGTTTGTCGAAGTACTCGCTGTCGAGCGAGTTGATTAAGTCGATTTCTCCGCGCTTGAAGCGCAGCATTTCTACGTCGCGGTTCGGCTGAATGTCCAGCTTGATCGAATCCAGATAAGGCAGCTTCCGTCCCTGCGCGTCCGTCTTCCAGTAATTGGGATTGCGCTTCAGCAGAACCGTCGCTCCAGGCTTGTAGTCGGTCACCATGAACGGCCCCAGAACCGCCATTTCCTTCTTGCCGGAGTGTGCCGAGAGAATCGCTACCTGATCGAACTGCCGTTCGAGTCCGGCCACGGGCGCCGGAAAGGTAATCGAAATCTGCGTGGCAGAAATAATCCGCGTCTCTACGTCACCCGGTCCCGAACGGAACGCATCTCCCGTCGGCGAATGCAGCGCCGGATCCATCAACTGCTTTACCGTGTAAGCCACGTCCTCCGCGGAAAAAGGAGTGCCATCGGAGAACGAGACTCCGCCGCGCAGCTTGAACGTGATCTCCTTTCCGTCTTTCGAGACCTTCCACGACTGCGCCAGTTCGGGCTCCAGCGCCTGCGTCTGACGATTCAGGCGCAGCAGCACGCCTCCGGTCAAATAACGGATTGCTACCGATGCATCGTCTTCGACTTTCAAAGGATCAAATGTCTTCGGTTCCGACCGCAGGCAAAACCGCAGTTCGCCCTGCGCCATCGCCGAGCCTGCTAGCATTCCCAGGCAGACCAGCGCAATGAAGATTGCTCGTTTGCTCTTTGTTCCCATCACCGCCAACCTTCCGTGAGGCCCGTCATGCGGGCATTTCCTCATGCTTCGAAAGTGCAAACTGAAACGTGGTCACCACGACTACGAGCAACACCAGCGGCACGAATTTCCACGGCTCTTCGCCCACTGAAACCAGCCCTTCCAACTCTTTCAACAAGCTTCCCCACGACGGCATCGGCTCGGCGACACCCAGTCCCAGGATCCCGAGGTTCGCTTCGCTCAGGATGAACGCCGGAATCGAGATCCAGAACTGCGCATACAGCACCGGCTTCAGATTCGGAAGCACATGAATCCAGAACAACCGAGCGCCGCGAATACCTGACGCTCTTGCCTGCCGCACAAAATCCGAACTACGCAAAGAGCCTGCGGTCGAACACAACACGCGCGCCGCGCTCGTCCACCCCAGCAGTCCCAACATCAGAAAAGTCACCAGCACCGAGACCAGCGGCGACACGTTGAGCGGCATCATCGCGCGAACGGTGATCAGCAGAAACAGCCATGGCAGCGACAGAAACAGATCCGTTACCGCCATCGCAGCCCGCGCCCAGGCGCCACCCAGGTATCCCGCCAGCCCGCCGACGAGAGCTGCCATCAGCGTCGACAAGAGCGCTGCGGCCGGTGCCAGCAGCAGCGAAATGCGCGTCCCGTACAACACGCGAGCAAACCGGTCTCGTCCAATTTCGTCCGTGCCCAGCCAGTGCTCGTGCGACGGAGGCGCACCGGCAGCCTCGCGATACTGCTTCGCATATCCCGCTGGAGCCAGCCAGTTCGCTGCCAGCGACGCGCTGACTACGAGCAGCAAAACCGCGCACGCCAAGCTTCGCCAGACATTAATGCGCCACAGCTTCATGCTTCCTGACCTCGAAGCATATGTCCGATTACATCGGCCCCCGAGTTAGCCAGCAAGGTTACGAGCGTCACCAGGATGGTCAAATTCGTCAGCAACGGCAGATCGCGGGCCAACGCCGCCTGCCACGCCAATTGTCCAACTCCCGCCAAACCGCACAACGCTTCCACCGGGATTGCCGCGCCCACCGCGACGCTCACCGACACTCCGGCCACCGCCAGCAACTGCGGCCCGGCGAGCGGAATCACATGCCAGAACAAAATGCGCCACTCGCTGAGACCCTTGGCGCGCGCGGTGATGATGTGGGGCAGAGAATAGGCCTTAGCCAGCAGATTTCGTGCATAGCGGTACACCCGCGGAAACACGATCAGCCCAATTGCCAGGGCTCCCGGCACATTCCACAACACCGACAGCAGAGCCAGCACCGCCGCCGGAATGCAGAGAAACGTTCCGCTGATCGCCGTGGTGAGCGCGTCGAAAGCAGATGTGCGCAGCCATGCCGCGCTCAGCGCCATTGCCATCGCGACAGCCCAGCTCAACAACAGCCCAAGCCCCACCAGTCGCAGCGTGAGCGGAGCCCGTTCCCGCAGCAGCACGCTCACCGGTTGTCCCAGCGAGATCGAAGTTCCCAGGTCTCCATGAGCCGCACGTTGCAGGGAATGAAAATAGAAGCGGAAGATGTTGTGCTGGTCCAGTCGCGCCTGGCGCAGGGCCTGAACACTGGCTGAATTCAGGTGAGGATCCAGCTGCGCTTCATCCACATCGAACCCCGGGGCCAGCCGCACCAGCGTGGCCGAGAGAAGCCCTCCCAGCAGAACCGTAGCGACGATCGCGACTCCATGCCGCGCAATTTTCCGCCCTAGCATGGTCGAAGGTCTCCTATTCCGCTGTCGCTCCGCGGGACTTTGTGTCCTGCTCGCGGGTAATTGCTTCTGCGTGGTGAACTTGCTTCATGGAGTACATGCGGCGGTCGGCCTCGGCCAGCAGGCGTTCCACATCGGTACCGTCGTCGGGACAGAATGCCATCCCCACGCTCAGCGTGATCACATCCCGCCCGCACACATGCCGTCCCGACTCGATGGCCGCCTGGTTCAGACGATCGGCTTTATCTTTCGCCGCTTCCGCAGTGAGTCCAGGAGCGGTAATCACAAACTCGTCTCCGCCCATGCGCGCTACATAGTCGTAGCCGCGGCACACGTCTTTCAGGCGCGTCGTAAACTCGCGCAGCAGTTTGTCGCCCTCCAGGTGCCCGAACGAATCGTTGATCGCCTTGAAGCCGTCGATGTCGCACACCAACACCGCCAGCGAAGTTTTCATGCGGCGGCAGCGCGCCACTTCCTGTGCCAGATGCACGAACAGCGAACGAGCATTGGGCAGACCCGTCAGATAATCCGTCGTCGCCGAACTCTCCGCCTGCTGGTACTTCAACGCGTTCTCGACGGAAAGCGCGACTTTCGAGGCCACCGCCAGCAGAATTCTCAAATGATCGGGGGTGAAGGCATCGCGATTCGCCTGATACATGGCCAGCACGCCAACCACGCCATTCAAGCCTTCGAGAGGCACCACCAGCGCCGATTGCAGCGTCGTATGCTTGCCGGGATCGACAATGTAGCCGGCTTCCACCTGCGGATTCCCGTTCACAATGGGCTTGCAGTTTGCCGCCACCCATCCGCACAGCCCTTCGCCCACGCGAATCTTCAGCGACGACAGCATCCGGAAGTTTTCGCCGCTCACCAGTTCCGGCAACAGCCAACCGTTCCGGTTCACGAACACTGCGATTGAGTCGTAGGGAATCATGCGGCGCAGCCGCATCGACAGGACCGACAGCGTTTCACTCAAACTCAGCGACACGCCCAGGTCCTGGCTCAGTTCAAACATCGTTTGCGCCTCTTGCCGCGCCGACGCGATCGAGGCCAGGAAGTCTCCGCTGTCCGAGGGACCGTGGGTGGGTTCAGTTCGTTCGAATCCTGCCGCTGGCGCCTGGCCGCGCTCCACCCGCACCGTTTTAGAGAGCCCGCGGAGGCCCTCTGTGTCTTCTGACATCTGCGCGATGCGCTCCAATTCCACATAACGATCTTGAAGAATTTCGACCACCTGTGGATCAAACCACTTCCCGGACTTCTCTTTTACCTTCGCCATCGCCTCGCCCAACGGCAACGCGGGACGATACTGACGGTGAGAAGCCAGGGCGTCCAGGCAGTCCACAGCGGCCAGAATGCGCGCTCCAATTGGAATCTGTTCTCCGCTCAAGCCCTCGGGATATCCCGTTCCGTCCCAGCGCTCGTGATGCGAGCGCACAATCGGTGCTACCGGGTACGGAAATGCCACTCGCTCCAGGATCTCGGCGCCGACCAGAGGGTGCACCTTCATCTTTTCGAATTCTTCCGGGGTGAGCTTGCCCGGTTTGTTGATGATTTGTTCCGGAACCGCCAGCTTCCCGATGTCATGCAACAGGGCAGCGGCGCGCAGCGCCTCAATCTCGCCTTCCGGCAGATTCAGTTGAGTGGCGACGGCCACTGCGTACGTGCGCACACGCTGCAGATGCGTGTGCGTGGTTTGGTCTTTGGCTTCGATGGCCAGCGCCAGCGCCTCGATCGTCCGCATGTTCAGCGACGCGATCTGCTCCACGTGCCGTTTTTCTACCTCGACGCGCTCTTTCTCAGCCTCCAGTCTGCCGAGGTACAACCGGTACGATCGGTACACCCAATAGATCAAGGGCAGAATCAGCAGCGAGGTTTCCCATCCCTCCGCTCGGTTCACGATCCCCACGAGTCCCACTGCTGCCGCACCCACCAGGTAATACGGGAACGACCAGAAATAACATTCGGACCACACTTTGCGGCTCGATTTGCCCTCGGTCATCGCGATGACAATTGAGATCGGCAAGGTATTGGCGAAGAAGAACACCAGCGCCGCGACCATCAGGAGAATGGGCTTGTTCGATCCGAACCTGGCAGCTAGCCAGTGATAGCTGAGATAGGTTAGGGCACTGGCATTGGCCATCATGCCCGCCACGTTGAACAGCACCTTAACCGGATCCAGCCGCTTGCGCGCTTGCCAGACGCTCTGCACCAGAGTTGCCGTGCAGCCGATCAGCAGCGTTTCGGGAAGACTCAGTTCCAGCACGCCCAGCAGGATGAACAGAAAGTTTACCGACATGGTGCCGTCGATGCCGGGCAGTTGCACCTTTAGTCCAGAAGCCAGCACAGCAACTGCCAGGTAGCACGCGAACCGCATCAGGTCGTGCGATTGCCAATGCAGCAAGGCATACCCCAGCACCACCACGCCAAACGAGGCGGTGATGCCGACGAATGCCTTCGTCTGAATCGACAATCCGTCTTTCTCTTCGTTCATTTACAGCCCCAACCGCGACCCTTCACGGCCTCGAAGCGAGCGCGCTGTCCCCGATGACGCCCTCGTCATCCTCCCGCGAGCACACAAGAATTTACTGCGCGGACTTTGCAGCCCGCGCTCGGCCCTCGTGGAAGACATCTCTCCCGGTTCGAGCCTGCCCGCATCGTATTGCAAGGCTTAGCGGTTCTAAAGCTTACTTAAGTAACCACACGAAGGTGGGGCATCCAAACTGAAGTCTTAAGGCCGGATTTGTTGGCAGGGGTACGCCATGATCTAATTTGCCGCGGCTCTCCCGCGGAGAGCTTATAATCCGCCCATCCATGCCGCTGCTCAACGGCTTCAAACTTGGCCCGTATGAAATCCTTGCGCCCATTGGCGCAGGCGGCATGGGAGAAGTGTATCGGGCTCGGGACACGCGTCTCGACCGCACGGTCGCCATCAAGATTCTTCCGCACCATCTCTCTGACGATGCGACGCGCCGCCAACGCTTCGAGCGCGAAGCCAAAGTTGTTTCCAGCCTGAATCATCCCCATATCTGCACGCTGCACGACGTGGGCCGGCAAGACGGCGTGGATTTCATTGTCATGGAATTCCTGGAGGGCGAGTCGCTGGCCGCGCGCCTGGAAAAAGGGCCACTGCCGGTGGCGCAAGTCCTTCAGTACGGAACGCAGATCGCGAGCGCCCTCGACAAAGCGCATCGCAGCGGCGTGACGCATCGTGACTTGAAGCCGGGCAACATCATGCTGACGAAATCCGGCGCCAAGCTGCTCGATTTTGGCCTGGCGAAAGCCGATCCGCAAATGGGCACGGGAGCGACCCTCACCGATATGACGCCGCGGGCCACGCCGATGACGAAACACGGCGCGGTCCTGGGAACGGTCCCGTACATGGCCCCCGAGCAAGTCGAGGGGAACGAAGTCGATGCTCGCAGTGACATTTTTTCGTTAGGCGCCGTGCTCTACGAAATGGTGACTGGCGGCCGCGCGTTTCAGGGCAAGAGCGAGTTCAGCGTGGCCTCGGCCATTCTGCACAACGATCCGGACCCGATCAGCAAACTGCAGCCGCTCACTCCGCCGGCGCTGGAGCGCACCATCGGCGTTTGTCTGGAGAAGGATCCCGACGACCGTTGGCAGTCGGCGGGCGATCTGTGGAAAGAGCTGCGGTGGATTTCGGAAGGCGGTTCGCAAACCGGGTCGCTGTCTGGAGCGACGTCCGGAGTGACGTCTGGGACTCGGAGCGGAACCTCCTTGGGAGTGCCTATCGCGCGCGCCGGCCGGCGAGCGGACCGCGCGGGCATCGCGTGGATGCTTGCCGCTTTGTTTGCGGTCATCGCTGCAGTTGCGCTGCTGTTCGCTTTCCGCGCGGGACGCGGTCCGGAGCCGCTCGTCTTTCGCCAGCTGAACTTCCGGCGCGAGGCTGTGTTCCAGGCAGCCTTCGCGGCTGACAAACAGACTGTCGTTTACAGCGCTGCGAGCTGGGGCAACACGCCGCAAATCTTTACGGTGCGTCCGGATTATCCTGAGCCCCAACCGCTGGGCCCGCGAGGGATGCACCTGCTTGCGGTTTCGTCCCTGGGGGAACTTGCCGTTCTTCTGGATGCCCGCTACGTATGGTACCGGCTGTTCACGGGAACGCTGGCGCGCATGCCTCTCGGAGGCGGGGCTCCGCGCGAGGTTCAGGAGGGAGTGCGGCAGGCCGACTTTTCACCCGACGGCTCGCAACTCGCAATCATCCGCGAAGTCGCGGGCAAGGACCGCCTTGAGTACCCCATCGGCCACGTTCTCCGCGCGGTCAGCGGCTATATGAGCGATCTGCGTTTCTCGCCGCACGGAGATCGCATCGCGTATTTCGAGCACCCGCGCAAGTGGGATGATCGTGGCGCAGTCAACGTCATCGACCTTGCCGGAAACAACACCGCGCTTTCCGACGGCTACTGGAGCGCGCGTGGGCTGGCCTGGTCGCCCGACGGCGGCGAGATCCTTTTCTCTGCAAGCCTCAGCGGCGGAAGCTACACAGTCTACGGAGTGACGCTGAGCGGCAAGCGCCGCATCGCCTCACAGGCTCCCGGCGGCCTCACGATCCAGGACCTGGCTCGCGACGGACGCTGGCTCGCCAATCGTGTCGACTACCGCTACGTGGCGATGGTGCACACTCCCGGCGACGCAGACGATCGCGACCTCTCCTGGCTCAATACATCTCATGTGCGCGCACTCTCGCAGGACGGGCAGACGCTTCTGTTCGCCGAGACCGGCCTGGGAAGCAACTACGCCGTGTGCCTGCGCAAAACCAGCGGGTCGCCTGCGGGTTCTCCGGTTGTCCGTCTGGGCGAGGGATGGCCCGCCGACCTCTCCGCCGACGGCAAGTGGGCGCTCGCCGTGGTCCAGTCTAGGCCGCCTCAGCTTGTGATCTATCCCACTGGTGCAGGGCAGACCCAACAGCTTGCGCGCGGCGAGATTGAGAACTATGTCAGTGCCCAGTGGTTCCGCGACGGTAAGCGCATTCTTATCTGCGGCAACGAACCCAGCAAGGGCACTCGCTTCTATATTCAGGAAGTCGGTGGCGGCGCCCCGCGCCCGGTGACTCCGGAAGGCACCCGCGATGGCAAGCTGTCTTTCGACGGGAAGCGGGTCTTGGCGCGCGGGAGCGACGGAAAATATTCCATCTATCCCATCGAAGGCGGTGCGCCGCAGCCGGTGCCGGGCCTTGCCGAATCGGACGTCGTCGCGCAGTGGAGTGCCGACGGCCGCTCCGTACTCGTCTACCGTCGCTCCGAGATTACTTGCCGTCTCGAGAGCGTCGATCTCGCCACTGGACGACGTACGCTCTTCAAGGAATTCGCGCCCGCCGACCGCACCGGTCTCCTCTCCATGCGTGAGATGTTCGTGACCGACGACCTGAATTCGTACGCGTACACCGGCTATTACCAGGTGTCGAGCCTGTTCGTATCGGAAGGCAAGTAGTAAAAGTATTTCTCATTCGACCCGGATCCGCCTTTCTTGGTGTGCACATTTCTGCAAGCTAATCTTCAGACCGACGTTACCTTAGTTACGCCCTTCGTAACACGCCTCTCGGTCGAAGTGCCCTGCCTGTGTCACCATCATTCCAAACGCCGACATATGCCGACTCCGCACCGCAGCTCGGACCAGCAAGAGCCATTTACCAGCGTCCCTAATGGCGCCGCGAACGCAGCGTCTGCGCAGTTGGCCGTTTTCTCCGCTGATCTCCAGGGAGAATTCAAGGCGTGCAACGCCGCATTCTCCAGACTCTTTGGATATTCATCTCAGGAACTTGTGGGGCGAGACTTTTGTGCGCTCTTTACCCAAGCCGAAAAGGTAAACGGCGAAGACCGTTCTCTCTTGCGAAAAGCGATTCTGTCGGCCATTTCCGCGCCCGTTGACTATCAATGCCGCCTCTTTGCTCAACCCAAGACTGGACCGAGTTTTCCCGTGCAGTTCTCGGCGACGATTCTGGGCACCGCCCCCGCAGCGCTGATCGCGGTGGTCGTGCCGCTAGCCGCAACGAGTCCCAGTGTCGCGAACGCGACATCGCCGGTGCTTGCCTCGCCCCCACCGGGCGTGATTTCCCGCACGATCGATGACACGATATTCATTCTGGCCAGCCCCTTGATGCACCGGTTCATGGCTCTGGTCGACCGCGTCGCAAGCCACACGGAAACCGTGCTGATCACTGGAGAGACGGGCACTGGTAAGGAACTCATCGCGCGCACCATTCACGAGTCTTCGAACCGCCGCATCCGACCTTGGGTCGACATTAACTGCGCCGCGCTTCCCGAGAACCTCGTCGAAAGCGAACTCTTCGGATATGAAAAAGGCGCCTTCAGCGGTGCTGACGCTTCCAAACAAGGCCTGTTCGAAATGGCCGATAGGGGCACGCTTTTCCTCGACGAAATCGGCGAACTGCAACCGCAAACGCAGGTGAAACTACTGCGCGTACTCGATGGCCAGCCTTTCTACCGCCTCGGCGGCCACCGTAAGATCAAGGTCGATGTCCGCATTGTCGCTGCCACCAACCAGGATCTCGAAGCAGCGGTCAAAGACGGCCGCTTCCGCCAGGATCTTTTTCACCGTCTCGGTCAGATTCAGCTCCGCGTTCCTCCACTGCGGGAGCGCCCTGAGGACATCGTTGCTCTCGCCGAACATTTCCTGCGCCTGAAAGCGCCTAGCAAAAATTTTTCCACGCAGGCGATTTCTGCTCTCCTCTCGCATCCCTGGCCGGGCAACATTCGCGAATTGCGCAACCTGGTCGCCAAGATGGCGATGGAATCCTCCGGCTCCGAAATCGACTTCGCCCGGCTCAACGCCGCTCTCACCGGAGAGCCTGCCGCGCTGCGTCAAACTGCATCCATGCCGGTCAGCAATCTCGATAGCATGGAAGAGCAGATGATCATTAAAGCTTTGGAGCGCACCGGCGGCCAGCGCACCCTCGCCGCCGAGCAACTCGGCATTTCCCGTCGCACCCTGAGTCGCAAGCTGAAGGAATACAACATCAACTTCGCTCCCGGGGAAACCACTGCTTCAATGGGCTTCATCAGCAACGAGCAGCAGAAGTTTTTCCGCACCCGCGTCCAGATTCCGGTCACCGTCAAAGGCCCTCATGGCGAAGAAATCTGCGTGCAGGGAGTCAACTTGAGCACCGGGGGAATGGGTCTCGACGGCTTGAAAGAGCCTCTGCGCTTTGCCGGATTGCTCGACATCAGCTTCGTCTTGCCCGAAACCGACATCCTCTTCCAGGCCAAAGCCCGCCTCATGTGGGTCGGCGACGAAGGCCGCGTCGGCATCCGCTTCGCCGTCATCGAACCTGCTCTCTTCGAACAACTGCAGCATTGGACCAACCGCAAGATGAAAGAAGAAGGTTGGGATTTCCCCGCCTAGGCCCGGCCTTTCCGAGCCCTCCGACTGTGCAAGAACTTTCATCCTTGACGGCCCACCCGTCGGAATCCACAATGGTTGCCAACTCCCCTCGGTCCTCGTGCTTTCCTGGGCACCGCCTGCGAGACACGACGAGCGATTCCCAAGGTCTATATCAAGGTACGGCCGAGCGGCGTGCTTTTGTTATCAGCGCCCCTCCGAAGGTGCAATCAGCTGTTTCGAGTCGGGCGTCGACCCCCTTCGTCGTCCGGATACGAATACCCAAAGTTCTCCCTGATGAGAGGATCCATGAAAGCACAGACCCGCCCCGCTCTGACCCTTGCTGCCGTTGGCATTTTGCTGATTTTGGCCGCGACTCTCCCTGCTCTCGCTCAAGACCTCTCTTCTTCGCCATCTTCGCTGGCCTTTGGAAACGTCTACATCGGCGTGCCATCAGGCAGTAAGGTGCTGACCATCACCAACCTCACGGGCAAAGGCCTCACCATCGACAGCATTGGGTTTGACTGCCCCGGCTATGACATCGCGTCGGGCGTAGCTCCATTTTCCTTCGGCTTGACCCAGAGCATCACTCATTATTCGATCTTTTTGAATCCGACCGCACCGCAGAACTACAACTGCAACTTCGTCATCAACCTGAGTGACAGCACTGTCTTCAAGGTGCCGATGACCGGTACCGGAGTTGTGAGTACGGGCGTGTCCTCCTTGAATAAGTCGGCGTTTACTTTCCCGAACCAGAAGGTCGGGAGTACCAGC
>OBLU010002947.1_pt1 | contig 15473 bp, 15 predicted proteins | sample 1518681 | NCBI WGS metagenome assembly OBLU01 (sample SAMEA3539304, study PRJEB22396) | soil metagenome | biome: tundra; feature: field; material: soil | place: USA | collected 2010-05 | depth 0.15 m
GTCATCGCGGCGGGCCGCCACCCGGGGCCGATCGCGGCGGGCAGGCGCCCGAGGTCGGCGAGACGCCGACTCCCCGGACCCGCTCACGTCGCGTTCTGATCCTGGGCCTGACCCTCGGGCTGGTGGTGGTCGCGGGCGGCGGCGCGGCGGCCGCGATCATGCTGCTGCATCATCCCGCGAAGCGGCTGGTCGCGGCCGTAGCCACGCCGTCGCCGACCCATCCCCCGGCGTCAGCCACCCCGTCATCCAGCGCCACGGCCGCGACGCCCAGCCCGTCATCGGCCGCGGTGGGTCCAGGCGGATGGACCTATCCCAAGCCAATCGATCAGCAGGCCTACGGAAACGACACCGCCACAATCAATTCCGTGTCCTGCGTAACGGCGGTGACATGCTTCGCGGTCGACAGCGACGGCAACGTACTGGCGTCTACGGCCGTGAACTCGTGGCAGACAGTAGACACTGACACCGAGAAAGGCCTCACCTCAATCTCGTGCGCCTCGTCGCATTTCTGTGCGGCCGTGGACAATTCCGGCGATGTCATCCTTTACAGCGGCGGAGCCTGGAGTGATCCGGTGAGTATTGACTCCGGTAATGAGCTGACCAGTGTCTCGTGCCCGACATCGACGTTCTGCGTCGCGGTCGACAACCAAGGCTACGCATTCACCTTCACGGGATCCGCCACGGCCTGGTCGCGAGCGGTGCTGGACCCGAACCAGGACGACATAGCGTCGGTGTCCTGCCCCAGCAGCAACTTCTGCGCCGCGGTCGATCAGTCGGGCAACGCTTATACCTATGACGGGGACTCGTGGAGTCCCGCCGATAATATTGACAGCGGCAATGAGTTCACTCAGGTCTCTTGCTACAGTGACGCGTTTTGCGTGGCCGTGGATAACAGCGCGAACGCCGCGGTCATGACCGATGGCGGCTGGTCCGTCGATTCCATGCCGTCAACCGGGGCCGGTGTCGCTTGTCCCGCTGCAGGCTACTGCGTAGCCGTTGACACCAGCGGCGGAGCTCTGATCTACCAGCAGGCGGGCTGGTCAAAGGTGTCCAAGGTGGACGGCAACAATGCGTTCGCGGCTATCAGCTGTACCGGCGTGAACACGTGCACGGCCGCCGATCGATATGACAACGTCATATACTACAGAGCGTCGTTATCAGGGTGAACGGGCTGGCCAGCGGGGCCGCCCCCTTTTCCGCGACCAGCTTCAGGAAGGTGCAGCAAAGTGATCTGCCCCCAGTGTCAGGCGATGAACGAGCAGAGCTCGGCGTTCTGCGGCCATTGCGGTACCTCGCTGACCCGTCTGGCCCCGGCGCCGGACCCGCGGGACTCCGCGCCATCATCAACCATCCTGGCTGGTTCCGGCTCAGCGACCTCAGGCACGCCCGGCCGGTCCCAGCCACTGGACGCCTCCGGCCCGGCGCCGTACCAGTACGCTCCTGGCGCTCAGCAGGACCAGTACGCCCCGGGCCCTCCTGGTTATCCGTACGGCCCCGGCACTCCGGCCAGCCAGTCTGCCCCGGGCGCCGCTGCTCCGGCCGGTGCCTTCCACCTCGATCTACGGCGGCTCAGCCGGGTGGACCAGACCGTGGGGGGCGCTAGCCTGATCGTCCTCATCTCGGTGTTCCTGCCGTGGTTCGGGTTCGGTGCGCTGGGCGAGAGCATCAGCGTGAGCGGGACGACCGCGCACGGATACCTCGTCATCGTGGTGATCCTGGCTCTGCTGCTCATCGGCTACCTGGTCTTGCGATCCGGCTGGGAGGAGTTCCCGGTAAACCTCCCCATCGCGCACGCACCGCTGCTGCTCATCGGCACCGGCTTGCAATTGCTGCTCGTCCTCATCGGGTTCTTCGACGTACCGGTGGCGGGGCTCAACTGGGAATTCGGGGCTTACCTGGCCCTGCTCGCGGCGGTGGCCGCGGCCGGCCCGCTGATTGTCCCGGCGATCCGCTCGTGGCAGGCCAGCCGCTGACCTACCCGGAAACTCGCTGCCTGGCCAGGGCGGCCGGGGTCAGGTCGGCCAGCTGGCCGCACTCCCGGGTGAGATGCGCCTGGTCGGCGTAGCCCGCCTGGGCCGCGACGGCCGCCAGGTCACCCGCACCGCGGTCCGCGTCGATCCGGGAGATGAACCGGCGGAAACGCAGCACCCGCTGCAGTGTCTTGGGGCCGTAGCCGACCGCGGCGTGGCCCTCTGTGTCAGCGGCGGCGCAGTTGGCGCAGGCTAAGCCCGACTTCGGCGGCGACGTCTTCAGCGCGCGCCCGCGGATTTCGCAGCAGGCTCACCTGTAGGTGCCGGAAACCTATGCCACCAGGCGATATTCGTGGATGACGCCACCTACGCGGTCATGCCGCCGGACCCGGAAATGATCCAAGTCGGTGATGCCATCTGGCAGCGGCCGCAGTGGCGCGGCCTGGTCCAGGGCGCGGTGCGGCCGGTGGGAGTTGTAGAAGTCCTCGTACTCCCGCAGCACCATCATCAGGTGGCGCTGGTTCCAGATCAGGGTCCGGTCCAGCAGCTCACGCCGGCAGCTGCCAATCCACCGCTCCATGATCGAATTGGACCACATCGTCAACGACACCTCGTCCAGATGACCGGTACCGACGTGTGCGGGTGACGCACCGTTTCCACCCGCTGTTCGGCAGGGACTTCGAGTTCGTCGCGCACCGCCACAACTGGGGCGAGGACCGAGTCCACCTGCACGATGAGAATGGTGAGCTGTTCTCCCTGCCTGCCGGGTGGACCGACGTCGCGCCCACCGATCCGTTCACGGTGATCGCGGATGGCCGCTGCCCGTTCACCGTCGATGGCCTGCTGGCGCTGGCTGACCTGATCGGCCGGCTGCGGTCCCTGCCGGCGGATGGTGCGGCTGTCAAGAGGATTACGCCGTGATTGTCAAACAGACACACTCTCATGCCGCGTGGAGTGCATGCGCACAAGCTCACGGCAAGGTCACTCCGGCTGGGCTGGCACCACAGGGGCGCATGAGCAAGTCACCTTTCCGCCGGTTCCCTGTGACCGTTACCCAGCTGCCGGTCACCCGTTGCGAGATCCGCCGCCGCACCCCTTGGCGTACCGGCCCGGCAGCCTCAGTGAGATCCTCGGGCATCTCGTCCAGCGACGGCACGCCGGACAGGTTCCCGCCCTAGGCGCGAGGCGCCCGTGCCATCACGGTCCGGAAGGCGAGCGGCGCGTCGTACCCGCCGTCGCCGCGTTCCAGCGGCGCGAGCCGGGCGTCCACGGCTTCCCGGGCTCGGTCATGGTCCGCCTCGGCGATGCCGTACAGGCTGAGCGCGTCGTCCTCGAACAGCGTCTCGAGCGAGACCCGCACCGTCAGGTCATGGTCCCGGCTGGCGACGTCCTCCCATCCCGACGCCTCGAGCAGTTCCCTGGTCTCCTCCCGGTCCGCCAGGCTGAACGGCCCGGGGCGCCGCTTGCCGGGCGGCAGCTCAGCGGGAGGCGGCAAGAACGGAGCCAGGATCTCCGCGATCATCCAGGGATTCCGCGACGCGTCCTGCCAGCAGACGAAGACCAGGCGGCCGCCCGGGAGCACGTGACGGCGGATGTTCGCGAACGCCCGGACCGGCTCGTCGAAGAACATCACCCCGAACTGGCTGGCGGCCGCGTCGAACGGGCCGCCCGGAATAGTGTCGTGCTGCACGTCGGCGACCACGAACGAGACGTTGGCCACCCCCTGGTCCACGGCCCGCTGCCGGGCCAGTCCGGACAGGGGACGGGAGATGTCCGCGCCGGTCACCGCGCCGCGGGGAACCGCGGCAGCCAGCGCCAGCGTGGCCCGGCCGGCGCCGGAGCCTATCTCCAGGATCCGCTCCCCGTCAGCCGGGGCCAGGCTGTCGAGGAGGTAACCGGAGACCGCGGAGGTGAGCGCCTGCCGGTTCAGCCAGCGTGCCACCCAGACGGGGTCGTTCCAGCGGCGCCGTTCGGCCTGGTTGCTCTCCGGTTTGCGCTGCGGCGCTGTCGGCTCGGACATCTTCTCATTGTCACCCGCCGCCTGACTGCGGTCTTGCGGCTGGGTGCGTGCCCGCCGGGTCGAATCGGTCCCGCTGATCCCGCGGCCGGGAGGTGAGACCAGTGAGGCAGCTGGTACGTAAGCGGGCCGCGGGCAAACCGTGTCGGCACCGGCCGCTGCTCCATCGAGCCGCGGCGGGCTTCGAAGTCGCGCCGGGCGCTTTGCTAGTGCCGCGTCAACCAACGTTTGCCTCCTCCTTTCGGCGGCGCTGGCCGAGAGGTCAGAATGAACAGCCATGACTAGCGGATTCGCCAAGGCTGATTGCGGGCGTCCCGGTGGCCCGGTGGTACTGGTCACTGGCAGTTCCGGCGTGGTCGGCGGCGCCGTCGCCGCGATGGCCGAGACGACGGGCTGGGTTGTTCGCGGCGTCGACATGGCGAGTGGGCCGCGCACGCAGCTGGTCGGCGACCTGCGTGATCCCCGCACCCGCCGCCGGGCGCTCGACGGAGCCGACGTGGTGGTCCACGTTGCGGCACTGCACGCCCCCCACGTGGGGCGGGTGCCTGATGCGGAGTTCTGGTCTGTCAACGTCGATTCGACCGAGGCGCTGCTGGCCGAGGCTTCGGCTCGGGGCGTAAGCCGGGTCGTCTACACCAGCAGCACATCGGTGTACGGCGACGCTCTCGTCCCTGATGGCCGCGCTGTCTGGGTCGACGAGTGCCTCACGCCACGACCACGCGACGTCTACGACGAGACCAAGCTGGCCGCCGAGGCGCTGGTCGCCAGATCTGCTGTCCCGGCCGTGATCCTTCGGATCGCCCGCTGCTTCCCCGAGCCCCTCGAGACACTCGCCCGTCACCGCCTCCACCGCGGCGTCGCCCTCGCCGACGTCGCGGCCGCTCATATGCTCGCCGTGACGGCCACCGTCACCGGCACCTACAACGTTGCCGGGCCTCTGCTGTTCGAGCCAGACGACACTGAGCAGCTCTACAGCGACGCAGCCGCAGTTCTGCAGCGCCGCCACCCTGCCATTGCCGCGGCCTTCGCCGCGCGCCGGTGGCCCCTTCCTCAGCATCTCGACCGGGTCTATGATTCGCGCGCTGCGCTCGCCGCCCTTGGCTACCGGCCCCAACACGACGTTCTCCGCCTCCTTGGGCGGGTCTGTGCCGTAGCTGGTCACGTTTGCCCGGCCGGGTCTTCCGCCGCGGGTGCTGACCGCCGAGACTGGGCCGGTGAGTGAACGGCTTCGCGTGCGTGAGATCGATGATGACGAGGGCCAGCGGCTGGTGCGGATTATCCGCCGGGGCAGCGGGTCGGTGGTGACCTGGCGGCGGGCGCAGATGGTGCTGCTGTCGGCGCAGGGCATGGACGTGGCCGCGATCGCGAGGGTGGCGTTCACCAGCGAGGACCGGGTGCGCGACGTGATCCGCAACTTCAACGCCGACGGGTTCGGGTCGCTCTACCCGAAGTACAAGGGCGGCCGGCCGCCGAAGTTCACCCTGGGCCAGCGGCGGGAGATCAAGAAGATCGCCAAGGCCAAGCCCGCCGAGTACGACCTGCCGTTTTCGACCTGGAGCCTGTCTAAGCTGGCGGATTTCCTGGTGGCCGAGGGGGTGGTCGACGACATCAGCCACGAGGGCATGCGGGTCCTGCTCCGCGCCGAGGGCGTCACCTTTCAGCGGCTGAAAACCTGGAAAGCCTCCAAGGGTCCGCGGTATGCGGAGAAGAAGGCCCGCATCGAGCACCTGTACGCGATCGCCGACCGCGAGATCACCCCGCCGGACGGCGACCCGGAGGTGATTTTCTGCGTGGACGAGTTCGGGCCGCTCAACCTGCAGCCGCGCCCGGGACGGCAGTGGGCCGCAGTCAGCGGCAAGAACAAAGAGCCCGGCCGGGCGCCGCGGGCCCGAATGCGCGCGACCTACCACCGCACCGAGGGCGTGCGGCACCTGTTCGCCGCTTACGAGCTGGGCGAGGACAAGCTGTTCGGGCACGTCAAGCCGCGCAAGACCCGGGCCCGGTTCCTGGAGTTCTGCCGCTACCTGCGCTCCCTCTACCCGCAGTCCGTCCGGATCGCGATCGTCTGCGACAACTTCAGCCCGCACCTTTCCACGGCCAGGGACGCCCGGGTCGGGACCTGGGCAAAGGCGAACAACGCCGAGATCGCCTACACGCCGACGAATTCGTCCTGGTTAAACCGCATCGAGGCGCAGTTCACGGCCCTGCCTACGATGAACGGCTCCGCCGCATCGTCGACCGGGCAAACGTAGCTTGATGCGGCACTAGCCTGCGCCGAATTGATTGATCTGTGCTCATCAGGGACGAGAACCAGAGAACCCGAGCCACAGCAAATACGCGGCAGGCTCCTTGATGTGTGACAGGCCCTCGTCGCGCTGGGTAATCGGCCCCCGTATGGGGCGACGCGCACACTGCCGCCGTTATGCGCGTTCGAGCGGTGTGGGGAAAGGTCCGGCAGGTCCCGGGAAATGGCCGCCGGGGGAACCGGCGGATGTACCCGGGGCTGGATGACGCCTAGTGGCCTTGGCCGACGGACCCGAACCCGCGGAGCTGAGGGCTGCCTCACTATTTCCTCCACAGGCAGGACCGGTCATCCACTGGGTAATACCGGATCACGGCCGCGCTGCGGACAGGCCGCGCACTGTTTCCTTCCCGCGCCCGACCGATGGCACACTGCGCAGCTCGAGCGAGAGCGTGCCCCAGCACCGAGCACGAGCCAGAACAGGTCAATCTGCGGGACAAGAGCGCTCATGTCGTTGACTGACACGTTTGCTCGTGCCCGATGGGCGCCCAGATCGGCGTTGCTGGCTATGTCGTGCCTGTTCCGGGCAGGGCTGACCGGCCGCCTGCTCGTGAACCATTCGCCCTACTGGTCCCTTACTTTTGACGCTCCTATTTTCGTCAAGCGCTTGACTGATCGCAGCACGTGCCTGGAGCCGGGAGATGCGTGCGCAGCGGCGGCGTCTGGGCGAGCGTGTACACCCTCGCAAAGCGCAGGTCACCGGGTTAGCGGGCAACTTGGGGGCGAGCAGCCGACAAGGGTTCCGGCGATGGCGGCGCGTTATGCTTGCATGGTGCCGAATGGCAAGCCTGAGCTACCGGTCGACATTGAGCTGTACCTCGCCCAGCTGTCCGCGTCCGCCAAGCACTGGGGCCATGCCGTGGACCTTGCGGCTGCGGATGCGGGAGCCGGTGTGCAGTATTTGGACCGAGCCGCAGCGCGCGCAGCGGCGCGGCTGAAGATGAAGGTCGAGGAGCGCACCGGCGACGCTCCCGGCACCGCAGAACAGGTGAGAGCCCGCTTGATTGCAGCTTTCCCGAAGGCCAGGGTCGCGCCGTCGGGCGATCGCCTTATTGAGGAGGGTATGACGGGATTCTCGGCACGCACAGGTTATGAGGAAATCACCTTTCCGGCCAACCGAACGGACCGTATCGATCTCATCCAGCTGCCCGATATATCGGATCGAAGTATACTGCCCGGGTTCAAGGAGTAACCAAACTTGCAGCTGCCGCCAGGCTTTGCGCCCTCGTATATCCGGCGCCTTTTCTTCGTTCGACATCCGTATGATTTTCCCTTTCAGGTCTTCAACCCCGCATTTCACGCGCGGACGGCTGCACCGGGCCCCTGGCGGAATCGACCTGGCTTTCTGTGCCAGTTGCGGAGAGTCTCGGTATTAAATCCCCAGCCGCTGGCCGACCCGGACGATCAAGCCGCATGCGGCCCGCAACTCGAAGATCATCTGCACCGCCCGTTTCACCGACGTTTGTGTCGCAGACCCGGCTGTCCTCGCCCGGCCCGCTCTGGCGTTCCTGACGATACAGTCAGTGAATGCGAGTCTGGGCTGGCACTGCTTATCCGCTTGGTGCCACCTGGGACGGGTCAGGGACCAATTTTGCCCTGTTCTCTGAGGTGGCTGAGCGGGTGGAGCTGTGCCTGTTCGGTCCGGGTAACCGCAGGGAGACGCGGGTCGAGCTGACCGAGGTGGACGGTTTCGTCTGGCATTGCTACCTGCCGGGCGTCGGCCCGGGCCGGCACTACGGGTATCGCGTGCACGGCCCGTACGCGCCGGGCCGCGGTCACCGGTGTAATGCGGCGAAGCTGCTGCTCGACCCTTACGGCAAGGCGGTCGCGGGTCAGGTGCGCTGGCACGATGCCCTGTTCTCCCACCGGCCCGGCGCGCCGGAGACGATCAGCACTCGCAACAGCGCCCCTTTCATGCCGCGCAATGTCGTTATTAACCCGTATTTCGACTGGGCGGATGACCGGCCGCCGCGGACGCCGTATCACGAGACGGTGATCTACGAGGCGCATGTCCGCGGCCTGACCCTGCGCCATCCCGGGGTCCCGCCCGGGCAGCGGGGCACTTATGCGGGCCTGGCCTGCCCGGTCATCATCGGCCACCTGACCCGGCTGGGCGTGACCGCCGTGGAGCTGATGCCGGTGCATCAGTTCATCTCCGAGCGGCAGCTGGCGGCGGGCGGCCGGTCCAACTACTGGGGTTACAACACGATCGGGTTCCTCGCGCCGCACAACGGCTACTCGTCATCCACCGAGCCGCATGGCCAGGTCACCGAGTTCAAGTCGATGGTCAAGGCGCTGCACGCGGCGGGCATCGAGGTGATCCTGGACGTCGTCTACAACCACACGGCCGAGGCCGGCGCCTCCGGTCCGACGCTGTCCTTCCGCGGCATCGACAACGCCGCGTACTACCGGCTTGCCGACGGCGACCCATCGGTCTACCTGGACTACACCGGCTGCGGCAACAGTCTCAATGCCCGCAGTCCGCAAGCGCTGCAGCTGATCATGGACTCGCTGCGGTACTGGATCCTGGACATGCACGTGGACGGATTCCGCTTCGACCTGGCCGCGGCCCTGGCCCGGCAGCTGCACGACGTGGACCGGCTGGCCGCGTTCTTCGATCTGGTCCAGCAGGATCCGGTCGTGTCGCAGGTGAAGCTGATCGCCGAGCCGTGGGATATCGGGGAAGGCGGCTATCAGGTCGGCAGGTTCCCGCCGCTGTGGTCGGAATGGAACGGCAAGTACCGCGACTGCGTACGCGACCTGTGGCGCGGTGAGCCCGCTGCCCTGCCGGAGTTTGCCCGGCGGCTGGCCGGCTCCAGCGACCTGTACGAGACTAGCGGGCGGCGGCCGGTGGCGTCAGTGAACTACGTGACCTGCCACGACGGGTTCACCCTCGCGGACCTGGTCAGCTACAACCGCAAGCACAACGAGGCCAACGGCGAGGACAACCAGGACGGCACCGATGACAACCGGTCCTGGAACTGCGGCGCGGAAGGGCCGTCCGACGATCCGGCGGTCCGCGAGTTGCGCGCCCGGCAGGTCCGCAATTTCCTGGTCACGCTGTTCTGCTCGCAGGGCGTCCCGATGCTGCTGGCCGGTGACGAGCTGGGGCGCACCCAGCAGGGCAGCAACAACGCCTACTGCCAGGACTCGCCGCTGTCGTGGGTGGACTGGGAGAACGCCGCCGAATACGCGGACCTGGCCGACTTCACCGCCACGCTGTCCGCGCTGCGCCGGGCGCACCCGGTGTTCCGGCGGCGCAGGTTCTTCAGCGGGCGCCCCGCCCAGGCCGGCCCGGGCGGCCTGCGCGATATCGTCTGGCTAACCCCGTCCGGCCGGGAAATGACCGATGCGGACTGGCACGGCGGCTACGCGAGGTCGCTGGCGGTGTTCCTGAACGGTGACGCCATTACCGAGCGCGGCACCCGCGGCGAACCCGTCCGCGACAACCATTTCTTGCTGCTCTTCAACGCGCACAGCGACGCCGTGCAGTTCGCTCTGCCCGGCGCCGATCACGCAGACGGCTGGCATGTTGTCGTCGATACGGCGGCGCGGCCGGGCCGACCAGGCACCGGTGCGGGGCGCTCGCCCGCGGTGCTGTCCAGCGGGACGGCGGTCGACGTGACCGGCCGTTCCGTCATGGTGCTGCGCGCCGCCGACGATCCGGCCGGCGGAGCCAGCGCGGCCGGGACGAATTAACGCGGCCTGGCGGCTTGGGTCATGCTGATCAGCGCCAGAACGAAGGCGAGCAGGCCGGCTGCGGTCGTTACGTTGGAGATCAGTTCCGGTTCGTCGTTCGGTGCGTACACCAGCTGAAAGTGCCACTTAAGACTGGCACCGCTGCTGCACCTGAGGCCTCAAGCAAAGCGGCGATGCCTTTGCTGAGAGGCGGCTCAGTCTGGCTGGCAGGGTGGGCGGCGGCGAACGCCTGGGCGGCCCGCACCTATCAGCATCGAGCTCGGCCCCAACTGTATTCGGCCCTTATGCAAGCGTTCCGGCCAGCGCATCGGCGCCCCCCGATGCTGCCGTTGAAGGAGTCCGGCGCGATCAGGATCGGTATCGGGGCTGGTGCTCGCTACCGCGCATCAGCCTGGCTGCTCGCCGCCGTCAGGCGAGAGGGCGGCAGCCCGATCCGGTCCCTGATGGCCTGCTGGACCTGCTGCTTGCCGGGCCGGGTGTCCACCGTGATGACGTACTCCTTGCGGCGGAAGATGTCCAGCACGGGATTGGTCTTCTCGTGGTACTCGCGGAGCCGGACGGCGAGCGCCTCCTGGGTGTTATCCTCGCGCCTGATCAGCTCGCCGCCGCAGGCGTCGCACATGCCGTCCTTGGACGAGCTGTTGTCGATCAGGCTGTAGTCCATCCCGCAGCCCGCGCACAGCCGCCGGGCGAGCACCCGGCGCGCCACCTCGCTGTCGGGCAGGTCGAGGTGGATCACCCCGTCGAGGTCGTAGCTTTCCAGGAAGAACTCCGCCTGCCGCTGGTTGCGCGGGAAGCCGTCGATGATGAAGCCGTAGTTCCAGTCGTGCTCGCTGAGCCGTTGCTTCACCACGCCCTCGACGGGAGGTCGTCGCCGACCAGCAATCCCGCCGCCATCGTGCGCCTGAACTGCGCGCCGAGCTTGGTATGGTGCTGGACGTTCCACCGGAAGATATCCCCGACAGCGATGTGCTCGAGGTCGAAGTCCCCGGCGAGCAGTTTCGCGTGAGTTCCCTTGCCGCTGCCCTGGATGCCCATGATGACGTATTTCCGCATGTGAGCCACTTTCGCACGGAAGCGGGCCGTTGGCTCCTGGCCACATGGCTATGCCGCCGCCTGATGTGACGTCGCTATACCACGCCATCGGCGCGGTGCCGATGGCGGTGGTGTTCACCGGCTGACATCTGAGGTGGCAGCGCACCGGATCCCGAGGTGGTCAGCGAGTAGCTAAGGAGTGGCTTGAGACATGCTGCCCGGCAGTTGGCTCGCCGCGGAGCTGTACCATCTCATCGGCCGACCGGCCGACGCGAGGTTAAGGGGCGGCAGGCCAGTTGCACATCCGGCAGAACTACGTTGGCGACCGCCGCCTCATGCGGGCGGCAGAATTCGGTTCGGCGATCAGGCCCGGGTAGCCTCGCCGCCATGCGTGTGAACAGGAACTCAGGACCGATCCTGGTGTACAGCGGCCGTTTCAGCCGCTGTTGCCTTAATGTAATCATCACGCAGCGCCAGGACCTTAATACGGATGCTGGCGCTGTGCGTCGGCAGCTCGCTTTGCAATATGAGCCCGATCTCCTTTCGGTCGAAATACATGGCCGCGTCCTGCGGAGAGTCGAAGGTGAACTCGACGACGCGATGGGGTGTAGTCGAGTAAACATTGTCGTACGACGCCAGCCGCCGCAGCTCAGCCGGAGCCTGAAGAGCATCCGCGATCGATCGGACCCACGCCAGGTACTTGTGCTTGCCTCCAGGCGGATAGTCGATCTCGTAGATATATTTGATCACCGGAGAAATCCTTCCATCGGTGCCGCGACCTCCACGAGCGTCAGCGGTACGTGGCTATGGTCCGCCTAACTCCAGCGTCCGACAAGACCGCGACCGCGGATGTGCTCGTGGTCGCGCGATGTCACGACGCCCGCAGGCGAGCTCCCGCTGCGTGCCAGAACTCGTACAGGACGAAGGTATTGACCATGTCCGCATCCACCCGCGTTACCGGATCCATCTTCGAGCCATCTGGCTATCCGGGCGTTCCCGGGTCGGAGGTGCTTGATGAAATGGCAGACAGCCAGGCGATGCTGCTGGCAGTTCCTGCTCCAGCAGGCCGAGCATGAGGCCAACCTGAGCGAGGGGCCCGCGCGAGTGTGTCAGCACGACGTGGTCACCGGCCGGGCGTGGCATGCTCGACGTTATGGGCAGGCCCTTTGAACGGGTCTGCCCGGCGGCAGGCACCTGGTCGGTGCTGTTGACCTGGCCGGACGGAATCTGCGGTGCATCGCATGTCCATTCCGCCGTTGACTCCCCATACCTGTCCGGTGATGTAGGAGGAGGCATCAGCGGCAAGGAAATGCACGACGCGCGCGACCTCTTCGGGGCGGCCCAGTCGCCGCATCGGGATCTGCCCCTTGATCTTGTCGATGACTTTCTCCGGTACGGCCTCGACCATCTCGGTCGCGATGAAGCCGGGGGTAACGGTATTCACCGTCACGGCCAGCCCGTCGTCCGTGAGCTTTCCTGCACGTTCCAGCATGAAAGCGACTTCCTTGGCGAGGGTCTTGGTGAGCCCGAACAGGCCTGACTTGGAGGCCGCGTAGTTCGCCTGCCCGATGTTGCCGATTTCCCCGATGATGGATGACACGTTGACGATCCGGCCGCTGCCGCGGCGGCTGACGGGGCCCCGTTGCTCGGGCAAGCGCGAAGACGGCGGCCACCGCGGCCGGGCTGGTCTTCGATGCTCCGTACAGCGCCTACGTCCTGGCCTATGATGCTGCGCGGTTCGCCTGCATCGCCCTGCTCGCGCAGCAAGGGCTGCGCGCGACGACCAGCGGCGGCCACTACGCCGTCGAACAAGCAGTCCGGGCTCAGCTCGGAGACGGATTCCGGCCGTTCGGGATTCTGCGGCGGCGCCGCAACGAACTGGAATACCCGCACCTGCCCGCAGATACAGCCACCTCGGAGGAAGCCGAGCAGGCAGCCGGGACAGCGCACTGTCTTATCACCGTCGCGGGCAGGCTACTGCCGCAGCTGGCCTTCTTCAGCCAAACCAGGAGTTAGGAGACCACCGCAGGAACTGCGGCATGGAATCGTGCATGTTGCCAGCCTCCGCCGACTCGCTTGCTACCGTAAGCTTGTCTTGCGCGAAAGAGCAGGCCCAAGCGGTAGGCATTTAGCCGTCGGCCTGCCCCGGATCCGAAAGCCCAGTGACAAACCAAGTGACAACGGCCCCAGGCAACACCAGACGGAGTGCGACGTTCTCAGACACCGATATCCGCTTGGCCTGCAGTAATCGGACCTAACGCGATGCCATCAGATGAAACCGGCATGCATGGTAAGGAGAAGGTCTACGGTTCGATTCCGTAACGGGGCTCCGCAGATCAAGGATAAGATTCGAAAAAATATCGAATGGCCTGTAGGGGCCTGGGTGGGGCCTAACGGTCCCAAGAGGGGTCATAGGCAGGTCAGCCAGAGCTACTTCGGCGGGGTCGCGGACGCCGGGTTTCCGGGGATGATCCGGCGCAGTCCGTGAGATCCCGGAGCTGTCATAACCCAGGGAAACAGGGTGCCGGGCAGGCCTTGGTTGGTAACGGCGCAGTCAGGCACCGGCACTGTGCGGACACCCCAGCTTGGACGGGCTATCCTCAGGCGATCACGATCGATCCGCGGTCGATCCCGCGCAGCAGGTCGCCGATGTCCGGTGATGGCCCGAGCTGGTCACAGGAGTGGAAACGCAGGTGACGGTCGCGCCAGTCCTGGCATCTGGTCAGTGTCCCAGACAGCGGCGACGTCGGCGGCATAGCTGGCCCTGTCCCGGCACAGACGCGCGGCCTGGCGCCCGTGACCTGACGTGGATGCCGGGCAGACGGGCCAGAGGCGGGCGGACAGCCCGGCGGCCAGCTGGAACTACGCCATCGAGCGGTCTCGCCCGGGCTGCAGGCCGAGCCTGGCGGGCTGACCGGCGACCGACGGTACCGTCCAGCGCGGCCCATGCCCTTTCGGCCGCGTCGGCCAGGCTCATGCAGACTGGGTAGATCGCCGCATCGGGACCTCCGCTGGGAGCGCTGCAGACACGCACTCATGCCGATGTGAGCGCGTCTAATTAGAAGCAGAGGTGAGTACGCGGGATAAGAATGTGTTTACAACAACGCAGGCCATCATCGTCCTACTTTCGACATTCAGCTACCTTACGGGTAGAGCCGCCCTGTGCCAAGGTTGGACGCTATTCATTGGTGCCAAGGCTGGACGTCCGCACCTTCTCGGGGCAAAGCTAGCCAGCAGGTGCTCGGTGCGACGAGGAGCGCGATGATACGCACACCGGAAGAAGTGTTCGGCCGCCACGCCCATGCCCACGGCGATGGCAACCTGGACGGCTTGATCCGCGTGCAGACCGTCCGCTGCGCCCTACAGCACAACAGATGAGCAGCAACCAGGAAGGAAGTCCGCCGATGACGACGACCGCCCAGCAGACCGAGGCCGCGACAGCGGTGACCACCTGGCTCGCCGAGTTCAGTGCTGCCCTGGTCGCGAACGATCCGGCCAGAGCCGCCGCTCTGTTCACCGAGGACTGCTTCTGGCGTGACCTCATCTCCTTCACCTGGAACATCAGGACCTTCGAGGGCCGCGCCGAGATCACCCGCATGCTCGAAGCCACGCTGTCACGGGTGCAGCCCGCCGGCTGGGCGGTCACCGACGGCGAGGAACCCGCCGAGACCGACGGCATCGCCGAGGCCTGGATCAACTTCGAGACCTCGGCCGGCCGGGGACACGGCCACCTGCGGCTGCGCGGCGGCCAGTGCTGGACCCTGCTCACCACCCTCTATGAGCTCAAGGGCTATGAGGAGCCGAAAGGCCTGCGCCGCCCTATGGGCGCCGAGCACGGCGTGAACCGCGACCGGACCACCTGGCTGGAGGATCGCGAGTACGAGACCCAGGAACTGGGGGTCACCGAGCAGCCGTACGTGCTGATCGTCGGCGGCGGCCAGGCCGGCATCGGGCTCGCGGCAAGGCTCCGGCAGCTCAGTGTGCCCACGATCGTCATCGACAAGCGCGCCCGCCCGGGTGACCAGTGGCGGAGCCGGTACAAGTCGCTCTGCCTGCACGACCCCGTCTGGTACGACCACATGCCGTACCTGAAGTTCCCGGACAACTGGCCGGTGTTCTCGCCCAAGGACAAGATCGCCGACTGGCTTGAGTCATACACCAAGGTCATGGAGCTCAACTACTGGCCGGGCACTGAGGCCAAGAGCGCCAGCTACAACGAGGCCAGCAAAGAATGGACGGTCAACGTCGAACGGGACGGCCAAGCGGTGGTGCTGCGCCCGAAACAGCTCGTCCTGGCCACGGGAATGTCCGGCAAGCCCAACATCCCGTCCTTCCCCGGCATGGACAAATTCCGCGGCGACCAGCACCACTCCTACGCCCACCCGGGCCCGGACGCAATGCCACGGGCTTTAGCGGTTTAGGTCTTGATGGGTGGTTCTGTTTTCGGTTA
>OBLU010002948.1_pt1 | contig 15470 bp, 12 predicted proteins | sample 1518681 | NCBI WGS metagenome assembly OBLU01 (sample SAMEA3539304, study PRJEB22396) | soil metagenome | biome: tundra; feature: field; material: soil | place: USA | collected 2010-05 | depth 0.15 m
GGATAGTATCGACGTTCACGTTCTCGGGCAGCGAGAAGCTGCGTTCGAAGCTGCCGTAGAAGCTTTCCACGCGATGGAATTTCTCGTTCTTGTCCTCCTTTTGCTGCTTGCGTTCGCCCTTGATCGTAATCATTCCGTCATCAACAGTGACCTGCACATCCTCCTTCTTCACGGCGGGCAGCTCCGCCCGGATGACGTACTCCTTGTCGGTCTCGCTAATGTCCGCCGACGGTGCCCAGTCGAGTTTCTTGCCGTTGCCCGGCAGGCCCAGCCGCGGCCATGCCGCGAGACCAGCGGGCATCAGCCGATTGAATAGCGAGTCGACGTCGCTGAATGGATCCCAACGTATTACAGCCATGAGGTTCTCCTTGAGTCATTGGATTGGTTGATCTGGAACCAGCCGGCGAATGCTGGACTGAGGTTGCAGTGATTGCGATCCGCGAATGTACTTATCGTTTGGTGCAACGCACGTCAACCGGTGAGCAGATCGGGCTCGCCGCAATGGCGAAGGACTTGCGCGCGCGCGCTGCTGCGCAGCTCGACGGCTGCGGCGAACACATCGTCGTGCGCGTTCGCAATCAGGGGACTGCCGATGACGGCCTCGACCGGCTGGCGGCGCATCAGATGCTGGCCATCGCGCAGCACCGAGCGCGTGCCGCGTAGAGTCAGCGGAATGACGGGCGTGCCGGTCGCGGCGGCGATCTCGAACGCCCCGAGATGAAACGACCGCAGACCCGTGACCACCGTGAATGTGCCCTCGGGGAAAATGATGACGGAATGTCCATGCGCAAGCGCCGCCTTCAACCGCTGCACCTCGAGCAGACGCTGTTCGGCTTCGGAACGCTCCACGAAGATGATCCCCAACTTGTCCAGGTAAGTGCGCAGTACCGGCACACGGCGCAGGTCGGCCTTGGCGACCACGATATGGGCATCGGGTAGCAGTGCAGCCACGAATATGCTATCGAGGTAGCTGCAATGGTTGACCACGATGACGTGCGGTACCGGTAGCGGCTTCGGCGTTTCCCATTTCACCGAGAATGGGATGCACCAGGCGCGAACCAGCCAGCTGGCCGCTCGATGAGTCAGATGCCAGGCGCGAGGCTGATTGCGCTGCAGCGCGATTAGCAGTCCCGCCGGCACTCCGATTATGCAGAACACGCCCCAGGCATAGAGACCGTATGCGATACGCAGTCCGGCTGCCCATGCGTGGCGCTGCCGTGCCAGGGCCCCTTCGATCCTCAGGCGCAGCATCTGCAGCGCGGGCCCCGCGTGAGCGCGGCCGAGGGAACCGTCCTCGAAGGCAGCACGAGTGGCCGCGCGCCGCAACTTGCCGCTCGAGGTCTTCGCTACCGCGTGAGGTGGGGCGAGCACGATGACTTCCGGCGGTTCGCCGACGCATTCCACGACCCGCTCGTTGATGTGTCGCTTCAGATTGGACCGCATCGTCGCGTCGGCGATGCGGGTCTCGGCCACGATGACGAGCCTTTCCGTTGCGGTCCGGGGATCCCTGGTACCGAGTGCGACCACGCAGCCCTTGCGTACACCCACGAGCTCGCCCACCGCGCTCTCGATCTCGTCCGGATAGAGGTGCTGCCCGCGCCGAATGATGATGTCCTTGACGCGACCGGTGATGAAGAGCTCACCGGCCGCCAGATAGGCACGATCACCGGTGTCACGCCATTCTCCGCTCAGCAGATGCGCGGTGGCATCGGGGTTGTGATAGTAGCCGCTGGTGGCGGACGGGCCGGTGAACTGCAACGTGCCCTCGACCCGCTCAGGCACCTCGCAGCCAGTCTCATCGATGATGCGCACCAGGTATCCGGGCAGCGGCCGGCCGCAGGAGACGAATCGCAGCGCATTGGGAGTGGTAGCCGGCGTCGAGGCCGCTTGACCACGGGCGGCCATCACAGCGCGATCGACCCGATCCACGACCGGGCCGCGCCCAAGGGGCGGAAAGGTCAGCCCTACGGCGGCTTCGGCCAGGCCGTAGACCGGTGTCATCGCTTCGGCCCGGTACCCGTACGGCGTGAAACGCCTGGCGAATCGCTCGAGCGTGTCGGGATCGACCGGCTCCGCGCCATTGAACGCGACTCGTAATGACGACAAGTCGAGGCCGCTGATGTCTTGATCGGCCAGGCGTCGCGCGCACAGCTCGTACCCGAAATTGGGTGAGGCCGTGAGGGTGCCGCGATACCGCTGGATGGTCTGTAACCAGCGTGCCGGGCGCGCCAGGAACGCTGTCGGGGGCATGATGACCAGCAGGCAGCCGAAATAGAGCGATCCGAGCCAGGCGCCGATCAGACCCATGTCGTGATAGAGCGGCAGCCAGCTGACGAACACATCTGACCCATCGGCCTTGATCAGTTTGCCGATGGCGCGGATGTTGGCGAGCAGGTTGGCATGGGTGAGCACGACCCCCTTCGGCGATCCGGTGCTGCCGGAGGTGTACTGCAGCAGCGCGATCGAATCCCCAGCGGCCGGATTGGGCGGCGGCTGATCGGGCCCAGCTTGGGTCAACTCGGCAACCGACCAGACGTGTCGCAGACTGGGAACTCTCGAGCGCAGCAGATGCGCTATGGATCGGGCTTCGGGGACGGTGACGAGTGCATCGGCCGCGGCATTGACTAGGACGCCCGCATAGCGATGCACGTGCTCCTCGATCTGCGACGGGCGCGTGGGTGGATAGATCGGCACCGGAACGGCGCCTGCATAGAGGACGCCGAAGAACGAGTACAGGTAGTCGGCTCCCGTCGGCAACATCAGCGCGACGGTCGCGCCCGGCTGTACCGAGGAATGCTGCAATGCGCCGGCGATGCGGCGAGCCGCCTCTCGAAGCTGGCCGTAGGTGACTGTGCACGAGGACTCGCCGTCGAGGACCACGGCGTGAATGGCATCCGGATGCCGCTGCGCATGCCATTCCAGCACGTCGATGAGCGTGCATGCGGTGCTGGGCGTACCCAAGGGCTGACGAGCCCCCCGAGCAAGCTCGGCAGGGACGGTCATTACAGTTGGATGACTGGGAACCTGACCGGCCGCAGCCGCCGAGTTCACCAGACCCAACAGATCCGCGACCGTCTCGGCCGAACCGACCTTCGCCTCGGGCAGACGCACATCGAATGCGCGCTCCAAGCGCAGCACCAGCTCGACGCGCCCCAGACTGTCAAATCCCAGATCGCGCTCGAGGTGACTGTTCAATCCGAGGGTACCGTCGTCGGGCTGAGCACCATGCAGCTCCGAATACAGGGAACTCACGACTTGCACCACGGCCTCAGACGAAACCGGGAGGGCGTGCTGTAAGCTAGGAGCCAGTGTGGCCATCGAGTTCGTCCGGCCCGGGACCCAGGTTCGATCGCGCGCAATCAAGCCGGCGATCAAGCATTGAGGGTCTTAAAAAATGCATTTCATCCTGAGTGGCCACGACCGCTGCCGCCATAAGGGGTTGCCCTCACGTGGGAACGAATGACATCGAAAGCAACCGGAGCCGCGTGAGCATGCTGCGCAAGGGCGACGCCTTGATCATCGTGGACGTGCAGAACGATTTCCTTCCGGGTGGCAGCCTGGGCGTGCCGATGGGAGATGCCGTGATTGCACCGCTCAATCGCTGCATCGAAGCGTGTGAGCATCGGGGCTTGCCCGTGTTTGCGACCCGCGATTGGCACCCACCCGATCACTGCTCGTTCCAGTCACAGGGAGGTATCTGGCCCCCGCATTGTGTAGCCGGGACGCCCGGGGCCGGGTTTCCCGCTCGGCTGTTGTTACCGCCGACTGTACGGATCATCTCCAAGGCTACGACCGTCCAGGCCGACGCCTATTCAGGCTTTCAGGGCACGGACCTTGCCGCACAACTCGCAGAGGCCGGCTGTACCCGAGTCCTCATTGGTGGTTTGGCGACCGATTATTGTGTCCGGGCGACCGCACTCGATGCGCGTGCGGCGGGTCTCGAGGTCGTTGTGATCGAAGATGCCGTGCAGGCGGTGAATGTCAGGCCGGAGGACGGTCAGCAAGCTCTCAAGGACATGCGCGACCGCGGGGCGGAACTGATGTCGGCTGAGCAGATGTGCTGGCACTGAGCATAAGCAGTTTGATGGATTTGTTTGCCGGCGGCCTACGCATTTGCGCCTATTTCTTACAACTCACGCAGGGCACAAGCTTTGTGGCGATGCCATAGCCAAGGAGCCAGCGATGAACACGGGTGTAGGACGCGTGCGGATCGGTCAGTGGTACCTGCGCCAGGACAAGGGCGAGGCGTTTCTGGTCACCGGTCTTGACGAGGGTTCGCGGACCATTGAAATCCAGTCCTTCGACGGCGACCTCGACGAGATCGATCAGGAGGTATGGAGTAGCTTGCCGCTGGAATTTGCGGAGCCGCCCGAGGACTCGACAGGGCCGCTCGACGATGTGGAAACGGACGACCTCGGCTACAGCGAGACGGGAATGACCGCTGCGGACTGGTCGGCGCCGCTGCAGCCACTGGCGGCGCCGCGCGAGGCCTGGGAAGAGACGACCGATGAAACGGAGCGCGATCCTGAAGGGGAGGGCGCCCCCGAGGAACAGTTCATAGCCGACAATCCGCTCGTCAATGCTCGCCTGCGCTGATCTTCCGCCGGCAAGCCCGCCCGAAGATTGCAAACCGTAACGGTCGTGCGGGCGGAGCGCACGAATGAAAATGCCGAGGGTGGCGGCGCATTGGGAGCACTTCGCGCATGCAGCTGACGTCGGAATCCGCGGCTTTGGCAACTCGGTAGCGCAGGCCTTTGAGCAGGCAGCGTTGGCGATGGGTGCGGTGGTGTGCGATCTTGATACCGTGCAGGCACGCGAGAGGCTCGTATTGAACTGCGAGGCCGCAGTGGGCAAGCGAGAAGATTATTTTCGCGCGAACGCGGCTTGTCTGGATCCGCGCGGCTATAGTGCCAGGTAGCGAACATGGCGCACGTTGGCCTGGGGATGCGGTGGAATGCAGGGCAAAATAAAATAATTGCTGGCTTGGCGAGTTGAATGGGTCAATCCGCGACTTATCTCGCTTTTATGCGATCGGCGTCATGAGTCCGCCAGTCTCCGCGTTACTAACGGACCTCTATGAACTCACGATGGCGCATGCCTATTTTGAGCTCGGCATGCGCGAAACGGCGGTGTTCGAGCTGTTCGTACGTCGCCTGCCGCCCTCGCGCCGATTTCTGATCGCCGCGGGTCTGGCGCAGATCGTCGAGTACCTCGAGGGGCTGCACTTCAGTGCGGACGATCTGGCTTACCTGAAGGGATTGCACTGCTTTCCGGATCGGTTTCTCGACCACATGGCCGGTGTCCGTTTCAGCGGCTCGCTGCATGCGATGCCGGAGGGCACGCCATGCTTCGCCGATGAACCGATTCTGCGCGTCACCGCGCCGATCCTGGAGGCGCAGCTGGTCGAGAGCCGCATTCTCAATCTGGCGCATTTTCAGACGGTGATCGCCAGCAAGGCCGCACGCTACGTGCTGGCGGCCGGCGGCCGGCGCTTGGTCGACTTCGGCATGCGGCGGGCCCACGGGGCCGAGGCTGCGCTGCTTGCGGCGCGTGCGGCATACCTGGGTGGCTTTCATGCCACGGCTACCGTGGAGGCGGGGCGGCAGTTCGGCATTCCCCTGTCCGGGACCATGGCGCATTCGTTCATCGAAGCGCACGATCGCGAAGAGCAGGCGCTGCGCAACTTCCTATCCGTACGGCCCGGCGACACCACGGTACTGATCGACACCTACGACACTGAGCGAGCGGCTCGCCGCGTGGTCGAGCTGCTTCATGAGCGCGAACCCGTGACGCGTCCCGGGCACATTCTCGGCGTTCGCATCGACAGCGGCGATCTGAGTGCGCAGGCACGGGTCGTGCGGGAAATCTTCGACTCGGGAGGCTGCCGGGAACTGCAGATCATCCTGAGCGGCGGCCTGGACGAGCACCGCATCGAGCGCATGCTTGCGGCCGGTACACCGGCCGATGCTTTCGGCGTCGGTACCAATCTCGACGTCTCGACCGACGCGCCGGCGCTGGACATGGCGTATAAGCTGCAGGAATACGCCGGCCGGGCACGGCGCAAGCGCTCGCCGGGCAAGGTGACGTGGCCGGGCTGCAAGCAGGTATTTCGTGAGCGCGATGCGCTCGGCGCCCCGCTCGGCGCACCGCTCGGCGACACCATAGCGTTGGTCGGTGAGCCCACCTCGGGCGAACCGCTGTTGCGCGAGATCATGCGCGCAGGGCGCCGCGTGATCGATCTGCCCGAACTCGCTCGCATCCGCAACGATTGCCATGAACAACTCATGAGTCTGCCCGCGGCGCTGCGATTGCTCGCGGAGCCCGACGACATGGAGTTGATCTACCCAGTTGCCATTTCGAGTGGCCTGCGCGCGCTGGCGGACAGCTTCGACCCAGACGAGGAGTGAGCTAGGTTCCGATCGTTTGCGAACCGTCGGCTGCCGGAACGTTTCGCGCCAGTTCGGCGAGCCAGGCGGCTGCGCATGCGTCGCTGGGCGCGCGCCAATCTGCGCGCGGGGACAGTGACCCGCCAGAACCGACTTTTGGACCGTTTGGCAGTGCTGAGCGTTTGAACTGGCTGGTTTCGAAAAACCGCTTGATGAAGACTTCGAGCCACTGGACGATCACCGGCAGGCCATACTCACGTCGCTCGGTGGCCGGAATCAACGCCGGCCAGATCCCACGGGCTCGATCCGACCAGGCATGGTGGGCAAGGAAGGCCACTTTGCTGGGTCGGAAGCCGTAACGACTCAAATAGTAGAGATTGAAATCCTGTAGTTCGTACGGTCCGATCACGGACTCCGCGGCCTGCGGTCCCTCGGTAGCCGATGCCGGCAACAGCTCGGGGCTGATCGGCGTTGATAGAATGTCGTTGAGGACCGCGGTGACCGCCGTGCTGAACTGCCCGCTGGCTGCAATCCAGCCCAGCAGATGCCGAATCAGGGTCTTTGGCACGGAGGCGTTGACTGCGTAGTGCGACATCTGGTCGCCCACGCCGTAGGTGCAGTAGCCGAGCGCCAGTTCCGACAGGTCGCTGGTTCCAACCACGAGCCCGCCATGCCGGTTGGCGAGGCGAAACAGATGCGAGGCGCGTTCACCGGCTTGCGCGTTTTCCAGGGTCACGTCATAGATCGGCTCGCCGCGGGCATACGGATGGTCGATATCGCGCAGCATCTGCATGACGGAGGGCCCGATATCGATCTCGCGCGCGCTGACCCCGAGCTCCTGCATGAGCCGGACGGCGTTTTGGCGCGTGCGTTGACTCGTACCCAGCGCGGGCAGCGTGAAGGCGAGCACATCGGAGCGCGGCAGACCCTGTTGGTCGATCGCCTTTGCGGCGACCAGCAGGGCCTGCGCCGAGTCCAGTCCGCCGGCGACGCCGATGACCGGTTTGCGGATGTCCGTGGCATCGAGGCGCCGCACCAGCCCCTGCACCTGAATCTGATAGACCTCGCGACAGCGGCTATCAAGCGTTGCGGGATCACTCGGCACGTAGGGGAAGCGGGCTACTTGGCGACGCAGCGGCACCGCCAACGCCGGTAGATCGGGTTGCCACTCGATGCGCCGCAGCGCGGCTACCTTCTCGCGATGTCGCTCCGCACAGTCCGCGAAGCTCGTGGTTCGCATGCGTTCCTGTCGCAGCCGTTCCAGGTCGATGTCGGCGCAGATCAGCCCTGCACCGCGGGAAAAGCGCTGCGATTCGGCGAGCACCTCACCGTTCTCACAAATCAGGGCATGACCGTCCCAGGCGAGATCCGTCGTGGACTCACCGTAGCCTGCTGCGGCATAGAGATAGGCGGCAATGCATTTGGCCGACTGGCCGGTACCGAGCAGCCGGCGGTAATCGGCTTTGCCACGCGTCACGTCGCTGGCGGACAGATTGCAAAGAATGCCCGCGCCTGCAAGCGCGGCGTAGCTACTGGGTGGAATCGGCACCCACAGGTCCTCGCAGATCTCGGCATGTACGATGAAGTCCGGATAACTGCGGGCAACGAACAGCATATCGGCGCCGAACGGCGCGCGGTGACCCGCAAATTCGACCTGCGCGGACAGGCTCTGCCCAGCGCTGCTGTACTGACGTTTTTCATAGAACTCGCGGTAATTCGGCAGATAGCTCTTTGGCACGATGCCGAGCAACGCGCCGCGATGAATGATCAGGGCGCAATTGAACAGTTTCTGCTGGCAGCGCACCGGCGCACCGACAATGAGCAGCGGCCCCAGGCTGCGGCTGCCGGCGAGCAGGCTTTCCACCGCCAACTCGACCGCGTCCAACAGCGCGTCCTGCTGCACAAGATCGTCGATCGAGTACGCCGATATGCCGATATGCCCAGTTCCGGGAACAGCGCCAATACAGCGCCGCTGTCCGCAGCCTGCTGGGCCAATTCGAGGGTCCGCGCAGCATTCACGGCCGGCACCGCGAGCTCCACCGCTGGAGTGCCGACGGCCACGCGCACGAAGCCGTGGGAATAGAGCGATTCGAAAGGTCGGGCAGTGCTCATGACGCCGCTCGAGTCGGATGGTAGCCGGTCCACGCCAGTCCGCGCCGCCCATGCGTACCCATGACGATGATGTCCGCCGGCCAGTCCTTCGCCTGGCCGACAATCAATAGCCCGGTGTTGTCGGTCGAGGTCTCGAGAAGCACGCTCTCAGCTTTCAGGTGATGCTGGCGAACCAGCTGTTCGGCCTGATTCAGAAGGCTTTTCCCCTCCTCGAGCAGCCTCTCGTTGATGTCGCCGAGGCTGTAGATAGCCGGACTATACGGGAAAGCGATGTAGGCATTGTTGACCACGTGCAGTGCTCGCACCGTGGCGCCAGTGTCCCGCGCCAGCTTGATGGCTTCCAGCAAGCCGGCTCTCGACGTGTCGCTTCCATCAACGGGCACCAGGATATTCTTATATATAGACGTTTACTCCTCGGGCCGACCTGATCAAGCGGTTGACGCTTTTATGTTCAGTGCCGGGAAAGCCTAGCATCGTGGCGCCCGCCGGTAATCGGGTGAAGCCACGATCGAACCACGTGTTTGTGCTGATTGCCGTACCGGCTCGCGAGCGCTAGACAGTCGCGTGAGGCTGCCGTGCATACGCAGTCTCCGGGATGCGGGTACGGTGCCCGCGACAGTGACTTCGACGTCACGATCGAACGGGACTGCCTCATGACGATCCGCCGGCTCGATTCATGTTTCGTCGCACTCAGCGAAAGCCGGGGCCTGGCGGCCGCGAGCGCTCAGCATGCCGGACTGGCGCTTGCTGCGCTGGAGGAGCGGCGTTTCGAGGATGGAGAATTCAAGTTGCGTCCGCTGGAGTCGGTGCGGGGTCGTGCCGCCTACGTGCTGCAGGCGCTGGCAGCGACACCCGATGTGCCGCTGTGCGAGCGCCTGGTGAGATTCCTATTCCTGATCAATGGGCTACGCGATGCCGGCGCGAGTCCGCGGATCGCGCTGGTGCCGTATCTTGCATTTGCGCGCAAGGAGCGGCGTACGCAGCTGCGCGATCCGGTCAACTCGCGTTACGTTGCAGAACTGTTCGAGGCCTCCGGTGTCGATCGGCTGATCGCGTTGGACGTCCATAACCCGGCGGCGCTCGACAACTCGTTCCGCATTCCGGTCGATCACCTGACCGCACTGCCGATGTTCGTCGATCACGTCGCGGCACGGCTGCCTGAGGCCCGGCTCGCAGTCGCATCGCCTGACATTGGCGGTATCAAGCGTGCCCAGATCTTTCGGGAGCTGCTCGAGGCGCGGCTTGGGCGGGAAGTCGAACTGGCATTCGTCGAGAAGCGCAGGGCGCAAGGGGTGGTTTCCGGCGGCACGCTGGTCGGCGAGGTCGCCAACTGCGAGGTGATCGTGCTCGATGACCTGTGCGCGACCGGCGGCACGCTGATTCGCGCAGCCGGCGCGTGTCATCAGGCGGGTGCGGCCGCGGTCCACGTCGCAGTCACACACTGGCCGCTCGCGGCCGGCCTTGAGAAGCTGATGCGGACGGACAACATCACCAGCATCGTGACCACCGATAGCGTCGGGCTATCCCTGCAGCTGCCGGAGCCTTCCGCACAGACTGCCAAGCTCACGATGCTGTCGATTGCGCCGCTACTGGGCCAGGCCGTCCGGCGCATGGAGGCCGGGATGCCGCTGGCGCCGCTGTTCAGCCACTGGCCGGTGGCGTTCGACGATTGAATCAGGTCTTTACCGCCAATTCCCGCAGCGCCAGGCGGATGTAGCGCAGCGCGTCCGCCAGATACGAGTGGCCGGCCGCGCGCCAGAATCGGGACTGCCCGGCAAACTGCGGATCACGCCGGTGCCAGACTGCCGTCCTGGCGCGAATGACCGCGCGCTGACTCATGTAGAAGTGCATCAGCGCGCTCGATACCGCGTCATCCATTGCCGACTGCACGTTGCGCGTTACAGCGCGTGCAAATCCCCGGTCTTCGACCCGCCCGCATTCGAGGCGGAGGAACGCCAGTTCCTCGGCCGGATCGAGTCGACGCAGGTCGCGATCGAACTCCAGACAATCGATCACGCACGGCGGATCAGATGCGGAACCGAGGAATACGTGCTCCGGACGAAGATCGCCATGCCCGTCAACCAGGTGTGACCCGCGGCTTCCGAGCAGCCTCGCACCTTGCGCGATGAATCGCAGCTGCGCGCGGATCACGGCATCCACGCGACGGCCGTTCACGCCCAGATCCCGTGCATGCAGATCGCGTCGATTCTCATCGGTCTGCGCGCGCAGACGGGCAACATAGGCCCGCGGGCCCATCGGGGCCCGGCGCGCTTGTCTGAAGAACCCGGACAGCAACCGCGTCACCGCCGCGACATCTCGCCGCGTCACGGCGTTGCGGGCGAGGGCGCGATCGAGCATTCGCGCGGCCGCCAGCCGCCGCATCTTGACGACCCAGTCCACGATGCGCTCGCCGCGTCCCAGCCCCAGACTGCCATCCTTCCTGAGCACCACTGGTACGACACCGAGATACGCGGATCTGGCAAGCCGACGGTTGAGCCGGATTTCATTCCGGCAGCCGCGCTCGCGCCGTGCCAGCGTTCGATAGTCCATGCCGCGGTAGCGCACCGGTTTCTTCAGCTTGTAGGCCCGTGCCGGGGTCAGAAACACCCAGGCAAAGTGCGTTTCAATGACTTCGATGCGACCAGCGCGCCCCGCAGAGCGGCTCGAACGGTGGAACATCTCGACGAGATCCCGCTGACGCACGTCAACCGGCGGATTGCGTTTCATCCGCTGCAGGCTATAGGTGGGCGTGGGGTCAGTTCAAGCAGGCAGCTCACCACGGCGGCCGCCGCCGCGGCACGCGTGGAAAATACCAATGGTGCCAAGGGGAGAAAGCTCTACGCTCGGGTGGCTCATGGGAATGCCTAGAGGATGTTCTGCCGACGGCGCCGGGCGAATTCATGGTTAAGACGATGCGGGCGGATTCTGCCATCACGGGCGGCCAGCGTAGCGCAACGCCGACGTTGCGCAACGAGGACGTGGCCGTCGCATTCGACGAGATGGCGGAGTTGCTGGCGATCAGCGGGGACAATCCGTTTCGCATCCGTGCCTACCAGCGTGCCGCGCAGGTGGTGCGCACGTTGCCGCGAGCGCTGGCCGAGTTCGGCGGCGCCAAGGAGCTGGATCAGCTGCCGGGCATCGGTGCGGATCTCGCGGCAAAGATCCAGGAGCTGCTGCGAACAGGAAAGCTGAGGGCGCTGGAGCAACTGCGGATGCACGTGCCGTCGGGTTTGCGCGCGCTGCTCAAGTTGCCGGGCCTCGGACCGGTGCGCGTACGCGCGCTGCATGCCGCGCTGGGCATCGATGGAATCGACGGCCTGCGCAAGGCGCTGGATGAGAACCGACTGAAGGGGCTGCGCGGTTTCGGGCCGGCAATCCAGGCGCGGCTGCGCCAGGGGATCGGTGAACGTGCTGAGGCGCCGCAACGCTGGCTCTGGTCGGTCGCCGCGCAGTACGCGGAGCCGCTGCGCGACTACCTGCAGTCCGTGGCCGGCGTCGATGAGGTGACCATCGCCGGCAGCTATCGACGTGGCCGGGACACGGTCGGCGACCTGGACCTGGTGGTTTGCGCACGCGGCGAGCTCGATCTGGCCGGCGCGTTGCGCGGCTATGGCGACGTCCGGGAGCTCACCGCCGCCGGTCCGACCCGCTGCACGGCGGTGCTGCGCAATGGCCTGCATGCGGACGTGCGCCTCGTAGGACCGGAAAGCGCCGGAGCCGCGCTTTACTACTTCACCGGCAGCCGCGAGCACAACGTGCACCTGCGGCAGCGGGCAGTCGAGCGCGGCCTCAAGCTCAATGAATACGGGCTGTTTCGAGGACGCAAACAGGTCGCCGGCAAAACCGAGGAGGAAATCCTCAAGGCACTGGGGCTGTCATGGATTCCTCCGGAGCTGCGTGAACTGCGCGGTGAGATCGAGGCGGCCGAGCGCGACAGGATTCCGCGGCTGGTCGAACTCAAGGACCTGCAGGGGGATCTGCACGCGCATACCAAAGCCAGCGATGGCCGGGAGACGCTGGCACAGATGGTCGCCGCCGCGCGCTCGCGTGGCCTGCACTTCATGGCGATCACCGATCACTCGCGTTACCTGGGGATCGTTCGTGGGCTGGATCAGGAGCGTCTCGCGCGGCAGATCGATGAAATCGATGCACTGAATGCGACGTTGAAGGACTTCGAGGTACTGAAGGGCGCCGAGGTGGATATCCTGGAGGATGGGCAGCTGGCGCTCTCCGATGCGGTGCTGCGCCGACTCGACGTCGTCGTGGTGGCGGTTCATAGTCACTTTGAATTATCGGAAGCCAAACAGACCGCGCGGATCTTGCGTGCGCTCGAGCGCCCGTGCGTGTCCATCCTGGCGCACCCGACCGGGCGACTGCTCGGCGAGCGCCCGGCCTATGCGGTGAATTTCACCAGGATTCTCGAGCTGGTGAGCAGTCGCCGCTGTTTCCTCGAGCTCAACGCCCAGCCGCAGCGCCTCGACATGGACGATATCCTTTGCCGGGCGGCGCGTGAGCAGGGGATCCTGGTCAGTGTTGCCAGCGACGCGCACGCCGGTACCGAACTGGATGACCTGGCCGGCGGCATACGCCAGGCGCGGCGCGGATGGTTGCGGCGCGATGATGTGCTGAATGCCCGACCGCTGGCGCAGGTCAAGAAGCTGCTGGCCGGCACGCGGCACTGACGATCGCCGCGTGTGACGATCACGACATCCACGCCGAACACGGGCATGCGGCGCACTCAGCGCCAAAAGCCTTGAGAGCGATCACGCGCCGTAGGCCTTTTTTAGACTGCTTCGATCAGCACGTGGATCGACAGTTGCCATTCGCCGAGAACACTCGCTCTGCGGGGTGCCGGAAAGTACGGATGCAAGAGGCGGGGGGGAAAATGCATGCTTATATGAGGATAAGAGGGGATGTATATGGAGCCGCTCTCGGGTTACACATTTGCCGGCCGCGCGGCAGCAGTGCTCGATGACGGTGCGATTAAGACGATTCTGGTGCCGGTGAGCGGCAGCGAAACGGACCGGGTGGTGCTTTCCGCTGCATGGGCGATCGCCCAGCCGCTGCAGGCACATCTGGAATTCCTGCATTTGCGCCTGAAGCCAGAGGAGGCGGCCGCTCGGTCCCCGTATGTGGACATCAGCCGAAGTCGGGCGACGCCTGATGCGCTTCGCCAGTTGGCGCTCGAGCAAGCCAATCTTTCTGCGAGCGCGGCCAACTATGTGAGGCAATTCTGTCTTGAGCATGGCATCGCCTTCCGCGATACACGCAGCGGTACAGCAGGACTCTCGGCGGACTGCCTTGAGGACAGTGGACCTGGGGCTGCCAGGCTGCTGTTTCACGCGCGCCATAGCGATCTGACGATGCTGGGTCGGGCTCAGCACGCCGATTGCATGCCCACCACTTTGATTGAAGAAGTGCTGGTGAACAGTGGACGCCCATTGTTGATCGTTCCAAGGAGCGTTCCGCGTCCGTTGCTGGAAACGGTTGTTGTGGGCTGGAAAGAATCCGCTGCTTCCGCCCGCGCCATCGCGGCGGCGTTACCTCTATTGCAGCTCGCCCGGCGTGTGGTGATCATCAATGTGGCCGAGGACAATTCGCCGGGTCTGGAAGCCTTGGACAGTGTGCGTCAGCAGCTCGCCTGGCACGAGGTTACTGCCGAAACACTGCGTCTGGGGGATGGCATAGCCACTGCCGAGACGCTCTTACCCAGAGCAGTTGCAGACTTGAACGCGGGTCTACTCGTGATAGGAGGGTTCGGACATTCGCGTCTGCGTGAGACGGTGTTCGGCGGTGTGACGCGCTCGTTGGTCAAGCGCGCTGACATCCCGTTATTCATAGCGCATTGAGCGGGTGTTCGGTCCGTGAGAGTCGGCAGATCGAAGCGACGCGCAACGCGCATCCCGCAGCCACTGGAACAGCTATGAGCACACGACGCGACATCAATTCTGGAATTCTTGCCACTGCCGCCTCGGCTGCGACGCACACGAGCATCGCAGCCAAGAACATCAAGTCTCTTGAATTGCCACCGCCGCGAGCGCAAGGCGGACTGCCATTGACTGCCGCGCTCAAACTTCGGCGCTCTACTCGCGAATATTCGGATCGCGCGCTCGCCGGGCAGACTCTGTCAGATCTGCTGTGGGCCGCGTTCGGTGTCAACCGTCCAAGCGGTGATCGAACTGCGCCGTACTGGCGCCATGTCATGGTGATCGACGTTTACGCCGCCATGGCTGACGGCGTGTGGCTCTATGAGCCCAAGGCTCACACACTGCTGCCGCATTCAGACGCCGACATTCGCGCGCAGACTGGGCTACAGGACTTCGTGGCGACCGCCCCACTCAATCTTGTGTATGTGGCGCATGGCGAGCGCATGACCGATGTCTCGGCCGAGGATCGTAGACTGTACGCTTCAGTTGATGCGGCTTTCATTGGCCAAAATGTTTATCTCTATTGCGCTTCCGAGGGCTTGGGTACGGTATTTCGAGGCGCAGTAGACTATCCAAAATTAGGTCGCGCTTTGCAATTGCCAGAGGGACAGTTCGTCACTTTTGCCCAAACCGTGGGATATCTGCGCACATAGGTGCCGTAGTTAGATGTCGTAAATAGCCTTCACTGCGCGGACCGATCAGTCGTGGGCGTGGCGGCAGCGCAGTGCCGCCGCCTTTTTGAACGGCCTCAGGAACGCTGCTCGATCCTGATCACCGACGGGGCAAACATCGAAGGGAATCCGCGCTGCAGGTGGATTCCGGAGGCGGGTGCCTCCCTTAAATCGTTGTAGGCTGCCATCGTCGGCGCGCCACCGCTGGGCGTCCCGCTACGGAAGAGGAGTGGGGTCCGATCGGTGCCCGAGAGTTTCTGAACGTAGTCCACGACGTGGCGATTTGGAGCCTCCAGAACTTCGAGCAATTTCGGGCGCCGTCCCCTGCCAACGCGCACTACGTAGATTGGGCACCATTCCTGCCGCCCCTTTTC
>OBLU010002950.1_pt1 | contig 15464 bp, 8 predicted proteins | sample 1518681 | NCBI WGS metagenome assembly OBLU01 (sample SAMEA3539304, study PRJEB22396) | soil metagenome | biome: tundra; feature: field; material: soil | place: USA | collected 2010-05 | depth 0.15 m
CCACCCTCCGGAAGTGTTTTGGGCAACGGCAGGTCGGTGAGTGAGATCCGCTGGCGATCCTTGCCCTTCCGGCACACCGCGACGAGTTGGTCGTCTTCGGTGATATCAATGCTCTCCACCGTAACCGTCACGCCAAGCATTTCGGTTTCAAATGGCAGGCAGAGGTCGTTCTCGATCATCGTATAGAATCCCGTCGCTTGTTCCGATTCGCCGTATGCATCCACGAGCGCTTCTTCGACAAGCTCATCGAGCCTCTGTGGGCGCTGTACCGCTACCGCCTTCATCAGATCGGGCAGGAATTCGCGGCGCGGATGGAGGTGCGCACGCGCATCGCTCGCGAGCTGCACGACACACTGTTGCAGAACTTTCAGGGTTCCCTGTTGGTCATGCAGAGGGCTCGCAACCTTCTTTCCCGGCGCCCCGAACAAGCAGAGAAAACCCTCGATGACGCGATCAGCATGGCGGCGGGCGCAATCGGCGAAGGCAGGGATGCGATTCAGGACTTACGTTCCCAGCCGGCAGTTCAGAGCGATTTGGCGCGGTTGCTGACGGCAACGGGTCAAGATCTGGCGCAGTCCGAGGATGCGAACGGAAATCCAGTGATCTTCCGTGTGGCAGTAGAAGGAGAGCGACAGGCTTTGGATCCGATCATCCAGGACGAGGCTTACCGCATCGCCCGCGAATTGCTGCGAAATGCTTTCCGGCACGCACAGGCTAGCCAGATCGAAGCTGACGTCCGGTACGATGATCGCCTGCTTCGGGTACTGATGCGCGACGATGGAAAACGAATCGAGCCAGAAGTAGTTGAGGCAGGTGGCCGCGCCGGACACTGGGGCTTATTGGGGATGCGGGAGCGCGCGAAACGAATCGGCGCCCGATTGGAATTCTGGAGCGAGGCGGGCGCGGGCACGGAAGTGGAGCTCAGCATCCCAGCCTCAATCGCATATGCGGCACCCCGCAGTGGCCGATTTCAGCTCCTTCGTAGGAAGAAGGCAAAGCCGTGAGCACCGATTCCAAGCCGATTCGGATTCTTACCGCCGACGACCATCCGCTTCTTCGCTACGGCATAGCGACACTGGTCGCCGAGCATGGGAATCCAATGTCTCTGGGGCTGCAGGCTGTAATCAGTCGAGGATGTCCGGTCGAGAACGCAGATCCCACCTCGTGGTCGGGGGGCGAGCGGCCACCACGGTGGACACCAAGTTCTCTAAATGATAGGGGATGCGCTCGGGCGTCAGATAAATCATCACCCGGAGAAAGGCGAGCCCACCGCCGGCGTTGCCGCGAAGGTCGATGATCAGCCGGCTACATCCATTCAGTTCCTGAACCGCCCGGTCGATCTGTTTTGCGATATCAACGCCGACAGCGCCCGGGAACTTCGTCACCTTCAGCCACCCGACGCCATCCGCTACCGTCGAGATCAGGACATCGCCGGCATCAGACTACCCATAGGTCATTTTCGTCAAGACTGAGGCCGCTACACTCCGCGCCCCCGCCATCAGAAAGGCCTGAACCAGACTGTTCGTTCGGAAATCTGCTGCTCGATCAACATGCCGGAAAATCCTCCTGCTTCAGACTAACGAGTCAGAATAGCAGGGTGCCGGCAGACGAGTGTCCGCGACGACGGATGGTGTCAGAAGTCATCCCTGACGAAAGTCTTCCAAGTTTCCCGCCGGGCCTCGTCGATCACCTCGGCGCTCAAGTCAATATTCAGATCGGCCCATAGGCCGCGTCCGCTTTTCCGGGGCTTCCGAGGATGCGTTGCCTCGTCGCGAAAGCGCTTCACGTGATCCAAGAACTCCCGCTGCTTGTCTGCAGGAAGCGCTCGGACCGCGTTGAGGATCTCTTGTTCCAGAGTCATCGGGAAAAGCCCTGCCAATATTATCGGCTGTTTTGGCATTCAGCGAGCGTCGTCGGCGAACACTGCGAAGTACGTCGGAAGACGCTTCCGCCCCGGCGCTACCCATCACGCGCTTCAAGCAGTTCAGACCTAAGAGCCGCCCCTAACTACTTCCGGATTGTCAAACAGACGCAGACGCCGCCGCCATGGCGGTCCATCATTCAAACGCTTTCTGATGAATCGTGCGAGGTGAAGGCGCAGTCAGCGGCACCGCCGGTTGGCTGCTACTGGGTGCCCTGTACCCGCGGTTTCGAGGGGTGGGCCGATGCACCGGATAGGCGAAAAATAGGCAAGGGCATTCGCGGGTCTCTGCGCCCCTTTGTAAGTAACGCAAAAGCAGGCATTTACGCTGCCCCCCCTAAACGAGTATTCGGCAAAACCCGAAGGGTGATGATCGCCATCCTGGATGGAGGGGCCGCTACAGTTCGGCGTGAATTACTGTTTCGTCCCATTTGCACCTTGAGTTGTTCCTTGGGACTTGGACGACGTCGGTATCGAGAGACCCTTAAACGTAATTCCAAATGCTAGTCGTGCACTGGTTCTGGAGACCGGATCCAGTTTTCCCGTGTAGCTGGTCGGAATTACTTGACCGTTCGAGAAACCAGTCGGAAAGTCCGGAAATTGGCCGACATGCATTCCGGCGGTTATGTACATGTAGCGCCACAAGTGTACGGATAGTCCTCCAAATAGGCCAACTTTAGAGACTCCTGAACTGCCACTGTTTAGAGACAAGGCTGGACCGATTGATAGTGCCCAACCGAACTGCTCATCGTGAGAACTACAAGGCGGAATCCCGCCGCTCCCCCAAAAGCACGGAAGTTTTACATTCACCAACGAAGTGAGCAGCGGGTTAATTGATCCTGTGTTGTTTACGCTAAGGAGCGCGTCAGTAGAATTCGGCACCGTCGCGCGGACATAGGTTGGAGATTTCAATTCGCTGAATAGGAAGCCACCAGATACCGAAATAATCGTATTCTGGGGTGTGTATTTAACGATGCAATCCGAAGGAGTTCCATTTTGCTGACATGCCGACGTTAACTGTGGCGGATGAGTAGAATCGGAAGCAAGTTCCTTAAGGTGAATGCTGTAGTCGTTGAGAGGCTGCAGCGTGTCGTCGAACGAGTAGGTGTGCGACTTAGCTATTCGTTGTAGCCAAGTCTGATTAGAAAGGTCGAGAGCTTTATAGGCGTCCTGAACGTCGCTTTGGCACGACTGCAGAACTTTCTGATCTATTCCAGAGAAAGGCTTAGTGATATTCTCGCGATAGTAGGTGACCGTTGTGTTTAAAGCAACGCTAGCTGGCGTTGTCACCTTGTTACCTTTATCGTCGACGTAGGGGTTCAATTGCCAACTTGCAGACGCTGCTGAGATGTCATTCATCGTCTTCTTAATCAAGTCGCATCCGGTCAAAGCGGCACCCTTTGGAAGATCAAATCCTACATCGGGAAGCGGTGTCGGCGAGGATGTGAGATAGCCCTGATACTGATAGAGCACATCATTGACGTCACTGATCGTGATCCGCACCGACGTAACTTGATCTACCGTCAAAGGCTGTGAGAGCAATTGCTTGGTTGGCCACGAAATCGAAATCGTTTGTTGACAGAACCCTAACCCCGTAAAGGTCAGGAAAAGCGATCCTATCGCAACGAGTTTTACTGCCGTCATTCGTGAAAGATACATATTCCTCCGACGCCGACCACTGAGCAGATCTGAAATCACAAAAAAGCGGCCGAAGCCGCGAACGATATCTCCATCGCGAGATAAAGTTTGCCTATTATAGCAAGAGTGGAGCTAAAAATGCAAGGACAAAATCAGCAAAAAAACAAGATATTATGCAATAATCACAATAAATCGCCGCAGCGAATGGGAGGGCGGGTCTCTCAATCTACCGCTGGACCATTCAACGGGGAAGGTCAAGGTTGACCGTACCAGCCACTCTTCGATCTCTTTGTCGAAGCCCCGCAACCACTCCAGTACGGGCTCCCGTCCTGCCGCAATCCGAAACAACCGCTTCGCCACGACGAACGATCGCGCTTCTAAACAGGTTGCTGAAAAAGTCCCTGGACCACTTAGAACGGCACTTACTAACGTCCGCAAGTTGTTGATTCTACGTTCGACCGAGTGCGAAATCGAGCCATTCTTGGCATCGAAATACCCTTTTTCAGCAGCCTGCTAAGGCTTCGGGCGTCGGTTTGCACATCTTTCACGGATCTCTGATCTGAGTGGTGTGACTACATGCTCCGCTGAACAGTTGCGAGAGAGCGAGTTCTTATTGCAGGCGAAGATCCTGTTTGTTTTTCTGGAAGTTAAACAAGCTGGGCTGCTGAAACGAGGCGGGCTTCTTCAGGGTGCTCGTTCCGCCAGACAGTTGTTCATCGATTCTCACATCCTTGCTCCCCGCTGCGAACGTCTGAACCTGCCCCTTCAGCACTTCCTGGTACAGCGGAGGCACGCGTTGTGATCCGTATTCCAGCCAGCTGTCCAGCGTAACCTCCTTCGTCCCCGCCTTCACAGCCTGCTTCGCCCCCAGCCCGTCGTGCACCAGCGCATACGTCAGCAGACCCTGCTTCAGCCTCTCGCTCTCCAACGCCACATCATCAGCCTGGCTCGCCGCCAGAATCCGCATCCCCTTGTCGTACGCCAACTGCCCCAGTCCCCGGCTCCCCATCGGCCCCGGCTTGAACCCCGGTTCCTCCACCGTCGCCGCCGAGTGACACGTGTCCACGATCATTACCAGATCTCCTGCATCCACGCCCCGCAGCCACGCCGACAGCTCGTCACTGGAAATCCACTTTTTCCTCAATTCCTCCGTTAGTCCATGTCCGTCCGTCTGGCCTGAATCCGACGGAACGATGTAGAACATTCCCTCTTTGCTCGTGTATCCGTGGCTCGACACGCTCAGCACTACCAGGTCGTCCGGCTCCGCCTTCCGGATCTTCTCCGCGCCCGGTGGGAGATTCTTCTTCAACTCCTCACTCAGCGCATGACCGGCCAGCAACTCCAGAACCGCATGCAGCCCCGCCTTCGTCGCATGCCTTTCTCCGATCTCCCGGTTCCCGTCCTTCGGACAGCCCGCCTGCTTACAGTCCGACACCAGCGAAACCGGCACTACCTCGTACTTCTGGTTCTCCAGCCGGCTGGTTAACGCTTCTCGCATCAGCTTTGCATCACTGGCCGCAAATCGCAGATCCCATCCTGAGTTCTCGTACGCGTTCACTCCCATCGCCACCACATATGCCCGGCGCTTCACCGACCCTACATCCAGTGGAACCTTGTAGCTGCCGGGCGCCGTTTCGCTCTTCACCCGATCCTCGTTGAACGCATAGGCACTGAACCCGATTTCTTTGCCCGCCTGTCCGTGCGGCAGCCGCACCGTGAATGTCCGCTGCAGTTTGCCCGTGGTCGAATCCAGCCTCACCCGATCAGTCACCGGTTTTACCCGCCGCGCGGTCTGCCACTCCTTAAGCTCCAGCGGGCTCAGCAAAACTCCATTCTTCAGGCTGGCTTCTGCTTCCGCACTCAACTCCGGATCCTGTCCCACCAGTTGACCTTCACGAAATAAGCGCAGATCATACGCGGCCGTCCTCATTGTGATCGGCTTCCCATCGCGCTGGAACCGTCCTTCGGTCGCCGACACATCCACCACCACCTCCGCAAGGTCAGACTGCGCCCCTCGCTTTACCGACACGATCTTTACGTCAGGTTGAACCCTGTTCAGATCTGCTAGCGGACGGACCTTCGGAAGCTCCTCCCCTGCCAACAACCGGGGCAGCAAGCGCGGCTCATAATAATCCCGTAAGAATATCTCCGGCGGTAAAGGCCTAAAGGGATCATCGGGGAAGACCCAGGAAAACCCATTAATTTGGTCAACGCTGTCGGCATCGAAACGACCTGCTGCATCGACAACGGCCCGGCCGCCGTCGCGGAAGCTGAACAACGAGCAGAGTTGCTGACCCGTAGCAACATCCCAGACCCTCACGGTGCTATCCGCACTGCTCGTAGTTACCTGCTTACCATCGGGGGAGAACGCTACCGCGCGAATGGCGTCCGTATGACCCAAAAAGGCGCGGAGTTCCTGACCAGTTGCCGCATCCCACAGCCGCGCTGTATTGTCCCTACTGCCGGTAAGCACCTGCTTGCCATCGGGAGAAAACGCCAATGCGAGAACTGTGTTAGTATGCGCTGAGAAGTGCCGCACTTTCTGTACCCCTGTATCTATATTCTCGATTCGGGCTTCGTTTTCCCTGCCTCCCCCCACCAGTACCTCCTTGCCATTTGGAGAGAATATTCCGTTAGTGCCATAGAACCTCCTTACTTCCTTACCGGTAGAGGCATCCCACAGACGAACTACATCGTCCACATTGCTCGTAAGCACCTGCTTTCCGTCCGGCGACAGCGCCGCCGAAGTTATGGCGGTGAGGTCCGCTGCCTGCATGACGATACGCCACACTTCACGACCAGTTGCGAGATCGTACAATCGGGCGGACCACTGGCGTCTGGTGTACTCACCTGGAAGGATCAACTCACCGCCATGCCGTAGCGCCATCACTGATTGGCCACCGGTGTTATCCCGACCTCCTGTGAGCATTTGCGTGCCATCCGAAGAAAACACTGCTGACGTGACGGTGCTCGTATAGTCTGCGAAGCGGCGCAATTCTTGACCAGTGGCGACATCCCAGAGTCGTACCGTGTTGTCCGAACTGCTCGTGAGTACCCGTTTGCTGTCGGGAGAAAACACTGCCGAGAGTATTGTGGCGGAATGCCCCCTGAAACGGCGCACTCCCAAGCCAGTAGAAACGTCCCAGAGCGATACCGAGTTATCCTCCCTACTTACGATCATCTGCTTACCGTCGGGAGAAAACGCCACTAAGTTTGCTCCGCCTGTTTGGCCTGCGAAGCTGCGAAGCTCTCGGCCGGTATCAACATCCCAAAGCGCTATCGTTTTGTCTCTGCTGCCCGCGAGCACCTGCTTGCCATTAGAAGAAAGCGCGATCGACGTTATTGTGTCGGTATGGCCTGTGTAGCGGCGAACCTCCAGGCCGGTATCAACGTCCCAGAGCCGCACTGTGTTATCCGAACTGCTCGTGAGTACATGCTTGCCGTCGAGAGAAAACTTCCCTTTACCACCGAAGAATCGGCGCAATTCGCGACCGGTAGCGACCTCCCAGACCCGCAGCGTACTGTCACGGCCCTCCGTGAGTATCTGCTTACCACTGGTGGAGAACGCTATCGAGAGAATATTGGCGGTATGGCCCCCAAAGGCGTGGAGCTCATGGCCGGTAGCGGCATCCCACAGGCGTGCTGTTTTGTCCTGACTGCCCGTAAGCACCTGCGTGCCATCCGGCGAGAACGCCACTAAATCTACTCTGTCGGCATGGCCTATGAAGCGGCGAACTTCTCGACCGGTAGTGACATCCCAGAGTCTCACTATCTTGTCTGCAGCTGAGGCAGGTACATCCCAGCTCCCGACTGTGTTGTCATAGCTCCCTATAAGCACCTGTTTGTCGTCGGGAGAAAACGTTCCTTCACCACCATAAAAGCGGCGCAGTTCTCGACCGGTAGCCACATCCCAGACACGCACTGTGTTGTCCGAACTGCTCGTGAGCACCTGCTCGCCATCCAGGGAAAGCGCCACTGAGCTAACCGTCTCGGTATAGCCGGTGAAGCGCACGGCTAAGATCCCCATTGCGGCATCGAAAAATCTCCGGCCGGCCAGCTTGCCATCCGGGGAAAACGTTCCTTCACCACCATAAAAACGACGCACTTCTCGACCAGTGGCCAGATCCCACACCCGCGCTGTGTTCTCCCGACCTCCAGTGAGTACCTGCTTTCCATTTGGTGAAAAGGTTCCACCACTGCCAAGGAAGCGTCGAACTTCTCGGCCTGTAACCGCGTCCCACAGAACCGTTTCGTCGATGTCTGCGGTGAGCACTTGACTACCATCTTTGGAAAGCTCCACGGAATTCACGGCCGCAGCGTGTCCTAATTGAGGGATGAGTTGCGGACGCAACTCGGATGAAGGAGTGCTTCTGAGCCTAGTAGGTGGGCGTTGGCTCAGCTGAGACCGAGACGTACCGGAAACAACGAATACGGCTACCACCAACCATCCGATCCAAGATCGCATGGGAGAATACTTTCTGCGTGACATGTTCGTCTGGCCCCTCGCGGTGCAACGGGCTTCAAACCGGTGTTCCCGTTCCCTGAGAAAATCCTACCTTAACTCACGCACCGATGCCAGCAGTGGCTCATTTTCTGCGAAGGGCTTTGTCAAGAGTTGACCGCTATGCATCTGGCCGGCGCGCGCGGAAGCTCACGGATCTGCATATCGAAAGATCCGAAAAGAAGTTGTTTCTATTTCAGATATGTATTGATGCTGCTGGTCACCCAAGAATCGACATCCAGACTCGAATCAAGCGGTGCCTCCTTGGCCGTCCCGCCCGCCGCCTGCGTTATTAGCCACCCTAAGGGAGAATCGATACCTTTAACCCCTCTGGCGATAAAGCCTTTCTGCTCCAGCACCGCAAAATTAGGCTCAGGCCTATCAGCGTCGACAGTATAGGCGATCAGCTTAAATGTCTCTATTCCAGATGCACCTTGCGTGATAAATACCTGACGAGTGGTGAAGGACTTATGGGCAGGGACTGTGATACCTACTCCTCTGGGAGTCATTATAGCGATGCCACCGCTCGTACCCACATCTATTATCACCGCCTTAATATCGTGATCGGAGTCATTGATAATGGTCAACTTTATTCGTTGTCCGATTGGTAGCTCGTGATTTTCACCCTCAGGAACCCGGTCTTCTTTGGTTATTTTGGGCTTGCCATCGGGGCCTGTTTCGGTCGTCACTTTGACGATTTCAAGGTTCACGTGTCCGCCCAGAGTCAGAGGGGCACGTTGATTGGTAATTGCCCTAACACTTTGCTGCCGGAATCGCATCGCAAGGATGGCAGCTATGATGGCCGACCCATCGGGATCCGAGGCGAGCACCTTACAGCCGTACAGCGGGCCGTCTCGATCCGGAGTTACCACTTCGTAGGATTCGGCCGCGGTTGCGGTCCATAGATCAGTTAACCAAGGAGAATTGCCATCGTTGTCCTCACGGCATCGAACATCGCCCTTGGTCAGCGTACCGTTCTTGAGGCCAACGTCCCACTGATTGGAGGTATCAACGGCCTCGACGAAAGGACTGTTTGATAGAGTCTTCTCAATGCTGTCGCGGAAATGTCTATCAGCGGAGAGTCGGTTCACACCGGGCGGATAGAGCGCTAGTGTGAACCGCCGACCACCAAAGTAAGGCGTTATCAGCGCAACCTTGGCCTTGGCTGGAATGGGTTCGTTGGGAGTGTTGGTCAATTCGACTATCGCACTAAAATCATCTGCTTTGACAACCCTGGCATTGCAGAGTTTTCCTTTTTCCCCCTTGAGCTTGAGCACAGTCGGCTGGTAGATCGCAAGGTACGCGCCTTCCTCAAGCCCCTGAACCGCGCCACCATTCACCGTGAATCGCCCCGCGGTGATCGGTCCTGCGATTGAAAAAAACGGATCCTCTCGGTCGGCGGATATGCCTAAAAACAGACGACCGGCGTCGCCCTCAGCGTTTGGATGCTGTGCTGCCCGTTTAGTGACAACAGCGGAGATTTCTTCTATGGCTTGCCTATATGTGACACTCGGCGAGCCGTCAAGCGCCCGCGTCAAATAGTAAGTAAACAGGCTGTAGGGCTTGTATTTAGCCGAGGTACTGGATCGGCAGGCGGGCAGGGCAAATCCGCCGGTCTGGTCTGGTAGACAGCCCTCATATGCGCTTTCGTATGAATAGGCGGCCGCTAGCGCGACAAATGCGTCATTTCGGATCAAGACACCAGTCCCCAAGTCCTTGCGAATTAGCTGGGATTGAGAGCGCAGCGCAGGCCGCGGCGTTTGCGGGCGAGAATCGGGGGGAATTTCCTTGGAATGCAAACCCTCATCCAGTCCCTTGACAAGGGTTCCAGAATGGCAACTATCGAGAATGAATAGAACGCTTGTACTCTTTGTTGCATATTTCAGAAGTTCATCGAAGAGATCGGATAGATCGTCATCCGTAATATCCATAATACCTTCCGTTCGTCCGTCTGACGGCACGATCGTCTCATGCAATCCATCGTTCGTCGTCGATCCGTGTCCGCTGTAGTAGAAAACGAGAGTGGCGTCAGGGTATTTTTTGGCGTTTGCAATCAACTGGTCTTTGAATCCGGCTAGGATAGCGCTTCTGGTAGCTCGCCTCCCGATCAACTTCGAGATATGCGGGTCGTCGTTTACGAAGCCATAGCGTTCGACCAGGAGGTTACGAAATAGCGCAACATCATTCCCGGGTGCATGCAAGGTGTTCCACTGAGTATTGATGTACTCGTTCACGCCAATAAGTAAAGCGAATTGGTGTTCAGGGGCGGGAGGACGAGTCTTGGGTAACCCAGTCTGCCCTGTCAATGACGTCGCCAGAATCCCGGCACCCAGCGCATAGAGAAAAAGACACGTGAGTGCAAATCGTCCCAGATGAAAGACGGCTAATCGGCACAGCATACGATTATCCAAAAGAGTCTGGGAAACAATAGCATGGTTCCGTTTCGAATGCAACCGTGATATTGTCGATTAGAACTGGGGGCCATTTGAACTGCCGTCGTACGGCCAGCGATTCAACGGGTCGAACGTCGAACACTTCGACGAGAAGGTTCGTGAAGAGTCCCCAAGCGTATAGATACCAAATGGACGGCTTAAGCGCACGCAGGCACTCCAGTGGAGGCGAAGGAAGCGCTGGTCTGCACCGAATGGGCGTGTGAACGTGACAGCTGGGGTGTGCTGCTGAACAATCTTGAAGTGAGCGGTGGAAAGTAGTGTCGCAAGCTCATAGTCGATCATGTCGCCGGGTCAGAATGTAGTCATCCCCAATTACGACGGCACGGATACGCTGCGGGATCGCAAACGTCCGGCCATTCCTGATTGTCGAAAATCACGAGTTCTTCAAGTGAATGAGGGGGTTTATGCGCAGCATTCTTGATGAAACGCAGTCAGAACTTGGCGCTTGGCAGGAGTGCAGAGTAGCGAATTCATCCTCAGCGCCGCGCGGCACAAATCGTCGAGCCGGCCTTGAACGGGCGTAAATGCGGACACCTCAAGGGGTACCGGTCGCAACGGTCTATGAAGTCGATAGCACAGGCAAATCCCGAAAGGTGGCGTAAGGAGACACTCCATCGCGCTTCGCACCAGGCGCGATGTCCAGTAGCAGGTAAGGGAAGAAAGGGATGCAGCGAGCCTTACGAAAATCCTCTATCCACCACGCCGAGCAGCTAAATGGGAGAAATGCATCTCGTCGGTCTGAGGCGTACCCTCGTTAGATGTTTGGGTAATTCTTCTACACCCTCGCAACACGCGATAGCCCACAGACATGCACATCGAATGGAGTTATGCATTCATCTCGACAATTCTCCTTGTCGGATGTCGATTGGCGAGAGGTCCTCGCCCACAGAGGGTCCACCCTTCGGTTTTGGCAACCCTTGGAAGAACACCACGATCTCAGCGTCGCGTCGCTTTTTTAATCCGCTCCACGTCTTGCCCCCGGCCAAGACCCAACGCCGGAATTGTGCTGGCACGCGATCCCATTGTTTCCTCTTCACGACACTCAAAAGCGTCGAGCTACGGAAGTTCGCACTCCCTACGTTAAAGACGAAGTCAGTAAGCGAGGCAAATTGACCATCTGTTAGTTCAATAGGAGTCAATGTCATCACTGAAAGTTGCGAGCCAGCCAGGTCATCCAACAACATTTGCCCGCCCCTTCTTAGGGTCAGGCCCCTTCTGAACTCTGGCGGCACATCGTCCGTACACGGCTGCCGTTGTATCAGGTGACCGTAACCAATTGTGCAGTACCCTGCGGCGTCATTGTACAGATGTGGTATCCAACCTTCTGAAGCCTTTGTGAGGTCCAGACCGGCTGCTGACAGTGGGCGGAGCGAAGTGCCTTCAGGTGGGATTGCCTTTGCGCCCAAAGTGAGGAACTCGCCGGGTGGCAGTCGGTTGACCTTCGGCACATCGAGAACGTGGGCGATAACAGAAATTGATATCACTATGAGCATTGCAGCCGCCCAAAGCACCCGCCTGAGCATTTGATAGCGCGCCTTCTGACAATCCTTGTTTAACATGACCACCTCAAAGTAACCAACCCACTCTAGCGCAGCGAAAGGTCTCGCTTGCGTTTTTGGAAATTGAACAGGCTGGCTTGCTGGAAGGCGCTAGGCTTCTTCAAGCTGCTGGTCCCGCCGGACAGTTGCTCATCAATCGTTACGTCCTTGCTGCCTTCTGTGAACGTCTGAACCTCTCCCTTCCACACTTCCCGATACAGCTTCGGCACCCGTTCGGTTCCGTATTCCAGCCAGCTGTCCAGCGTGATCTCCTTCGTCCCCGGCTTCACAGCCTGCTTCGCCTCCAACCCATCGTGCACCAGCGCATACGTCAGCAGCCCTTGCTTTAGCTTCTCGCTCTCCAATGCCACATCGTCGGTTTGGCTGGCCGCCAGAATTAGCATCTCCTTGTCATACGCCAGCTGTCCCAATCCCCGGCTTCCCATCGGTCCCGGCTTGAATCCGGGCTCCTCCACAGTCGCCGCCGAATGGCACGTGTCCACGATCATCACCAAGTCTCCTGCATCGACGGATCGCAGCCATGCCGACAGCTCATCACTGGAAGTCCACTTCTGCCGCAATTCCTCCGTCAGCCCACGCCCTTCCGTCTGCCCCGCCGCACAGACTCAATCTTGCCGCCCTGCCCGCACTGATCTAGCCGTTCGCTCCCGAGAAAATGGTAAATGCATCACGGTTTACGGTCCATTCCCAACGTAGCTCCGTTACAGAGCCGGACGCGTGTCCAGAAGCCAGGATTTCCGTTTTTTCAACATACCGTTGCAATATTCTGCACCAGTTGTGTTGGAAAATCAAGACAAACCATCTTGACAAACCATCTTGAGATCGGAAATAGGTAAAACAGGTTGGTTTGGCGAATTTTACTACAATCCCGATTTCCCGAATCGACTCCCTTCGGAGTTTTTCAGCACTCGTGACGACCTTTACACCGAGCCTTGCCCCGGGTCTTTTCCTGCACTCCCTTTTTGAAAGAAAGGAACGAAGCCCAGTTTCGCTTATCCGCCAGGAACTGCAAACTTTGGTGGTTCGACGCTGCTGAGCGTTGTGAACAGGAAGCAATGGGATCGAGTGCCAGCGCAATTTCGTCGTTGGATCTTGGCTGGAGGTAAGCCATGGGAGGGATTGAAGAAGCAACGGGAGGGTGAAATCAACCTGTTCTTTCAGCAGTTGACGAAACCGAAAGGTGGACCTCCAGCGGGTGCGGACCTTTCGCTAATCGATATCCGAAAAGGAGAATTGTGAGGAATGGTTATGACAAGCGATGCTCTACAAACCGGGTCCGCCCGGCATAGCTGCGGTAGAATGCTGTATCTGTAGGCTCAAGTGGCTACGAATAGTATTAACCTTAAACTCGCTGTCTGGTTGAGCGCTAGTGCCGCGTTTCTTGAGGCCGTAAATGCCCAATCTCCACGTCCTCGCTTGTATGTTGAGTCGGGTATCAACCACAGCGCTCGATCGGTTACATTTTCGCCCGATAGTCGATTGGTGGCTGCGGGTGGCCTAGATCGCACGATTCGAATCTGGAGCGTGATACCCGGTCGTGAGCTGCTCACGTTACCCATCAACAAGATGTCCCTTTCGCTAGCCTTTCATCCAACCCTCCCGATCCTAGCGAGTTTCGATGAGGAGGGCGAGGTAACGGTTTGGGATTTGGCCACGAAGCGCCTAATAACTTCTCGCGTCTGCGGTCGGCCCGGCGACAAAACATCGGTTGCATTTTCCGACAACGGCGACACCTTACTCTGTGCTTCCGAAGTACTGGGTGCCATCCGACGTTGGGAGGCCAATTCGTTTCAAGAGATCGAATCGAAAGCAATCAGAAGCACCGGCAAGATTAGCAACCTGCGGCTAGACAGCACCGGAACGATGCTTATAGGACGGGACGAGTCAGGCAATGCGCACATATTTGACATGACAAAATGGGTGGAACTGGGCCAGGTAGGTGCTGCACCGTACGAGATTGATGCCGTCGCCTTCGCCCCTAAAACTAGGCGTCTAGCGACCGCGAGTGAGGCGGGTGCGAAGATTCAGATTTGGAAATGTGATTTTGGATTTGCGAATGCTAAACGCGAGCGCATGATTGAAGCTCCGGGCGTACATTCAATTGCTTTTAATGCTGACGAAAGCCTACTGGCATATGCGAGCGAGGCTGGAGATATTGTGCTGGTCCAGACGAGTAGCTGGAAAGAAATGTCTCGTCTGAAGAGCTATTCTAATCGTGTCGAGCAGGTTGGCTTGACCGATGATTCCAGTACACTTGCCGTTCAACTTTGGTACGACACCGTCCTGTTTTGGAATCTGGAACACTCACAGCCCAATTTCAACACGGTCACACATCGAATACTGTCATCTGGATTGAATAATCATGGTAGCGTGTTGGGCCTGAGGTTCTCGATATTGAATAGGAAGGATTCGGTTCAGTTCAGTCGCGAAACTGTGGGAGAACTGTGCACCATCGTCCTGCTGGATAAGGAGGATGCTTGGGTGGCCACGACACCGGATGGCAGATTCGACACCAACAAGGATTTGGACGGAATTACCGGCGTTCATTGGATTTTGGGGGACGATGCGTTCCACCCACTAGCGCTTGAGATCTTCATGCGCGATTATTACGAGCCGCGATTGCTGCCTCGGTTGTTGGCCGGGGAGGAACTTCCGAAGGTGCGTCCGCTGGGGGATCTGAACAGAGTTCAACCTGGCGTGAAGATCGTATCGGTGAAGCAGGGGGCGCAGTCTGACGTAGCGGATGTGACGGTGGAGGTATCGCCGGCCGAAGGGCAATTTCAGCGCGATGGGAAGCAGGTCACGATGAGGACGGATGTGTATGATCTGCGTTTATTCCGGGAAAATCAGCTGGTGGGCCAGGAGCCGGAGTTGAGTGCCGAAGCGGAAGCCAGGCTGAAGAATGGAGTCGTGCTGGCTCCGCTAGAGCTGAATGAGTGGCAGATCGCGCGGCGGGTAAAACCGGTGAAGGATCGAGTGAGGCTGGACCCGGCGACAGGTAAGCTGCAGCGGACGTTCGCGGTGCGGCTACCACACGGGCAGGCGGGCAAAGAGATCGAGTTCACTGGCTATGCGTTCAACGAGGATCGAGTGAAGAGCGAGACGGGGCCGGCCCGCTACAAGGTTCCACTGGATGCAGGACCGGTAAAGCGGCGGGCGTATGTAGTGGCGATGGGGGTGAACGCGTACGAGAACCCAGCATGGGATCTGCGGTTTGCGGTCAGCGATGCAAAGCTGATGCGGGAGGCGCTGGCCGGCCGCCTGGAAAAGCAGCATTATGAGGTAGTGCCAGTGACGCTGGTGTCGGACTGCAAGCAGGCGGACTGTCCGAAGGACGGGAACCGGGAGATCGGAGAAGACCATGCGACGAAGGCGGGGCTGCATGCGGTGCT
>OBLU010002951.1_pt1 | contig 15463 bp, 9 predicted proteins | sample 1518681 | NCBI WGS metagenome assembly OBLU01 (sample SAMEA3539304, study PRJEB22396) | soil metagenome | biome: tundra; feature: field; material: soil | place: USA | collected 2010-05 | depth 0.15 m
CGCGCGCAGCCCACCCAGTTCAATTCCTCCGGGCGCAGCCAGTATTCCTCCGGTTTGAGTTCGGAAAAAGATTTTGCCGCGAGGTCATAGCGCGCATTTAATTTTTTGATGTCGCCGCCGTATTTATTCTCCAGCCATGAAAGATATTTCCCTTTTCCTTCCGCATCGAAGCTCGGCTTTGGAATCGGCTCGAACATCGTCTGCATGATGATTTTTCCATCCGCATTGCGCCGCATTGCCTTGCCGTAAAGTTTCAACAGGCCGCGCACATGATCCACCATCGTCTGCTGCGCTTTGGGCGACCAATACTTGTAAGTGCCCATCGGCTGGCCGTTCGGGCGCATCGGTTCGTCGCCGCGCACGGGCGGCACGCTGCGGATGTTGGGATAGAGATTGTCGCCGCAGAGATAGAGTGCGAGGCAGGTGTAATCAATCCCGTGCGTGGCCATCTCCGCCATCATGAACTCGTGCATCGCGACATACTGGCTGGCCGGCTCGCCGCGATAGCGCGCGAAAAAATCCTCCCACGCCTTCGAGTCGAGGTTGATGCTGTTGAAACCGAGCGCCGCACACTCGGCGATGCCTTTGCGCGTAGCCTCGTAGTTGGAATAGAACGGCTCGAAGAAATTTCCAAACCAGATGCTGATGAAAGGACGGTTGCTCATTTTATTTGACAGGTTGAATCACGTCAGCGGATGAATCCAATTGCAAGGCAACAATTGTGTCCGTCTCGCTGCGGTCGGCGGCCGGCACGGAAATTTCAATGCCCTGGCCGGTTTGAGTGAAACTTGCTACCCCGCCGGTCAGCGCCGAAGCGTTAAGAATCTTTGCTGGAATCGCCGGCAGCAGCAGTTTGTCGCCCGGCCATTTCAGGATATGGACGTAAACCATTTTGTCATGATGCGTCGAAGCGCCCCAATCACCGGGCAGGAACGGTCCGCCGCAAGTCGCATAAATACTTTCGCCGTATTTGCCGAGCCATTCCCCAATCTCCCGCAAGCGTTTAGCCTGCGACTCGTCAATCCGGCCATTCGGATCAGGCCCGATATTCATCAGCAGATTGCCATCACGACCCGCGACTTTGGCAAGCAGTTGGATATAGTCCTTGAGCGGCTTCGGCTTCATGTTCGGCTGGTAGCCCCACGCGCCCGCCATGGGCACACACAGTTCCCACGGACGCTGATTATCAAAATCACCGAGCGCGCCATAGCCTTCCCGTGAGAAGAAGTCCTCCGCCATGTCGGCCCGACCATTGATCAAAATGTCCGGCTGTAAATCGCGGAGCATCGCGTAAACCTGATCATGCTGCCAATTGAAGCGACCTTGATAGTGCTTTTCTTTGGAACGACCTTTCCACTGGGCGCCAACCCAGTCGCCGCGGAAGCTCAACCAGTCCGCCTCCCCGCCATCAAACCACAGCACGTCGATTTTGCCGTAGTTGGAAAGCAGTTCCTTGACCTGCCGATGATACTGTTCGCGCATCGCCTCGGCGCTTTCAAGGTGCAAGTCCGGCATGATGTAGCCCGGAAACCGCCAATCGAGTGGTGAATAATAAAGACCAACATGGAGGCCGGCGCTGCGAACGGCCTTCACATATTCCGCGACGAAATCGCGATGGGCCGCGGATTTGACGCTCGTGAATTTGTTCGTGCCGTCGTCAAAAAGTGCGAAGCCGTCATGATGGCGTGATGTGAGCACCACATATTTTGCACCGGCGGATTTGGCGAGCTGCGCCCAGGAATCCGGCGAGAAGTTGGTTGGGTTGAACTGGTCTGCCAGCTTGGCGTATTCGTTGACGGGAATCTGCTCATTCCACTGCACCCACTCGCCACGGCCGGGAATCGCATACAGACCCCAGTGGATGAACACTCCGAATTTGGCGTCGCGCCACCATTGGATCCGTGCTGCGGCATTTGTGTCCCCTGCTCCGGAGAATTGAGGCAGCAAAACAGCCGAGCACGCGAGCAAGAACAAGCTTCGTTTGATGATTTTCATAGTAATTTTGATTCGCAATTCACTTCTCTTTTTCAAAAACACTCAAGTCCCATTTGTCATGCCATGAGATTGTCGGCACGCCATGATTGAACTCAATCGGCAGCCAGACATAGCGGCCATCAATCGCGTTCTTGGGATTCCAGCGGTCAGCCATGAAGATGAACGCCCCCGCCCTGCCCTGCACCGGCACAATGAAGGTGGATTGCGACTCGAACGTGTTCGTGATTTGCGCGCCCGTGCCGAGGCAAGGATTGCCAAGTTCTTCCCATTCGTCAAAAATCGAATCTGCCACCAGCAGCCGCACCGGATTGGGCGACCAGCCGGTGCAGTCCGACGTGAACAGAAAATATTTTCCGCCGTGTTTCAGCATCGCGGGCGCTTCGTTGAAACGTCCGGGCAGCACGCGGATGAATTTCCCCGCCGGTGAAAGATAATCGTCCGTGAGCCGCGAAATGTGCAGCGTGCCGTTCCCCTCGGACGCGTAGATGTGATACGCACTGCCGTCGTCATCCACGAAGAGCGTCATGTCACGCGCCATCTGGCCGTCCGCGAAGTCGCGGCGAAACAAAAGCTGCTTCGGATAATACGGACGCGGCGCGCCGCCGAGTTCCATTGCGCCGAGCTGCGCGAGTTCTTCCGATGAAAGCGGACGCTTCATTTCAGCGGGAACATTTTCCGGCCACGCGCCCGCGTTCGGGCGGAACGCGCGGAGAAATTGATACGGCCCGGTGACTTTGTCCGCCACCGCCACACCACTCAACGAACCGCAGTAACCTGTGTCCTTCGGCTCAAGGTGAAACCACATCACAAATTTCTTCGTGCGCGGATTAAAGATGACTTTCGGACGCTCGAGAATGCAGCCACGCGTGACGGGGCTTCGCGGATCATCGCTCACCGCGAGCGCGATGCCTTCATCCTTCCAGTTGTAAAGATCGCGCGAAGAATAAACGTGGACGCCGACATGCGCCGCGTTCCCCGCCTCACCTTCAATCTTGTGCTCGCCAAACCAGTAATAAAAGCCGTTGTGAAATATCACGCCACCGCCGTGGGCATTGATGTGGACTCCGTGGTTGTCCGGCCAAACTTCGCCGGGACGGAAGGAATAGTATTTTGTGTTGCTCATTTCAACTTTCAACCGAGACATCATCAGGAATCACACCAGCGCCGAATCTTGGAGTTGCCGTGAATGACGTCGAGTGCCAGTATTTTTGCACTGAACGGTTTTATGGTGTTGCCTTTCCATGTTGGTCATGAATGGAGGATTCTCCGGTGATTTCTGAAAGCAGTCTGAAGAAACTACGCTTGCGCTCGCCATTGATCGTCCAGTCCGCCGGGACGCTCTGGAAACCTTCGTTGAACTTTTCGTCCTTCCGGCGGTAATCAAAATAGCCCCACGAGGCGTGTTCGCTCACGGCGGCGACAAAGTTGTTCGTGGGCTGATCGAAGTCATAATTATCGTCCTCGTTGAAAACAATCGGCTTAGGCTTCTCGCACATCGCCCGGATTTTCCGAACGGAGTCGGTGATTCGGGCGGGATTTTTTCTCACGCCGTTGCCGTGAACCAAGATGAAATCGGCGTTCGTCGCCACATTCGCCTTCGGCAGCGGCCCGCTGCAGCTGGTGCTGGCGAGCAGGTGAAAACCGCCGCGCTGATTTTTTTGGACGCTCAGAATCAATTCATGCACGCGCTCAGGGCGGAGGATTTCGTTGACGTAATGCTGGTCGCACTCGTTGTTGATCTCGACGATCACATTGCGGTAGCCGTGATCAAGAACCCAGACAGTCGCGTTTTCCATGGCGTGAATCACGGCGGTTTCATTCGTCAGAACAAGGTCCTGTGCCTGATAAAAACATCCTAAAATCGCGACCATGCCGAGTTCATCCGCGCGATCCAGAATTTTTTCCAGCCGCGAAAAATAGTCCGCGCGCAGCGAGCCATCGGGTGCGAAAGCAGAATTACGCCACGGCTGTTCGCGCGAGTAGCCGTAGGGCGAACCGCCCTGAAGATTGAGCGTGAACGCGAGCAGCCCGTGCGCTCGCCACTCCGGCATCGCGGCGATGAACTCTCGCGTGTTGCGGTTCGCATCCCACTTGCCGGTGTCGGGATAGATCCAGCGATTGGTGGTATCCGGGTTCAGGTCGTCGAAAATCCCCTGCACCATGCGCGCGTTGAACAGCAGACCTTCAATGCGATGGCCATTCCAAATTCGCCCGGCATAAGTCGGCTGGCCGTTGATGCAAAAATCTTCACCGCGAATGGAAACCTGCGTGTGGCGGTCCGTTTGCGCCGAAGCGCAGCTACAGCTCATGGCCAGAATCAGGAACGATATAAGTCGGGGTGTCAGCATAAGATCATCGCGCGGCAGCGGACATGAAGCGGAACACCTTGTTGGTTTGCATCGGGTTGATGGTGAATTCACCAGGCTGGGCGTTGCCGGCGGGATGGATGGTCATTGCCCACGGATCAATCATGTCCACTTTGTAAGAGAGTTTGCCGGTCAGCTCAATGGTCTGGGGCTGCGGGTTCGTGGAATAAAACAGATAGTATTCGCCCGGCTTGGCCAGAAGAAAACGGCCCTTGTCGTCGCCGAGCGGCTGGAGTTCGTCGAACGGCGGAGCTTTGGCCAGGAAATCCTTGAGCCATTGGATGCGTTGCGGGCTTTCGCCATGCAACACGCCGCCCTTGGCCCACCAGAGAATGTCGTCGGGGTCTTTGTAAGTTTCGCCGTGGCCGACGTAGCAGCCGCTCAAGGTGCCGAGCCAGAAACGCAGGGTCATTTCCGGCGCGGAGAGGTGTCCCCAGCTTTGCGGGATGTTGCCTTCATATTTGCATTCGTCGTAGATGACGGGCTTCTGATATTTCGCGCGGAAACGGACGCCGCCGTTCATGTCCGAGGTTTGCAAGCTCGCGTGCGTGACCCACGCCTTGGTGTGGTCATACCATTTTCGGCCATTGTGGATGCCGCGCAATCGCTGGAAAGGGTCTTCTTTTTCGAGAATGGAGAAGAAGCGATCCCAGTCTTCATATTGCTTGTTGCCCTTGAGGCCGGACGGCTTCCGTTCCGTCATAAAATCATATTCATTGGCCAGCGACCACCAGACGTTGCGGAAGGCTGACAGTCGCGCGATGCAATAACGGAGATAACGGTCGTCCTGTTCTTTCGACATCTCCGCGAAACCCCAGCGGTCATAGGGATGCCAGAGGATGATGTCCGCCTGGATGCCGGGCTTTTGCAAGTCGAGAATGCGCTGCTCGAAGTGCCGCCAGAACGCCGGATCGGGTTGATCAAAGTCGAACTTGCCGTCGGCTTTTTTTTTGAAGGCGAACAACTCCGGCTCGTTGGTGTTGTAGGCATAGCTCTTGGGAAAAACGCAAAACCGAATCTTGTTGAACGGCGAGGCCGCGAGCGTCTTCAACGTCTGCTCTTGAAGTTCTTTGGCCTGATGCACCCATGCGTAGCCGGTCGTGCCGAATTCGTGATACGGCGTCCCGTCGGCGTAACGGAGATAGAAAGTCTTGAAAACTTCCACCGGGCCGTGGTTGTTCGCCGACGGTTTGGCGGCGGTAAACGAGCCGGTCTGGGCATTCAGTTGCGGGACGTTGCTCCTGGTTTCATAACGCCATTTGCCTTTTGCGGGCGGCATGAAGTGGATTTTGTAACGGCCATCGCCATCGTAAAACCCGGCGACGGGGATGTTCGACTGGCCTTGCGTGAACTTCGCCGAAAGTTGCACGTCCATATAAGGGTTGCCTGATTGTGGGCCGGTTAAGTCGACTTCAAAGACGCCCCATTGCTCCACGGCGGCGGGCTGCTCTGCAGCAACCATTTGAGCGGCGACCAGAAAAAGCGCAAGTTTGAAGAAACGGGAGATGAATTTGGCTGTCATAGGTTTAAAGGTCTATAAATTCAGGCCGGTTCACAATTCTTTTAACAACACTACGCTCCACGGCTCGATGATGCGCTGCAACTTGAAAAAGCCGTTCATATCTGCGACAAAACTTTCCCGCTTCGTCGCGGCGGCTTTCTCGCGCAACAGCTTCGTCTGCTCGCGTGAAAGGTTATCCGGTTTGCCCAGCTCTTCCCATGCGGCGAGCGCGTTACCGCTTTGCTTGTCCAGCGTCTCGACGAGAATATTTGCACCGGGTTTCAGGCCGGTGAGTTCAATGTTCATCGGCTCCGACTTGCCGGTGGCGAGCGTCGCGTTAGCTTGATCGCGCGAATCAAACGACGCCGGCACCGTTTGCTTTACTTCCGGCGGATAATGCCAGGCGATGGCCAAAAGCCTCTTCGTTTTGCTACAACGGGTCACAACGCCCGACGCGGACTTGTTGAGCAGTTCATCGCCAAGTTGCGACATGAAACGATACGCGTGAAACGCCGGCTTCACGATGCCCTGCAAATTGATCATGCCGAAGCCGCCGTGGAAAATCGTGTCGCCGCAGCCGCCTTCCTCGAATACATCGGTGAACGTCCAATACGATAACGAATCCACCGTGCCGATGCCTTCGAGGTTCGCTTTTGTCACATAGGTCGCCGCCTGCAAAAAGTCGTGCGTGAAATCACGCGGCGACGAGCTGGAACTCCACTCAGTCAGATGAATCTCGGCCTTTGGAAACGGACTTTCTGCGACAAAATTTTTGATGAGGGCCAAGTCGTGCGGGGTCGCGCCAACTTCCCGCGTGCTGCGTTTGAATTCACCGGGCATATGCTCGTCCAGCGCCCAGTCGGTCGGATACGGATGGCACGAGACAAAATCCACCGGCAATTTTTCGCGCTGGCAGAAGGCGAGGAACGGTTTCACCCACACCGGCTGCCAGTCGAGTGCGTTGATGTCCTTTGCGCCAGTGACGATTTTGTGGCAACTCGTGTCTTCGGTTTCGCCGTCGAAGCGCGCGTCGGGAACAAAGTTGCTCGTAGCCGGGCCGCCGACGCGAAGTTGCGGATCAATTTTCTTCAGCACTTGCGCGGTGGTTTTGTAGAGTTCAAAATACTGGCTCTTGGTGCCGCGAAAAAAGGGATTCAGATTTGGCTCGTTCCACACTTCAAAATACCAAGTGCGGACTTCGTCAATGCCGTAGCGCGCGATCCAGTTCTTCACCGTGCGGCGGATAAGTTCACCCCACTTGGCAAAATCTTTCGGCGGCGCGCCGTTGCCCTTCCACCAGAACACCGTGCCAGTTTTGCTCGCCAAATCCTTCGGGCAAAAACCAAATTCGACGAATGGCTTGATTCCCATCTCCAGCAGCTTATCGAACAGGATGTCCACATATTGAAAGTTGTAGATGCCGCGCCCGTGCTCCTCACGATAAACAAACATGTCGTCGTGGTAAAGGCCGTGGAAGCGGATGTATTTGAAACCACACTCCTGCACGGCGAGGCGCAATTGCTCCTGCCAGTCGGCGCGCAGACCTTCGTTCGCGCGGCCCGCGCCGACGCAGAAATTCCAGAAATGTTTCAACGGCTCGCCGGCGGCGCTGGCGTTCGCTTTAAGTTCGATGGACATGATTCGATTTCTAAGAGGCTAACTCGCTAAACCGCCTTTTCCTGGTGTCGCTTGGCAACGCGGCGCAACAGCCAGCCGACGCTGAACACAATGCCGCCGCAGAACAGGAAGGCCAGCCGTTTTGTCCCCTCGTTGGGAACGAGGATCATCAGCAGCACGAACGATCCAAAAACCATGCACAACAACCCGATCGCACCGACGACCTTGTGGTTTTCCTTCACCTGCTCCGCCGTCAAATCCTCGATCGGCGTCTTGAGCCGCGCGAAAAATTCCTCCACGCGCGCCTTGTATTCCGGCGGCGATGATTCGTAGAACAGCGACGTGAAGAAGAACCAGCCGATGCAAGCGAGGCTCACGCCCGCCACCGTCGCGAAGAGGTAGTATTGCGTGACTTCCTCCGGCTTGAACGGCCCATGCAAGAATGGAAGCCAACTGAACATTTCCGGCTTGGTAAAAAATTTCATCACAAAGGACATCGTCAGACCGATCAGCACCGTCGTCCAGCTCGACCAGGCCGGCGTGCGTTTGTAGAAAAGGCCGAGGCACATCGGGATGGCCAGCGGCAGCCAGAGGCTCACACCGAGCTGGTTCAACAAATCAAACAGTGGCAGCGTCCGCAGCTTGCTCACGACCAGCCCGATGCCGATGATGATCACGCCGAACATCGCCGTGCTGCATTTGCTGATGATCAAAAGTTTTTTCTCCGGACACTGCGGGTTGATGACGGGCAGATAAAAATTCCGCACGAGAATGCCCACGCCCTGGTTCACGCTCGCATCAAGGTTCGACAGCGTCGCGCCAAAAATGCCCGCGATGAGCAGGCCCAGCATCCCCTGCGGCAGCACGTCGTGCGCCGTCAGCAAAAATGCGCCTTCCTCCGGATGTTTGCCGAGGTTCGGGAAAATATTATGGATTTGTTCCGGGCTGTAAACCGCCGACGCCACCAGCGGCGGCAGCATCCACATCAACGGGCCGAGCAGCGTGCCGGCCAGCGGGAAAATCAGCATTTTCCGCGCGTGGGCGTCGCTGCGCGCCATGAGGTATTTGCCCGACATTTCCATGGTGTTGTTGCCAAAAAGATTGTTGAGCAGCAGCGCCAGGAACCAGAGCGTGATGAACTCCGGGCGAGCAAATTCCCCCCAGTGAAAATGTGAGGCCGGCAGTTTGTGGGCCAGCCCCGAAAATCCGCCGATTTGCGGCTGCGCCAGCGCCAGCGCCGAAATCACCAATGTGATGGTCACCACCAGAAACATCTGCACGAAATCGCTCGCCGCCACGCCGAACGCGCCGCCAACCAGTGAAACAAACGTCACCATCACGCCCAAAATTACAATGATCGTCGGCAGCGGAATGTCAAACGCGCCGGACATGAACACGCCCACGGTGTTCAGGCCCACGCCGCCGAACAGCAGCAGGAACGGCAGCCGGATCCACGTCACGAACTGCTGCGTCGCCGCGCCGTAGCGGATGCGGATCGCTTCCAGCGGCGTCACCACGCGCATCCGGCGGAAGCGGTAGCAGGTGAAAAAAAGCAAAAACAGAAGCGGCACCAACGACGAGTAATAAAGCAGCAGAACATAAAATCCCTGCGAATAAATCTTCCCCGCCGCGCCCGTGAACGTCCATGCGCTGAAACTGGCCATCCACGCCGACACGCCGGCCATCCACCACGGCATGATGCCACCGCCGCGAAAATAGTCCGACGTGTTTTTGTTCCGCCGCGAAAACACCACGCCAACGGTCACAACAAAGGTGAAATAAAACGCGATGCTGATGTAGTCGTAGATGCTGATCATAATCTGAATTTGACGGATGACTGCGTTTTAGTGTGGCTGGCTCGCGGAGTTTTTCAAATCTGTTTCGTGTTTTAAAATCTCGCGCACCAGCGCGGCCAGTTCCGGGCTGGAATAGAAGCCGGAAAATTTATCGGGGCCGGCCTTCGCGCCATCCACATGCGCGATGATGACGCCGTAAACACCGGTGGTCTTGTCAATCCACGGATACGCGCCCGCCCAGCTCGGACTGCTGATCAACACGGCATTTCCTCTTAAGTCGAGATCTTCGCGCCACTCCCCCAGACCGTAAATTGAATTGTGGGTTGCGCCCCGGACACGCGCGGGAAATTCCGGCTGTTTCACGAACGCGCCGCGCAACTGGTCTGCCTGCATTTCACGAACGGCCTTTGCCGACAACACGCGTTTTTCGCCAAACTTGCCGTCATTAAAAATCATCGAGAGAAAATTTGCGTAATCACGCAAGTTGCTGCGCGCCCCGCCGCCGAGCATCGGACTGTGGCCGCCGCCTTGATCCACGGGCACGAAATGCGTGTTTGTCATCTGGCAAGGTTTGGCGATGCGGTCTTGAAACAGCGTCTCCCAGTCCTTGCCCGTCGCGACTTCGACCATGCGTCCGGCCACCTGCATCGCCAGACCGCCGTAATCAAACCGTTCGCCCGGCTGGTAATCCGGCGGGAGCGGCAGAAGATGTTCCACCGATTCAAACAGCGTTTGATATTTGTCCACCGGCTTGTCCTTCGGCTGATACGGCGGATAGCCGGACGTGTGCGACAGCATTTGGCGCAGCGTGGCTTTGTCTTTCGGATCGTTCTTGAATTCGGGCAAAAACTTTGACGGATGGTCGTCGAGCGAAAGTTTTCCTTCGTCCACCAGCGACATGACGGTCGCCGCCGCAAGCCATTTTCCCGCCGAAGCAATCAAAACGGACGTGTCCGGCGTGTAAGAACCAAAACACTTTTGATAAATGATTTGATTGTATTTTGCCACCAACATTGCCGCGCCGGGATAATAGCCTTTGTCCACCCAGTCCTGCACCTTGGCGGTCACGGCAGAAAAATCATGATTGGTCTGCGCGGCAAAACAATTCACCGCAGCCAGCCACAGGCAGGCTGCCAGCAACGCCGTCACGGACATAGCCGCGAAGTTGTTTTTTGTTTTGGTCATCAATTTATTTTTGCCGTCCATCGCAATGCATTCAACAAAAGCTTTTGAAACTCGCGATGCCGCCAGACTTCCAAGGTGTGCCCGGGTGTCACCACGCACACGCGGCCGTCACCGTCGGTGCGCGTCCAGCCCGCTGGCTGCGCGCCGTGTGCCGAATTCGAGTGCAAAAAAACTTCAGCGCGCCGGTCCTCCAGGTTCACAAAATAATGCTCGTCTTGCGCGGAAAAAGTTCTCACGTCATGCGTCAAAAAATGTCCGGCTTTCGGCTCAATCGTCACGGCACATTGGTCGGGATGACGCACAAACGCGCCGCCAATCAAGGTGTTCATCACCGGCAAAGATCCGTAACGCGACGTTCCGGCGTGAATGATCAGCAATCCGCCACCGCACTTCACGAACTCGCCGAAGCCGTGTTCCGCATCCGACTTCAACCACGGCTGCATGTCGGTGGCGATGTTCGCCCGGGCCAGCACGGCCAAATCAAATCGTCGCAACTGTCCTATCGCACACGCCGCGTCTTCCGAAAACTCAAATTCAAACTCGCCTGTGCGCAGTGCCGCCAGCCCGGCGCGCACCGTCGCGGCGGGATGCCAAATGTCGCCTGCAAACACAATCGCGCGCATCAAAGCTTGCCTTGATACCAGTTGCCGCGCCGCCAGGCGTGCTCGCGTAATTTTAGTTCCAGCGCGTCGGATAACGGCGGCTGGTTGCTCACGCCGCAGTTCATTTCCGCCTGGCGCGCGTTGCGCATGCCGGGAATCACCGTGGAAACAGCCGCCGGCTTCAACGCAAATTTCAGCGCCGCTGTCGCCACGTCCGGCTCCGTTGAACCGATGGTGTGTTTGATTTTCTCGACGCGCTGAACCGTTCGCGCCAGCCGGTCGCCGGCAAAATAGCTGTTGCGAAAATCGCCCTCGGCGAATTTTGTCTGCTCCGTGAATTTGCCGGTCAGTGAACCTTCGTCAAATGCCACGCGTACAATGACGCCAACATGGTTCTCCTGCGCCACTGGCAGAAACTCCGCCGCCGGCTCCTGCTCAAAAATGTTGTAGATGACCTGCACCGCGTCGAGCCAGCCGCCGCGCATCAAATCAATCAGCGAATTCTGATCCGGCTCCGGCGTGCTGATGCCGATGCCGCGCAGCTTGCCTTCCTTTTGCAATTGTCGCAGCACGGTGAGCGCCGCCGGATTTCGGTTCCACGCACGCGTCCAAGTGTGAATTTGCAGCAGATCAAGGCAGTCCATCTGCAAATTTTCCAAGCTGAATTCTACCCGCTCGCGCAAATAATTTTCCGGCAGGCGTTCCTCGATTTTGTCGTAAGGCGCCGCCGGCCACGCGCCCGGTTTGGGCGGAATTTTCGTGGCGACGTAAATTTTTTCGCCTTTGCGTTCCTTCAAAACCCTGCCAATGATGCGCTCGCTGTGGCCGTCGCCGTAGCCCTGCGCGGTGTCAATGAAGTTGCAGCCAAGATCCAGCGCCCTGTGCAACGCGCGGATTGAATCATCATCATTCTGGTTCACCCAGGCGCCGCCGCCAATCGCCCAGCCGCCAAAGCCAATCTCTGAAACCTGCCAGCCCAACCGGCCAAATGTTCTGTATTTCATTTTGAAGCTCCTTCTCCACCTAGAGTGGATTCCTGACGCAGAACGTTTCCGTTCTTCGTTTCGGTCAACTTCAGGACGATGTCCCTGCCATCGCCTTCAAAATTTTGAATTTCGATTTCCTGCACCCGGCCGTCGGTCAACTCCACGCGCATTTTGTCCGCGCTCAATGCCACGGCGGATTTCACGACCGGCTGATTTTCGTAAGGCTCGATGATGGTGAGAAACCGAGCTTCATTTCCTTGCGCGGCGCGAATCGCCGTGACTTTGCGGCGCTGCGATTCGTCGCCAAGCGGATAATCTCCACCGATCGTCGCCTTGAAACGCGCCGCATTCACACCCGATAAGTCAACGCGAACGAACGCGGACTGGTTTTCGCTTTCCGGCTCCGCAGGCGTGGCGGATTTATATTCGTCGCCGACAATTTTTACCGGCCCGCCGAAATAATCCAGGTTTGTATTCGCCGGTTGCCGCACGTTTTCAAATTTCGGCGCGAGGTCGGACAAAGGAATTTCTTTGCCATCTTTCGTGACCACCCGTGCGCTCGCCCAAAACAGCGTCGGCAATTTCGCCAGTTCGGTTTTCGTTACCAATTCAAGCTGTTTCACACCTTCAACGGAAACGTCAATGACTTCCTTGCCCAAAATCCAAGCGCCGAATTTGCCGTCGGCCAAGGTTTTGCCATCGCCGCGGACGGTGTAGAACAAACGCTTTTGCACATCGCGCATTTCCGGAGCGGTGCCGATCATGATTTCCTGTTGCGGCGGCCAGAGCGAATGCGCGTCCAACTTCAACACGCCGTCTTCGTTGCCGATGCTGCGGCTGCCTTCGTTGTCCGCGCCCGGTCCCCAGCGTTCGCGGTAATGGCTCACCGCCGGTGCGTTGACGGAATACCAATTGCAATCAGTGACGAACTGCGCGCTGCCAACCGGATCAGGATTCCACTGCGCGTCGTGGCGCAGAAATTTTTTCTCCGGCGCGTCGAGTCCTTGAAAACCTTTTAACTGAAGCAGATTTTCAAACGTATGGGCGTTCGTGCCTTTCACAAAATCGGCGACGACAATGTAATCATCCAACACCAGCATCGCCCGACGTTGCAGGATTTTTTCGGTGTAGCCGGTGAGCGAACCATAAACCGGTAAATTCGTGGGAATCGGCACGCTGCGGCCTTCGCGCCAGCACTTCTCGGCGAAAGTTTTCACCGGCACATAATCATAGACCATCCCACCGTAAGGTGGATTCGACCAGCGCGTGTCGGCCTGCACCACCGTCGCTTGCATCGCGTCACCGGTGTGAAAGAGCAGCCGTTCGCCGGGATTGGCTTCCTGCATCTTCTCGTCCACGACCACCATGTTGTGGTTCACGGAACACTGGCAGTAAAATTTATACATGAACGGCTCATACACCCAGAACACCGATTCGGGATTCCAGAAACTGCGTCCATAACGCATCAGTGAAAGCAAGTCCGTGCGGTCGTAATGCCCGTGCGCCCAGCCATGCGTGCCGTAATGCAGCGTCGCCTGAATCTGCTCGCGGATCGGGCGGTTCGTGGTCTGCGACCGCAGCATCGCCAAACCGACATTGTCAGCAAACGCGCTTTCGCGGAATTTTTCCGGCGTGTTCGCAGGAAGTTCGGGCACGGCGTAAAGCAGATCGCGTTTGCCGCCGCCCATCTTGATGATCGCCGCGTAAGCCGGATCGCGGAACGCATAATACGCGATTTCAAACGGCTGGCCGCTGACCTCGGTGCGGTTGCCGGCGACGACGCTTTCTGTCGAATCGTTCACGCCAAACATCACGCCGCGCCAGTCGAGAAACGGCAGCAGGCTGTTCCACATGTCGCGGATCGTGCGATACGGCTTGGTGTTCGGGCCGTAAATTTCCGCGTCCATGCCGAACGGTTTGCGCTGTTCGTCAGGTGTTGTCCCGCTGGTGACGCCGCCGCTTAATTCCGCCTTGAGCAAAGCTTTCTTTGAAAAGTTCGCCGGCACTTTCATGTCGAGAAAATTCACGCCGAACGGTTCGTAGGCGAGCGCGGCCTGCGTGAATTCGCTCGCGCACCACATGTTGTAGCCGATGGAACATTCATACCACCAGCCGTCGTCCATCTCGCCTTTCGCAAGCTGGTCGCGAATGCCGGCCGGCCCGGAAAAAAATCTTTCCGCCGTCACCAAATCCTGCATGGCCAGCGCACAATAAAACGCGCCGCAGTCCTCGGAAAGATTCCAGTTGTTGATCGGGCCGTAATCGCTCAAGCGTTCGATGCTTTCGATGAAGATGCGAAAGGTGTTTTCAATTTGCCGCCGGTCGTCCGCCGACAAAACGACCGCGTCGAGAATCGCGTCGTAAGCCATCGCGATGTGCTGGAAGAAATGCCCCTCCTGCACCTGGCTCTGATTGCAGCCGCGCAGCGTGACGGGATAACCGTTGGCCGGATTCGACAGCCGCCGTAAAAACAGCGCCACTTTTTCCGCGTGCGCCTTGTTGCCCGTCAGTTGCCATGAGTAGGCGCATGCGAGCAGGTCATTTTCGTTCTGTGTGGCAAAAAGAAACGGCCCCATCGTGTCGTCAGGTGCTTTGGCTGGATCGGCCACTTCCGGCACGCGCCAATTTTCCGCGCGACGCACGGTGTCAGCCTGCGATTCTTTCGCCCAATCATACTTCGCAACTTTGTTGCGGACTTCCTGCCAGCGCGCCGCCGTGTGAAAAATGTAAGGATGCGGCACTTCGCTCGTCGTGATGAATTTCAATTTTGTCGCCGTGGCCGCGTCACCGTTTGCAACGGCCTGCAACATCTGTTCCTCGTGTCCGCCGGGCGGAACGCGGTCGGAAATTTTGACCACCAGTTTCACCGCGTGACTCTCGCCCGGCGCGAGCAGAAGCGAGTCCGGCTCGATTGTGGAACTCATTTCCTCCCAGCCGTAGCGCACGAAATTGAGCGTCACCGGCTGCGGCGTGTCCGCGCAATTGCCCACGCGCACTTCATATTCCACGCTGCCGTTTTGCGGCGCGGCTTTCCCGCGCACATCACATCCGAGCGCGATGACCGGCGCTTTCACCACACGGACATTTCGCAACTGAATTTTTTCGCCTGCTTTTCCATCCGTGAATTTCGCGGCAACTTTGAACTCCTTGACGTATTTCAAAAACGCGAAACCGGCATGATCAAATTGAAACGCCGACCACGGCAGCGTAACGGTGTGCCAGCCTTCGCCGCTGACGCGCACCGTGCCGTTCACAGGCGTTTCCGGTGACGCGCCGCGCGCCGCGCGTTGAATCGTCGCAGTCAATTCAACTTCCCGCGCGTCCGGCAGTTTTGTCTCAAACTGCACGCCGTAAAAATTCTGCCACTCGGCGGCGCTGTCGTTGAGCACGCGAAAGCCATGTTTGTATTGGCCGC
>OBLU010002952.1_pt1 | contig 15463 bp, 15 predicted proteins | sample 1518681 | NCBI WGS metagenome assembly OBLU01 (sample SAMEA3539304, study PRJEB22396) | soil metagenome | biome: tundra; feature: field; material: soil | place: USA | collected 2010-05 | depth 0.15 m
TCGCCGTAAATCCATTCTTCGTATTCCGTTTCACCGTCCCGCTCCCGCACTTTCCTTGGCGGCCTGCCTTTGGCATGGAGCACCATTTCCTGATTCATCCCCACCAGCACATGATGCGCCTGGATCGCCTCCTTGACCTTGGGAGGCACAGTGTCCAGGTAGGCTTGCTCTTTATTCCGGGCATTGAAGTCGAGCACTGGATACAGCAATGCCCGCAACTGCTGCGCCGTCATCTCAGGAACATATTTGCCGAAACAAAGGTCCACGAACGAACCGTGCGGATTGGATTGCGGGTCGTCCGGCGGGGCTTGCACAGTTCCGCCTGCCCCTGCCACTTGAATGTGCTGATACCATTTTTTCCGATGCACCGGGCCACCATTGATCTCGAAGTGAATGTGGTCATCCTTGATCTGAACCAGCGAGATGTGCGCCGGATCGCCTGGTTTTACAGCCGGCCCCCAAAGGGTGAGTGCTTGGCGCAATTCTTCGCCGTTAGGCGTGATCACACCATCCTTCAACTGGAGTCCTTTTGTGCCCATTGGAAAAGCCGTCCGGGCATACACAAGCTGCGTCTCGAAGTCACGGATGATTTCAAAGCGAGTCTGCCGGGATATCCGCTGCGCGTTGGCAGGAAGCGGCGCGGCGTCCGGCATCGGCGGCTGATCGTTTTGTGGAGATCTCGACTGTTTGGATGACGCAGCGGACGGCGAATTCTGCGTTTGCCCCGGATCACTGGCCTGACCGTGAGCGAGAAATGGGGTAAACAAGAAAGGCAAAACTAGAAGACTGTTACTCCGGAAACGCAGCATACAACACCCCAGGGCGCGAAGTTCATTATATGCGATGGGGTGGAGGGGCCCCAGGGTTGCTACCCACTCAAGATTCAGCGCGCCAACTCACACGCTTTCCGGGCCGCGCTTCTTGTGCTGCTGGCACTTGGTCATGATGGCGGAACGGAGACGCGAGCGGAGGTCTTCGGGCAATTCGTAGAGTTGGGAGTCGCGATAGATCTCAATCGTCTTCTTCGTGGTGTCGCAAACCACGTAGCAGTTGTGGCACCAGGAAAGATGATTCTCCAACTCGACTTTCGTAGGTTCGTCGAGGACACCGTCCAAATAGTTCGTCAGCTCGTGCAAGAACTCAGAGCATTTCACTGGTCGCCATCTCCACTCCCGCGTTTCTGGAAGAAACGTCCCAAGCGCTCGCGAAGCTGCAGGCGTGCCCGCAACAGCCGCGACTTCACTGCGGGTACGCTCAATTCCAGAGCCGCCGCGGTCTCCTCGGTGGAAAGTCCTTCCACGTCTCTTAGTACAAACACGGTCCGGAAGCCTGGGGGAAGGCCCTGGATCGTCTTACTCAAAATCTCCCGCAACTCCGCCTGGTTATACTGCTGTTCGGGATTGGGGCTCCAATCCGCAATCTCACGGGGAAGAGAATCATCTTCAGTCTTGATCTCTTCGTCCAACGAGACCGTGCGCTCGGGCTTCTTGCGGCGCAACTTCATCAACGCTTCGTTGACGGCGATGCGCACCAGCCAGGTATAGAACTTTGACTGCTCCTGAAACTTCGCCAGGTTGCCGTATGCCTTCAGGAAGGCTTCCTGCACCACATCTTCCGCATCCTCGCGGTTTTGCGTAATGTGTTGCGCGATCCGAAAGACGCTGCGGTCGTAACGGCGAACCAACTCTTCGAAGGCTGAGTCGTCGCCCCGCTTGGCGGCCTGCACCAGTGTTAGTTCATCACTGACAGGCCCCTCTAGTTTGTTTTGGATGGCTCCCATTCTCTTGGCGATGCAGTATTTTGCTGGTAACGAACCGCGGCACTGAAAGCAAACTGTTATTCTACTTGGTAACCCAAGTGTTTGCCCAATCGCTTTCACGTTTCGAGCGGGATGAGATTTGCGATAGAGTCGAGGACGGGGCAGGTACGCAGTCGAACACGTCCTGACGTACTCTGGGGCAATCCCACAAGTGCCGTATAATCAGCACTTAGAGCTCAGCTCCCGCCGGACGTCACGGAGAGGCGCGATTCGAGGGGACCCGGTTCTCTAGGCATGACGGAACAGAACGAAAGACAGAACGAAGTACGGCAGATCGAGATTCGGCAGATCGTCGAGCATGCCGTGGCGCAAGCCTTTCAGGCACAGATCCCGCGGCTCCAGTTGCAGATCGTGCAGCAGGTGCTGGAGGCGTTGCCGGCTCAGGGGAGCGAAGCTCCGGCTCCGGCGCGCGCAGACTCCAGCACCCTGGTTCACGCCGTCTCCAATATCCATGCGGGCTCGACCCAGAAGGAAGTTTTGCGGGCCTTGTTGGACGCCGGCAGTGGATACTGTTCGCGCATCGCTCTGTTCGTGGTGAAGGCGGGAGCCGCGTCGGGATGGCAGTCCCGCGGCTTCGGCGATGACGAAGCGGCCAAGGATTTTCCCCTCGATCTCAATGCCGGGCCGGTGGCACACACTTACAAGAATCGAATTGCAACGCCGGGCAACATCGCGGAGATGGGCGGGCGATTCGCGGAGGCGTTCGGCAGGCCGGCCAACGAGCAGGTGCTGGTGTTGCCGCTGGCACTCAAGGACAAAGTAGCGGCGCTGGTTTACGCCGACGGAGGCGACAGCGGCAAATTGGATCCGGACGCCCTGGAATTGCTGGTGATCGCGACCAGCGCATGGCTGGAAGTAACTTCGCTCCGCAAACAGGCGGCAGCGAAGGAAGACGGCGAGGCGGCGAGCCGGGCCGAGAGGGCGGCTCCGCCCGTGCAAACGGTTTCTTCGTATTCGGATCCATTCGCAGCGCACGCGCCCATGCATGTGCCCGCCAGCCCTCCGGTCGAACCCGAACCTGCTGCCGAGGTGGTGGAAGTGGCTTCGGCACATACCGCCAGCGCAGCAGCGGCACCGGCCGCAGCTACTGATCCCTTGGCCGGACTGTCGCCGGAAGATGCCGACGTCCATCGCAAAGCGCAACGGTTCGCACGCCTGCTGGTGGATGAAATCAAGCTCTACAACCAGGCGAAAGTGGCCGAGGGCCGCCGCAACAAAGATTTGTATGACCGCCTGAAGGACGATATCGACAAGAGTGGCGGTACGTTTCAGAAGCGGTACGGCAACACGGCAGCCGCAAGCGGTGACTATTTTCAGCACGAGTTACTGCGCAGTCTGGCCGAAGATGACATTTCCATCATGGGTTCGAATTTCCGCCGCTAGATTTGCGGCAGAGTTCTGGCAGTAGCGTGTCTTCTCGAAAAACAAAAGTAGTGCGATCAAGTTCCAAGTGGTGGGTGCTCGCAGCCGCAGCTCTCTGCGGCTTCTTCGCTGTTCTGCTTCCTCCGGCAGAGGCAGCGCGGCAATCTGCGGCGAGTTCCGTTCAAAGCCAGCCGGACACGTCTCCGCCGAAACTAGCTGCTCAAGGCGCACCGAGCAGCGCTAAGACCAGTAATACAAACAAGGCCCCAGCCAACAAGGCAACTGCCGGCAAGAAGCCCGCGGCCAGCGCCGCTAAACATCACTACGCCAACACCCGGAAACCCCGGAGCATTTCCCCACGGGTCCGGCGCATGCGGCAGGCATTTGTGGCTTCGGCCAGCTTGCGTCCCATGGCGCAACAGCTTCTGCAGGATCGTTCCCTCGCAGCCTACGCCGGAGTTGATGCGTATGCGCGATCTCATGCCAAGGAAGATGCGGGAGCGCTGGCCTGGCTGGTACTGGGCTATGCGCACGTGCTGGATCGAGACTATGCCAGGGCGATTGATCCGCTGAACCGCGCCAAGGTTCATGCGGGAGACCTGGGCGATTACGTCGCTTACTATCTCGGAACCTCGTACCTGCAGACCGGGCGCACGGCAGAGGCTCTGGCAACATTGGCAGACTTTGCCAAAGCACATCCGGATTCGCTGCTTGTACGGGACGCCCAGGTTCGCTATGCTGATGCGCTGTTGCTGGAAGGGCAGGCGGCGGAGGCGGCAACTTTGTTGGAGCAAGTCCGAGGGCCGGTACGCTCGGACTTGGAACTTGCGCTGGGACGGGCATACGCTGCGTCGGGCCAGACCACGAAGGCCGCCGATACGCTGGAGAACATCTACTACACGATGCCGGCCAGCATCGAAGCCGATGCAGCGTATGCCGAGTTGAAGAAGCTGCCGTCCGCGCCGCCCCCAACTGTCACCCAGCGCAAAACGCGGGCCGACGGATTGATGAACCGGCGCCGTTATGCGGACGCGGCGGAGGAATATCGCACTCTGGCAAATGAAGTCAGCTCCAACGACCGGCCCCCAATACAAGTTACCCTGGCGGAGGCGCTTCATCGTAGTGGCAAGAACCGTGACGCCAAGCAAATCCTCGCTTTGCTGGGTGGCGTGGGCGGCGAAGTAAACGCGCATCGCTTGTATCTGCTGGGTCAAGTGGCCTGGGCTGCCAACGACAACGACAACTTTTACCGCACGGTCGACGAATTGCGCCAGGCAGGCCCGGCAAGTCCATGGCTGGAGCAGGCGCTGTTGTCCGCGGCCAATCTGCATCTTGTCCATCACGAGTACGACCAGGCACTCGACACATTTCGCGAGGCACAGGAGCGCTTTCCTGACGGCGCGCGGGCTTCGTACGTGCACTGGAAGGCAGCCTGGCTTACGTTGCGGCAGGGACGCAACGAGGAGGCCAAGAAAGCGTTCGAAGAACAGATTGCGCTGTATCCATCCGGCGCGGAAACTCCTGCGGCTTTATATTGGCGCGCCCGTCTGGCCGAGGAAGATAACCAGCCCCTCATGGCCCGGGCGTTTTATCAGAAGATTTCGGATCGCTATCGCAACTTTTATTATGCAGAGCTGGCACGGCAGAGGATGAAGCATCTCCCTGCAGCAGGCGACACGACGACACAATATGCCTTGCTCGATCGCGTGCCGCCCCTCGACAGCAGTGGAAAAGTGACGGACTCGGAACCGCCGCCGGATGAATTGCACGTGCAGAAAGCGCAGCTTCTGGGAAATGGCGGCCTGGTCGACTTTGCCGTGCGCGAGTTGCAGGCCGCCGCTGCGGCCGACGGCGGCGGTTGGGGCCCGGCAGAAACCGCGCAACTGTACGACGAGACTGGGCATTACGACCAGGCCATCGAGGTCATGAAGCATTCCGCGCCAAACTATTTCGCCCTCGACATTCCGGATCTGCCGCGGAAATACTGGCAAGCGCTTTTCCCCAAAGCGTACTGGAGCGACCTCAAACGCTCTGCGGCGGCCAACGGACTGGATCCTTATCTCGTAGCGTCACTCATCCGGCAGGAGTCTGAGTTCAATCCCAACGCGGTTTCGCGGGCCAATGCCGTTGGCCTGATGCAGTTGTTGCCCAAGACCGGCAAAGCCGTGGCCAAGCAAGTGAAGATGAAGCGGTATACCGCCAGCCAGTTGTACACGCCTGCGGTAAACCTGCAATTGGGCACGCGCTATTTCCGCGGCATGGTCGACCGGTTCGGCGGATCGTTCGAATACGCGCTGGCCGCCTACAACGCGGGATCGGACCGCGTCGAGGACTGGCTGAGCCAGGGCAAGTATCGCGATCCCCAGGAGTTCGTCGAATCGATTCCCTTCACCGAGACCCGCGAGTACGTGCAGGCAATCCTGCGCAACGCCAGCGTGTACAAGCAGCTGTACGGGACACCGTAGAGGAACATGAATGAAATCAAGGCGAACTTGAGGAAGTTACGGCTGATTCAGTTGGGCCTAATAGCGGCGCTAATCATATTCGCCTGCGTAGCGGAAATCGGCCGTGGCCACGGCAACGGGGATTGGATTTCGCGGCATTGGCTGGTGGCTGGCCTCGCGCTCGGGGCCGCCTCGGCAGGATTTCGCTTTCGACATCGGCTGTTACATCGTTCGGGGGATGCGCTGGCAAAGGTCGCCTCTAATCCGAAAGCGCTTAAACAGTGGGAGGCAGGGCACGTCTTCAGTTTGGTATTGGCAGAAGGGGTTGCCCTGTGGAGACTTGTCGTGCGCATGGTTCTCGGTGGTGCACTTTGGCAGGCCTCGTTGTTTTACGCGGTTGGCCTGTTTCTGCTGCTGCTCTGGACGCCTCGGATGCCAGATTCAATTGCCTCGAACTAATCGGCGTGATTGTGTGTGGCATCCTTCGACCTGCCGAACAGTATCTCCAGCACCAATAATCCCGCACCCACCACGATGGCGCTGTCCGCCAGATTAAACACCGGCCACTGATACCGCTTCACATAGAACAGCAGAAAGTCTACCACGCGCCCGCGGGCCAGGCGGTCCCAGAGATTCCCCAAAGCTCCCCCCATAATCAGCGACAAGCCGATCCCGGTGGCCACGTGAGTATGGTGGTTCTTCCAGAGCAAAACCGAGACCACCACCAGCGCGATCCCAGAAAACGCGATCAGCAATCCCGTCTTCCAGGGCGCGGTCGAGTCGGCGAACAGGCTGAAAGCCGCGCCAGTGTTCTCGGTGTGGGTGAGGCGAAAAAAGCCGGGGATGACCTGGATGTGGGCATAAAGAGCGATGCGCTGCGCCACGATGTGCTTGGTCCAGCGGTCAAGCAGGACCACGGCGAGTGCGATCATTAGGTAAAAAGCGCGAGCGGAGTTCTTGGTCATCCGAAATCTTAGCCTGGAAACATCTTAAACTGCCGGGGCGCACAGCGCTCGGGCCGAGTGAATGCTGGTTATCTCTACGAAGATCAATAGTAGTGTCTAAAGTAGTGTCTAAGCATGCCGGCATTGACGACTGAGGCCGTCGAGCTTCGGTCGACCGGATAGCCGAGGGCGGCTGTCCTCACATGAGCATCTCCGCAAACTGCGACTACCGGAGCAGGCACCGCATTGACAGACCTTCAGGCAAGCCATACGATTTTTCGTCCAAAGGAAATCCAGCCATGCTGACTCTCGCGAATCAGTTCAAGTTGCGCCTGCCAACACTGTTTCTGGCATTTGCCGCCGTTGCATTGTTGAGTGCCGCCGCGACTGCACCGGCCGGTCAGACCGACCCCGCGCGCTATCTCGACGATATCAAGGCGCTTTCCGCGCCCGCGATGGAAGGACGTGGCGCTGGAACCAAAGGGCTGGCGCGCGCCGCCGACCTGATCGTGAGGCGCTACAAGGAACTCAAGATTCCGCCGGCTGGAAGCCACGGCTATTTGCAGCCCTTCACGGTAATTACCGGAGCGCGGCTGAAGTCGGACAACCGGCTCCTGGTGGCCAACGGTGAAACCAAGAAGGAGCTGAGGACGAACCAGGATTATGTGGCCTTCAGCTTTTCCTCTTCGGGGCCGGCGGCGGGATCGGTAGTCTTCGCTGGCTATGGAGTGACGGCTGAAGAATATCAATACGACGACTACGCAAACCTCGATGTGAAAGACAAGATCGTGGTTCTGCTCCGCTACGAGCCATCCGCCTTCGCTGCCAGGAGCGGGAACCAGGGACTGACTCATCATTCGCAGATGATCACCAAGGCCATCAACGCGCGCAATCACGGGGCCCGGGCGGTCGTGCTGATCAACGGCAAGCTGGGCGATGGCGAAGAAGATCTGCTCACTCGCTTCGGCAGCGTCAGCGGGCCCGAGAACATTGGGATCGTGTTCGTGCAGGTGAAGAATGCCGTGGCAGAAACCTGGCTGCAAGCCGCCGGAAAATCGTTGAAGGATCTGCAAGACCAATCGACGCAGCCACCAAGCCGGCATCGTTCGCCCTCCCCGACACTTTGCACCTTTCCTTGAACGTTGACATAGAAACCACGCGGGCAACGGTGAACAACATTCTGGCGTACCTGCCGGGGCAAACCGAGGAGTACGTCATCGTGGGCGCGCACTACGATCACCTGGGACGAGGAAACTTTGACTCGCTGGCGCCCTCGCAAATTGGACAAATTCATCCCGGTGCCGACGACAACGCGTCGGGCACTGCCGGCGTGTTGGAACTGGCCCGGCTGCTGGCGCCTGAGCGTGGGCAGTTGAAGCGCGGAATTCTATTCATGGACTTCGCCGGAGAAGAACTCGGCCTGCTCGGATCCGCCGAGTGGGTCAAGCAACCGACGCGTCCGCTGGCTAAGGCCGTCGCCATGATCAATATGGACATGATCGGCCGCATCAAGGACGACAAAGTCTACATCGGCGGCGTGGGGACGGGGTCGACGTTCAAGCCGATCCTCGAAAGCGCGCAGAAAGATTCCGCGTTCAAGATTGAATACTCCGCCGGCGGCTACTCCTCCAGCGATCACACGTCGTTTGTGTCCAAGAAGATTCCGGTGCTCTTCTTTTTCTCCGGGCTGCACTCGGATTATCACAAGCCCTCCGATACCTGGGACAAAATCAACGCCCCCTCCGCGGCGAAGCTGCTCGACTTGATCGGAAACGTAACGGTGCAACTGGCCAGTGCCGCCGACCCACCGGCCTTCCAGACGGTGGTGGAAGAGAAGCCCCCGACCGGCGAACGTGGCGCAGGATATGGCCCATACTTCGGATCGATCCCCGACTTCGGAGAGACCACCAACGGTATGAAGTTTGCCGATGTAAAGCCCGGCTCACCTGCGGCAAAGGCGGGGCTGAAAGCGGGAGATGTGCTGATTCAATTCGGCGACAAACCCATCAAGAATCTCTACGACTTCACCGATGCTCTCCGGCGGAGCAAGATTGGAGACGTGGTGGAAGTGAAGGTCTTGCGGGATGGGCAGCCCGTGACCGCGTCGGTCAAGCTGGGGCAGCGGAAATAGAGGCGCGATTCCACGTTCTTGCGGCCCGCTGTGTGACATTCTCCGCTACATCTGTCTGCAGTTCCAAATTTTTCTCCTTAATCTTTCATTTTCATCTATCCGGGGCACGGGTTGTCCATGTATTCTGAGGCGGCCTTGAGCCGGACTGCGCACCACGAAACGCAGAGCGCAGGCCCTACTCCAGGTTGCTTTAATTCCTATGTCGGCGAAATGTGCGCATGAGGCTTCTGAAGCGTTGGAAGGGCCGGACCCTGCTGTTCTTGGCGGTAGTGGGACCGGGGATCATCACCGCGAACGTCGACAACGATGCCGGCGGCATCCTGACCTATTCGCAGGCCGGGGCGCAATATGGATTTCTTCTGTTGTGGACCATGATCCCGATCACGCTGGCGTTGATCGTGGTGCAGGAGATGAGCGCCCGCATGGGCGCAGTAACGGGCAAAGGGCTGAGCGATCTGATCCGCGAAGAGTTCGGACTCCGCATTACCTTTCTGATGATGCTGGGGATTCTGATCACCAACTTCGGCAACGTGGTGACGGAATTTATTGGCATCGCCACCAGTTTGGAGTTGTTCGGCCTTTCGCGCTACGTGACCGTGCCAGTCTGCGCGGTGATCGTCTGGCTGATCGTGGTGAAAGGTCAATACAAGAGTGTGGAGAAGGTGTTCCTGGCGGCATCGTTCTTCTATATCACTTATATCTTTGCCGGGGAGCTCGCCCATCCGCTGTGGAAGGACGCGACGATCGCGACCATCAAGCCGCCGGCGCTGCACGCGTTTCGTGAACAGGCCTATTTGTTCATGGTAATTGGTGTGGTGGGGACGACGATCGCGCCCTGGATGCAGTTCTATCTTCAGTCCTCGATTGTGGAAAAGGGCGTAACCAGGCGGGGGCTTCGAGCTTCGCGCTGGGATGTGATCACGGGCTGCATTTTTACAGATGTGGTGGCTTGGTTCATCATCGTAGCTTGCGCCGCGACGTTGTATGTGCACGGATATCGCGACATCAAGTATGCGGCGGATGCAGCACAGGCACTGAAGCCGCTGGCCGGACAGTACGCTTACATCCTGTTTGCCGTGGGGCTGTTCAACGCTTCACTGTTTGCAGCTTCGATTCTGCCACTTTCCACCGCTTACACGGTGTGCGAAGGCATGGGCTTTGAATCCGGCGTAGACAAGAAGTTCAGCGAGGCTCCGTTCTTTTACTGGCTTTACACGCTGCTGATTGTCGCTGGCGGGGCCGTACTTCTTATACCGGGCCTGCCCCTGGTCAAAATCGCAGTACTGTCGCAAGTGGTGAACGGCGTGGTGCTGCCTTTCGTGCTGATTTTCATGCTGCTGCTGATCAACAAGAAGGATCTGATGGGTGAGTATGTGAACACGCGCTTGTTCAATACCGTGGCTTGGGTGACCACGGTCGTAATGATTGGGTTGACGGTCGCGTGGTTCTGGACGTTAAAAGGCGGCTAGCGGGAAGTATCCAGACGTGGGCCTATCCAGACATCGGAAACATCAAAGAAGTCTTCCGGCCGCCAAATCCTTCACCAGCGACGCATCCGCTTCGAGAAAATCATACGAGGCGAGATCCTTGGGAGCCGACCACTGCAGATCGCGGAAGATGCGATTCTCGATTTCGCCACTGTATTCGCGGACAATGAAGAACCGTAGCTCCACCGTGGCGCCATTCGGGTAGGTATGCTGCAAGCGGGCGATCTCGTCGCCGATCTTGGCATGGATTCCTAATTCTTCCTCCAACTCCCGGCGCAGGGCGTCGCGAGGCTGCTCCCCTTCTTCAATTTTCCCCCCGGGGAATTCCCACTTGAGCGGCATGGTCTGATGTCGAGTGCGCTGGCAGACCAGCAGCTTGCCATTCTTTTCGATCACCGCAGCGACGACCCGTTTCATAACTTGGAAGTGGTGGTAGCGTGCAGCACGCCGGCCGAATTCAGCCACACGCGTCCAATCTCGGGCGCTTGGACCTTGCCCTTTTAACTCTCATTGAGGCTTTTCCAGCTTCTTCCCCACGACTTCAGCACAGTACTGGACGAGCTTCTGGTCCTCGGTTCCGAACGCAGCCGGAAAATGGCTGTCGATGTCGAGTTCGCCGGCGACTTGTTTCTTTACGAAAATCGGCACAACGATTTCGGACTTGGTCTCGAGTGAACAGGCGAGGTAGCGGGGATCTTTGCTGACGTCGTCTACCACGACCGTCTTCCCGCTGGAAGCGGCAGCCCCACAAATGCCCTGGTTGAGCGGTATTCGCGTGTGCGGAGTCATGGCGCCCACGAAAACTTCCAGGACCAACACCGGCGGTTTGGCCCCTGGCTCGAGCATGTAAAAGCCAACCCAGTTGTACTTAAGCATGCGCTCGTGCAACAGCTTGCAGACGCCTTGCATGAGATCCTTGGCCGTCGGTGCTGCTTGAGCGAGCGCCGTGATTTCGTTGCGAACTTCTTGGATTCTGGTAGCGACGGGCATGACCAGAATCTTAACTCAGAGTGGGAGATTCACGGCTGTGGAAGATGGAACATAGGTAATCTGGCGGATTCCTTCCGTGCAGGCAAAGAGTTCGGGATGAATCGCAAATGCCAGTGCGTCGAGGCCACGAAGAAGCGTGGGAGCAGGTGTGTTGAGGAGTTCGTCCCGAACGCAGTAGACCCGGGAAGTGCGAGCGGCGCGAGTTTCCTGCCACTTGCGGTCGCCGACGATGTTCTCCAGCGGTACGCGGTCGCCCGCTCCGCACCAGGCCGCGATCAAGATATCAGGATCCATAGCGGCTACTTCTTCGGCTGAGATTTGCCGACCGGGTTCACCCAGAAACTCACCCCCGGCGGCGGCGACCAGTTCCGCGACCCAGGCCTGTGATGCGATCAGCGGCTTGCCCCATTCTTCGCAGAAGACTCTTGGACGAGGTGATCCCGTGGTGCGAGCGCGGACTTGCTCGATTCGCTGCTGCATGAGGGCGATCACCTCTTCGCCGCGATCGCTCGCGCCGACTGCGCCGGCGATGGTGGCGATGTCGGTGTAAATGTCGGCTAGGGTCTTGGGGGCGAGCCCCACAAAACGCACTCCAGACTTGAGTATTTCGATGACCGCTTTCTCCTGATAAGGTACCGCGGCGATGACCAGGTCGGGCAGGGCGGCAATAATCTGTTCGGTGTTGGCAGTCCAGGAGTCGGCAAGAATGGTACGCGGTTGCGATGCGATTTCGGGAACCACGTCAACGCAATACTTCGTGCACGCGACCACACGGTCGAGTTCGCCAATGGCGGCGAGGATAACGGTGGCGCTGGGTTGCAGGCTGGCGATACGGCGCGGCGTGTGGCAGGTGGGCATCAATCTTATGCTACGGCCTGATACGACTCAGCGCTGCAGAAAGGGCGTCCAGCGCCAACTGGGCGGCGTGGGTTGAGGCTTGGGGCAGGCCGCCGACGGCGGCACTGACGTCCTCGCGCCGTAGGTTTCGAGCTTCGTTCAGCGTCTTCCCCACAACCAGTTCCGTCAATGCCGAGCCACAGGCAATCGCCGCCACGCATCCCTTGGCCTTGAACTGCACCTGGGTAATTCGGCCTGCGCTGGCTTTCACTGTTAGCCGCAATACGTCTCCGCAGGCTGGGTTTTCAATTTCTGCCGTGGCGTCTGCGTCGGCAATTTCTCCCGCATTGCGCGGATTCTGAAAGTGATCGAGTAACTGCGCGGAATACATTTGCAGTCCAATTGTAAACGGCAGGCACTCGGCGGCAAACTCAACTGCGCGAACGAGTGCCCTCGGGAAAATAAATCCGCCAGCCTTGTTTCCGGGCAGTGAACTCAAGGTCCGGATTCGGATTGACCGCAAAGGCATGTTTTGCCATCGCCAGCATTTCTGTATCCCAGCGCGAATTGCCGAAGGCGGCTTCGGCCTCCTTCTTGACGACCTCGCGCAGCGCCTGCGGCTTGCCGGGGCCGGAGGGCACGCGGATCAGGCGATCAGTGACAATGCCATGGTCGAGTTCGACCTTTGCGGCGAGGATGCGGCTCTCAGGGATACCGAAATGCTTCATCCCGGCGCGAATCACCCATTCGTTCGAAGAAGAGACGGCCCAAACCTCGCAGCCGTTTTCCTGCAGTCGGCGGACGAGTTCGCGCATCTCGGGAAAGATCTGCGCGACGAAGAACTCGTCGAAGAAGCGGACAGCGGCGTCCATCATCTTCGACTCTGAAACGCCCTGGTGCATCGTCACCATCTCGCCGCACATCGTGGTTTCATCGACCTCGCCGCGCTTGTAGGCGGCGTAACGCTCGCGCAGGGATCGGCTAAGGATGCCGCGGATGAGGCTGTCAGGGAAGACGTCGCCTTCTCTCAGTTCCCAATCGAAGAAGCACTCTCCGGCATCGCCGGACCACAGCGTGCCGTCGCAGTCAAATGCAGCCACGCGCGTCTGAAGGCGGAGGATCGAATCGAGGAATTCGTTGGTGACCGGAAGAAATGCTTCTGTCTCTGCGGCGCTCATCTATCGACGATAACGTGCTTCGGGGGAAGCGCGCAACGGCGCACAATCGGTCAGGAGGAGCGCGCCAGCAGCCCCGCGTATTCCTCTGGAGTGTTGATATTCAGAGCGATGAGAGGATCGTCGACACGGACGTATTGGATGTGCTCCTGGTGTTCGTGTTCGATGTCGCGGGCGATCGATGTGGCTGGGACCCGGAGAAACGCTTCCATCATTTCGCGGCCCACAAGGTAGGGATGCCCGTGTTTGCCGGAAAACTCGGGCACGACTGCCCAGATGTTCTGATCCGCGCCCGCGAAGGCGTCGCGCAGAGTCTGGATGGTCGTGGTGCTGACCGGAGGGCGGTCGACCAGGGTCACCATGGCGGCGTCACGGCCGTGGTTGAGCACTTCGTGCAGACCGACTTGCAGCGAACTGAACTGGCCACGATCCGGATCCGGGTTGATAACGAGAGACGCCCCTTGAGCATAAATAATCGGCGCGAGCGCCGCTTCATTTTTTCCGACCACAACCACAACGAACTCCGTGGCCGCCGAAAGCGAACGAATTGCCGCCGAGAGGAATGTATCGTTCGGGGGCGCTTGCCCGGCTGCTGGCGGGGGCCACGGCAGCAAGGCTTTATCCCTGCCCATGCGCGAGGAATCTCCGGCGGCGAGAATCAGGCCGGCGAAGCTGGCAGCGCGGGTCATGCTGCGAAGATAGCAGGGAATGACGGGAAATTGTGAATTTTTGATTGTCGAGTGTTGATTGGCGAGCGGAAAAGCATTTCTACCACGGAGGCCCGAGACACGGAGCAACCCAAACATCAAGATAGAAAGCCGGTTCGGCGAGGCGAAAGAATCACTTACCGGATTCCACTCACAATCAACAATCAACAATCAGGAATTCATTCGTGTTCTTCGAGTGCCGCACCCGGCGCGCCGGTGTCCGAAGCATCGTTCGCTTCCGGCTGCGAGTTTTGCGAGCGGAACCAACTCATGTGGGGCAGGCCCGCACTCGCGTGCCGCCGGATCGCGATCAACTCTGCCGTGATCGCAACCGCAATCTCCTCGGGTGTGATGGCGCCAATGTCGAGTCCGATGGGAGCGTGGACGCGGTCGAACAAATGCGCGGGCACACCTTCCTTCTGCAGCGTTTTGAAGATTTCGATCACCTTGCGCTTGGACCCGATCATGCCGACGTAGCGGGCGCGAGTCTGCACCGCCCAGCGCAGGATGCGCATGTCGTCGCGATGCCCGCGGGTGACTATGACAATGTAGGAGGTCTCGTTGGGCTCGAGCTTCCGGGTGGCTTCGTCGAAGTCGAGCGCATGAACTTTGCAAGCGGCGGGAAAACGCTCTTTAGTGGCGTAGGAGGTGCGGTCGTCTGTGACGATGAGGTCGAAGCCTGCATTGGCGGCGACCTGGCAAAGGTTGATAGCAACATGACCTGCGCCGAAAACATAAAGTAATGCTGGAGGCAAGACGGGCTCAATGAAGACTTCGAGCGTGCCGCCGCAGACCAGGCCGGTGTCGTACTTCGGATCTTGATTCAGGTCGAAGGTGAGCGTGCGGGGCTTTTCGGATTCCATGACCTCACGGGCCGCTTGCCACACATCAGCCTCGACGCAACCGCCGCCTATCGTGCCGACGATCGAGCCGTCATCGCGTACCAGCATCTTGGCGGTGCGGAACGAAGGGATCGAGCCGCGCACGTTGACGATAGTCGCAACAGCGCCGCGGCGTCCTTCGCGGCGGAGCTGAACGATTTGCTCGTAAATGTCCATGAGGCTGGAACGGCTTGCAGGCTTGATTATCAGTCGGTTAATAGGAGAGAGTCAAACGCAACCCGTTTTATGTTAGTTTCAGGCTCTTATGAGAATACTTCTATGAAAGCAGTCCGCATTCATCAATTTGGTGGGCCGGAAGTTTTGACGTATGAAGACGTAGCCGATCCGCAACCGCGCAAGGATCAGGTGCTGGTGCGCGTGCGGGCGTGTTCGCTGAATCATCTGGATGTGTGGGCGCGCAAGGGGCTGCCGGGAGTGAAGCTGCCTCACATCCTTGGGAGCGACGTCGCGGGCGAGATCGTCGAGGTGGGCGAGTATGTCGGCGGATTCAAGGCCGGGCAACGCGTACTGCTGGCGCCGATGCACTTCTGCGGGCAGTGCGTAAAGTGTCTCGCGGGGCTGCAGAACCAGTGCCGCGAATTTACTGTCTTGGGGAATGGTGTAGATGGAGGCAACTGCGAATTGATCGCCGCGCCGGCGGCGAACGTGATTCCGATTCCCGACTC
>OBLU010002954.1_pt1 | contig 15459 bp, 15 predicted proteins | sample 1518681 | NCBI WGS metagenome assembly OBLU01 (sample SAMEA3539304, study PRJEB22396) | soil metagenome | biome: tundra; feature: field; material: soil | place: USA | collected 2010-05 | depth 0.15 m
AGAGGGTCTCTAAGAACTCAGCACGCGACAGCGTTCCTCGTACAACAGGTCCGCCGCACTCGAGAGAGGTTCCAGTTCGGATCCGGTGACGGCGGCGAGGATCTCGTCACAGAACCACGGGTTCATCGCGAGGACCGGTCCGTGCGCGTAGGTCGCCCAGATGTTCTTCGTTCGATAGCCGTCGAGTTTGGCGTCGTTGCCGCGACCCTTGACGACCGTCCCCAGTGCGTCGACGCCACCGTGGAGCGTCGTTCGTCCCCCGTGATTCTCAAAGCCGACGAGCAGTCGACCGTCGACACGCGTCGCGAGTTCTCCGACCGAGCGACGTTCGCCTCGGCTCGTGACGACATCGACCAAACCGAGCCCCTCGTATTCGTCATTACCTTCGACACAGAACGTCAGTCCGAGGATCTGCAATCCGGCACAGACCGCGAGCACGTTCGCGCCGTCGTGCACGCGAGAACCGAAGGACGACGTTCGCAGCAGATCGACCGCGAGGCGCTGCGGTCCGTCCTCTCCCCCGCCCAGCAGATACAACGAGGCGTCCGGGACGACATCGCGAAGTCCCACACTCACCAACTCCGCGTCGATTCCTCGGCGACGAGCCCGTTCGAGAATGGCGAGACCGTTTCCCCCGTCGCCGTACGTGCCCAAGAGTTCGGGGTAGACAGTGCAAATCGTTGTCACGGTTGCGACCTCGCCAACCAGTCGTGAAAGGCCGTGTAGTTGGCCAGCAGAGAGATGGTTCCCTTCGAAGGCGGCACCGTGGCGTCGTCGTCAACCACGACGTAGTCGACGCCGCCGTAGTCCAGGCGCGTCGCCAAATCCAGCCGTCGATCGCCGAAGCAGTAGACCCGGTGCCCCCGAAGCAGCTCGAAGGGCACGTCGTAGAGCCACGACGGGTCGTGACCGTCGGCCACGCGAGCGTTGATGGCGACCCAGACGTCGGCGCCGTCCTCGGGCAACGTCGCCAACATCGCCGCGAAGCCCGAAGGATTCTTGGCTAATAAGAGTCGCAGCACGTGACCGTTCCATCGCCGGACACTGAACCGTCCGACCACGCTGTGAATGGCGTTGACCCGCCGCACCGCGTCTTCTACGTCGACGCCGACACTGTGAAGCGCCGTTAACGCCAAGGTCGCGTTGGAACGGTTGAACTCTCCAGGCATCGAGAGCTCGAGGTTCAGCGTCACGCCGTCGATCACGAGTTCGTCGCCGAGCACCGACGTGACGGTGACGGGCTTGGCGAATCCACAACTGCAGTGCCACGAGTTGCCAACGTGACTGATGGCGAGCGTGCACTTGGGACACGACAGCGCGTCCGCGATCCACGTCGTGGGCACGTCGCACCACAGCGTGTTCGCGCGCGTCTCGGCCGCGTAGACGACCAACGGATCATTCGCGTTGGCGACCACGATCAGCGTGGCGTCGTCGTACGACTCGAGTGCCGTGCGCCATCGCTCGGCCAAATGGCGAACTTCATTGGCCCGGTCCAACTGATCGCGAGACAAGTTCAAGAGAACCACGACGTGCGGACGCGTCGTTCGCAACGTGTCGCTCAACCATGCTTCGTCGACCTCGAGAGCCACGCGGGTGTTCCGGGACCCCACGAGTGCCGCGACGTGTCCCGCCGGCATGTTGGCCCCGGTCTCATTCGTCGTCACGTCGCCGCCCCAGCCCGCCACGATCATCGACGTCGTGGTGGTCTTTCCGTTGGTGCCGCTCACGAGGATCACGGTTCGCCCCCGAGCGAGCGCGGACACGAGATCGGGAGCGATTTTGATGCCCACTCGACCGCCGATGACGGTACCGGAGCCCCTCCCGGTCAGACGCGACACGCGGTTCACGGTTCGCACGGCGACGGAAGCGACGCGTTCTCGCAACATCGTCGATTTGCCCATTGATCCAACGCTAGGCCCCGAAAAACACAAAAGGGCCAACCGGGGGGTGGTTGGCCCTTCTGCAAAACCAGTGCTTCAACAATTAGGGGGAATTGAGTGAAGCAGGCTGTAATAAGTATGGCGTTCGGTCGTCTATCACACAACAGCATGCAGGAGATAGTTCCTATCTGTATAGTTGATGCGTGGAAATACGCCAACTCGAAGCCCTCATCGGGATCGCCGACCACGGTTCGTTCTCCGGTGCCGCCGAGGTTCTGGGGACGGTCCAGTCGAATATCTCGAATCGCATCGCCCATTTGGAGAGCGAACTCGGCACCGAACTGGTGAACCGCTCGAACGGACTGCTCACCGAATCCGGTGAGATCGTGGTCGACCGAGCTCGCCGGATTCTTGGGGAACTTCGCGGCATCGCCTCGGACGTGTCCGAGCTGAATGCCGAGATCCATGGCCAGGTGGTACTCGGCATGATCGGCTCGGCCGGTCGCTGGATCGTGCCGTTACTCCTCGAAGCACTGAAGGAGAACTATCCCCATATCGCCCTGCACATCGTGGAGGGGACGAATTCGGTCATCGAACCGCAGTTGGTCAAGGGTCAACTCGACCTCGCGGTCGTGGCGTGGCCGATCTACGCACCCGAACTCGCCGGCGTCGATATCTTCAGCGAGGACTTGGTCCTGATCGTTGATAAGGATCACCCGTTGGCGACGCTTCCGGGACCACTCACGTTCACGACGCTCGCCGAATACGAGATTCTGCTCCCCTTTCGGGGTACGCCCATTCGCCGAGAGATCGACGAGGCCAGCCGTCTCCAAGGCGTCGAACTGAAACCGCTCATCGAACTGGACGGACTTCGCACCATCGCGTCACTGACCTTCGACGGGTACGGCCCGTCAATCCTTCCCGCGACCATGTTGTCGCGACACCTCCGTGACAAATTCGTCGCCCGACATATCGACAAGATCGCCAAGCGCCGCGTGATGTTGGCGATGCGCCGATTCGGCTTCCCGGCGGCCCCGGTGCGCGCTATCCACGCGCTGATCATCGACGTCGTGCGTCACGCCACCAACGTGCCCGATGGCGTCTACCTCGGCAAGGCACCCCCTCAGTAGGGTGCTGGGGTGCCCAATCGAAAGCCCGACGAGGTCGCCGCATTCATCGCCCAACGTGACCGCGCCTTTAAGCCGATCATCGCGCTCGCCGGACCACCGAAACTACCGCGACGCGCCGCGCCCGTTGACGTCCGTTTCCCTTCGCTCGTGAGGTCGATCACGCACCAGTTGCTCGCGACGAGTGCCGCGACGACGATCCACGGCCGTGTCGTCGACGCCTGCGGCGGCGTCGTGAACGTGCACACAATCATCGCGACCGGCCCCGAGAAACTTCGTGGCGCCGGCGTGAATCGAACCAAAGCGCAGGCGATGGTCGACCTCGCCCACGACGTGCGCAACAGCCGGGTCGACCTGTCGCGCCACGGACGAATGACCGACGACGAGATCGTCCACGACGTCGCGTCGGTTCGCGGGATCGGACCATGGACGGCCCAGATGTATCTCATCTCTACGATGTCGCGTCCCGACGTCTGGCCGATCGGCGACTACGGCGTTCGCGTCGGGTGGTCGCTCCTGCACGGACTCGACGAAACGATCAGTGAAAAAGACCTGCTCATCGCCGGGGAGCGATTCGCGGGCGAGCGGACGTCAGTGGCCTGGTACTGCTGGGAAGCAATTCGCTGGTCGAAAGTGGCGAAGTAGTCTCACCTCTATGCCACTACTGAACCTCGCTGCCTTCGAACGCGACGCGCTCGAGACGCTCACCGCCTACGCCGCTATCCCGTGCCTGTCACCGAGCTTCGATACCGGCTGGGTCCAAAACGGACACATCGATCGTGCGATCGAACTTCTCTCGGACTGGGCGCTCGAACGTACCTTCACCCAATTTGATGTCGTCATTCGGCGTCTCGAAAACCGCACGCCGGTGCTGATTGTGACGGTCGGGGCAACGGCGCCGAGTGAAGGAACGGTCGTGTTGTACGGCCACCTGGACAAGCAGCCGCCCCTCGGTGACTGGTCCGAGGGTCTCGCCCCGTTCGAGCCGGTTCGTCGCGACGACCGTGTCTACGCGCGCGGCATCGCCGACGACGGCTATTCGACGTTCTCGGCATTGCTCGCCATCGAGGCAATGGAGGCGAACAACATTCCGCACAGTCGATGTGTCGTCCTGATCGAAGCCAGCGAAGAGAGCGGCAGCCCGGACTTGGACGCCTATCTCGATGACCTGAAGGACCATCTCGGCAACGTCGAACTGATGATTTGTCTCGACTCCGGTGCCCTCACGTACGACCGGCTCTGGGTGACGACGTCATTGCGTGGTGTCGTCAACGTGGACTTGGAGATAGAAGTGTTGTCACAGGGACAACACAGCGGTTCGGCGAGCGGCGTCGTCCCGTCGTCGTTTCGTATCCTGCGCCAACTGCTCGACCGCGTCGAAGATTCCGCGACCGGAGAGATTGTCATCCCCCAACTGAACGCGAAGATCCCCGACGCCGAAATTGAAGCGGCCTCAGCCGTCGCCGCGGAGTTTGGTGACATCATCGCTCTCGAATTACCGACGCTCGAGGGCGTCGAATTGATGGGCGCGAGCGCCGAAGAGCGGATCCTTCGCCGCACCTGGTACCCGACGCTGTCAATCGTCGGCCTAGGCGGCGCGCCGTCGCCGGAGATCGCGGGCAACGTCCTACGTCCTTCCACGACGACGAAGCTCTCGTTTCGACTACCACCGAGCGTCGACGCCGAGATCGCACGCGACGCCCTCATCCCGGTGCTGACGACCGACGTGCCCTCCTCGGCACGGGTCACATTGAAGAACTGGGAGATCGGAAGCGGATGGGTCTCGCCTCTGTTGGCGCCGTGGCTCGCGAGCGCACTCGACGTCGCGTCGAATGACGCGTACGGCCGCGCCGCGGGATTCACCGGCGAAGGCGGATCGATTCCCTTTCTCGCGTCACTGGGAAAGCGCTATCCGGGGGTGCAGTTCGTGGCGACCGGCGTTCTCGGACCACAGTCCAACGCGCACGCCATCGACGAGTTCTTGGACCTACCGATGGCGGTCGGCGTCACCAATTCGGTCATTACCGTGTTGAGTGAATACGCCAAACACTAGGAGAGTCATGAGCGAACAAGTTGATCTCTGGGTGGACCCGGCCTGCCCCTGGGCCTGGATCACATCGCGTTGGCTCCTCGAAGCCGCCGCGGTGCGCGACCTCGACGTCCGCTTCCACGTCATGAGCCTCGCAGTGCTGAATGAGAATCGCGACCTTTCTCCCGAGTACACCGAATGGTTGAGAACGGCGTATCGACCAGTGCGTGTGCTGATCGCGGCCGAGGAGCGTCACGGCCATGGTGTCGTCGAACCCCTCTACTCGGCGATGGGGACGCGTCGTCACGTGCGCCAGGAGAAGGACTGGGACGAGATCATCGCCAAATCCCTCGCCGACGTTGGACTGGAGGTCGATCTCGCCGAGGCGGCGGATAGTACCGACTTCGATTCGCAACTTCGAGCCAGCCACGCGCAAGGGATGGACCCCGTCGGCTACGACGTGGGCACGCCGGTCATCCACGTGGGCGACATCGCCTTCTTCGGACCGGTCGTGACGCCCGCGCCGAAGGGCGAAGCCGCCGGAAGGCTCTACGACGGCGTCATGATGGTCGCCGGCACGACAGGTTTCTTCGAGATCAAGCGGGCGCGCATCGACGAGCCCTCATTCGAATGAGCGAATCGAGTCCACCCGCCGGGTTTCCGGTCTACGCGTCGGGCAAGACCGACGCGACGCGCGCCGTCATCGTCGTCCAGGAAGCCTTCGGCGTGAATGACCACATTCGCGGCGTCGCGGACCGCTTCGCCGACGAGGGCTATCTCGCCGTAGCGCCACAGTTGTTTCACCGCGATGGTTCACCAGAGATTCCCTACGACGACTTCTCGTCGGCCATGCCCCACATGGCAAACCTGACGAATCAGGGCATCGCGAACGACCTGAATGCCACGACGGATCTTCTCGCCACGCTCGGCTTTCACGCACGAAACATCGCCGCGGTCGGCTACTGCATGGGCGGGACCGTGGCGTTCTTCGCGGCGACCCTGGGCACCATCGGCGCGGCGGCCAGCTTCTACGGCGGCGGCGTCGCCACCGGTCGATTCGGTTTCCCTCCGTTGCTCGAACTCGCGGCTGATCTCAGGTGCCCGTGGCTCGGACTCTACGGTGACCTCGACCAGAGCATCCCGGTCGATCAGGTCGAGGCGCTGCGTGAAGCGGCGCGCGCGTCATCGACAACGACCGAGATCGTGCGCTACGCCGAGGGCCAGCACGGATTCCACTGCGACGCGCGACCCGACGCGTACAACGAGGTCGCGGCACTCGACGCACACGCGCGCACACTCGCCTTCTTCGCCGCGCACCTCGTCGACAAATAGCTAACTCCGGGGAACGTCCTTCCAAGAAACTTCCTTGTCGTTGCGGGGTTCGCCCGGGAGTCCGAGAACCCGCTCACCGATGATGTTGCGCATCACTTCGCTGGTACCACCCTCGATCGAATTCGCGCGCATGCGGATGAAGGCTTTCCGCATGTCGCCGCCGGTCATCGCCGACTCGGTCGGTCGGATCTGCGGGTACGCCGAGCCGTAGAGCATTCCTTCGGCGCCCATCAGGTCGACGCAGAGTTCACTGGTCTTCTGGTTCTCTTCGGCGAAGGCCAACTTCGCCACCGACCCTTCCGGACCGGGCGTGCCGGCCTTGCGCAGGTCACTCGCGCGCCAATTCGTGAGTCGGCCGACTTCGTTGCGCACCCAGGACTGCATCAGTTCACTACGCACCGCCATGGCGTGGGCGTCCACTCGCCCGGTCCAGTGCTTCTTCCAGATCTTCACGGCCTCACCGATCAACCCCGAGCCGCGCGGGGGCACCGTGCCGCCAATGGACACGCGTTCGTTCATCAACGTGGTGATCGAGACACCCCACCCCTCGCCGACGCCACCGAGACGCTGAGAGTCGGGCACGCGCGCGTCGTTGAAGAAGCATTCGTTGAACTCGGCCTCACCGGTCGCCTGAAAGAGGGGACGAACGTCCACGCCGGGGGCGCGCATGTCGACGAGGAACGCGGTGATGCCGCGGTGTTTGGGCACGTCGGGATTGGTGCGAGCGAGGAGGAGTCCGAAGGCCGACACGTGGGCCAAGGTCGTCCACACCTTCTGCCCGTTCAAGAGCCATTCGTCCCCGTCTTTCTCCGCGCGACAGGCGAGACCCGCAACGTCGGATCCGGCACCGGGCTCGGAGAACAGTTGGCACCATATCTCTTCGCCCGTGAAGAGGGGGCGCAGGAATCGGCCCTTCTGCTCTTTCGTTCCGTGCGTGACGACGGTCGGCGCGACCATGCCGTAGCCGATGACGTTGCGACTAATGGCCGAGGGCGCGCCCGTTTTCGAAAGCGTGCGCATCGCGTAGAGCTGATCCGACGGCGTGCCGCCAAGTCCGCCTTCGCCAAGCGGAAAGTGAACCCACGCGAGACCGCGGTCGAACTGCTCGCCCAAGAACTTGACCGGTTCAGTCTCCTTCGGTGGGAAAGAGGTCACCAGGTCGTCGATTAGTTCATCGATCTGGGCTTCACTCGTTGCCATGACACTCCTCGGAAAAATCGATTGACGTTCGAATACTAAACAGTAACGCCCTCGGGGTCGGAGTTCTCTGGTTCGTGGACTAGAACAGATGGGTGAAAACACCCCGAATCTTGGCGACCTCCGGCGGCTTCGTTGACGGACCGGTACAAATGTCGTGGCGACTCGGCACCATGCTGAACGACGCCCTCACGTCGACCGGAAAGGATCGACCGCGTGTCTGTCTGGTGAATACCGCGATGGGCGACAATCTCACGTACTACGCGATCTCCTACGAAGCGTTCAACGCGGCCGGTTGTGACGTGACTGAACTCAAGGTCTTCCCACAGCCCTCGGACGATCCCGAAGAGCGTCTCTGCGGCAGTGACATCGTGTGGGTCGGCGGGGGTTCCGTCGCCAACTTGCTCGCACTCTGGCGACTGCACGGCATCGATACCGCGATGCGACGCGCGTGGGAACAGGGCGTGATCCTGGGTGGCGTCTCGGCGGGCAGCCTGTGTTGGCACCTCGGCGGCACGACCGACTCCTTCGGTCAGATTCTTCAGCCGGTCACCAACGCCTTGGGCTTCTTGCCGTACGCCAATGGCGTCCACTACGACTCCGAAGTTCAGCGTCGTCCGCTCTTGCACGAGCTCATGAAGAGCGAGGTTCTCTCCCCGCTCGCCTACGCGACCGACAACACCGTCGGTATTTGGTACGAAGGCATCGAGGCGACGACGGTCGTGTCCGACGCGGAGGTCGATCCGGTGACCGGACCGGCCGCGTAGAAGGTGGATCTCATCGAGGGTGAGATCGTCGAATCACGATTTGGCGTCGGTAGTCGATTCGTTTAGCGAAATTGCGACGCCGATAGAATTGTCTGCGTAACACTCGTAATTTGAGCTCTTCACTGCGAGTGCCGACCAGAAGAGAAGCACTCAATGATCATCGCCACGTCAACCATCACGCGAACCTTCGGGATCGTCGCGCCGATGCTGACGATTCTTCAGTGCCTCGCCCAGGCCAATCGCATTCGCACGACCGGGGCTAAGGGCGTGTCGCTGGCCACGTGGATCTTGTCGGCCTTCGTCTCCCAGATCTGGTTCTGCTACGGCATCATCTTTCACGTCACGGCCGAACTCGTCGCCAATGTTCCCGCAATCACCGTGTCGCTGATCGTGGCCTTCCTCGCCGCCCAGAGCCAAGAGAAGATGGCGCGAAGCGTCATCGGCTATCTCACGGTGACCGTCATCACGGTTCTCGCCACCTTCGCGGGCTCGTTCCACGACCTGCGATGGGTCTTGGCGACCGTCGCGGTCGGCAGTTCCATCATCATCTACCTGCCGCAGCTCGCGCTGGTCATCCGGCCCAAGGACCTCAGCGGGGTCTCGATCATCAGTTGGTGCCTGGCGTGTCTCACGTCACTCGGGTGGCTGGTCTACGGATTCTTGATCCACCAACCGCCGCTCGCCATTCCCAGTTTCGTGATGCTGCCGTCGGCGTTCATCATCTTCGTCCAGGCGTCACGGCACCGGATCCAGAACAACTCGCGAACGGGGCTGCAGGCACCAATCGTCGAGTAGCGAAGGCTCAATGCGTGGGCTGCGGCAACGCGGCCCGAACGGCGTCCATCCGTTTCGAGAGGGCGTCGGCCTTTTCCACCGCGACACTCGAGCCGCACTCCCGGAGCCAATTCGCCAGCATCCGGTAGCCGTCTTGGGTGAGGACCGACTCCGGATGGAACTGCACGCCTTCGAGGGGCAACGTGCGGTGGCGCATTCCCATGATGAGCCCGTGCGACCGCGCCGTCACCGTGAATTCCGCCGGGAGGCCCTCGTCCTCGACGACGAGCGAGTGATAGCGACCAACGACGAGAGGGTTCGCGACGCCCGAGAACACTCCGACACCCTCGTGCTCCACGAGGCTGGATCGACCGTGGAGTAGTTCCGGGGCGCGGTCAATCGTCGCACCGAACGCTTCGCCGAGTGCCTGGTGACCCAGGCAAACACCAAACATCGGGATGACGTGCTCGGCGCAGTAGCGGATTATCTCGACACAGTTCCCGGCGTCGCGAGGGTGTCCGGGCCCCGGTGACACTAAGACGCCATCGGGCGCCATCGAAGCGACGAGGGTCGTCGTCACCTCATCGTTGCGAAGGACCGTCACCTCGGCCCCCAACTCGGCCATGTACTGGACCAGGTTGTAGACGAACGAGTCGTAGTTGTCGACGACGAGAATCGACGGGGCGGCGCTCATCTCGAAATTCTAGGTCCGGGCCAGTAACTAGCATTTACCAATGGAGCCGACTGACCTCGCGTCGTATCTCGAGCTCGTCGACCAGGGCTTCAACGTCGTGCCCGTCTCCGAGACGCTCCAACTCGACCGCGAGACGCCGGTCTCGCTCTATCAACGCTTCGCTTCGAGCGCCATCTTCTTGCTCGAGAGTGCCTCACTCGGCGAAGCGACGGGACGCTACTCATTCATCGGCCTCGATCGTCGCTGGCGGGTCACGACCAAGGACGGTGCCACCGTCGTCGAAGGCACTGACTGCGGCGATCCTTCGCTCGCTCCACTCGAGACGCTTCGTGACATCCTGGGGCGTTACCGCACCTACGCGCCACGACACCTCCCCGATTTCTTCGGTGGCGCAGTTGGTTTCGTGTCGTATGACTACGTGCGTCGACTCGAACGCCTCCCACGAGAGACGGTGGAGGATATGTGGCCGGACGTGGACTTCTCGTTCCCGGGAGCGGTGCTGATCTGTGATCACGTCCAACACTCGACGACCGCCGTCGTGAACGCGGTGATCGACGAAGGAGACGATCCGACCGCCGTCTTCGAAGCGTCCGTCGCGCGACTGCAGGCGATTGTCGAGGTGCTGCTCGGTGCCGAGCCGCCGAGCGACCCCGCCACCGAACGACTGGTCGCGACGTCTCCGAGTCAGCGTTCGACGATCGACATTCGCACGATCGCCAAAGGGCTCTCGAACTTCACGGGCGCGGTCTACGGTGACGTCGTCGAACGAGCCCGGGAACACGTGTACGCCGGCGACGTCTTCCAGGTCGTCCCGAGCCAACAGTTCCGACGTCCGAGTCAGGTGAATCCCCTCACGCTCTACCGGGTGTTGCGCGCTCTCAACCCGTCTCCCTATATGTACCTGTTGGATTCCGGCGGGACACAGATCGTGGGGGCGTCACCGGAAATGTTGATGCGCGTCCACGACGGGCTCGTCAGTTATCGACCCATCGCGGGGACGAGGGGCCGCGGCGTCAATGAATCAGAGGATCTCGAACTCGAACAAGAACTCCTCCATGACGAGAAGGAGATCGCCGAGCACGTCATGCTGGTCGACCTCGGCCGCAACGACGTCGGCCGAGTCGCGACGCCGGGGACCATGCGGGTCGACCGACTGGCCCACATCGAGCGCTACTCACACCTGATGCACCTCGTCTCACACGTCGAGGGTCGACTGAAGGAGGGCCTCGACGCCTTCGACGCCTTCGACGCCCTCTTCCCGGCGGGCACGCTGACCGGCGCACCCAAGGTCCGCGCGATGGAACTCATCGACGAGTTCGAACCGGTTTATCGCGGCCCCTACGGCGGCGCGGTGGGCTACTTCTCGCTGTCGGGCAACGCGGACTTCGCAATCACCATTCGGACTGTGTCGCTGCGCAATGGCGTCGCGACCGTGCAGGCCGGAGGAGGTGTCGTCGCTGACAGCCAGCCCGAATTCGAATATGAGGAATCGATCAACAAGGCGTCGGCGCCGCTCCTCGCGCTCGAGATCGCCGACCCGATCTCGACGTCGTAGCGCCTAATCCTCGTCGTCGAAGGACGGGACCGGTTTCGGTTTCGCGCCTCGCCCCTTCTTCTTGCGCGCGGACACTTCCTGGTCGCGACTCAACCCTTGTTGGATCATCTCGTCACGGATAGTGCGCCAGCTTTCAAGGCGGCGCGGCGAGAGTTCGCCGCTCGCCACCGCCGCTTCGACCGCGCAACCGTCATCGCCGCTGTGCGCGCAATCCGAGAATTTACAGTTGCGCGCCAATTCGGTGATGTCGGCGAAGGCGTCGTCGAGGCCTTGTTGTCCGATGGTGAGATCGAGCAGTCGAATGCCCGGGATGTCGAGGAGCACCCCACCACTCGAGAGTCGATACAGGCGCCGCGTCGTGGTCACGTGGCGACCCTCTCCGCTACGACTCACCGAAGCCGTCAATTCGCTCGAGCCTTCCAGCGCGTTCAGTAACGACGTCTTGCCGGCGCCCGACGCTCCGAGCATCACGGCGGTCACCCCTTGGTGCAGGATCGCGCGCAACTTTTCGATACCGTATCCGCTCGCCGAACTCGTGGTCATCACTTCGACGCCCGGGACGGCGTCGCTCGCCTCCTCGACCACCGCTTCGACGACGTGGGAGCCGTCGGACTTGGTGAGGACGACGACGGGCCGGGCGCCGCTGTCAAAGGCCATCACTGCGAGTCGCTCGAGCATGAGGATGTTCAATTCCCGGTCAATGGGTAGCACCACCAGGACGACGTCGATATTCGCGGCGAGCACTTGCACGTCGCCGGGCGTCGCTCCGGGGCGTCGAAGTTCGGTCGTGCGTGGTGACACCGAGGTGACGTAACCGTCGCGCACGCTCACCCAGTCGCCCGCGACGGGACTGAGGTTCAGCGCCGTGGCGAATTGACTCGTGGTCGTGGACTCCGCGCCAAATTCATCGCACCAGATGACGTCGGCAGTCGTGCCGTGAACGATGCTGACGCGACCGGGATTCGAGTCGGTCGAGAAGATGACGTCAGATGCCTCTCCCAGCCCCAAGGTGCGAAGCACCCCCACGACGACGTCGCTCAGTGGCGCATTCGGTGGCAATGATTCCAAGTTGTCCTTTTCGACGAGGACCACGTTGCCCTCGTGTCGTGTCAGTCCCCCAAGGCTATTGGACGAGTCGCGAGACATTGAGTTCACTCGTGGGGGTTCCATAAATCATCCACGTTCGGTGGAATGATTTGACGATGAGCAATGACGGATGGCCCACGTTCTGGCACCTGCACCCGGGGGTGAGAAAGCACGAAGAACTCACGCTCGGCGAGCGAGCAGCGGACCGCATGCGAAACGTGATGGGCTCGTGGCCCTTCGTCTTCAGTTTTTTCGCGGTGATGATCCTCTGGGCGGCCGGCAATACTTTCTTTCTCCAACGGGTGATCCACCACAAGGCGTTCGACCCGTACCCGTACATCTTGTTGAACCTCTTCCTCTCGATGTTGGCGGGCGTGCAGGCGGCCGCGTTGCTCATCGCCGCCAAGCGCACGGATTCCATCGCTTCAGAGATCGCCCTCCACACGGTGAAGAACACCGATGACATCCGAGCGTTGTTGGATGAGAACACGACCCTGACCAAGGAAGTGAAGAAGGCGACCGACCTGCTCGACGAGATCCACCGCCACGTCAGCGCACTCAGCCCCGACGCGGGTCGGTTCGCACCGGGCAGCGCCGCACCTCCCCCGTCGTAGCGGCGCATTCGCCGCGGGCACGACGGAGACCAACCCGTGACATCCTCGCCGTCACGTGACAGGCTGGGTCGATGAGCGAGAATCCCGTGAACGTTGAACTGATCGGCACCACGTTGGTGGTCGCGATCAACCGTCCCGAAGTGCGAAACGCCGTCAATGGAGCGGTCGCCACCGCCCTCGCCGACGTCTTTCGCCAGTTTGAAGACAACGACGACGCCAAGGTCGCCGTCTTAGCCGGCGAGGGTGGGACGTTCTGCGCCGGGGCCGACCTGCGAGCCATCGGCACCCCCGAATCCAATCGGGTGACGAGTGACGGCGACGGCCCGATGGGACCGACGAGAATGACGCTCTCCAAACCAGTGATCGCCGCGATCGACGGCTACGCCGTCGCCGGCGGATTGGAGCTCGCGCTGTGGTGCGATCTACGGGTCATGGAAGAAGACGCGACGCTCGGAGTGTTCTGTCGGCGCTGGGGTGTTCCACTCATCGATGGCGGAACGGTCCGACTCCCACGACTCATCGGCGTGGGGAGAGCACTGGACCTGATACTCACCGGTCGGGCGGTCGGCGCGACCGAGGCGCTCGCCATGGGACTCGTGACGCGCGTCGTCGAACGGGGCCACGCGCGCGCCGCCGCGCTGGATTTGGCCGAAGAGATCGCCGCGTTCCCCGAAGTCTGTATGCGAGAGGACCGACTTTCGATGTACGAGGGAATCGGACTCCCCGAGGCCGACGCGATCGCGATCGAACTCAGCCACGGCATGACGTCGCTGCGGGCCGACATGCGCGAGCACGTCGGTCGTTTCATGTCCGGTGAGGGCCGACACGGCAGCTTCACCAAATGATCAATGCCACTCGAGCCCGGCTGGAATGGTCCGGGGCTCGAGTGGCACGGTGATCGATGTTACAGAATCTGTCCGCCTAGTTCCTTACCAGTAGTAGTACTCCGGCATGAAGTTGAGCAGGGGACTTCCGGTCCAGCCGATGGCGCTGTGCAGCGTCTTGATCGTCTCGACCGTCGGGGCGCTTTCCGGTTCGAAGAGCACCGGAAGGTTCTGCGCCGCGAAGGTGGCGTAATCGGTCAAGTTCGAGTGACCGAAGTCCGTTCCCTTGATGAGCGTCGTCATGGTCGCGTTCGCGTAGTCACCAGGGTTGAATCCACCACCGACCGCGAAGAGCGTCTCGCCGGTCGGGAAGTAGTTCGGTGAGAACGTCCAACCGCCGCCCCACATGCAGAGTTGGAAGCCGGCGCCACTGGAGCAGTCGGCCACCACACTGTTGAAGGACTCGGTCGACGTAGTGACCTTGATGCCGATTTCGTTCCAGTCCGCGACCTCGGCCGTGATCTCTTGGCTTAACGACGGCGTACCACTCGCGTACACGAAGGAGAAGTTCAACGTGTAGCCCTTGGTGATTCCCGCGCCGCACTGGCTCGAACCGTTTCCGGGATTGACGCAGGTCTGGACGCCGCTTTCGATCTTCCATCCGTGCGACGTGAGGAGCTTCTTCGCCGCGGTCAGATTGAACGGATACGGGTTGGCGATCGGCGCCGAGAACTTCGCCGGCACAATGGCGGGCAGTGCCGTGTAGGAGGGGAAGCCGTAGCCCTTGTCGACGTTCTTGATGACACCGAACTGGTCGGTGGCATCCTGGAGGGCCTGACGAATGTAGAGCTGATTCACAGCTGCCACCTTCGCGTCCTTCTTATTGAAGTTGAACGGCGCGTAGTTGAAGCCCCAGATGGTACCGGTCGAGAGGTTGTAGCGGCTCTTCAAGTTGCTCCAGTTGGGACCGACCTTGCCGGGTCCCGGCGCAGGCACGGTGAGCACGCCCGGGTCGACGAAACCGATGTCGACCTTCCCGGCCTGCAGGTCATTCTCTTCGGCCTGGGTGGTGGTGTACGCGATTTCCTTGACGTACGCGACCTTGGCCCTCACCGGTCCGGAGTACTTGTCGTTCGGCTGGAACGTCAGGTTGCCCAGGTTGTCGAAGGACGTCAAGCGCCACGGGCCGTCATCACCGCTCTGCCAGAGAGCGTCGGTGTACGAGGTGGTCTTGCTCGACAGGTTGTTCAAGTAGTTGTACACCGCCGTGCAGGCCGTATCCGTGGACTTCGCTCCCCAAAGACCGGTCGCGCAGTCGGACTTGGTCGTGGCCGAAGAACGGTCCCATTTGTCAGTGAAGGGCGTGATCTGGTTGAGATAGTTGTTGGTGATCCACAGCGGATTGACGGAGATCTTGAATTTGATGGTGACCGTCATGTCTTTCCCGGTGATGCTGGAGACCTGATCCGGGATGCCGTACCCGGGGTTGTAGCCCCAGAAGTCGGACGGCAGCGCCTTGTACATATTCAAGAAGAACATGACGGACTGCGCGTTGACGGTTTGGCCGTCCGCGAACTTCC
>OBLU010002956.1_pt1 | contig 15454 bp, 13 predicted proteins | sample 1518681 | NCBI WGS metagenome assembly OBLU01 (sample SAMEA3539304, study PRJEB22396) | soil metagenome | biome: tundra; feature: field; material: soil | place: USA | collected 2010-05 | depth 0.15 m
ATCCATGCAGCACGTGGTAAACGCCGTTGAAGTGCTTGGTCTTTTCGATGGCGGCGATGTTGGTGGGCTCCTCGACCACGCAGACCATTCGCTGATTGCGCGTCGCGCTGGTGCAATAGACGCAAGGGTCGACGTCGGTGATGTTGTTGCAAACCGAACACAGCCGCAGATTGGCCTTGACGTCGCGCACCGCCGCGGCCAGCGCCTCGGCGTCTTCGTCGCTGGCGCGCAGAATGTAGAACGCCAGCCGCTGCGCGCTCTTGCTGCCCACGCCCGGCAACTTCTTCAGTTCGTCAATCAGCCGCGACATCGGCTCGGCAAATTTACTCATTGCGTAATTTTGTAATCGGGTAATTGTGTAATTGAAAAACTTCACGGGAGACCTTGTAATCGGTGGCAAGCAGCTCGGATGCTTGAAAAATTGCCCAATTACCCGATTACAAAATTACCCAATTTCTCACAGTCCGCCCATGCCCAACCCGCCCAGCATGCCGCCCACCGTGGACTGCATCGCTCCATCAATCTTCCGCGCCGCTTCATTGACCGCGGCCAGGATCAAGTCCTGCAGCATCTCCGCGTCGCCCGACTTCACGGCCTCGGGATCGATGCGCAGGCTGAGCAGTTGCTTGCGCCCGTCCATTTTCGCCGTGACCGTGCCCCCGCCCGACGAGGCCTCGACCACGGTTTCCTGCATCTTCTTCTGCAGGGTGTCGTACTGCGCCTTGGCTTTCGACATCAGTTCTTGCAGATTGAATCCACTCATAGGGCCTCACGTTTCAAGGTTTCAAAGTTTCAAGGTTTCGGGATTTCACTCTCAATGACTGAATTCCGTGGATTCTAAGTTTCGCAACCTTGAAACCTTGAAACGTTGAAACCTGACGTATTACCGCTTCTCCTTGTAATCAATCACCGTACGAATCTCGGCGCCGAACTTTTCCTGCAGCCGGCGGACTACCGCATCCTGCTCGGCACGGCTCCGGCCTCCGGCTCCAGACCTCGTCCCGCTGGATGTGGCGGTGCCATTACTTTTTCCTTCTCTCGTCGCCACCGCCGCGCCGGGAACAATCTTCAGCTTGACGGCCCGCCCCAGAATGCCGCTGGCCGAAGCGATCGCCAGCCGCCTGGCGTCGGCGCCCAGCGACATATCGACAACGGTTTGTGACTCCGACACCTTGATCACCACTTCGTTTCCCTCCACCGCCCATTCGCCCGCTTCAAGCATCGAGACCAGGATGCGCTGATTGCCATCCTTGAGCGCCTGCAGCACGGCGCTTTGCAGTCTCTCGATTGGTGCAGCTGACGCGGCGGCTGCCGGCTGGGCTGGCGAAACTTGCGGCGCGGCCTGCAATTTCGGTTCGGGCTGCGATGCGGCTTGCGAACTGAATTGAAGTTCGGCAGCGCTTTCGCTGACATTCGCGGGCGCGGCGGCGCCCATGAACACTCGTGCGGGCGGGCTTCCACTTGCAACCCTGCGAAGACCACTGGCGGGAAATGTATCAGCAGAAGACTCCTGCCGGGGACTGCCCTTGCGCGCGGAATCGGCTGCAAACGGCGAAACATGACTAGGGCGAGCAGGAGCAGCTGCCTCGGTGCGTCGAACCTCGGCCGCACCGCCCAAGTTCGAAGGCACGATTGAAGGCCGCGCGGGCGTTCTGGGCGCGCCTGCCCCAGTGCCTGTAATGTTCGAAGATCCGGCCACGTCGCTGAGTAGTTGCTCCATCGGCAGCAGGCGTTGCGCGTGCGCCATCTTGAGCAGGCCGAGTTCCAGGTGGAAGCGCTGCTCCTGCTTGTATCCTAGTTCGCCGTGGGTGCGCAGCATGATCTGCAGATGCCGCGTCAGATCTTCCTCGCCGAACAGTTCCGCGACGCGAGCGACGCGCTCGCGTTCTTCACTCGATATCTGCAGCAGGAAAGAGTCTTTGCCGGCAATCTTGGCGACGGTCGCATTGCGCAGGAAGCGGACCATCTGGCGCGCGAAGTGCGTCGGGCTGTGGCCTTCGCTGATGAGCTGGTCGACTTGCCGCAGCACTTCTTCGCTGGCGCCGCTAGCGACCGCCTGCATCACTTCTTCCAGAACGTGCGCTGGCGCGGCGCCGACCAGGTTGCGCACGGAATCAGCCGTGAGCTTGCCGCTGGAGGACGCAATCGCCTGATCGAGAATCGACAGCGCGTCGCGCATGGAGCCGTCGCCAGCTTCGGCCAGCAAGGCGAGAGCATCGTCATCGGCTTCGATCTTTTCGCGGCCGATGAGGTCGCGCAGTTGGCCGACAATGTCGTCGAACTTCACGGCGCGGAAACTGAAGTGCTGGCAGCGCGAGCGAATGGTCTGCGGAATGTCCTCCGGCTGCGTGGTCGCCAGCATGAAAACGATGTGGTCCGGCGGCTCTTCCAGCGTCTTGAGCAGGGCGTTGAAGGCGGCGTCTGTGATCTGGTGAGCTTCGTCGAGAATGTAAATCTTGAAGCGGTCGCGCGCCGGACGGTAGCGCGCGGCCTCGCGCAGTTCGCGGATCTCGTCGATGCCGCGATTGGTGGCGGCGTCGATCTCGATCACGTCGACGGCGTTACCGGCGCGAATCTCGGTGCAGGATTCGCAGATGCCGCAGGGCTCGGCCACCGGCTTGTCGGACGAACGGCAATTCAGGGCCGCGGCCAGAATGCGCGCCACCGTCGTCTTTCCGATGCCGCGATGTCCGCTGAAGATGTAGCCGTGGGCGGTGCGTCCCTGTTCGATGGCGTTCTGCAGGGTGCGAGTGACGTGCTCTTGTCCGATAACCTCGGAGAATTTCTGCGGACGATATTTACGCGCCAGAACGGTGTAGCTCATGAGCAGGAAGGACGATTATACGTGATAGGGAAGGGGATGAGCGGCTACTTGTGGCGTCGGGTCAGGCTAGCTCCTCGTCAAAGTAGTCGCTGTCAATCTTTGGTACCTTGATGGGACGAGCGGTGACGCCGACTTCGTGATCGATCATTAGATCTGCTAATCGGGAGCCATCAACCAATACGATACCCTCCACTGATCGAGCAAATTCCACTGCCTGAACCGTAAGCTCGATGTCGTAATGAACACTCCTCTCTTGGCGCGCTGACCAGCAAGTGCACCATAGAAGGCTTGAACCTCGGGACGCCCAACAGAGTGTTGCCAGCGTTTTGCTTGGATATACACCTTCTCCAGCCCGAGCTTGTCTAATGAGATCACCCCGTCGATCCCAGCGTCGCCGACGCCACCTACGCGCTGCAGGTCAGCTCTGCTGGTCCCATACCCCATTCGATGTACGAGGTTCAGCACGATGGTCTCGAAGAAAGTAGGCGATACTGTGCCCAAGGCTTCCAATATCTCGGTGGCGACTTTGTGTCGCAGTTCGTCTAGTGCCTCTCCGAGGCGATCATCCGGACTCGCGGGCGCGTTGGCCTTCAACAACCCGTCCACCGGCACTGTCGAGACCGGCCCGATCTCCGTCTGCGGGCGAAGCCGAACATCCATAAAGTCGCTAGCAAGCCGCTCAACCTCATCGTCCGACAGTGGAGGTTGATGCTCCTTGGCGAACTCCACCCCCTCCTGAGTCAGCTGCCAATAGCCGCGACGTGGACTGCTCGAGAGGCCGGCGCGCTTGAGACGATCATGGGCCCATCCGGCCCGATTCTTGTAGATGGGCTGGGCACCGCTTGGCAGCAGCTCTTGCCTGTCAGCATCGGTGATTTGAAGCTCGCGAGCTGCTGCGTCGTGGACGTCCTTGGCAGCGGCCCCGTTGGGATGCTGCGCCAAATAACGCAAAATCGGCTCGATAAAACGGTCGTAGGTTGGGACGGACATTGTAGGCTCTCCTGTTGCTAACAGCCTAGGCACAGACTAATAGCTACGGGTCGGATGACGGCTAAGTATAGAGCAACCTGTATCCCAAGAGCTCTGGTGCTGCTTGCTAAAACCGCCGCGCAAGCGATAGGCTGGTGCGTCAACCTGGAGTGCGGGAGCGGTGTGGTCCCAGGGGAACGTGGCTTGGGCCGCCGCAAAGGAGCGTTATGCAATTGAAGCTGGCAACACGAACCAAGGATGGAATTCTGGTGGTGGATTGCAGTGGCCGGATTGTGTTTGGCGAAGAGTCTTCGCTGCTGCGGGAGATCGTCAAGAAGGCCGTGTCGGAGAACAATCGCATCGTGCTCAATCTGGGCGAAGTGAATTACATCGATTCCGGCGGTCTGGGCACGCTAGTGGCCCTGCGAACAACCATGCAAAACGCAGGCGGCACAATCAAGTTGACGAACTTGACCAAGCGCGTGGGCGACTTGCTCCAGGTTACCAAGCTGCTCACGGTTTTCGACGTATACAACTCAGAGGCGGAAGCCATCGAATCCTTCCGCAAGGCGGCTTAGCCCGGACCACCAGTCGGAGTCTCATGAACCGCGACGCATGATTCGCGACGCATGAACCCCGCAGTCGCTCCGGGCTCTCCTCGAATGCTGCCTCGCATCGTTTTCATTCTGTGCCTGCTGGTGAGTGCCAGCGGCTTCGTGTCTCCGCCGGTAGCGCTGGCGATGGGACTGGTATTTGGGCTGGCGTTGCCTCATCCCTACGGCGACGAGGCGAAGAGGTTCTCCAAGTATCTACTGCAGGCCTCCGTAGTAGGACTCGGTTTCGGAATGAACCTGCACCAGGTCGTTCAGGCGGGGCGCAGCGGCTTCGTCTACACCATGCTGGGCATCAGCTTCGCGCTGCTGGCGGGCATGGGCCTGGGCACGCTGCTGGGTGTGCAGCGCGTGCCGGCGTTTCTCATTTCCACCGGCACGGCGATTTGCGGTGGAAGCGCTATTGCCGCCGTCGGGCCTATCACGCAGGCCAGCGACGAAGAGATGGCCGTTGCACTGGGGACCGTCTTTGTGCTGAATTCCGTGGCGCTGCTGATTTTTCCCGCCATCGGTGCGGCGTTCAAGCTGACGCAATCGCAGTTTGGGCTGTGGGCGGCCCTCGCCATTCATGACACCAGTTCGGTGGTGGGTGCGGCGGCGAAGTATGGAGCCCAGGCGTTGGTCATTGCGACCACGGTGAAGCTGGCGCGCGCTTTGTGGATTGTTCCACTCTCGATCGCGACAGCCGTAGTGCGAGGCGCCAATGCGAAGATTCAGTGGCCGTGGTTCATCGGCTTGTTTTGCCTGGCCGCGGTGTGCAACACCTATCTGCCGGCTGGCGCGCACGCTTACGCGATCGCGGTGAAAGTTGCGAAGATTGGATTGACGGCCACTCTGTTCTTGATCGGCAGCGGCATCTCGGTGGCGACGATCAAGCGCGTGGGACATCGACCGTTGTTGCAGGGAATCATATTATGGTTGCTGGTTTCCGTGGGATCGCTGTGGCTGATTCGCGTGGGATGGATTGCGCTGTGAAGCAGGGAAGCAAAGACTTGCGGAAGAGTGCGCGGAAGAGACGTCCGGATGAATCGTCTCCCGGTCAATGTTCTCCACATCAATCGTCGAAGGTGCGAATTCGCATCGAGGCCGCCATTCGAAGCATTCCCAAAAGCAAGGTGTCCACCTACGGAGCGATTGCTCGAGCGGCCGGACTTCCAGGAAGGGCTCGGCAGGTGGCGCAGGTGCTGCATCGTGGCTTCGGATTGCCCTGGCAGCGAGTGTTAGGTGCGGGTGGAGAAATCAAGCTGCGCGGCGATTCAGCCATCGAGCAGCGGCTGCGGCTGGAGGCGGAGGGCGTGCGTTTTCGCCGGCGCCGCGTGGATATGGAGCAGTGTGAGTTCAAGTTTGCAGGTGGGAGCGCAGCGAAGAAGCGCTGAGCCCGAAGTTCACCTCATTACTCTAGCCACTATTTCTTGAACTGCTCGTCAATCTCCACCTGATAGCCGGTGACCATCTTATTCGTCTCATTCGCCATGCCGACCACCGCCATCAACTCTTTGAACATGGCATCGGTCATGCCTTTCTTCTGCGCCGAGGCCGTGTGGGCGGCGATGCAGTAGCCGCACTGGTTGGTGACGCTCACGGCGACGTAGATCATTTCTTTGGTCAGCGGATCGAGCGCCTCGGGAGCCATGATCTGCTTGATATCTTCCCATGTGCGCTTCAGCGTGGCGGGATCGTGAGCGATCGCTTTCCAGAAATTGTTGACCCAGTCGGTCTTGCGCGTGGCCATGATGTCGTCGTAAACGGCGCGCACTTCGGGGCTGGCGTCTTTGTATTCGATGAGTCCAAGCGTTGCCATGAGTTCTCCAATTGTTTTCTTAGTGTGATTACCACGGAGACACGGAGGCACGGGGAAAGCCTTTTCGAGGGTTGCCTTTCTCCGTGGCCCTGTGTCTCCGTGGGAATGGTCTTGGTGTGATACCTAGCTATTTCGGCAGTTCTCCGCTCAACAGTTTTTCCAATGCCGCAGCCGGGCAGCGCACTCCCACGTAGAACTGGCCGAACAGCGCATACACCGCGCTGACATGGTCGAAGCGCATCTCGTAAATCAGCTTTTTGAAGACGAGCGGATCGTCGGCGAACAGGTCGACGCCCCACTCCCAATCGTCAAAGCCAATCGAGCCGGTGATGATCTGCTTCACCTCACCTGCGTAGCGGCGGCCCACGAGGCCGTGGTCATTCATTTGGCGGGCGCGCTCTTCGATGGGGAGCGTATACCAGTTCTTGTCTTCGCCTCGCCGCCGGTCCATAGGATAGAAGCAGATGTAACGGTTCGGCGGGATCTCAGGGAACAGCCGCGGATGCATCGCCTCACGGTGCCGGTCAAGTTTGCATTCGATCTCGGCCTTCCACTGATCGGAGTGCGGTTGGATGCCCTGATCGGTCAGCTCTTTATAAATCTTGAGCGTGGAGTCGTAGAGTCCGAGCTCGATGATGGAGAGATAAGAAGATGTGGGTTCGAGGTAATCGCTCAGGCGGAGGCTGGCCAGCTTGAGTTCCGCCTGGTTGAGCTCGGCGAACGAGTTGCGGAAGTGCACCAGCATCAGATCGCCCTTGTGGCCGATCAGCGAGAAAAGTGCGGATTGCCCTCCGGATTTCTGTTCCATTTCGCCCAGCACCGACGCTGCTTCCTGGGCGATCGCCGATCGCGTGGCATCGGGCAGGGTTCGCCAGGCCGCCCAACGGAAACGCATCATCTGGTGCAGCACGCTGTAGCCCTCGGTGGTCAGCGGCACGGCGGGAATCTCGGCCGAGGCAGTTTGCGGGCGGACTTGAGCAGCGGTGGTCGTTGTCATTGGTTTCTCGGGACGTACGCTCATCTGGATTCAGCATCCATTGTACGCAAGAGGCGCGGAGCCAGCGAGTCCACGATTTACAATCATGCTGGCATCTTGCCCGCACGGCAGGACGCCGCATTCATGCGAAAACTGATACCAACATTTTGCGTTGTCCTTTTATTAGCAATTTCTCTCGCGGCGCAGAGCAGGCGCTTGTGGGTGCTGCGCGCGCCCGGCGAGATGGCGGAATACGATTCCGCAACCTTTGCCGCCAAGCAGTCGGTGAAGGCTCCGGCGGAAGCGGTGGCCTCGCCGCAGAACTTTTCAGTCAATCACCTAGGGCAAATGCTGTTCGCTGCGCCCGCGGCCTTGCCGCTCGCGGAAGGCGATCTCGCGGCCGAGCGGAGGGTGTGGTTCTGGGATGGCCGCACGGCAACCACACTTGCGCGTGAGGTCGCCCGGGGCACGTCCACAACGGGATCAAACCTGGCCATCACCGAGGCAGCGCCCGTGCCTTATCTCTCGGCGGATGGGATGCATCTCTATTGGTTTTCAAACCAGGCACGCCGCTTGCAGCGCGACGGCGTGGATCTCTTCACCAAGACGACCTGGCTCGGCTGGCGGACGGACCTCGCTGGCGCGGGACGTCAGGACGTGGCCTCGATCACGCTGCCCGACTGCTCGTGCCCAACCGGAGGCTGTGAGGAAACTTGCCCTTACGGCGAGGTGTGGATTCCCGACGATGGAGTTGGGAACTTTTTTCTGCTGACGCAGTTCGTCTCCGGAAAAACTCAGCTTATTTACAAGGCGTCCTCTTTGTACGAGGAAAGCGGCGGCAAGTGGGCGGCGACGCCGATCGATCCACCGCTGCGACGCGTGCTGGATGCGGCGAATGCCCGCACAATCCTGGAAGCAGTCCCCGACACGGGTTGCTGCGGATGGGAGAATCAGAGTGACGATCAAACTCTGCTGCGTCACCACGGCAAGACATTGACCATGTTCGATGAACAGGCTGCGTACAAAAATCCCGACTACGACGTGAGCTTCTACACAGAGAACGACAAGCTGTCGCCCGAAGTCGGCGCTGTGGCGTTCACCATCGTCGCGACCGCGCAGTCGAACAAGCCGATTCAGCTCTCCGAGCAGGGACAGGCCAATCCAGAAGAATCGCAGCGCATTCGCAAGGCGTTGCTGGATCTGCCGGCGGTCGACGTAAAGAGCGTTGAATACCCGCCGCGGCGCATCGCACTTCTGCCGCATGCGACGCTGGTGGGCTGGATCAGCCAGAAGGAGATTCTCATCGTGGAGGGACATCTGCTGGTTGCCTATAGCGTGGCGAGTTGGACGCGGCGGAAATCAAGCATTCGGGTGGAGGATGCCGCGCATGTGTTTCTGCGGTGAAGAAGCCAGCTCAGAAAATCAGGTGATCGCACGGCTTCCTTTCCGCTGGCCTGCGCGATAGATCGCCCAGCCAGCGAGATTTGCCGCAAGCACTACCAGCGCGATCTTCAGGGAGTATTTCCATACGCTCGCAACAGGAACCACCGGCAACACCGAGAGCAGAACAAACAGCAGGGTCACCGCGAATGCCGCAGCCGCTCCCGCCCGCAACCACAGTCCGGGTCGAATCCCTTTCTGTTTTGGCGCGAGCAACGGGATGGCAAACAAGGCGAGATAGGCGAGGCCATAGAACGTCCAGGCCCAGATCTGCAGCAGGGCAAACGCTTCCTGATTCCTGGCGCCGATCAGCACTGCCGTACTGGCTGCGAGCGCCACGCCGCCCATGAAAAGAATCGAATTGACGGGGGTGCGGTACTTCCGATGCAGAACCGTGAACCAATGCGGCAACAGGCGGTCCCAGCCCGCGACCAGCGGCAGCCGCGTGTTGCTGGAAAAATAGAGGGTGTAGCTGCAAATGTAGTTCAACAGCAGGAGCAGAATCGTGATCGAGACTAGCGGACCGGCCATGTGGAAGATAGCGAGTCCCCGGCTCAGGGCCTGAGGGATGGGGCCGATGACGTCGATTGCGTCAGGTGAAACGAAAGCCAAAATTGCGCTGGTGCCGAAGATATATAGAAGCCCGATGAGCGGCGCAGTGAAGAAGATGGAGCGGGCAAGATTGCGTCCGGGGTTGCGCGACTCTCCGGCGAAGATCGCGACGATCTCGAAGCCTGACAACGCCCCGAAGGTCATCTTACTGAAGACGCTGAGGCTGAAGAGTGTGAGAGGAGGCATAACGAGCGGCAGAGGGTTGTAGTGGGGCATGGTTCCGTGCCGCACGTGAACGAAAGGCAGGATGATGAGGACTCCCAGAATGAGGACGGTGAAGATGCTGCCTGTGTTGCTCACCCACTTGCCCACGCCGAGGCCGAGGCGGCCGACCAACATCATGCCTGCGATCAGGGCGAGGGACGCGGCCACAAGCAGGAGCGGGCTCGATGCGATCCAAGCGGCGTTGGGCCCGGAGGCGTACGCGATGTAGGTGGTTGTAACGAGCGCGATTTGCGACACTTGCACAGTGGTGTCGAGCCACACGTTCCATGCCACCAGGAATCCAATAGAGTCACCGAAGGCAAGACGAGCCCACTCGTAAAGTCCGCCTTCCAGTGGCATCAGGCGGTTGAGATGCGCCACCACCAGCGCTTGCGGAACGAAGAACAAGAGAATCGCTAGCAGCCACAGCACAACATGGGAAGGGCCCGCCTTTACCGCCGTTCCGAAGAACTCAGGGACGATCACGATCAAGATCTGCGCCAGCGCCAAGTCGGCGATGCCGAGTTCCTTGCGCAGGACTTTGCCCTGCGCCTGGACTGCGACTTCGGCGGCGTTCAGCGAGATGTTGCCCTCAGGACTCAAGCTGTGATTCTCCCCAGAATCAACCGTCAGTAATCAAGAAACCAACAATTTCATCCCGGCTATTGCTTTTTCTCCACCGGCTTCAGCAGCAAGTCCTGATAGTCGAAGCTGAAATCGGCCAGCGGAGAAACGGCGGCCATGTGCGCACTCTCAATGCTGCCGTCCGGCTTTAGGGAGAAAGTGACGAAAGCGTCTTCGATGGTGCGATCGCGCCAGTGCGCCTTGAAAGTGTCGTGCTGCCAGTGCTGCAAGCCGCCGATCATGGCCGGCGTGTGGTCGAAAGTGATGACCAGGCCGCCGTTTTCCTGGCGGATCGTGACCGAACCATACCAGGCGTCGTTGTAAGTGCCGGCATATTTCTCCAGTGGCAGGGAAGGCTTGGAGTCCGCGGCGCGTGCGCCTTCCGCTTTCTTCATTATCTCCGCGGCTTCTTTTTCCTCCAGATCTTTAACCGACTTGAAGGCGGCGATCCAGTCGGTAGGGGGCAGGCCGAAGTGGTGATCAAGCACGTGGTAAAGGATGGAGTCGAACGCGCCGCCTTCTTCCGCATTGGTCAGTACCACGACGCCAAGATTTTCTTCCGACACCAGCATCACGCGCGAAACGAAACCGGCCACGCCGCCGGTGTGGCCTGCGAGTTTGCGGCCGTGATAGTCACGCAGACCCCAGCCCAACGCATAGTCCGCGAAATTTGGTTTCAGTCCGGCCAAAGGCGGCGGAGGATTACCGATCGGCAGTATCGTCTGCGGCGCCCACATTTCCTTCGATTGCTGCTCGCTGAACAAGCGTCCGTCGCGGTCGATGAATTTTCCGCGGTTGAGCTGCAACTGCACCCATTTCGCCATGTCAGCCGCGCAGGAATTGATCGATCCCGCCGGCCCGGCATTGTCGAGCACTTCAAAGGGGATGACTTGGAGCTTTCCATCCACGCGCTCATGCGGGAAGGCATAGTTGTCGGCGGGCTTGAAGGCGGCATTGCTGACATTGGAATTGTTCATGCCCAGCGGACCGAAGATGTGCTGGCGGATATAGTCGTCCCACGAGATGCCGGTCACGGCGGGAATGATCTGCCCCGCCGTCATGTAGAGCAGGTTGTCGTAAGCGTAGTGGCTGCGGAAGCTGGAGGCCGGCTTCATGAAGCGCAACTTGTAGATGATCTCCTCGCGCGTGTACGTCGAGTGCGGCCAAAACAGCAGATCGCCTTCGCCCAGTCCCATGCCGCTGCGATGCGTAAGCAGATCGCGGATGGTCATCTCGTGAGAAACATACGGGTCGTACATCACGAAGCCGGGCAGACGCTGGTAGACAGGATCGTCCCACGAGAGCTTGCCCGCATCGACCAGCCCGGCCAGCGCGGCGGTGGTGAAGGCCTTGGTGTTCGATCCAATGCCGAACATGGTTCGCTCGTCGACCGGCGTGGGGTCGCCCAACTTGCGCACGCCGTAACCTTTGGACATGACGATCTTGCCGTCCTTCACGATGGCCACGGCCATTCCCGGCACGTCGAAGGTCTTCATGGAATTGGCGACGTAGGAATCCAGATCGGACGGTGGCGGAGTCTGCGCGCAGATTGAGACGGCGAAAATAGCCATGAACATTACGGGGGCGGAGAGCGAGCGAGGCAGTTTGCGCATGAGTTTCGCTCGAATGAAGCGAGACGCAGCATTAGAACACAAAGGGCGGGTCTGCGGGTCGTCCGGCTTGATGTCGATGGCGGTCTTAAAGGTTCTTTCCGCCGCGCCATATTCCGCATCGAGTTTTCCATCACCGCTCCGCGTTTCTAGCCTAATCTGGCTTTCCCCGACGATGGCTCGCCAGTTCTGAGTTAGAATCAAGACATCCTAAGAACTGAAGGAGCACGCCCACGTACCCTGAAATTATGGTCATCCCCATGCGCGAAGAGTTGACCCGCCTGGGCATCGAGGAACTGCGCACGCCCGAGGCGGTCGACCGCGCCTTGAACGGGCAGCCGGGTACAACCCTGGTGGTCGTGAACTCCATTTGCGGATGCGCCGCGGGACGCATGCGGCCCGCCGTCCGCCTGGCTCTGCAGAATGCCACGCAGCCCGATAAAGTATTCTCAGTATTCGCCGGGCAAGACACGGAAGCCACCGAACGCGCCCGCAGCTATTTCATGGGACAGCCGCCGTCCTCGCCCGCAATCGCCATTCTGCGCGACGGCCAGCTCGTCTACATGATACCGCGCCGGAACATCGAATCCCGCGAAGCCCCAGCCATCGCCGCCGACCTGAAAGCAGCTCTCGACAAATTCTGCGCCAAGCCGGTACCGGCACAATCGTAAGGGGAGCGGATCTATGCGCGTCCGTCGAGACGTTGCTTGCAGCGTCTCTCTTTCCCGCGAGAGGCTGCGTAGAAATCTACTTCTTCGCCGGCGGGCTCATGAGGAACGCCTTCACCACAATCCCATTCGGCTGTACGCCCACCGGAATCATAGTAAGAAGCGAATACTCCGTCGGCTCCAGCTTTCGCGGCGTGCGCTTCTGGATCACCGTTACATCGCCCGCCTGCGTGTCCAGCACCAGAAGATAGTTCTGATCCTGCGACAGCGCCAGACCATCCGGACGGCTCCCCACCGCCATGGTTGCAATCCTTCGGCCCACATCAATGTCATACACGGCAACACTATTGGAGCCGAAGTTGCTGGCATACAGCCGCGAGTTATCTCGCGTGATCACTGCGTGCGTGGGATGCTGTCCCACCAGCGCGCTGCTTCCGACCTCATTGTTCCCCGTCTCAATGATCGAGATGCTATCGGAATCGAAATCGCACACAATCAGTTCGCCGCCATCGGGCTTCAACGCCAGACTCACCGGCGTCCGCCCTACATCCAGCAGCGCCAGCACCCGGTCCCCAGTCTGGTCGCTGTTCTTTTTGCCGCTCTCTAACGCAATGGACGCCACCTGCGACGAGCCCGAACATGCCACAAACGCTTTGCTCGAATCCGGCAGGATAGCGATGTCCTCCGGCTGCTGGCACACCGGCAAGGTTGCCCGCACGCGCAGCAGTTTCGCGTCCATCAGCGAAACCGTGTTGTCCCCGCGATTCGACACCACCACGGTCGCCCCGTCCGGCGAAACCCGCGCCAGCCCCGGCGCAGCGCCCACCCGCACATTGCCCAGCACCACGCGCTTCTCCAGATCGATCACCGAAACATTGGCCGACCCTGAGTTCGCCACGTAAGCCCGTTTGCCATCTTCCGCAACGTCAATGAAGTACGGTCTGCCGTGAACCCCGATCGTGGCTACCACGGCGTTCTTCTCGGTATCGATCACGCTGACGTTGTTCGATCCAGCGTTGACCACGTAGATTTCATTCTTCTTGCTGTTGGCCGCAACCCCGGTCGGCTCCATGCCCACAGCGATGGTCTTCGCCGGCTTAAACGTCCGCAAATCAATCACGCTGACCGTATTGCTCTTGCCGTTCGTCACGTAAGCATATTCGCGATAAGCCGGCCCGTAATCCGGCAGCGCCTGCTCGCGGAAATACCACCAGCCCAGCCCGCCCAGCAGCGGAATCAAAACAATGAGGATGAGGAGTTTTCTCAAGATGCGATCTGCTCGATGGAAGATGACAGATTAGCAGAAGTGGAAAGAAGCAGTGCAGCTGCAGGCGTTTCAGACGGATCAATCACAACCGTGAGCCTCCAACGTCACTTTATTGAAGTTGGTTCGTCCGCTTTGTCGTACAAGTGGAAATCAACCTCGATCATGATTTCCGCGGCCATGGGCTTGCCCTCGAGCGTCGCTGGTTCGAACTTCCACCTCCGCACAGCATCGACTGCTTGCTTGTCCAAGCCATACCCCAGCGAATGCATTGCACAGGCCGACTGCACACTGCCATCGGCTGCCACGATCGCCGAGAGCATCACCGTCCCCTGGTACTTGCTCTGCCGGGCTTCGGGGCTGAAGATTGGATCCGGGTGAAAAATCACGCGCGGCGGGGAAAGGCAGTCTCTTTTGTTTTGAGTTGGTTGGTTCGGGTTGCAGATGGGAAAGATGGCTCCGCGATTTGCCGCATTTCCGGCTCCTCGGGAAGGGGCCCGAGCGCTGTTGTCGGGGTCGTAGTGGAAATGGCTGCGCACGCCGAGGGACTCACCGCTGAAGTCCGCAGGCAAAGCGGGGAATGGGCCGGAATTCTCGATTCCCTGCAAGGCCAATTCACCGAGACCTGCGTTTCCCGAAAAATCCGTGACCTTTGCTGGCCCCAGCTTTCCGTCCTTCTGGATACCGAACTCGACCGTGAGTTGGCCACCCTCTCTCCCCGCAGACCTCGAAACCAGTCGGTACCAATTCGCCCGGACCACCGGTAGAACGCTGTCCTCAAGGTAAGGTGCGAGGCTGACACCCTGCTGTTTGTTCACGACCTCCCCATCAACTCGTGTCTGCGTTTTCGGTTGTGGGAAACAGAGCGTAGGCGGCGCCGCATCGATACTAGAGGTGCCGTGATCGGGCGGCTTCTCGGGTACCGTCTGCGCGAGTGCGTGAATGACGGGAGGGGCAGTCTCAGTTTCTCCCGGTGCGAGATCGGCCGCATCTGGGTTGCAAGAGAAGCGAAAGCGTAGCGGAAGTTGGTCGCCCTTGAACTCGACTGGCAGAGAAGGAAGTGGATCAGTAGCAGCGATGCCGGCCCATGCCGCCCGATCCAGTGCCACGTCGCCGCTCGATGCCACAAGCTTCATGCCAGCCACTTTGCTATCCTTCTTAACGGCGAACTCAATGGCGAGCTTGCCCTTCTTCAAGATTGGGGCCTGCGCCTCTTTCGGGATTAGTCTGTACCAATTCTCGCGGACCGTTTTGAGTACATCCTTGAGGTAAGGGCCGAAGTCTACGCCTTGCGTATCGTTGAGAACCTCAAGAGCCCCGATCCGTTCCTTCGCCGGTGTCAGCGGCTCCGTAGGGGAACCCTTGACTACAATCTGGCCCGCAGAATCTCGGCCAACGCTAATATCCGGTGGCTTTTCTTCCGCTTGGCCCCATGCGCTGCCGGCCGCCAGGAGCAAATTCGAGGCAACGAGAAAACAAAAAAGGGATACTCTGCCCACACCATCCCCTCCAAGAACGACGCCTACTTGCCTGCCCCCACCGTCTCTCTAACCCCAATCCCCGGCACGGTCCTCCCCACCACCGCCGCGATCTGCCGCACCTGCACCATCAATTCATCGAACTGATCGGGAAACAGCGACTGCGGCCCATCCGACATCGCCTCGTCGGGTTTGTGATGCACTTCCACCATCAATCCATCGGCGCCCACAGCCACCGCCGCCCGCGACAGCGGAGTGACTTTGTTGCGCTTGCCCGTGCCGTGGCTGGGATCGACGAAAATCGGCAGATGGCTCAGGCGCTGCACCGCCGGCACCACGCTCAGGTCGAGCGTGTTGCGAGTGTGGTCGGCAA
>OBLU010002957.1_pt1 | contig 15447 bp, 10 predicted proteins | sample 1518681 | NCBI WGS metagenome assembly OBLU01 (sample SAMEA3539304, study PRJEB22396) | soil metagenome | biome: tundra; feature: field; material: soil | place: USA | collected 2010-05 | depth 0.15 m
TGTGCTCTTCCGATCTTGGCTCATATCGAGGCCGACATTGCAACTAGAAATGCGAACGACTCCGACGAGTTCAGCATGGAGGTAGGCAATCGTGTCTTCTCCGGCAAGGGTGCGCGGGAGGAAGCGGCCAGGGCTCTGACGCTCGCAATCCTCACGTGGCGCGACGATCAAACGACGCGGCCGCGCGGCGCTTTCCGGGGCTTTGAGATATTGAGCAGAGGAAAAAACGCCGGATTCGGGACGCTACAGGAGGACGACCGTATCCCGAACCTCTTTGTTCGCGGACACGCAACGTATTCCGCAAACCTGAATGACGCGAATCCTATTGGTACCGTGCAGAGCATCGAGCACACGCTGAGGAATTTGGATAAACTCGCCACCGAGCAACAAAACCGCGTGGCCCGCATCGAGAAAGAACTCGCAGACTACCAGGCACAAGCGGACCGACCTTTCGAGCATGAGGAGCGGCTGAAGCACTTGCTCGTCCGCCAGGCTGAGATCAATTCGCTCCTCGACCTCGACAAAGGCGATCAACAGGGGGCCGCCCCAGTCCCTGAACAGGACGAACCGGAGATCGGACGGGCGGCGCCTGCAACATCACGAGGCCCCGCTGAAGTAGCGAGAATGGCCGAAACGTACATGCGCACGTCCGAAACCGCTATTCGAGAGATGCCGATCTCCAAACGCACGCCGCCGCAGACCGGTCGAGTTACCGGCAGGGCAGTTGCCAAGGATGAAGCGCATATCGCGTTTGCGACTGCGGCGAACAGCTTTTTCGTAGTGGCGGCAGGATCACTTGGCCGCGACGTCCAGATCGGCGAGCGATTGGCTTTGCGGTTTCATCACGGCCACGCGTTGATCGATAACGGCCGCGATCGAGGACGATAAGACTTGGCGGCAGCGGTGCCGTCGCTCCCCGCACAAGATCCGGTTACCGTGTCCGAGGTCGATGTCACTTGCTAAACGACTGACGTTGGCGAGCACTCCCTTAGCAGTGAAGGGGCAACAATGCGTGGAATCACTAATCGGAATGTCGTCAGCGAGGTCCGTTTTGCCAACACACTCGAAGGGCTTACATCAAATCGCTACGGGCAAAGGACCGGGTAGCTCCGTTTGGGCTTGGTCTCCGGCAATCGCCAGTGCGACAAGTGAGCGCGAACGCGATGTCCACAAAAACCACGAACTGGCAACCCCGGTGTCGGATGGGAGTTCGCACAAGTTCACCGCGGACCACCTTACTTCCAAAGCGGGAGTCCCGATGTTAATCGCTTTACGTCGCTGGTTGCGCCGAGCACGGCGACGCCCAAGTACTCAAAGGAACATTCCGACTTGGCCCGAATCGCGCTGACAAGTTCGCCGTCGGTGTAGGTGTCAAGCATCTCGCGTGGGTAGTCGGCTACCAGGAAAACGCCCCAAGACTTCGCGGCGTGCACGACTCTCCGGAGATCGCCCTGGTTCGTTCTCAGCGCAATGACCGGATACCTGCAAATCCCCATATGCTCGATACCGGTTGCATCGACGAGCGGATGTTGCCCCATGATCTCCGCGTCCGCTCGTCTTCCAATTGCGAGCGCGAGGTGCCCCGCAACGTTGATCGCCTGCCAGCCCAGGAGATCCTCCCCGAAAATCAGCGCCAGCTTCATGTCCATGAGCGTGCCTCCAGGTAACTAGGCGGCCATGCCGCCGTCTGCGACCCTGTTTTCGACCTGCGCGCGAACCTCGTCCTTGCGGAAACCCTGGTGGTCAGCTTCCACAGTGAGGCTGTTCAATCGCCGGCCCCACTCTACCAGCCAACTGCGAAACTCGCTTACGGACGATTCTGACGGCAGATTCCAGTGAATGCGGAAATAGTCGGCTTGAGCCTCTTCGAGATCGATCATGTCGGTGCCTTCGTACTTTTCTGGGTAGGCCTGCTTCAGCCGGCGGAAAGCAGGAGACCCAGGCGACGGTTCGAAAAAGTTTGCCACAAGTTCGTATGGCTTGCGACCCAGACGCTTCAGCGCGAGATCCAGCAAGCGCTGAGCGTTCTCAAAGGTTTTGCGCAGGGATACTTCGCTTTCGCCAGCCAGGCCAATCACGTAGCTCGCGCAGACGTCGATTCCATTGTCGAACAGGTTCGCCGCTGCTAAGAGGTTGTCTTCCGGAGTCACCCCGCCCTTACCACACCGACGCAGGAGGTCGGGGTCGCCGGACTCGAACCCGATGATGATATTCGTAACGCCGATCCGCTTCAGCAGGTGGGCTACCTCGGGATCCCGCAGCCTGCAGGCTCGCCCAAAACATCCTAATTCCAACAGTAGCCCAGAAGCTTCGACGCGCTCAGCGACCTCCCGTAGCCATGGCACGCTATAGGCGATGTCATCGCCAGTATCAAACACGGCGTCGGCCCCCCAACGCTGACGCAGCTCGCCGAGTTCGTCCACGAATTTGCCTGGCGTCTTGAATCTGACAGCGATGTCTGCGCGCCCGCAGAAGTCGCACGCATGCGTGCCGTTTCGGTTCCCGCAACCGCGGTGCGAGTGAGTCCGCAGAAAAGTATGGGGCGTGCCGAAGCTGAGCCGGGATGTGTAGCAGTCGATGTACGGTGTGAGGTCTACACCACCGTACTCTGGCGCTGGGTACATATCCAGGTTCCATTCCACCGCCGCGTTGTGGTGGACGCCATCGGCCCAATATGTCGCGTTCGCAATTTGCGCAATGGGGACGCCTTGGCATATCAGGGCCAAGGGGATCTCCCCATCATGTCTAATAACGGCGTCGACGATTGTGTGTTGGTTGGCCACGATCTCACCCGCCAACTGGGTCGCGTGTTGACCGCCAAAAACACTGAGCGCCCCTACCTCTTTTGCCACCCTCGCGATGTCGAGGGCATTCGCGTATGACAGTTGTTGCACGCTCTGGCCAACCACATTGGGGCGCTGCCGCCGGATCGCGTCAATGATCGCCGCTTTCGGCAGCAAAGCTCCATCAAGCAGGTCTACCCGCGTGTTGGCGCAACGCTTGCCGAGGAACGTCTGCAAAGCTATCAGGCCGGCGCTCGGAGCGTAATGCTGGCGTGCGTCGGCATAGGAAGCCGAATCGATCGGCGAATGGACTAAGAGGACCCGCTTCTCGGCGCGCTTCGAACCGAGAGCTGGCAGATCTACGATATCGGCTCTCATTTTGGGCTCCTTGACTTGCCCGCGTTCGCTCCAAGAGCCACTATTGCCCGGCCCGCTTTGGGTCGGCGATACGGTGGAGGTCCAGGACGGACACGGCTTCGGGGATGCAGCCCAGGGCCCAGGCAATCCTCTGGCGAGGGGCTGGGCTCTGGACTATTCGATGGCCTCCGCGTATTGCACATCGGCCGAATCGCTGCTCTTTATCGCGCCTAGTCGGGCTGTTCAACATCCGGGTTGAACGGTCCTCCGCCGGATGTGATCGAACGCTGCAATGGATATACCCGATTGGAAAGACGTCGATTTCGACAGGCCAGACGTGTTGCTGATTGAGCGCTGTCTTCTAAAGACGTAGGTACGAAGCGAACGTTTTGTATGGTGTCGGAGCGCCCGCCACAACCACTCAACCACAAACGAGACCACACGACGCGAGGTAGTCGTCGAGGATGCTCCGAGTTGGTTATCAAGCGTCGGTTCACTGTGGTTCACCTGCCAGTTGCCGACCGGCGGACATGATTACGATCGGCTCCTTCCATTCACTCACGTAGCGCTCGATCGCATTGTCGAGCTTTGCAGGGTCGTTCCTGTCTTCGAGCGGGAGACGCTCCGCAATTCTTGCTCGAATGGCGCCCAGCTTCCAGAGTCTCCGATAGGCTGCCAGGGCCCGCGCGTCGGTCGAGAATTGACCGACTGCGACGCCTAGGCGCCCAGCGGCCTGGTCGAACGCTGACCGAACTGATGGATCGTCAGACTGTCCCGCGACGGCTTGCATTTCCAGGATGCCGCGAGATAGGTCTACATCGCTCACCGAGAGTCCCTCGTCGTCTGCGGCTTTGAGCAGAACGGTTTCGCGGATGACTTGACGCAATGCGCGTCGTTGAAGTGATTGCAGGTCGGCGTCGTTGTCTGCAATGGGACTGGAAGCTAGCATTCTTGCCCGAGTTCGCAACGTCGCCACCGGAATTTCTGTTTCGCCGACGCGCGCTGCGACAGCCGTGAGTTTGGCTAGGTGTGCCACGTTCTGCGCGTTTCCCGCCGCCGTGGCCAGAACGAGTAGAGACTGGAGGACGCAGACTCGCACGCAAACAATCTTGGTCATCGTCTTTTTCATGGTGATTTCTCCTTTGTCGTTGTCTGGTTCTTTGATTAGGGCAAGTCCGACGTCCACTGGAATGACGACCAACCGTAGCACTCCCGAGCGGCCGCCGTTGCGCTGGTGCGCAGTCGTGGGTTGGAGACTCTGAGCGACAGATCCGTGATGCCGCCGGTCACCAGGGTTCCGGAGCTGTACAAATACGAGCCGGGCCGGGCTACAAAGATCGTTTGGACATATTGCGCGCGGTTCTCAAGCACGTCTGTCGAGATTGCCAATTGGACGTCACAGGGTGCATTCCAATTCGCCGCTGCCGGCATTATCACTGACTGGTCCACCTGAGACAAGTTGACCATCGTCGTTCCACGCGAATAATCCCAGCTGGTCGTATAGCGCGCCGTCAGCCCAGCGCTCCAGGTGTACACCATGGGAACATAGTCATCCCAAAACACCACTGTGTGGTTCGGGCTCTGGAACCACCTCGAGGTCGAGTTGGTCGGTGTGGTTGGCACTGGCGGCCCGATTGTGGTCGTGATGGACTGGATCATCCAACTCTTCACCGCCCAACCACGGCCTGACGCGGCTTTGCCCGAGCAGGAACCGAAGCCGCTATGCCCGCCGATCCAGCGGTCCCACTCAATGAGCACATCGTAGTACTCCGAAGACGTGAAGATGCAGGCGACCCGCCCCTGATCTCCACGGTGCAGGTAGAGGTTGCCGTCGGGATTATCGACAGCCGCCGCAACCCGTTCATTAATTACATAGGCCTGCGCCACCACGCTGGCGGCAAGGAGCAAGAACTGCACTTTGAAGACTGTCATTTTTATCAGTTCCTTTGGCTCATCGAATCGTTCGATGAACCGGTTTGGCAACCCTAGCCAACCAGCCGGACTTCGATTCTCGCCTTGTGGTCGGCGTGTTACGGCGTCCAACAGCTTTTTGGGCGTCGCACGGAAGCAAGTACATCGGGTGGGGCGAGCACCTTATTAGGCTGCCCGTCCAACCCAAGAGGCGAGAAAACAAGCAGTGAGGGGGGGAGGGGGATAGAAATATTTCTAGCGAGTGCGATTCAATTCACGATTGACAAAAGCTCGGGCGCGCCGCCAGCGGTCCCTGACGGTACTCGCCTTGACACCGAGAAACTCTGCAACGGACTCCAGGGTGTAGCCCCCAAAGCAATGAAGCTCAAAGACTTCGGCGTCGGTCGGGTTTATCAGATGTAGCTCAGTTAAGGCGGCATCAAGCATCTTCATCTGGTCCGCCGCGATGAGTTGCTGGAGGATGTCCGGCTTGACAGGCGATGCCGCTGGCATAGACTCTGGTGCAGAGGTCACCTCGATTGCATCCTGGCCTCGCGCAATTTTCTCGCGGGCCCGGTCCACAAGGAAATTGCGTACAGCACGGGATAGCAGGTGGGCTAGATGAGTCTTGCCCTGCGCATCGAGTGGCGTGCCGCGTTGAAGCTTCACATAGAGTTCGTTGGCTATTTCGGTTGCCTGAAGTGTACGGTGTTTGTGCTCACCCTTCAGCCTGGCCGCGGCTATGCGCCGGACATCACGATACACCAGAGCGTAAAGGCTGTTAAACGCGTTCAGATCACCGGCGCGCCAACGGACCAGCAGTTCCTCGACGATGCCGGTATCGACGCTGGTCATACGAAGAGCCTACCATGGCACGCTTGGACGAGCTTCCCAGACCTGCGAGAATGAACGATGTAGATCTCTTCGGAGGCTCCGTGGAACTCGAAGTCAAGCGCCGAGCCCTGCTGATATTTGACAGCGCCAAGGACGTCTCCGACCCCTCGGAGAGAAGGGCGCTGTTGGCTGCAGAATGCGGCAACGATGAGGAACTGAAGGCCGAGGTGCTCGAGCTCTTGAGCGCAGACCTCGATCCGACAGAGTTTACAGCGATCGTCACCTCGCAGGAGCCGGAACTCGATCCCGAGTGGTGGCTCGGTCGACGCGTGGGGCCGTACAAACTCGTGCAGGTATTAGGTCAAGGGGGCCAAGGATTCGTTTTCGAGGGCCATCGCGATGACGGGGAAGGTGAGCGTGTCGTTGCGATCAAACTCATACAGCCTCTGTTCGCTCAGACGCGCTTTCGAGAGAGTTTCCTGCGCGAACGTCAAATTCTCGCGCATCTGGATCACCCGCACATTGTCCATTTGTACGAGTTCGGCACGCTTGTCTTAGATTCCGGTGAATCGTACCCATATTTCGTCATGCAAAAAGTGGAGGGGACGCCGCTTACTGATTACTGCTCACAAAAACGATTGGGGCTTGACGCACGCCTTGCTCTATTTCTCGACGTCTGTCGAGCTGTTTCACACGCGCATCAGCAAACAATACTCCACCGCGATTTGAAGCCCGGCAATATCCTGGTGGACAGTGATGGCGAAGTGAAGCTACTCGACTTCGGCGTCGCCGAGGGCTTCTCCACGGATGAGGATCCTGGCCCGTCCGGCGACCTGCAGCCTGGACCAATGACGATCGCCTACGCAAGCCCGGAACAGGCCTTGGGAAGACCAGTCAATGTCCAGACCGATATCTACTCTCTTGGGGTCATTCTCTACGAACTTGTTGCCCTCCGGAGACCGTACGAACTCCGAGGACTTTCTTTTGAACAGCAGTTATCCGCCATTACGGATACCCCCGTTCCTTTACCGAGCACAGTCGCGCCGACCCTGAGGACCCGACTCGGGAGGGATCTCGACGCAGTCATCTTGAAAGCGGTCAACAAGGTTCCCCGCATGCGCTACCAGTCTGTCGATCAGTTTGCTTCAGACATCCAGGCAGCCCGTGAGTGTCGCGCTGTGGCCGCACGGCACCAAAGCTTCGCGTACCGTTGGACCCGATTCCTCCTCCGTCACAAAGCAGCGACAGCACTCACCTTTACGTCGGTGGCTATCCTCCTGGTTGGAATAACGACCACCATGTACCAGAGGGCTAACGCCGTCCGTGAGCGCGTAATAGCACTCAGACAATCAGCTGAGATTAGGCGTTTCGCAAATTCCAACCTAGTCGAAGTCTTGAAGATCCTCGACGATCTACCTGGTGCTACCGGCCCACGAGAGGTGATAGCCCGGCGGACTAGGGAATCATTGGAAGTGCTCCGGCGGCAAGGCGGCAATGACCCCGTCTTCTTGCAGGAACTCGCCACGGCTTTTGTAGCCCTGGGCGATGTTCAGGGTGGTCCGTCAAAACCGAACCTCGGTAATACCAAAGACGCCCGATTGAGCTATGAGAGCGCGCTCGACCTCCTGGAACATGCCGCTAGGCAGGGCGGACATGGTGAGGAGTTCATTAATCTCACTTCTGCGGCCTACAACAAATTGGGGAACTTGATTCGTTATGAGAACCCTTCTGCGGCCCTTCAGTACAGCAGGAGGTCCGTTGCTCTATTCGATTCAGAGATCGCGTCGCTCCGCTCGGCTAGGGCTCGTCGCCAATATGCCGATTCTCTTGTGTGCCTGGGATATAGCCTCACGAGCAGCGGGGCCTTCGGCAGTGGATTGGCTGAATACAACAAGGCCTACCAGATACTGAAAGGCTTTAAGTCCGAGGACCTGCACAACGAGACAACCCAGGATTACCTCGGCGATGTGCTGACGGCCTTGGGGAATAGCATGTTAGCGCAAGGGGACTTGACGGGTGCGCGGGAGTACTTCGACGAGGCGCTCCAAACACGGCAAGGTCTGGCTAGGGCGCATCCGAACAGCGTGAGCCACCAACTGAACTTGGGGATTGCTCTCGCCAGCATCGGTTACGTAGCTAGCTGGCGAAGTATGCCGGAGGACGCTTACGAACATCAGAGGGCTGCCTTGAGTATCTATGAGAGACTTGCTTCGCTCGACGTAAACGACGTGAGGGCGCATGACTTCGTGGTTTCCCAACACGTACAAGTCGCCTATGCGTGCTATCGCGCCAACCGCCCTGACGAGGCTCTGTCGCACATCAGTGTTGCTGAAAAGCTTATCACCGAGTCTCCGAGTGCCAAAGAACGAACTGCGCTGTGGCGTCAACTCGTGTCGTGTGACGAGATGCGTGGTGATTTAGAGCAGTCGGCCGACCGCCAAGAGTCAGCCATCAAATACTATCGAAAGGCGCAATCCGAGTTGCAGCGGCTCGCGGAATCGGGAGGCAGCAAAGAGCGACTTCGCGACAGCCAGGCCCGTCTTTTGGAACGACTGGACAACGACCGCGACGCAGCTTTCCAGCCCGGGAAAGGTCCCCGGGCACTTGCCCTCCGAATTCGCGAGTCCATAGTCGCAGCCGATCCGAGTGATCTGCAGGCGCGGCGGAACCTGGCGCTAAGTCATATGGCAGTGGCCCGTGCTCACAAGAAAAGCGGCGACTTTGCATTGGCAACCCAAGAAATGCGCGAGGCGTTGGCAGTCTGTCTAGACATCATCAATCGAAATCCACGCAGTCAGGTAGCGCGGTTTGACCAAGCCACAGCCTGGAACGAGCTGGGAGAGATTCTTCTCTCGTCAGGCGAAATGCGTGAGGCCCTTGCACTTCACCGCAAGGCCCTCGCCGAGTTCGACCTCCTGCTGCAATTGGATCCCGACGACCGCGACGTGCAGCACGAGAGGCTCTACACGTTCCGCGAAATTGGCGGCGCTCTAGGTTTGGCTGGAGATCGGCTGGGAATGCGGGGCAATTTTCAGAAAGCCCTCGATGGTTACGAGGTGTTGGCGCGCCGACACGAAAAGGAATTTGACATAAGTCTGCGTCCCACCACGTTGGTCGAATTTGGAAACCTTTCGACAGTGGTTGGCGATCTTCAGCAGGCGGAGGGCCTATTTCAGCAGGCGGTGCAGAGTTCGGGCAAGGCGGGCGTAGACCAGCGATACAAGCTCGACCTGAAGCAAACACTCGCAGAGGCGCTGAGCGGGTTGGCCCGAGTGAAAGTGGCTCAGTTCAGTTTTGAGGATTCTCTGAGGCTCGCCACCAGGGCCGCCGAGCTTTTCGAGGAGCTACTCCGATCTCGATCGGTCGACACGGATCTCCGAGTGCGACAGTTCGATAACTACGTGACGAAGGCAATGTGCCTCCATTTCCTGGGCAGAGACGCAGAGTCTCGCGACGCCCAGAAGGCGCTGGCTGCTTCGCGAAAGAAGGTCGCGCACCTCATCGGGAAGGATCAGATGTCGCGAATCGTACTGCTTAGGGGCGATTTGGTCGCTGCTCTTGGCCTCGCCGAGGGGGAGGACGCTGCCTCATACCTGCGCCCCGGCCTGAGGGAGTTCGATCAGTTACCTAGGGCCATTCGGGAGAACCCGGAGATGAGACTACTGGAAGCGCTCACCAAGCTGTTATACGCTTGCGCTGTGCCGAACAAGGCTGATGCCGCTACTGAATTTGCATCGGCTCGCCAGATCCTGTTGTCACTGTTGGCACAGAACCCTGCCAACTGGACCGTTCGGTACGTGCTGGTGGGCTCGCTGATGGGAAGGGCTGATGACGTCGCGGACGAGAGTCCGGGTGATGCCTTACAGCTGTATGGGCAGGCCGAGCAATTGTTGACCGAACCGCTTTCGACTGCATCGACTGGAAGCAGAGTTGACCCACCGCAGAAGACTCTCACGACAGTTGAGGTATTGAGAGCGATTGGCGAGATTCAACGGAAGCGGGGTGAATTCGAACTGGCGCGGCGGCGTTACACTGATGCACTTGCCCGCCTGGAGCAGCTTCGAGGGCAGTTACGTTCCGGACTCGTGCCTGCGGATGTGATGATTGGAGCACCGGTATTTGATGATCCGGTGCCCTTGAAGATCGCGGTGTATAGTCTATTGAGTGAGACTGCAGGTGACCTTGGGGCTCTGCATAGGCAATGGGCTGCGCAAGACAAACGAGAAGGCTCGTGTCAGATAGCGATAACCTGGTCACAAAAGGCACTCCAGTATCTGGGCGACGCCGAACGCGAGCAGATCGAAATTAGAGACAAGGACAGCCAACGGCAAAGGCTGAGCTGGTTCGCAAAATCGTGTCTAGAAAAGTCAGCACTCGAACGCGCCAAGTGACGACGTAGTGAGCAGCATCTGTTCGCCGCGATCGACACCCATTCGCGGTGACTTGCGATCAGGCGAGGAACCAGCGGTTTGTCTTCTAAACCAAGCCCAGCGCCGAGAACTGCTGCATCTTCTTCTGCGCCCAAGGGTCCTCGCTGGCTAGCCGATTGTAGGCCTTCAAGAAGGCCGCTGCCTTGCCAGGATCGCGCAGTTGTTCATAAACCAGGACGAGCCGCTTCAGCACCTGGGGCCGCTGCGGGAAATCGCGATTGAGGTGCATCAGGATCGAGCAGGCCTCCTCATACCGAGCCTGCAGTCCCAGGATGGAAGCCCGCTGAAGGAGCAGCGACGGTGAATCGCCCTCTTCGGCGAGACATTGATCAATGGTGCGCTCGGCATTTGCGACCTGCCGTGTTTCGAGGTAGCACTTCAGTGCCAGGTACCTTAGGTCGCTCCGTATGGACGACCCCAGGACCATCATCTCAGGGTGGCTTTCGATGGAATGCATCGCGTCAAAATACCGCTCATCCTTGCACGCGGCGGAGACCATACAGAGAAACGCGTGAGGCTCTCTGGACTGCTGATACAACTGCTCCGCGATTTGTTCCGCCTCTTTGTAGCGACCTTCGCCCATGAGGCGAACGGCCCGTTCAGCCCAATCCTCGCTCACCTCAGATCGGGGCGCGATTGCGCGCACTGGTTGGAAGTCGATCTGGGCTCGGCGCACCCCCTCGAAGCGAATCGCCATCTCCGCAACCGACTGCCAGCGGTTCTCGGGCTCTGCCTCCAAGCAGCGGAGTATGAACTCCTCGGTTATCGGCGACACCGTCGAGTTGACTTCCGACGGTCGCGGGAAAGGTGTGTGCCTGGCGACCTGGCTCAACGTTTCGTGCGGGAGTCGCGAAGTGACGAGGTGGTACAGGAGCACACCGAGGCTGTAGACATCAGCAGGGAACCGCTGATCTCCTCCTCGACCTCGCAAGGACGAGCCGACAACCTCCGGTGCTGAGTACAGAACCGTGCCGCCATTTTCCCGCGTCTTGGCGTACAGGTCGTCCGGAAGAAAACTACTGCCAAAATCCGTGAGCTTGAGAGAGTCTTTAACGACCAAGATGTTGTGAGGCTTGATGTCGCCGTGGCAGATGCCAAGGCTGTGGAGATGGCCGACTCCAGCAAGCACTTGGGAGTAGAGGCTGAACAGCCGTTCGTAGCTGGTCGTGAAGCTCGGATCGTCGCATTCAAGAAGTTGGGCAAGCGTGGCGCCTGGGAAATACTCCATCTCGATCACAAACCACTCGCGTTGCGGGGGAACCCGGTCCATCCAAAAAATCTGAATGACGTTCGGGTGGCTCGGTTTGTCAATAAGCCACTTGCCCTCCTCAAGATCGCTTTTCTTTGACGCCTGGGCTTTCGGGATCTTCAACGCGACCGTTTTGCCGTCTTCGATCCGCTCGCCGCGCCACACCCAACCGTAGGAACCCTCACCCAAAAACTCGACCAGTTGGTAGCGGTCACCCAGTCTCATGTCGGGGCGCGGAATAAAGAGCTTCCTGCTTGTGTTCACCTGACACCTCGTTCTTTCACTTGATCCAGGCGCCAGCACCCAGGATCAGCCTCTCTGAGGATGATCTGATATACCAACAAAGCACCACGGGACGATCCATCGACCGGCTCCATCGCTCTCGTTTGAAAGCCTCGGCGGAATGCGTGGGCCAGGGCATCGTGATCCGGCAGATCGCGTAGGCTTTTTGTCCAATAGGCAAGGACAAGGCACTCGGCCATTTCTCCCGCGCGATGATGGGCCAACAGCAGATTCTTGACCTTAATCAGCAATCCGCTCTCATCTATCTGCCCGGAGTACCTCTCGAATTCCGCCAACAAAACCGGGCACCCTGTATTGCGATCAAACCACGCGGAATCGGATCGCACGTCGTCCCCCACGTACGCATACCGCCCTTTACGAGGTGCCGGCATCTCACAGTACGCCTCGTACCCGAGAGCCTGTCCCAGCGTCGTCAACATCGTAATGCCAGCGCTATGGATGGTCCCGTCGGGTAGCCCGCGGGAAGTCCAGAGCGGGAACGACTCCCGCGCCTGCCGCAGTGCCAGCAATTCTGCATTGAGGCGACCTGTCAGCCCATCACGCACTGAACCGCCCCCACACTTTGAGAACCTCCGGCGACTCGCCGCCGTGCAGCAGCGCCTTGGGCCCGATCTTCACCAGTAGCGGTGCAGTGATGGAGCGACCCACAATCAGCGCTTCACCGGTGGAGAGACTCGGCAATTCATCGAGGTCGGCGGAACTGATCATGTCCGATGTCTTTGCAATGAACCGTTGATCATCCGGGTTCTTCAGTCGCATTGTGATTAGCGTGTTGCACTGCGACGTCACGTCCGGGTCCAGTTTGGATGGACGCTGACTCACGATTGCGAATCCGACACCAAACTTGCGGCCTTCGGCGGCGATTTTCTTAATGATCCGAAGGCTTACCGCCGATTCTCCGGCGGGCGCGAAGTTGTGGCCTTCCTCAAAGACCACGAAAGTTGGCCGGCTCGGGTCAGTCTTGCTAGAAGCGGCGCCAAGAATCTCGCTACTGATCAGCGCTGTGATGATCTGCTTGGCGGTATCGCTCAGACCCTGAAGATCGATGATCGCCAACCTTCCGCGCCGGTCGGCAGGCCGCCCAATGAGATCGTAGATATTCGTGGGAGTTGCGAGAGCGGCGGAGTAAAAACTCTGGGCTTCGTTCAGGACCCGAGATAGCTTCATCGATGTGATTGCCGCACTCCGGTTGTTCAAGGCATCAGATTCCGCCTTGCTCAGCTGATCCCACTGTTTGAGCTCGTCGATTCCTTCGCCCAGAAGGTTTCGAAGCCGGTTTATGTCGCGCGGCTCCGCCTTGTCCGTTCGCCAGTAGCGCATTGCCACGTCGAGGACCCGTTGCTGAGGTTCAGTAAGCCCCGGCAAAATCTCGGCGATGTCATCCATCTCGAAGTGGTCGAACTGAAGAGCCAGTTCGTTGTTCTTCCCGGCATACTTCAGGCGGAATGATGGGTTTTGAGGTGTGTACACGGCGATTCCGGCGCCGGCCGCCTGCAGCCGCTGCAGCGTGTCCTGGATGACAGGAATTGCCAACTGGTCCCTATGATCCCCCACTTCGCCGAGATTGGGGTTGAATTGGAGCTTGCCGCCCTGGAGGGCCCGGCCATATTCTCCGTGAGGGTCGAATACCACGACAGTTCCGTTGTGAAGAGCCACCAATCGCTCGATGATCCTTCCGACGGTGTAGGACTTGCCGGAACCAGTCATCGCCAGAATCGCAACGTGTTCCGTGACAAGCTTATTCACCTCCAGGAAAACCGGGACCGTATCCTCACCGCGCTCGTAGCCGACGAGATTGCCGATATGGATACTCGTCTGTTCGTCGAATCGGTAGAACGAACTCAGAAACTGGTAGTCAACAGGCAAGACTCGGCTGCCCGGATCCAACGGACGCCGCGGAATACGAACCTCATCCGTGATGGGATCGCGATAGCCAATCAGTTCAATCTTTGCCGCGATCGTCTCACCGGTCACCTGCGCACCGGGCATCAGATCGAGGCTGGCTGCCGCAGAGCCCAGGCCGGCGTTGTATAGAGAATTTATGCGCGTCAAGCTGACGATGCGTCCCAAAACATCGGCACTCGGTTCTTCCTCTCGCTCCTGGTGGGCGATGCGGACGAATTCCCCTCGCCGGGCGGCGAAGGAAGACGCCAGAACCATCGTCAGATTATTAGCGTCGCCGGTATTACCGACCAACCGACCAAGTACAGTCTTTTTCATTTCAATCTTTCTCCGGATGGAATTCTTCGATACCTGTCAGCCAATCGGTTTCTAACTGGCGCCTGCGAATGTGGTCTTCCACATCACCGCCGTATGCGTTTACGAAGCGCGAAGTGGTACCCGCGACTTCACTCGCCAGGAACAAGGGAATCGGCACTGGCTGTTGGCCGTTGGACACGCTTAAGGCGGAGATTTCGGCGGCCAGACGATCCAGACGCTCTTTCGTCCAGCCCGGTGCGTCACCGATCAACTGGACGAGTTGAGGCGAGTTCTGGTCTACGGATCGAACGTGGAAGCCGACGACTCCACTGGCCGCGACGGCTGCCGGTTCCATGCGGGGCGTCTTCACATTCATCCGGAACGCCGCAGTTCGAGTCTGCTGTTCAAGGATCCCGTGCAAGAACCGGCGAGCCCCCACTCCAGAAATCGCAGTTTGGGATTCGATCAGCTGCCGAACTTGCCGGTCATCAACCTCCTCAGTGCTTAGGAGATGCCGGCGCCCCTCCTCCGTTCGCAAGTCCTGTTGCGCGGCGTAAATAATTGCGCCGAACCGCTCGGACGCCAGCGACGCGACGACACTGCCTTGAGGATTCCATGGAAACAATGCAGCCTGGTGATCATTCCAGAAGCGGGTGATCTCGTCGATCGCCGATTCATAGGCCGTCCGGTATCCTGGATTCTCGGCGGCTTCGCCGGTTGGCACCATACTCCGGTTCAGAACCAACGGGCAATCCAACAAGATCAAGTCCGGCCTGTCCGCGCTACGAACGGCTGCAGCTGCCATCTGATACGCTTGCCGCACTCCTATCAGTTGGAATCGCTTCGACTGGTCTTCGTAATCGATATCGTCGATTTCACAAGTACTGTCCTGCCCGGTGGTCCGGATCACGCTACTTTTGACGGCCAGATCGACGCGTACTGCCGCGGACGCATAGAGAAGCCCGCCCCAGACCGGCCTCGTAGCGACGGCAGTTGCAATGCCGGCAACTTTCAAATCAAGAAGTTCGGGGATGCGGTAGAAGCGCACCAATCCCGACCGCTTAAAATATGGTGCGATTGCCTCGATATCGCGGTTTTGTTTGAGAATCCGGCCAACAGTTCCTGGCAGGTGAATCTGCGTCATTACCGCGAGACGCTGAGCCAAAGACGTGTTTGGGGCAACTCCTGATTCATTCATCGGTTTCGTGCCTCCAGTTCGGCGGCGAAAGGTTCATATGAGCTCCCCGTCAGTGCGCTTCGACCAGCTATTGTCAGACGCCCGGCTCTTGCCAGGCCGTGCGTTTCCAGTTCGGTCAGGTACTGGCTTGCCGGGAACACAGGGAGACGGAAGAACTCGGATTTCGACAGTGCTTTGAGTGCT
>OBLU010002958.1_pt1 | contig 15444 bp, 17 predicted proteins | sample 1518681 | NCBI WGS metagenome assembly OBLU01 (sample SAMEA3539304, study PRJEB22396) | soil metagenome | biome: tundra; feature: field; material: soil | place: USA | collected 2010-05 | depth 0.15 m
AACACCCTCACCGCCAGCGAATGCGCGAACTACTTTGCCTCGTCCGGATATGTAAGCACTTAAATTGCAAATGCTCTAGAGCGGCGCCACGCCGGGAGCTGCCCCATCGGCGATGGCCCTTTCTTGGCTGAAGGGCAGGTTTCGGGGTATACTAAAGATTCGGCAAGCCGACAGGGTGGTGTGTCTTCTGTTGCCCCGGTGGATATTCGCATTCTGAGCGGCGTTTCAGTGACGCTCGAGTGCTGCCCATCCCGGCTGAGTCAAGAAGAATCTGAACGAGAAGAATTTGGAGTGAAGTCATGGCACAGATATGTGATATTTGCGGGAAAGGCCCGCAGTTCGGCAATAACATCTCTCACGCGCACAACGTGACGCGGCGCCGCTGGAGCGTGAATCTGCAAGCGGTCAAGGCGTTGGTCAACGGCGCATCGAAGCGCATCAGAGTCTGCACTAGCTGCATCAAGAGCGGAAAGATTGCCAAAGCGTAAAGGGTCAGAGTCCTTCCATCCTTGCGGCCTGGACAGAGCAGCGCTGCAAGGATAGGGCACCCAATCCCGCCGCACGATTCAAGATCAACGCGAACCCCGTCCCGCCGGGACGGGATTTTTTGTGCCTCGAGTACGCCCCGCAACGGGCCCTGTGAACGGCAACGATGCTCTAAGTCTTCTGCCGGGTAAAAGTCAGACTCGCGGAGTTGATGCAGTAGCGCAATCCGGTTGGCGCTGGTCCGTCGGGGAAGACGTGGCCAAGATGGCCGCCGCAACGGGCGCAGGTCACCTCGACACGCCGCATTCCGTAGGTCCGGTCTTCATGTTCATCGACTGCCTTGGAGTCGGCGGGCAGCATGAAGCTGGGCCAGCCGCAGCCGGAGTCGAACTTGGCCCCGCTCAGAAACAAAAGCGCTCCGCAACCCGCGCAGTGATAGTTGCCGGTCTCATGGTTTTGGGTGAGCGCGCCGGTGAAGGCTCGCTCCGTGCCCTTCTGGCGCAGCACCTGATACTGCTCTTGCGTCAGCACGGTGCGCCACTCGGTGTCACTTCGCACGATCTTTTCAGGCAATTCGCTCATTTTGACTTCCTGTTGAAGTTTGTCTGGTTGAGGTTTGTGACCTCCCGCCCTTTTCGGTCGCCGCGGCTACATGGGAAAAGGATCGAGCACCCAACATCGGTTTGACTCTCGGTTTCAAACTTCAGCTACCAACTCAATCTCTACGAGCACGTCCTTGGGCAAGCGAGAGACCTCGACGGTAGTGCGGGCGGGCGGCGCCTCGCCGTCCGTCGCCAGATACGAGCCATAGACGGCGTTCATGGCCGCAAAGTCGTTAAAGTCCTTCAGGAAAACCGTAGCCTTCACGGCGCGGGCAAGGTTGCTTCCGCCGGCTTCCAGAATGGCTTTCAGATTCTCAAAGACGCGGATGGTCTGCTCGGTGATGCCGCCGGCAACCACCTGCTGAGTCGCCGGGTCAAGCGCGATCTGTCCAGCAGTAAATATCAAGTTGCCCGAAAGCACTCCCTGGGAGTAGGGCCCAATGGCGGCAGGGGCGTTGCCGGTAGATATAACCTCTTTGCTCATGGATCGATTGTAATGGGCAAACGTCAAGTGCAAGGTCAACGCAAACGACCCAGCAATGCGCCGCTGATCATGAGCGCAACCAGCCAGTAGCCCGTGTTGATCACGTAGAGCTTGAAAGGGCGTCTCTCGTGGACGTATTGCGCGAAGGGCGGCGTGGCGACGAAGCCGAGCCAAAGGAAGAAGCCGATGAATGCTCCATGCTTGAGGCCGGCGACGCCGGTGAGCCAAAGAAAATAAAGGACCATGAACGACACGATCAGGTTGCCGATCTCGGACGCGATTGTGCCAGCGATCCCGTTGGTCTTTTTTGCCCCAGGTCGATCGTCAACCGCGGGGTGCCAGGCCGGGCCAAAGAGTGCCGGCGAATACCAGACGATGCCAATAAACCACTGAATGATGGCTGCCAGGAGGACGGCCAGGTGATTGAAGTGCAGCATACTCATCGGGAAATGTCCCTGTTCATGGGTCGATTGTACAGCGGCCATTTCCCGATCGCGGCCAATGGATCAACGCCACACGGCTATGATGCCGCCGGAGACAACGAGGCCCACCAGCCAGAATCCGACGTTGATGGCGAAGAGGTTAAAGGGGCGGCCCTCGTAAATATGCTGGGCTGAAAGTGGCGCGACAATAAACCCTGCCCACATGATGAAGCCCACCAGCGCTCCATGCTCAAAGCTCGTTACTGAAGCCCACAGCACAACGTGAGCCAGCACAAAGGAGAGAATGAGGCTGCCAACGAAGGATACGATCATGCCCACCGCCAGGCTGTTCTTCTTCGGCTCGGATTGAACAAAGACCATGGCTTTCCAAGGCTTGGCGAAGAGCACAGGTGAGTACCAAATTGCGCCCAGAACCCACTGAAATACTGCAGCGACCAGTATGGCCCAGCCGTTGAAGAGAAGTTCGTGCATTGAAGAGCCTCCCAAATAAACAGAATTCCGTCTCAGAGGGGCCGGAGACGTATTGAAGCGGAGTGGGATCGCTGTCCGGCCTGCAAGGAGTCGCGCAAATGACTGTGCGGGAGACAGTAGAGCTGTGTCAAGCGGAAATGCGCGGCGTGGGTTCTTCGCGGCGCTTCAGGGCTTCCAACTCATCCAGTGTGCGCGGCCAGTCGGAGCCGAGAAGCCGGGAGAGGCTGCGGTCAGCCAGGACTCTTCCGCCGGTCTGGCAGTGGGCGCAGTAGTTGGTCTCATTGTCGGCGTAGCGAATGCGCTGCACTTTCTTGCCGCAACGGGGGCAGGACTGGCCGAAACGCCCATGCACCGCCATCTCCGGGCGGAAGGCCGTCACCTTCTCGGGAAAACTCTTCTCCGCTTCGGCCCTCATGCGGTCGACCCAGAGTGTGAGGGTAGACCGCGTGGCGCTAAAAAGGCGCTCCCATTCATCGGGCTTCAGCTTGTGGGTCTGGGTGATGGGCGAGAGCTCGGCGGCGTGGAGGATCTCATCTGAATAGGCATTGCCGACCCCACTGATCAGCCGGGGATCGGTGAGAGCGCGTTTGAGCGTGCGGTTTTCCTGCGTGAGCGCGGCTCGGAAGCCGTCGAGGTCGGTCAAGAAGACTTCGACGCCGCCGGGATCGATGGTGCGCAGGGCCTCCTCGCCGTGCAAAACATACAACGAAGCGCGGCGCTTGCTCCCAGCCTCGGTCAGGACCAGCGAGCCTGAGAGAAAATCAAAGGCGGCAAGGGCTTGGCGACCGGCGAGTTTGGCCTGTGGCGGACGCCAATGCAAGCGGCCTGCAATCATCAGGTGAAGTACCAGCCACAAATCGCCTTCGACGCCAATGGCAATGCGCTTGCCGATGCGGCGGATTCCCTGCACCCTGTGGCCTTCAACAGAAGCGAGCGGCGGGTCAACCGTGCGCAAAAGAAAGACACTGGCCAGGCGGACGCGCTCCAGTGGCTGCCCAAGGATGCGCGCCTCGAGCGCCGTGATGTAGGACGAGATGTCGGGAAGTTCGGGCATCTCCCTAAGCTTGCAGCCAGAACGCATCGCGGCGCAACCACCATCTTTCCATCGCCTGCCTATCGGAAGGCAATTTGGCATTCTTTGAGAAGAATTGCCAGTAGACCATGGGAACAAACCCGCTCTGAGGATTTAAGAAGATGGGTCATGCGGAGCGACGGTTGATGTACATTGCGGGTACCCGGAACGACTGAATGAACACCAATGTCAGCTCGAGAACGATCAGCCAGACGAGTACGATCGATACCTGCCAGCCTGACCTTGACCAGATATTTCCGGTTGCTCCGCTGTAAACAACCAGGCAAAGCGATGCATTGGCGAGATAAGCGGTGTCGAGACCAGCAACGCACGCACGAGTTGGAGAAATGTGCCGCCGTCGTCTGAAGATAATAATGGCGCTGGCAATTACGATGCCGAAGCCCAGGCTCAGAATCGAGAGGCGTTGCCACTCGCTGGTTCCTGCCAGGTGCAACAGAAATGGCAACTGCACCAGTGTCGTGCCGGCAGCTGAGAGGCCGATGGCGGTCCAGATCAAGCGCCGGCCGATGGGTGTCGATGGTTGCGTGAAAAAGAGCGATCGAAGCCGGAGCCAAATCATCGGATAAGCAAGGAAGAACGGCGCACCGACCAGTACGTGCCACCAATTGCCCTGGTTGCCCGGAACCCGCAGAATCACAGCGTCCCAAGGTGATGTGTCAAATGCAAAAGGAAGGAACGAGACAGCGCCTGCCATTAGCCAAACCAGTAGCGCGATAGCATTCAACCATGATGGACCCAGTTCGTCGCTCGCCCAAACCACAGGGCTCTCGCGCAAAGCTTTTGAGTGATTGTCCACGATGACCTCTGCTCAGCGTTACGCAGAGTCAATTGCAAAGGTTCCCTGAGCCGCGTTTGGCCAGCATTGATGGCCATGTGGCGGGTGTTATTGCCCGCGCTAAGCAAAGACCGCATTGTCAATCAAGCGGGTCTTGCCCACCCATGCCGCGACGGCGAACAGTGAGCCGGGGACGGCAACTTCAACTGGCTCCAGTGTGGCCCAATCCACCAACGCGAGGTAATCAACTTGAACTTCAGGCTCGCTCTCCAAGGTTTGGTGGGCGGACTCGATGAGCACAGAGGTCCGCCGCTCGCCGGAGGCTACTGATTCTTCTGCCTGACGGATTACCCGGTTCAGGACAAGCGCATGGGCGCGTTCGCTAGCGCTGAGGTAAACGTTTCGGGAGCTGAGGGCCAGGCCGTCCGTGTCACGCACGATGGGGCAGACCACAATTTCCGTGCCAATGCGGAGGTCGGCGACCATGCGGCGGAGAACGGCAACCTGGGCAGCGTCTTTCTGGCCGAAGAAGGCGCGGTCGGCTTCACAGGCAATCAGCAGCTTGGCGACCACGGTGGCCACACCGCGAAAATGGCCGGGTCGGGACTGGCCGTCCAGACGATCGCTCGGGCCTTCGACCTCGACAAATGTGGCTCCACCGGCGGGGTACATTTCCTCGACCGATGGGGCAAGAACAACGTGCGCGCCTTCTTCCTCAGTGAGGGCGCAGTCAGCGTCAAAGCTGCGAGGATAGCGGGCGTAGTCCTCATCGGGGCCGAACTGCTTCGGGTTGACGAAAATGCTTACGGCAACCCGTCCGCATGACGCGACGGCCGCTCGAATCAAAGAGGCGTGGCCTGCATGCAGCGCGCCCATGGTGGGTACAAGGCCATTGCACCGTCCGTCCCCTTTGCGCTGTTCACGAGACCACTGGCGGAGTTCGGCTAAGGTGCGAAGAACTTCCATCAGGCTTTGCGCAACTCGCCCAGGTTCTGAACGGCATCCAGGGCTTGGCGAGCGGCTTCAGGCAAATGATAGCTTTCTTCGTCCGAAGGGAAGGCGCGATGCTCGACGTCTTCGCGATAGTGCTCGATGGCACTCCGGATGAGTGTGCCGGCATCGCCGTAGCGGCGGACAAATTTGGCCGGTGGAGCGAAGGTCAGATTGAGCAGGTCGTGGAAGACGAGGATTTGACCATCGCAATCGGGCCCGGCGCCAATTCCGATGGTGGGAATGGCCAGTTCGGCGGTGATCATTGCGGCCACCTCGCGGGGAACGCCTTCAAGCACGATCGCGCCCGCTCCAGCGTCCGCAAGGGCGTGCGCATCTGCTTTGAGCTGGAGAACGCCTTCGACAGTGCGGGCCTGAACACGGTAGCCGCCCATGCGATGCACGCTTTGCGGCGTCAGGCCCAGGTGGCCGACCACAGGAATCTCCGCATCGGTGAGTGCGCGGACGAGATCGATGCGCGAGCCTTCGATTTTCACGGCCTCGGCGCCCGCCTCCTTGACGAAGCGGATAGCATTGGTGATGCCTTCGGCCAACGTTCCGTGATAACTGCCAAAAGGCATGTCTGCCACAACCAGGGCGCGACGGACGGCCCGGCGGACGGCCCGTGTGTGGTGAAGCATCTCTTCGACAGTGACAGCGAGAGTGTTTTCGTGACCCAGCACCACCATGGCCAACGAGTCGCCGACGAGCAGCAGGTCGATTCCGGCTTCGTCTGCCAAGCGCGAAGTCGAATAGTCGTACGCGGTGAGCGCGGAGATGGGCTTGCCCCGGCGCTTCATTTCCGTGAGCGCGGGCATCGTGACTTTTGTGATGGAATTGGCTGTGTTTAGGGGCGTGGAACCGCTGCCGCCGGGGAAGTGCGTGAGGCTCAAGTTGTCTCCAGTGCCGCTCCGCAGACTCAGGATGCGACCCGAACAACCCAAGTATACGCCGGTCTGGGGCGCAAGTGGAATGGAGAGACCAGTTGCCGCCGGCATCTCTCGCGCAGCCGGAATCCACGTGCAGTTGGCTTGCGGACCCTTCGCCTGACACTGCACACTGGAAGCCGCAACATTGGACAGATAAAATGCTTTCATCATTTGCGATCGAGACCTCCGCGGGGCTGGCCGCGGCAGTCGGGCTGGCCGTGGGCGGCTGCGCTTATGCCGCGCGGTGGCCGGGATCGCAACTCTTCGGCAACGCAATGATCGCGCCGCCGCGCCCCGGCGAGCTGGCGCTGACCTTCGACGATGGTCCCAACCCGTCGTGGACGCCGCGGCTCCTCGATATTCTTTCCGGCAACGATGTGCGAGCGACGTTTTTTCTGGTGGGCCGCCATGCCCAGGCGGAGCCGGAGTTGGTGCGTCGCATTGTGGCGGCAGGACACTTGATCGGCAACCACTCCTGGAGCCACCCCGACCTCTCGCTCACGGCTGCGAGCCACATAGAGCAGGAACTGGCCCGGACAAGTGAGGCGCTGGAGCAAATTGCCGCTGTGCCGGTGAAGTATTTTCGGCCGCCTTTTGGAGCGCGCCGCCCCGTCGTGTTTCGCCTGGCAAGGTCGATGGGAATGATCCCGGTACTTTGGAACGCGATGACCTCAGATTGGCGCGAGCCTTCAGCGGACAAGATTGCGGAAAGGCTGGCACGGACCGTCGACCGTCTCGAAATGCGCGCCTGGGCAGCCAACATCGTGCTCCATGACGGCAATCATCGGGACCGGAGCGCGAATCGGGGCCCGTCCGTAGCGGCTGCCGGGCAACTCGCTGCACGGTACAAAGCAACCCATCGCTTTGTCACGCTGGATGCGTGGGGATAGCCCTGCACGCCGGGCCTATCCGGCGGCCACAGCCTGGAACGCCTCGCGCGCAGCGGCAATTGTGGTAGCTACTTCTTCTTCGCCGTGCGAGGTGCTGAGAAATGCAGCCTCAAATTGCGACGGTGGAAGCCAGACTCCCTGGTCCAACATGGCTCGATGGAAACGAGCGAAGGCGGCTGTGTCAGACTTGGCAGCCTGCTCATAGTTTGTGACCGTGCGAAAGGTGAAGAACCAGGTCCACATCGAGCCGACGCGGTTGAGGCTGAGGAGGACGCCGGCGCGCGCAGCCTCAGCGGCGACGCCCTCGGTAAGAACCTTTGCGGTAGCGTCGAGCTGTGAGTAGACCTGCCTGGCGTGGTCCTGGAGGTAACTGAGCGTCGCAATGCCTGCGGCCATGGCCAGCGGATTGCCGCTGAGGGTTCCAGCCTGGTACACAGGGCCCAGCGGAGCCAGCATGTCCATGATGATGCGCTTCCCACCAAAAACGCCAACGGGAAGGCCTCCTCCCACGATCTTGCCCAGTGTGACGAGGTCCGGGTCGAGCGAATACATTTCGCAGGCCCCGCCAAGCCCCACGCGGAAGCCAGTCATGACTTCATCCACGATGAGCAGAGCGCCGCGCTGTGCCGTGAGCCTGCGCAGGCCCGCAAGGTAGTTCTCGGCCGGCGGAATGCATCCCGCGTTCCCGACGATCGGCTCGACGATGATTGCGGCGATCTGGTTTGGATGCGCGGTGAAAGCAGCTTCAACTGCGGGCAGGTCGTTGTAGGGTAGAGCAAGGGTGAGATGGGCAATCTCCTCCGGCACTCCAGCCGACCCAGGGATTCCAAACGTCGCAACGCCGGAGCCGGCCTTCACCAGCAAGCCATCCGAGTGGCCGTGGTAGCAGCCTTCAAACTTGACGATGATCTTGCGGCCAGTGGCGGCGCGGGCCAGCCGGATGGCCGACATGGTGGCCTCGGTCCCGGAGCTGACGAAGCGCAGCTTTTCGATCACCGGGTAGCAGGTGGTAATGCGCTCCGCCAGGTCGGCTTCGGCAGCCGTGGAAGCCCCAAAGCTGGCCGATTTGCGCGCGGCACGTTCAATGGCTTCGACCACCGGCGGAAAGGCGTGGCCAAGAATCATCGGTCCCCAGGAGCCGAAGTAGTCGATGTAGCGGTTGCCGTCGGCGTCGGTAAGCCAGGCCCCTTGAGCGCTCTCAATAAACGGGGGCGCGCCACCAACCGCACCAAACGCCCGCACCGGCGAGTTGACGCCACCAGGGAAGAATCGTTCTGCGCGCTGTTGCAGGGCCTTGCACCGATAATGGACGGGGGCTGAGAATTGGGGACTCATCGTGGCTCCAGTATAGAAGGCGTACGGTTCCGCACGAGTCGAATTGAATCTCGTCCCTTTGCAATGGCATCCAGATAGGTGTGAGTGAATTGGATGAGCCCGGCGACCGGCTGTTGGTCATCTTCGATGGCCATTGCGGCTTTTGCAACGGCTCGGTGCGCTGGTTTTTGAGACGCGACCGCTGCGACCGGCTTCGCTTTGTGCCCTCCGAATCGCCCAAGGTAGCGAAGTTGCTTGCAACCCCCGTAATCAGCGCGGCGGACTCTTCCTCGGGGCCGGGCACGATTCTTGTCGTTCGCGATGCGGGCGGCTCCTCGGAGGAAGTCCTCGTTCGTTCCGCGGCTGTCATCGCATTGCTGTCTGAGTTGCCTCGGCCTTGGCCGGCCGTGGCAGACGTGTTGCGCTGGGTTCCTCGTACCCTGCGCGATCTGGGCTATGGGCTCATCGCGCGCTGGCGGTATCGCATCTGGGGACGATTGGAGAGCTGCCCTCTGCCAACACCGGAGGAACGCTTGCGATTCCTTTAGGATGTTGGCCATGTGAGCCGATCCTGCGGAGATTCCGCCCGATCGGCGTCATCGTGGTATCTTACGTCGCGTAAAGGAGTGGGCTGGAGATGCGAATTCTACGTGTGGCATTGTGGACCTGCTGCGCGGGAGTATCTTTATTCGCGCAATCGCATGCCGCGCCGAATGCGGTGACCCGCTACTACGTCGTGTTTCTGCGCCCCGATCCGGCGCGAAGATCGTTGGCCAAGGCTGACGGTGAACGGCTTCAGGCTGCTCATATGGCCAACATTCACAAAATGGCGGCGGACGGCGTCCTCATGTCCGCTGGGCCGTTTGACGATTCACCCACGACCATAAGCGGAATCTTCGTCTTCAAGGTCGATTCTCTCGAATCCGCAAAGGCCATTGCGGCCGCGGACCCGACCGTTTATGAGCATCGCAACACCGTCGACTTGCATGCGTGGGATGGGCCGGCAGGGATTGGTGACGGATATTTTCGTTTGCACCGAATGGACCCGAGCACTCCGGAAAACATGCGGGTCCGTCCGCTGTGCATTCTTTATCGCGGTCCTGCCTGGGAGACCAAGGCTGCCGAGCGTGACTCGCTGTTGCAAGCACACGAGCGTTATATCGATCAGCTGAAGGCGCAAGGCAAGCTGGGCGCGGCGGGAGGAATTCAAGCCCGCGACGACCTGCTTGGCCTGATAATCTTCAAGCCCATTCCCTTCGAGAAACCGCAACAGCTCCTCAATAATGATCCTGCCGTCGAGGCCGGTATGTTGCGGGCCGAGTTTCATCACTGGTGGTCAAGCGATCATGTGCTCCCGTGGTAGAACCCATGGCCGCGATCTGACAGCTCGCTGACCCGCTGCATTCTCAACGGGTTTTGGCGGAACAACGGGAGTTATCTGAGCCAGATATGAGGCTATAGCGGAATCAGAATTGGTGTGCCCCGAATCCCATGCACTCAAGTTGACGCGACCACGACGAAGCGGCAACCCTCCACCAAACTCGGTAAGGCATAGTCATTCTGGTTTCGCTCTAACGGTGCAAATCCACCACCGTTCATGCTGCTAGAATCGACCTTTCCGGCAAACCACGCCGACTACAGCGGAACCAGGGATGGTGTAACCCGAAGCCAGTTCCCTCAAGTCGATGCGACCATCACCGAGCGTCGACCCTGAGCAAACTCAAAAGGGTATGGCTTTCCTGGTCCCGCTATAGAATCCCATCTGCAGAAAGTCCGCCGAGTGCCTGACGAACCGAAAACCAAAAGCGAGCCCAAACCCAAATCCGTCACCTACGCCGACGCCGGAGTGGACATCAGCAGCGGCGACCGCGCCAAGGACCGGATTAAGTACATCGCGCAGAAGACCTTCAATCGCAACGTCCTGGGCGGCATTGGCGGCTTTGGCGCGCTGTTCCGGCTGGATTTGCAGCGCTGGAAGAATCCCATCCTGGTCAGCTCCGCGGATGGTGTGGGGACCAAGCTGAAGGTAGCCTTCGAGTTGGGCATGCACCACACGGTGGGCACTGATTTGGTGAACCACTGCGTGAACGACATTGCCGTCCAAGGGGCGACGCCGCTTTTCTTTCTGGACTATCTGGCCAGCGGCAAGCTCGATCCTGAAGTGACTGAGAGCGTGATTACAGGGTTGGCTGAGGGATGCAAGGCCAACGGTTGTGCGCTCATCGGCGGCGAGACTGCGCAAATGCCTGGCTTTTACGCCGACGGCGAGTACGACCTGGCCGGATTCATCGTGGGAGCGGTGGACCGCGACAAGATGGTCACCGGCGCAGACGTTAAGGTGGGCGACGTGCTCATCGGACTGCCCTCGACAGGGTTGCATACCAACGGCTATTCCTTGGCACGCAAGCTTCTTTTCGAGATTGCCGGCTACAAGCCCACGCAGTATGTGCCCGCCCTCAAGGAAAGAGCTGGCGCAGTGCTGATGAAGACGCATCGCAGCTATCTGCACGTGATTCAAAAGCTGGTTGCCGCAGGGCTGACCTCCGGCATGGCGCACATCACTGGCGGTGGCATTTCTGAAAACCTTCCCCGCATCCTGCCCAAGCATACGGGGGCGCACGTTGAGATGGGGTCCTGGCCGGTGCTGCCGATTTTTGTGCACCTGCAAGCGCTGGGCCAGGTTTCTCAGGAAGAGATGATGCGCACCTTCAACATGGGCGTTGGGCTGATTGCGGTGATTCCGGCGGAAAAGTTTACCCGCGCCAAGAATCTGCTCAACCGGGCTGAGGAGAAGTTCTATCTGATTGGGCGCGTCGTCAAAGGCGACCGCCGGGTGCAGTACACATGATCTTGTTTGAACGCAGAAGTGTCAGGGCACGACTTCAGTGGCTGGGGAAAAACTCGTTCGGCCGGTATGCCAGGGATTTATCCCTGGCATAAGATCAACGGAATCAACACGGGCTTTAGTCCCTGAGGTCTGCTTGTTGCTAATTCTGGCGGAGATCGGGCCTTTTTCCGCAGCCTGTTCAGTCGTGCCGCAAATACCACAAATAAGAGTTGGGCTTTAGCCCCTGAGGGAAGAATTGGAACTCGTGTCGAAAGATCGGTCCGTCCGCCTCGGAATCCTACTCTCAGGCCGCGGCTCCAATTTCTTGGCCATTGCCGAGTCGATCCGAGCCGGGCGCCTGCCGGGTGTAGAGATTGCGGTCGTGGTCTCAAATGTCCCCGACGCCGCAGGCCTGGCAAAGGCTCGGGATTTGGGACTGCCGAATGCCGTGTTTGTCTCCAAGGGCCGCAAGCGCGCCGAGCACGACGCCGATTTGACCGCTTGCCTGCAAGCGCATCATGTTGACCTGGTTTGCCTGGCCGGCTACATGCGGCTGCTGTCGCCGGAGTTCATTGCCGAGTTTCCCAACCGTATCCTCAACATCCATCCCTCCCTGCTTCCGGCCTTCACAGGGCTTGAGGCGCAAGAGCAGGCCTTCGAGTACGGTGTCAAGATCGCTGGCTGCACGGTCCACTTTGTCGATGAACATCTTGACCACGGGATCATCGTGCTGCAGCGCACGATTCCGGTACTCGAGAGCGACGATGCGCACTCGCTGGCCGAGAGGATTCTGGCCGAGGAGCACATCGCTTACACCGAGGCAATTGCCCGCGTGGCCGGTGGGGAGTATGAGATTCGTGGTCGGCGGTTTGTGAGGCGGAATTCTTCTCAGTAGCCAGCGCTGTCAAGTATCCGGGCCCGTCAATAAATCATAAACTACTGATTCTATAAATCTTCCGGCTGTCCTCTCCTTTGTGTAATAAATGCCTCCCTTTGCCTACTCTTGTAGATAGCCAGACAAACGACGGAGATGCTGCGCACGGCGAATGAGTACGCCCTCCCCTCCCACCTGCGGCGGGCTCCGGGGCGCGGGGCCGTCGTTGTCTGTGCGGCGGCGGGCCGGTCCTCGACCTCTACAGCATTTTCACTTCTGGTCTTTGCAGAATCCACGCAGCGGAGTGGCTTTTTCTTAAGAAAAAGCCACCCTTCATTCCAATGCGATGTCAGCACGTGAAGTGAAAATGCTCTAGCTGCGTCATCACAAGTCAACCATGGCAGCTTCGGCTGCCCTTTCTTCTTGAAGGAGCGTTCGGCATGAACCCTATTTCGAACTTTTGGAATCACCCCAGGACATCGGCCGCCAGACTGTTGATTGCGGTCATCACCATTGCCGGCGTGCTCTCTCAGCAAGGCCTCACCCTTGGTGCGGCGGGCAGTGGCACATTGGTTACGCTCGTCAGAGCCATCGCCACCGCGCTTCTCAGGCTTCTCGCAAGAGATCCGGCAAGTGAGTCTCGCAGCGAGCCTTCGTCAACCGGCGGCACCGTCAAACTCGGAGTTTGGGCCCTGATCGCTTTGCTGCTGCCCATGCCATTCACCACAGGCTGTTCGGGTGTCACCGTCGCGCAGGGCATCATGAACTGGACGCCCGCACTTCAAAGCGCGGTGGCCACAGTGGATTCAACCGCATCCCTGCTGGCGCCGGCGGATGCGCCCATCTTTACCGCCGCAACTGTTGGATTTGACGCGGCTTCCAACTTGCTTGTCGCGCAGGCAAAGGCCTATCTCGCCAACCCGACGGCAAGCGTGCTGTCACAACTCCAATCTCAATTGATGACCTTCCAGCAGCAGGTAAACGCAGCACTGCTGCAGGCGGTAAAGATCACGAACTCTGTGAGCCAGCAGCATGCATTGGCGTGCATTCAGGGAGTGGCAACCATTGTGACGGCGATCTTCGCGCTGGTCCAATCGATCTCCAGCAAGATTGCAATGTCGAGGATGGCAGCTCAATCGACCATCAAGCTGGCTGCGGTCCGCCCGTATCTTGACGAAAACATGACTGTTTCAATCGTGGCCGGCCACTATGGCGAGCCGGTCGCGTTGGCGCGGATACAGGTGGAGCAAACCGAAAGCATCGAAGCCCAGGCAGGCATCTAAAAGAAACACAAACGGAGCGGGCCGCTTCCATCAAGGAGCGGCCCGCTGAGCTCAATTCAACAGCAAAAACAAATCCGCTCGAATCTTCGCCTAGGTATTCGCGTCTCGTGCTTCTCCCAGGATCAACTTGAGGGTGATTTGTTTACGTCCGCGATACAGAGTAACACTGACCGTGTCGCCGGCCTGGTGTTTCTCCATCATGGCGCTGATGTCTTGGGGATCGTTGACTTCCTGGCCATCGACGCCCACGATCAGATCGCCGCCCAGCATGATGGGGGTGTTGCCGACGTATGCCTGCTGATTGCCCCCGTGAATGCCCGCACGCTCCGCCGCGCCGCCGGGGACAACCTTTTGCACCAGGACGCCGGACTCCACGGCAAGACCCATCTGCGAAGCAAGATCGGGACCGATTGCGTAGGAAACGATGCCCAGCGAGGGCCGCTTCACGCGACCGTATCGCGTCAGGTCGGCCAATACGGCCTTCGCCGTGTTGATCGGAATGGCAAAGCCGATCCCCGAGCTTTGGTTGGCGCCATTCGAGGCGATCATGGTATTGATGCCGATGACCTCGCCGCGAGAGTTCAGCAATGGGCCGCCGGAGTTGCCGGGATTGATCGCCGCATCGGTCTGAATCGCGTCCTCGATAGGCGCGCCTTCAGCGCCGCGAATGGAGCGGATCGAACTGATGATGCCGCGGGTCATCGTACCGCTCAGGCCGAAAGGATTGCCGATGGCGTAAACCTTCTGACCCACGGAGAGTCCACCGGAATCGGCCAGCGTTACCGGTTCCAGGTTGGGCGCATCCACCTGCAGCAGTGCCAGATCGTGCACCTTGTCCGTGCCAATCACCTTGGCTGCATACCGGTGCTTGTTGCTGAGCATCACCTCGATGCCGCGATCGGCGCCCTCGACCACGTGGTAGTTGGTGAGCACATGGCCTGACCGGTCGAGGATGAAACCCGAACCTTGCCCGTGCTGCGGGACAACCCCCTCAAAGAAGTCGAAGACCAGGCTTGTGGAGGTGATGTTGACCACGGACGGCAGCACCCTTTTGTACACCGCGATGTTGTTTTGTTCCTCGGAATCGTAGGAGGGCGCAGCCTCAGCCTCTGTGAGCTCGAGCGGTGAACCGGTGCTCTTCACCCCCAGGAGAGAGAAATGAGGCATGGACGGACTGCCTGGACTGGAGGAAAGATGCGAGGTGACGTACCAGAATCCGCCCACAATCAGGACAACCAAAAGAACGAGACGCAATGGCTTCATGGCTTTTTGAACCTTCATGACCTTCCTAACACAGATACGGTGGCGGCGCTCCGAGGTTCCATAGGACAGGGCGGCCGTCAATCCTTATTCTAAAGACAGATTTAAAGCGAAATTGTTGCTCTCCGCTTTCAAACGCCACCATAGTTCGACGGTCTTGGCGTGGAGGGATGATTTATCCCCTGTGTTTTCCAACACATAGTCGGCACGGGCTACCTTTTCAGCATCGGGGATCTGGTGCTCGAGCCTGCGACGTGCATCGGCTTCCGCGGCCGCTCGGCTTGCGCCGGTCCCGTGGCTTTCACCAGACTGCAGGATTCTGTCCACATATCGGGCGATTTTGACTTCATCGGGCGCGATAACCACCACGAGGCGAGTAATACGCCGCCGCCAATCGGCCAAAATGCTGTCCTTTTCGCCGCGCGCGCGCGCATCGCGCTCAACCTCAAAGATCAACGCCGACTCGACAACGGCAACAGCGGCCGGGTCGCGCGCGAAAACCTGGTCCATCCAGCGCTGCTGCGCGGCGATCACCGCCGGGTGGACGATGGTGTTCAGCTCATGAATCCTGTTTCCCTGAAAAGCCAGCTGAGCTAGCCTAGATCGGTTCAAGCTGCCGTCTGCGTTAACCACGTCCGGACCGAAAGCACCCACAATTTCGGAATAGACCTGCTGGCCGGGCTCCATCAAAGTGCGGCCCAACTCATCGGATTCAATCACCTC
>OBLU010002961.1_pt1 | contig 15442 bp, 14 predicted proteins | sample 1518681 | NCBI WGS metagenome assembly OBLU01 (sample SAMEA3539304, study PRJEB22396) | soil metagenome | biome: tundra; feature: field; material: soil | place: USA | collected 2010-05 | depth 0.15 m
CAACCTCAGTGTATTATGGCTACATCGCAGTGGAGGGGATCGATATCGTGGCGACTCAGTGAACCGCCCCGACTTTCCCGTAGGCCCCATACCTTGAGAGGATGGGGCTATGGGAACGACAACAACTAGGTAAACTCGCTTCTCAAGGTCTCCCAAAATGACTTGCTGAGAGAACGCATTGTACTCGTCACACTAGGCTCACCGCTTGTTAGTCTGGGTAAGGTATTCCCGGGAATAGTTCCCAGCGCGGAGAATGTTGCTCGTTCACATCCAATGTTCTGGGTAAATCTCTGGAGGAATCAGGATCCGGAACTTGTCTGCCTCTGATTTGAAAGCCGGCGTCTTGGCGTGGAGTGAGTAAACCTTGATCAGCGTGACGATTGCCGTGTTGTTCTCTGCGAGCTGGTCGAGGCGTTGTTTCATATCGGCGTGCTTGGGGACACCGTCGCGGCGGATCTTCGCGAGGTACGACTCCAATATTGCAGCGTCCTTCTCGGTGAACGGCTCCGTCTGAAGTTCCTTGATGATCGCTTTATTCTCATCGAGTAGCGCCTCGATAGGCTCGAGCGTCATTGCGATGATCTGTGCGCGTGAGGCATGACGAAGCTGATCGGCGTGACGCCATGCAACTGCTCCGCCTAGAACGGAGACTAGCGCCACGGCCAAGAGAAAAGCGACCGTTTGCTTATTCACGCGATCACTCGCCATGCGATCGCCAGTCGACTCCGATAGGACCGGTCGAATAGAGTTCGCACCCAATGGAAGGCCGTGCCTTTGCACGGTCGCACTGTGAGTCTCAAAGGCCAACGCACTGGCCTTGTTTGCTCCCGGCGACCGTATTGACGCTGCCGCCGTTGGTAGGGGCCGGGTTGTTGCTTTGGCACTGAAGGTTTCGGGAGATCTGATTGGCTTCGAGCTTGTTCAGCGACCCAGAGACAGACACATTATTCATGAACTGGACGGAGCCGCCCACGATGGCGGACTCAAGAGAGCACGGTCCGGTATTGTTCAGGCACTGCAAATTGCCATAGATTGCGCTGAAGTTGCCCGGGCTTAGAAAAGACGGATTCCCCGTGCAACCCAAAATCTGGACGTTACCGTCCACCTCCTCGTTGCCTTCCGACACGAGCCCCACAAAGTTGCAGCCTTTGGCAGTAATGTGGCCAGCAATTGTCGAATTCAACCCAATCACGAGACTGGCGCCCGTCCCAACGGTTACGTTGCCCGTCACCTGCACAATACCGTATCCGGATGGTATGGGCGGATTGCGGCATGGTGTCGTATAGGGGGGGCACCCAGCCGAGCGAACAATACCCGCCGGCCGGCACGACCATGTCGCCTAGTATCGTCGTCGGCCCGGTTATATTAGATGTGCAGCTTGTGACCGCGGTGCCCGGTGTACCTTGCGGCCCCGTCAGCCCAATGGGGCCCTGCGGGCCGGCAGGCCCTTGGGATCCTGTGGCACCCGTCGCACCGGTCAGACCCTGGGGACCCATAGCGCCCGTTGCGCCTGCGGGACCCGTCGGCCCGGCTGGTCCCATTGGCCCGTTATTACCCTGAGCCCCCTGAGGCCCCGCTGGCCCGGTGGCCCCCGTTGGACCCGCCGGCCCTTGCAGCCCAGCCGGCCCAGTCGGGCCGGTAGCCCCTGGAGCGTCCATTATTGCCCAGGCGGTCGTGCTCGAACTCGGGATCACATTCTTATTGCATTCTTATTGCTGGAAATCAGGGAAATGTAGCTTGCGCCGTTATAGGTCACGACCATGCCAGCACTGTACGTAGTGGTCGATGACCACGCTGCTCGAAAGTAGGTGAACGTGACACTTGTGGCGTCGGCTGGCGCGCTGGCCGCTATGCTAAAAAATGCCGCGAACAAAATCGCGCTCAGCGACGCGAACGTGGAGTTGCGAGTAGCCATTGCATCGGCAATTCCGTGGTCGACGTATTCCACTGCAAACACGTAACCGGCCGATCGCGTTTTCGGCGAAGTACGATGCGGTTTTGCCGGGCTCATGGCACGACCTCGGCACCCATTATCCGCGCGCAATGGAGCCGTGATCCGGCACTTTGACTTTGCGCTCTTATTCTGGGCGCCCCGCAAGTGCAAACGGCTCGCAGGCCAAAAGGGCAGCCCGCATTTCTTATGCCGCTGACCGCAAGCGAGCCCCGCGCATATCGTCGCGTCGTCGTTTTCGGAGACACCGCGCTTGTCGCCGCGGACCGACAGCGCATGTATTTTCTTTATATGAATGAACTTAGAAAGTGTCGTTTTTTGCGGGCTAAACAGCGCGAAAGGAAAAAATTGGCCGCAGTGCGCGACGCCATCTGTAGCGCGAATTCCTGTCGGTGCATTGAGACAATTGCATTCCCCGTGAGCAAGCGATTTAACTGCCACCTCGATTGGTGATGCACGTGAAACCGCGTGCATGAAAAGCACACCATGCAGTGGAGAGACGAATGAACAGACTCAACAAATCTTGCGCGCCGATGACCGCGCTTGTCTTGCTGACGTTGATATCCGCGAATGCTTTTTCGATCACACTGTCCGGTACACCCCCGACTACCGCAACCGTAGGCAAGCCGTACTCATTTACGCCGATTTTGGAAAATGCCGATCGTTGCGACGAGTGCATTTGGTACCATTCGCTTCCGAGCTGGGCGAGTTATTCCCACCGCACGGGAGAAATTACCGGCACACCCAACGCCCCGGGCGTTTGGCGCAACATCCGTATTATTGCGTGGGACGGCAAACATTACGCCACGCTCCCGCGATGGTCGATCACCGTAGCGGGCTCTGCTTCGCCGACACATGCCCAGATCCCTGTCAAGATTACTGGGTCGCCAGAAACAGTCGTTTCCGTGAGTCAGTTCTATTCATTCCGGCCAACCGTGACATCGGCTGCCGGCACAACGCTCAATTTCAGCATCCAGAACATGCCGTCGTGGGCCACATTCAGCCAGGCGACCGGCTTGTTAGCGGGCACACCGAGCGCGGCCGATGTCAGGGTCTATTCGAATATCATCATCGGTGTCAGCGACGGTGGCGCGACGGCGGCGCTGGCCGCGTTCGCAATTAGCGTAACGCAGAGCGTGACGCTAATTGCACCCGTCAACGGCGCGTGCGGCTCTTCGAATGGCATTGCGGTCAGCTCGGCGCCGGCAGCGGCTCTGTGCAGCACCGGTACGGCATCCGCGGTCGGCGGTTCCGGTCCCTGGTCGTGGAGCTGCACCGGTAGCAAGGGCGGCAGCACTGCGCAGTGTTCGGCTCCCCTGCACACTGCATCCATTGGGCCTGTCACCAGCCTTCACTATGCCCCCAATGCCAACTTCGATTCGAATGGCAACTATCTACCCGGCGCGGACGGATTCAACCTGGCAGATATCAGCGATGTCGGCACGCTCAACTCGCTGCCGACTGGCGTCCTTGGACTTGCGTGGGTCGGCCTGTGCAACGGGGTTGATTCCACCTTCACCGCAGCCATTCAACCGTTCATCGGCAATGCGAAATTGTTCGGCTTCTATCTCATGGACGAGCCGGACCCAACGGGCCAATATGCGCCGCTCTGTACAGCCGCCAATTTAATGGCCGAATCCGATTGGATACATGCGCATTTACCGGGAGCCAAAACATTCATTGTCATGATGAACTTGGGAACGCCGACGAGCCCGACCTATGCCAACACCTATAATCCGTCCAACACGCACATCGACCTGTTCGGTCTGGATCCTTACCCCGTGCGGCCCCAGTTCACCGGCGGTGTCAATTACAATGTGATTGGTGCCGGCGTGAACGCCGCCGAGGCCGCTGGGATACCCGCCAGCAGCATCGTACCGGTCTATCAAGCCTTTGGTGGCGGAGGTTACACTTCCTACACTCTCCCCACTCCGGCTCAAGAGCAGCAGATTCTCTCCACCTGGGCTTCGGTTGTTCCAAACCCCGCGTTCGATTATGCCTATAGCTGGGGTGTGCAGGATGGGGATCAGTCGCTCTCCACCACGCCCGATTTGCAGCCGATCTTTCTGCAGCACAATGCCAAAAATTAGTTTGCCTCGCGTAAATGGGCGACATTTAAAGAGCTCCGCTTGCTCGGAAAGCGCCCACGAGACTGGTGCGACGCTGCATTGGCGCGCAATCACTCCGGCGCGCTCGCGCCATTTTGCCGTTCGATAAAGTGTCTAACGAGCTTGGATCGATGCGCCTGTAGACGATCGCACAAGATCAAAAGCTTCTTGCCGTCACGCCCCGAAGAGCTTCGAGAAAGTCCACGACCCGGGCTTGCGAATAGCGCCCTCGAATAGCCGGAACTCAAAGCGCACAAACCGTACCCCAGCGATCACGGACAACTGCTTGTAGGAAAAGCCGTATTGGAGCACCGGCGTTTTTCCTCGAGGTACGCGACAAATGCGCCTCAATCGCCGCATTTCGCACTTGCAGCTCATCAACGGCACAATACAACCGATCCTCTTTGCCACGGGACTTGTTCTTTGCCCGCCGATGGCAGCTCCTTGCACCGTTGCGCAATGCGGGCGCCGCGCCACAAGGTGAGCGCGAGGCATACATCGTCGAACCGATGCGAGAGTTCGACGTGGATGCCATTCAAGCCCCCGGACGTGCCCAATTAAATCTCTCGATAGCCGCCAGATTACTTCTCTCAAGGCCTGATGCATGCATTATCGGTCTGCCGTGTTCCGCCATCTTGTGTGGCAGTTCTTCGCCCCACCATTCGCGCTTCGGAAACGGTCGACGTCAGCGACTTGCGCCGGAGCCTTCCTCCAATATGTTTTCGACAGTCACCAGCTGCGCATGCGGGCCCCGCGCACCGTCTATCGATCCGCTCAGGTCAGCACCTTGCGCGAACACCCCACGAAAACCTCGTCCTTCATGCATAGTGCGGGTTAACGTCGTATCTCGTTAACATAACCCAGAGAAAATACAAATAAAACGCGTGTGTAGTTGACATCTTCACCTCCATCGACGATATGTAAAGCCCAACAGCAACAGTCGCGCACTAAATACAATGTTTTCCTGGTCTAATCGAATTAACAGATTGTGTTCAATGTTTGTACCGCACTCCGCCAACGTTCTCGTCAGGTATGTAGGGTCGAGTCGCTCCTCTTCATGGAAGCGGCAACCATCAGGTTACATGTCGCGGTTTTCAGTTCGGGCCCTGAACAAAGCTTCGAGAGATTCTGTTCTTGCTCGCACAATAGCCAATGACACCAATCGAGTTCCGGTCGACCATCGCTGCGCAATGATTAAGCGGCTTCATGCGTTGCCATCTCGACCGCACACGCCAACTTGCGAGAAACTTCTGCATCGACACAAGACGCGGCCTCGCTGCCTTAATGAACACCGGCGACGCGACAAGAAATTTGATGCGCTAAAACATAGCGACATCGGCAATGCTTGACCCGACCGAGCTGGACTCCAACTTGTCACAGGTAATCGTCGCCGATTCACGGAGTTTCATGCGCGGCTGTCTAACCTGCTGGCTGAATAAATTTGGTAGCGGATTCCAGTCGTTCGTGACTGCCGATGCCGTTGAGGCGGTCGCTGAAGGAAATGCGAGTCACTCACGGGCGGTGATCCTGAGCGCATCCTCTCGTCCGGAAGGACGTGCCTGGCTGGTCGAGCAGGCGACCGGAGTGTCGGATGCGGTTCCCGCGATTCCGATCATTGTCATCCTGGATGAAGCCGATTTGCTGGCTGGCCAGGAAACCGCTCTGAGCGTCGGCGCGAAGGGTTTCATCCCCATGTCAAGCAGCCCGGAGATCGCGATTGCGGCGCTGCGCCTGGTGATCGCAGGTGGGCGCTATTATCCCCATGACATCTCCGCCGGCCCTTGGCGCCCCATTAGCATGGCTGGGCCCTCGCCGCTGCCTGCGCCTGGGAACGCGCAACTGACCCCACGTGAGCAATCGGTATTTAAATTGCTGTCCGAGGGTTTGCCGAACAAGCTCATCGCCCGCAAGCTCGGATTGGCCTTGAGCACGGTGAAAATTCACGTGCATCACATCCTCGGGAAACTGAACGTCCAGAACCGCACTGAAGTCGCGATCTGGGGACGTGTCGTCGTTGTCGCGTCTTCAGTCACAAGAAGGGCCGGCGGAACAGACCTTGTCACATCAAACGGTCGGGAATGATGTGCGCTGACGCGGTGGGGACTCGCCGCCCCGGGCAAATGCATTCACGGTCCGCGGACGGGGTTGGCGAATGCAAGCCGCCATCCTGTTGCTCACGCTAATCTCAAGCCAGGGGATTGAGACGGCGGGCGCGGCGGAAACTGCGCGCAGCACGCGCGCGACACTGCACTACGCGCCCAATTATAACTTCGATGCCAGCGGCGTCTGGCGGCCCGCGACCGCGGGCTTCAACCTCGCCGATATCAACGATCCGCGCCAATTGCGGGACCTGCCCACGGGTGTGACGGGATTGATCTGGGTCGGACTGTGCGCCGGCGTAGACGAGAAATTCCTCGCCACCATGGCACCCTATGTGCATCAGAAAAATGTCTTCGGTTTTTATCTCATGGACGACCCCGACCCACGTAGGGGCGTGGCGCGGTGCAGACCAAGCGCGCTGCGCGCCGAAGCGGACTGGATTCATGAGCATGTTCGCGGCGCGCTGACATTCATTGTCCTCATGAACCTGTCCCCCGCCGGCACGCCGTCGTTTCAGGACAGCTATAACCCAGCCAATTCCCACGTCGATTTATATGGGATCGATCCATACCCCTGTCGTTCCGAACTCAACGGGTGCTCCGATACTATGATCGAACGCTATGTCGCAGCCGCAGAGGCCTGGGGCATCCCACGCGCGAGCATGGTACCGGTTTACCAGACCTTCGGCGGCGGAAGCTGGAGCGATGGCAATGGCGGCGAATATAGGCTGCCCTCGGCAGCTCAATCGCGTGCGATGTCGGCACAATGGCGAGCGCTGATCCCAGCACCTCTGTTCGATTATGCCTATAGCTGGGGCGTGCAACGGGGCGATCATGCGCTCGAGGATTCGAGCGATTTGCGGGACGTTTTCTCGAAACATAACCAGGATCGATGATGCGGACGCCCGCGCGCCCGACGATGATATTCGGGACGGTCTTAAACGGCGCTTAGCCGTTCTGTTGTCTCGCCGCTATTTTCATTCCGAAATGGGCCAGAGCGCCGGGGACGAGGCCGAGGCCCTGCCTCACAAAGACTGCCATCGCCACATTCCATACGATCAGGGCCGCGGTCGTAGCGATCGCCGCGCCGGTCAACCCCATGCCGCCGATCAAAAGCACGCCAAACACACCATTCAGAATCGCGCTGCCGATCAACATCACCGCGGCGGTGCGCTCGTTCCCGGTCATGGTCATCAAAAACATCTGTGGCCCGAATCCGGACGCCACGATTTGACCCAAGAGCAGCACGCGCATAGCGGTTACCCCTCGCGTAAAGTCAGGACCGAACCAGGAAAGCAAGGGCTCAGCCATGAGCATGAGAGGAAGCGCGATACACAATCCGCTGATCAGGGTCCAAATCGCCGTGCGGGTCACAACGAATTGCAGCGCGGCGCGATCGCCGCACGCTGACAACGTGGAAACGACTGGTGCGAAAAGCGCGTTCACGGCAGTTCGGGGCAGCATCACGGTCATCGCTATATTGAACGTCAGGGCAAAGACGCCGGCTGCGACGGTCTGACCGGACCACCCAAGAAGCAACACGCCGGTCCGGTTCAAGAGAATTTCGGCGACCGAAATCGAGACCAAGGGCAATGCGGTCACTCGCCAGGTTATCGCTGCATATTCGGGCACCGCCTCGGCGACCTCACGGGGGCGCCAACGGCGCAAGGCGATCCGCACGATGATCAATCCAACCAAGGAACACGCGACGGTGATCAACATCACCGTGCTCGCGTCGAGCTTCGCGCCACCCCACAGCGTCAGCAATCCCAGCACGACAACCAACCCGCCATCCCGAACGATGCGGTCGGGCGCCAGTGCCGCGACCACACCGCCGAAAGCCCGCACCGCCGAAGAGGACATCCACAGCAATGACCACGTGGGAATCAACGCCAGGCCAAAAACGAAGGTGTGGACTAGCTCGATGTGCAGTGAGGCTCCGAGGAGCCAAAGAACCAGACCACCGGCCAGAACGATGACGCATCCGGCGGCGACCCCGCGGCGCTCCGCGTAACGAAGAACGCCGCGCGTCAGGCTCCATTGCCCCGAGGCGCAGTACGCGGGAATCAATCGCAGAAGCGATACGTCGAAACCCAGTGTGGCGACGTAGGCGAAGATAGTCACCCAGGCGAGCACGTAGGCGTAGTATCCGTACGAGGTCGAACCTACCGCCCGCGCGATCAGAAGTTGCGACAGGTACGTCAGTGCCGCGCCGGAGATATAAGTCCCGAAGGCCAGCACACTGCTTCGGGCGAGCCCGGCCATGACCGCGCTTTGGCGCGACCCCGCCAGGGTCACTACGCTTGTCATCGTGCGCACATTCCTGCGGTATTGGCTTGCATCGTCGCGCTACACAGCTCATCCATGCCCGGCAAATCGCGCAGTGGCCAGGTAGTGTCGGCGCCAATCCGCAGGATGCGCAGTGCATGCCGCCGCAAGATCGGATCCAGCATGTTGAGGACCTCGATCGAGCGGAGGCTGGTTTCCGTATCGTGTTCGAATCGCCGTTCGATCCAGCTTTGACCACGCCGCCGTGCGTCGAGACGGGCTCGCAAGAGGTGCCGGGGCGCATCGACATGGATCCAATGATCCGCTTTCGGAATCAGAGCCAGCGCTTTCTCGATCGCGCTCGCGCTCGGTGTGCGCACGAGCAGCACGAGCGAACATACTGCCTGCACAAAGCCCTGGTCGATGATCACGGTCGCGTCGGATTGCTCGGCCAGGCGCCAGGAACTTTCCAGCCGCGTAATATACTGACGCAACCGAACCGACCACACCAAGCTCGCCGGCGGCAGCAAAGCGACCAACTTCGAGGCAATGCTGGCGTGTCGCGATTCGACGCTCATGTGGCCCATGCAGGTCAGGAATTCGATCGTTGGCCGGGTGAGACGCCGCATCGCGGCCAAGGGGGGCGGTACGGGCGGGGCATCGCTAGTGGGTTCACTGGTTTCCGCCGGACGCAAGCTTAGAATCAGTTCGACCGGCCGGCCCGTCGCCCTTAAGTGCGTGGCCAGGTTTCGGGCGAATGTCGTTTTGCCCGCCGCCGGTGGTCCAAAAAGCTCGATAATCATAGCGCCTGCTCCAGGAATCGGTTTACAGGGCACGCCAGATGTCAATTTTCGCAGCGCGCAGAACATCCGCCGCGGGTAGAGAGGCGGGAATCGCCTTGATGGGCGCACCACCCAACGTCAGCCGACGAACCGCCGCGGTGCGGGCGCGGATTACGTCGGGATCCATGGTGGGTTCCCGCGACGCGATCAATTCCGGCGACGCCACGAGTTTGATCACGAGGTCGGGGCGCAACTCGCGCGCCAGGGCATATGCCGACGCTTCGAACGCGCGCAGCCATCCCGGTACGTGCGTGAGCCGCGGCAACAGAGGCCCGTCGTTGAAATCGAGAATTTCGTCCTGCGGAAACCGATCCGTGATCACCACCATGCCGCGGCTAGCGGCCCGATGGGCGGCGCGCAGCTTCATCCGCTTCTCAACCGCAACTACGGTGGCCCAACACGCGAGCAAGACTCCGTACGCAAGGCCCGGCGCGCAGTCCGTCACGACACCGTGAGACGACCCTTTGGGCTTACGGGGGAACAGCCTCGATACCATTGGAACCAGTAGTTTCAGGGGCGCCAGGAACCAAGACGGGCGGCCGTCGCCGGTGCCAAAATACAGCGGCAGCACGTCCACTTCCTGTCCCAGCCACGCGCATATGCCCCGGACCAGCGTCGATTTGCCGGCGCCGTCCACCGCCATCACGGCGATAATTATCCCGCCGCCAGGCACACGCCGATTCCAGGGACGCGGCCAGTAAAGTCCGCGCCTATTGAGCGCGCCCGCCGCCGCGCTGCAGCCGCGCCACGCGCTGCGCACGAAACCTTCGACAGTGCTGTAGGTGCGAAATCGCGCGAGGGTCCGGCGCAATCGGCGGCGCAGTTCGCCCTGGTTCTGCAATGGCCGTGGATCGAACAAAGCCTCGGCAAGCGGCGTGGCGATCTTTTCATCCAGCAGTTCTGCGGCCCGCGCCCGCACGGTCTCCGGGTCCACGCGCGCCGCGAGAAGCGCGCGGTCGAGCGCGAACTTAGTTGTGGTCGCAACCCAGTTCCGCGCGACGACCGGGTCCGATCGGCGCAGTTCCAGGCACGCACGAACCACCAGCAGGACCGCTTCGCTCGCCGGATCCAGCACCGGCAGTTTCATGCCGCCGAGTGGTGCGGCGCGCCGGATCAGAGACTTCTCCCATGGCAACCGGTGGGTTTTAAGCAAACTACCGCCAAGCGTGAGGCGCGTATGAAGATCCACGTGGGCGATCTGCCCACTCGGCTCATCGTGGCATAAATAGCACTCGACGGACGGATCAGCGCGGTCCGCGACGGGCGCGAACATCCGGAAGCCGCATTCCAACAGCACGCGCCGCGCGTCATGCTGGCTGGCGGCCGCGACCAGAATGTCGAGATCCGTCTTGCCGGCGAGCGCCGCGGCCGCGCGTCTCGTACTCTTCCAATAGCACCAGGCGACATGCGCGCGCGCGAAACCGTCAATTAGCAGGGCGTACATACTCAGAACACCCCGCTCGGGCGCCGGGACGGGCAAGATGCCGATCGTTTCGAAGCCGGATGAGTTCCCGGCAACCGTCACGCCAATGCATTCCTCAATATGCGTCATGACAATTGCGTTGCGCGCCGTCCGAATGCTCGCCCCAGGTCCACCTGAGTGATCGCCGCGGAAATCGGCGTGGCCATGTCGGCGCCGCTCGGGCCGCAGCCGCGCAACAGCGCGATCGCCGTACGGGCGTCGTCACGTCGCGTCTTACACCAGCGCACGGCAAAGAGGATCTGATCGGCAATGCCGACCAGCAGCCGCACGTCGGCTTTCGCGAGAACCGATGCACTATCGACAAAGATAAGGTCGTAACTGAACCGCTGACGTCGCAAAAGATTCGACATCTCATCGCCGGAGAGCATCGATGATATTTCCCCCGCCGGCCCGCGCCGGACGGGCAGGTAATCCAGCTGCATGCCAAAGCCGGTGGGGATCACCTCGATCAGCGAACGTTCGGGCGCCAATACATCCAGCAACCGCCCGCCGGGGGCTTCCCCTGGCGAACGGACCGGCGCCGGTGGCATACCGGTTTTTGCACCGGCATTCAAGTCCACCAACAACACGTTTGCACCCATTTGAGCTGCGCATGCCGCGAGCCCGAGGGCCAGCGTCGTCTTGCCCTCGCCGGGCACACTGGAGGTGACCAGAATGACTTGCGACTTACTCCTGCGCGGCCCAACCAACTGGAGGGACACTATGATTCCCCGCAGCGCCTCCATCAAAGGCGACCCCGCGGCGTCGGCACCCATCGCTGTCCCCTCGGCCGGAATGATGCCCCGCGACCTGGGAACGACCCCGGCGCAGCGCAGGCCCAACACGGTCGAGACATCGCTTTGGCTATAAATACCCTGGTCCAATCGCTCTCGCCCGAGAGCCACCACGCACCCGATCAAAAGAAACGCAATGACGGCCGGTGGGGCGAACAAGAGCGGACTCGGCGAACTAGGCCGCTGAGGTATGGGCGCCCGCGACAGCAAGCGCGCAGGAGCGGTCACATCGTCGCCCTGTTCCAATAATTCGTCGCGACGTTGCACCAAGCGTTCGTATCGGTGGTGGGCCGCCGCGGCGGCGGCGACGAGATCGTGCAGCTTAACGTCATCGCTCGCCACCTGCACAGCACTGAGACGCCGCTGGATCGCGGCCTCCTGCGCCATGCCCACGCGCAAATCGTGGGACAGTTTCAACAACGCCTCATCGAGTTCTTTTCTGACCTTGTCCCGCAAGGGTCGTGATTCGGCCTGGTCTTGCAATCCGGCCTCACCGGCGTGCGGGATGACGACGATATCACCCTGGCGTCCCTCAAGAAACGCCGTCACTTGGCTGTGCAGCTCGACCAGCCCCTGAGCGTCTAGCCCCCCCACCAGCGGCTCCCAGTCGCCGTTTGCTCCGCGCGATGCCAGCAATTCCGCGTGCCGGGTCCTGTGCCCCGCCAGCTCCGATTGCGTCGTCGAGAGTTGATGGTTGAGGTCCCCAAGCTTCTCATCGATGACGTTGATCTTGGAAGCATCGTTCACGCCATGAGCCGCCTGATACGCCGCGACCGCGGCTTCGAGTGAGTCTGATTGCGCGCGAAGTTCCGCGATTTTGCCTGTCAAGATGGTGACCGCCTGATCCGGCGCTGCGCGGGATCGATTCTCGCCCGCCGCGAGATAGTAATTCACGATTTTGTTGGCGACGGCAGATGCCTCCGCGGGATCTTTGGAGGTATACGCGACAGAAATTACGTGCGAGCCAGCCTCCTGGAAAACGCGCAAATGCCGCTCGAGTTCCTCGATGGCCGACGCGTTCTTACCCTGAACGGATAAATCGGGAATTGACCCTGAACCACGATACTCGATGGCACTGACTGTCGGATCCGCGGCCAATTGTGCGATCACATTTGCCAGTAGATCGTGCGAAGTCAGGGCAGTGACTTGGGTCTGGATCGTCGCTTGATCCGGGCCTGCCGCTCCATTCGAGAGCCGATCATCCATGCGCGCGGCTCGCGATTCCTCGACGATCAGCTGAGCCTTGGCCGTGTAGCGCGGTCCCAGGAACAACGCCAAGGCCCCGACCGCGAGCATGCCGCCGATCGCGATCGATGCGACCAGACGCCAACGCCGGCGCATAACGTCCAAGAAATTCTTGAACCGCACCTCGCCGTCCTGGTCCGCGAAGCGCCCCGTTCCTGGTATGAAAGACGCAATTTCGCCGGGCAACAACACCCGAGTCACCGAAGTCCCTCGATCATTCATATTGATCACGCTTGTATCCTGTTTTTATTCACGCTGCCCTCGCGACGATGGCCCGGGCGACGATGGAGGGGGCGCCATTCTGGGACGCCCGCCACGCCTGAAACATCAAGATCGCCCAAAGTTCGATGCCATGGTCGCACTGTCCCGCGAGATGCTCGCGCCAGATCGGGGCTATGCGTTGCTGATCCAGTACCCCGTCATTCACACGGCGCGCTGTCGAGAAAACGTCTTCCGCCCACGGTCGAAGTGGGCCGGCGAGCCAAGCGCCGATGGGAACGTTGAAGCCAGCCTTCGGGCGTTCGAACAAGGTGTCCGGCACATAACGGCGCAGCACCTGGCGAAGCAGACATTTCGAAACGGAGCCTCGCACCTTCGTATACGCCGGCAAGCGCAAGGCGAATTCGACGACGCGGTGATCGAGCAGCGGGCACCGCGCCTCCAGACCGACAGCCATGCTCGCACCATTGACTTTCACCAGCACATCGCCCGGCAGGTACCGGGCCATGTCGCGGTACATCAGGCGGCCCGGCAAATCGGCGGCGAAGGCGTTTGTCCGATCGAGCACCGGCCGGTTGGTCGTGACTGCGGGATGGTTAGTCACGGACAACAGATTTTCGTACAGCGAGGCTTCGTCGCGCGCCGACACCAGCGCTGCAAGTTTCTCCAGGTCACGACTCGCCAAAGACCGCCTGATCGCGTCCAGAAAGGGCACCGCGCGCAGTAAACGCCCACCGGAGCCGGCGTGAATGAGTCGTAACGCCGCGCCGCTTGCCAAACGCAACGCGCGTGGCAATTCAAATATCACGCCAAGACGCGAGGCCATGATATGTCGACGATAGCCGCCAAAGGTTTCGTCTCCGCCATCGCCGGACAGCGCTACCTTGACATGCCGCCGTGCGAGCCGTGCGACCAGGAAGGTCGGGATTTGCGATTCATCGGCAAATGGCTCGCCCCAAATCGACGGCAGGTCCGGGATGATGCCCCGCACCTCGGTGGCAGAGAGGCGCAACGTGGTGTGATCAGTGCCAAGATGACGCGCCACGCGTTCCGCGTGACCGGCCTCATCATAGCCGGCTTCCTCGAAACCGATCGTGAACGTGCGGACCGGTCTTGCCGATTGCGCCTGCATCAGCGCAACCACGGTCGTGCTGTCGATACCGCCGGACAGCAAGGCACCCAACGGCACGTCCGCAATCATGCGCTGCCCGACCGCCGTGCGCAGCAAACTTTCCAATTGTTCGACCAGTTCAGCGTCGTTATTCCGCAGCGGATTCGCCTGACCGGCATTTGCCATCTCTTCCAGTGACCACCAGGGCTTAACCAGCGACCGGAGATGCTCGGCGCTATTAGCGGCCAGATCATCCGCAGACACGGTGAGCAGGGTTCCTGGCGGCAGTTTGAACACGCCCTGCCATATGCACATGTGGTCTGGGATCCAGCCATACCGCAGCAGCATGGTGACGGCAGCGAGATCGATCTCAGCGTCGAACCCGGGAAAAGCGCGTAGCGCCCGAAGCTCGGAGGCGAACACCAACGCGCCTTTGATCATCGTGACATACAGCGGTTTCTTGCCCAGGCGGTCGCGCACTAGGTGCAGTTCGCGTTCAGCACGATCCCATAGTGCGATTGCGAACATCCCGGCGAAGCGGCGTAGCGCAGGCTCAATCCCGAAACATTGGAACGCCGACAGCATCACCTCCGTGTCCCCACTGCCCCGAAAACCGGCGCCCCGAGCCTCAAGTTCGGCGCGAAGCTCGAGGAAATTATAAATTTCACCATTGAAGGTCGCGACAAGTCCGCCGTCCCGCCCGTGCATCGGCTGCCGCCTGGCGTCGGACAAATCGACGATTGCGAGACGCCGATGGCCGAGGGCGATGCCGGCGGCTCGGTCGAGCCAAACACCTTCGCCATCCGGCCCACGATGCCGCAGCGTGTCCAGCATCGTCGGCAAAGCATCGAGACCTGCAGGGCTCGACCTGAAGGCCGAAAGGAATATCCCCGCAATTCCGCACATCCCCTTAACTCCAACGCATCAGGATGGGCATGAATGGGTGGAAAACGCTGAAATGATCGGCTCTAGTGATCGCGCTCATGCGGATAACTAACCGGTGACAACGTCCCGCGTCGTCGCGCCGGAGGACGGGCAAAGCGACGGCGCAGGAGCGAGCAAGCGGCGGTAGACGTCGAGAGTATGCTCGGCCACCCTGTCTAATCCGAACTGGTTGCGCACGACTTCCGCGGCGCGCGCACCCATCGCGCGGCTAGCTGCTCGATCGGAGAGCAAGTCGATAATCGCTGCCGCTAAATCACGCGGCGCACGAGGCTTGACGAGCCGGCCACTCCAGCCATCGCGCACGACGTCTTCGCAGCCTGGCATTTGGGTCGCGATCAGCGGCAGTCCGGCGAGGCCCGCCTCGAGCAACGCGCGAGGCACGCCTTCGCGGTATTCGG
>OBLU010002965.1_pt1 | contig 15436 bp, 10 predicted proteins | sample 1518681 | NCBI WGS metagenome assembly OBLU01 (sample SAMEA3539304, study PRJEB22396) | soil metagenome | biome: tundra; feature: field; material: soil | place: USA | collected 2010-05 | depth 0.15 m
AGAATCTTTCATTCCCTGCACCGGATCGGCGTTCTTACCCCCTTCGGCATCGCCGACGACCATTGCGTTGCAGGCCTTGGCGATGCGCTCCCAGCGCCGGTCGCGGTCCATCGCGTAGTAGCGCCCGTTCACCGTAGCAATCTTGCCGGAGTTGTACTCGCGCATCTTCTGCTGCAACTGTTCGAGATAGCCGGCGCCGTTGGTGGGCAGCGTGTCGCGGCCGTCCATGAAGGCGTGCACGAACGCGCGGTCCACACCGTTCTGCTTCGCCATTTTCAGCAGGGCGTAGAGATGAGCCTGTTGCGAGTGCACGCCGCCGTCAGAGACCAGGCCGAACAGATGCAGTCTCCGCTCGCCCACGCGTGCATGCTTCATCGCCGCCAGCAGCACGGGATGCGAGAAGAACTCGCCGTTCTGGATCATCAGGTCGATGCGGGTGATGTCCATGTGAACGATGCGGCCGGCGCCGATGTTGAGATGCCCGACCTCGCTGTTGCCCATCTGCCCTTCGGGCAGGCCGACGAAAGGCCCGCTGGTGTGGATCAGCGTGTTGGGATACTGGCGCAGCAGGCGGTCGTAAATAGGCTTGCGCGCCAGCGCGATGGCGTTGCCTTTGGTCTCGGCGCGATAACCCCAGCCGTCGAGGATGATGAGAATGAGAGGTTTGGGTCTAGGCATTTTTCACCACGGAGGCACGGAGAAGGCATGGGAAAGAATTTATTGGATGCTGCCAGTTTTCAAACAATGGAGCGGAGTTGAAACTCATTACCAGAAGAGATCCTCGATCTCTTTGGGCAGCGGATGGTTGAAGTCGTCGGGAACGGTAAACTCCCCCTTCGCCGAACCGAGAACAAAACTCTTGGGCCGCGCTTTCACCAGGCGAGGCACAGGCAGTGGGTTGCTGTCGCCAAAATGACAGGCGATGGCGTCCTTCACATTCGCTTCCAACTCATCCATTGTTTCCGCTTGCGTGAAAATGGAATGGCCAAGCGCATGGGCTTCGTAGCCGCCCTCGGGTGACTCGTGGAAGGAGAAGATGATCTCAGTTTCGCTCATATCCTTGGAGATTATACGATGGTGTCCACCGACTCCCGGTGCACTGACTACGGCTTGTCGATACGGCTGTTTGCTTCCCGGTTTGGGACAAAGGCTATTTACTCTTTCGTTACGGGGTGGTCCCCGTCGCGTATTGAGTGGTTGTCGTAACATCGCCATTTTGCTCACTGACCGAGTTGTGAGTGCCAAGGCTGACAGTTAGGATGCCCGCACCGTGCCTGAGAACCCCAATTCACTTCTTCGGCGTATCGCTCTTCTCCTCGGCCCGCTTGAGCGCGGCGTCGACCTCGGCTTGGATTCGCGGATATACCGCCCGCATGGTTTCCGCGGTCACCGCGGGCATCTCGTGAAGAAACTTCTGCCCGGGCGGAGAAGAATAAAAAGCAGTCAAGGCGTCGATCTCAGACTTGGTAAAGTGCCGCTGGTAGACCGGGATCATGTCGCTCAACATTTCGTCCAAGGGAAAGTTCTTGATGAGATCCTCCGACTCGCGGTCCATGCGCGCGAGCTCTCCTTCGGTAACTTCCGGACGCCGTTTCTTAATCTCCTCGCGATTCAGACTCCGCATCTGGGCGAACAACTGTTGCATCATCTGGCCTATCTGCTCGCGGCTGGCCATGACCTCAAAGAGCTTTTTGACGTCTTCCTTGGATGCGGCGTCCGGAGCGATCGAGACCGTGGTCTGCGCCCCGGCGCACAGAGATAAAGCGAGAAGACACGCGCACAACAACGATTTCAATTTCATGGAACCCTCTGCCGATAGAACAGCGGTGTTTCAACCCCGATAGTTTAGCGCCTGCAGCCCCAAGAATCTTGCCGAAGCCCCCAGTTCTTCCTCGATCCGCAGTAGCTGGTTGTACTTGGCGATGCGGTCGGTGCGGGAGGCCGAGCCGGTTTTGATCTGGCCCGCGCCGGTGGCGACGGCAAGATCGGCGATGAAGGTGTCTTCCGTTTCACCGGAGCGATGTGAGATCACTGACGTATAACCATTGCGGCGGGCGAGGTCGATGGCGTCGAGGGTTTCGCTGACCGTGCCGATCTGGTTGACCTTGATCAGAATCGAGTTGGCGACGCCCTTGTCGATTCCCTCTTGCAGGAAGGTAATGTTGGTGACGAAGATGTCATCGCCGACCAACTGAATCTTGCCGCCGAGCTCCTTGGTCAGATTTTGCCAGCCCTCCCAGTCGTCTTCAGAGAGTCCGTCTTCCAGCGAAACGATGGGATAGTCCTTCACCCACTTGGCATAGAACTTCACCATATCGTCGGAACTCTTGGCGGATTTGTCCGACTTCTTGAAAACGTATTTGCCGTCCTGATAGAACTCACTGGCCGCGGGATCGAGAGCGATTGCGATCTCTTCTCCGGGCTTGTACCCGGCCTGCTGAATCGCTTCCAGCACAGCTTCAATGGCCTCGACATTCGACTTCACCGAAGGCGCGAATCCGCCTTCATCGCCGACGGCCGTGTTGTAGCCGCGCTTCTTCAGCACTCCCTTGAGCGTATGGAAGACTTCCACGCCCCAGCGCAACGCCTCGGAAAACGAAGGCGCGCCCACGGGCATTACCATGAATTCCTGGAAGTCGACATTGTTGTCGGCGTGCGCTCCGCCGTTCAGGATGTTCATCATGGGCACGGGCAGAGTATTCGCGCCAGCACCGCCAAGGCAGCGGTAGAGCGGCAAGCCGTATTCCGCCGCAGCCGCGCGCGCTGCCGCCATTGAGACCGCGAGAATCGCGTTCGCTCCCAGGCGGCCCTTGTTTTCCGTGCCGTCCAACTCAATCATCTTCCGGTCAAGCCCACGCTGGTCAAAAGCGTCCCAATTCGCCAGCGCATCCGCGATCTCGCCGTTGACGTTCTCCACTGCTTTGAGAACTCCCTTGCCGAGGAAACGCGCATTGTCGCCGTCGCGCAGTTCGACGGCCTCATGCTCGCCGGTCGATGCACCGCTGGGCACGATGGCCCGTCCAATCACTCCGTCCACCAGTTGCACTTCCGCTTCTACGGTAGGATTGCCGCGCGAATCCAGCACCTCGCGCCCGATGATGGCTCCAATATTCGTCATACCGCGCTTTCCATCCTTGTCTGGGCTATTTGTGAGTCGTTGTCCACCAGAACGGCGTGTCTGGGATCGTTCGAATTAAAAGTGAGACGCCGGCCAGTCCTATAGCCGACGCCCGTGTATGTCTTTCCCATGGGGTAGTTCCGAAGCCCACGATTATAGCGGATGGAGGATCACGCCAATGTGACGGAGTTCACTGCCCGGTTCACAGCCCCCGGTCCCCATTTCCTAGCTGGAACCAGTTCATGCCCGACCCTTATCTTCGCTGGTTCCCCGGCCCGGTCGCATATTGTTCCGGCTATCCGCCTGGTCTAGAGTCAAAGCAACAATCGGGAGATTTAGGGGTTGAAAGACCTGAGGAGGAGTCATGAAGAAATGGACAGTTCTACCTTGCATCTTGCTGCTGGCGGCGATGGCTGCGGCGCAGACCAGCTCGCCTGTACCAGCCGGCACGGCCTTGATGGTCAAGCTGGAAACAACTCTCGCGACCTTCAGCAACAAGGCTGGTGACCCTTTCCAGGCACGCCTGACGCAGGCTGTGGTGCTCAACGGCAAGACGGTGATTCCTGCCGGAGCCATGGTGGAAGGCCGAGTCACCAAGGTGGCCGAACCACGCCGCATCTCGGGCAAGCCGACTATCGGAATTCTGCCCGAAACCCTGATCCTCCCGACTGGCGAACGCTTCTTCCTGGATGCCACGCTGGTCGACACCAATGCCGGGCGGGACACCGATGTCAACCAGGAAGGCGAGTTCAAGGGATCGGGTCATGACCGGCGCGACCAAGTGGAAGTCGGCGGCGGCACGGCCGGCGGCATGCTGATCGGCGGGCTCATCGGCGGTCCTCCCGGAATCGTCATCGGCGGAGCCGTGGGTGCGACTTCGACCGGGGTTCACTGGCTGAGCAAGCACCGTTCGGCCACGCTGCGCTCCGGCACGACACTCACGCTCGAACTCAACCGCCCGCTGGCGATGACCACCGCAGTGGCCAGCGCGGCACAGTAAGCAACGTTCATTCTGTCTAATAACGCCGGAGGCACACGCCTCCGGCGTTTTGCCCTTTCGGAGTGCAGCACCACTCCGCCGCTACATACCCGCCCCCAGCTCCCATTCGCTCAGCAACTGCAGTTCGATCCAACCCTCCACCGGCAGCGCGTCGACGGGCAGACGATTGTGCCAGAGGCTGAAGCGCAGCCGCAGTCGGCTGGTCGGTGCGATCGCCGCCACAGCCGGCTTGTGATCGGCCGCCGTCCCCGGACTCGCAGCCGAGCCCGGCACCGCCAGCAACCAACTCAGAGGCAATCGGAACTCAAAGTTGCGCACCAAAGCTGCCTTGGCGCTCTCCTCGCCCTTGGTCGAAGAGGCTGACGATGATTCTTCCAGGCCATCGACCTTCCATCCCGTCAGCTTGCGGTCCTGTACCTTGGCATCGAGCCGCAGCGTCCGCCGTGGGCGCGCTTCTCCGTTCGCCCACGATTCCAAATTCACCACCAGATCAAACTCCATCTCCGGAACCGGCCCGGCAAAGTCCAATCGCCCATAGACGAACGTGCTGTCGATCCCGGCATACACCGAATCCAGCAGGAACTGTTTTCCGTGCATGGCGCCGGCGCGCTGATCGGCCGTAAAGATCGCAGCGCCCATCCACTCGAAGTAACGAATCTTGTCACCTGACACGCGGGGATGAATGTAGGCCGTCTGCGGCGCGAACGCCGGCCGCACTTCGCCTGCCGTAATCGGCTGCGCGAGACAATCCGGCGGGGTCGCCCCCAGGGCCTGATAAACGTTCGAAAGATGTTTGCGGTAAAGCTCGTCAAAATCGCGGTCGTTGGCCGAGTGGTGCTCCGGTCCGTACCACCAGTTCCAGTCGCTACCCTCGGCAATCAGGATTTCTTCAAAGGCCAGTTTTCGTTGCGCCTCGCTGGCTCGGGCCGCATTCTGCGCGTAGAATTCGCGCGCCTGGTGCAAATAGTCCCAGGCACGGTTGTCTTCTGGAGCGCCGATCCAGACATTGAAGTTCGCATTGATCCACGAGCCAGGTACCAGGGACGGCAAAGGCGAAAAGTTGCGATGGCGCGCAATCGCCTCCGAAACCGTAACCGCTTCCAGACCTCCCTCGCGCTGCAGCGCATCATAGAATCGCCGCAGAAACTCCCGCCCAGACTTGGGGTAATATTCCCAGGCATTCTCCCCATCGAGGATCACCGACACGACCGCATCGCGGCCTTGCGCGAGCACTGGTTGAGCCGCCTCTTTGATGTTGTGCAGCAGATGTCCGGCAGCCTCCCCCGGGTCCATCCCCGAATAGACAAAGCCGATCAGGTCCGAAATCGTGTGGTCCCGAAACACCATGTGCATCGTGGTCTGGCGGTTCTCATAACGGTGAATGTTGTAGAGCCGCTCCGCCAAGTCCGCGGGCAGGCGGCCGTTGCTGTCGCGCGCAAAGAATACACCGGTGCTGCGGCCGAGCACGCCTTCGTCGGTGGCCATCCACTGGATGCCCAGACTGTGCGCAATTGCCAGCGCCTCTTCCGAGACGCTGCCCTCCGACGGCCACACGCCCTTGGGCCGCACTCCAAACACCTGCTGATGAAGGTCGAGAGCGCGCACCAATTGTTCGCGCGCGTCCTCGGGATGGCGAAACCGGTTCTGCGGCAAGGGCAGGCCCGGCGACGAAGCCGCTCCCGCGTTGGTGTCGCAGACCAGGGGAAGAATCGGATGATAGAAAGGCGTCGCCGAAATCTCGATCGATCCTTTCTTCGCGGCGCCGGCATACGCGGGCAGAACCTTGGCCAGCAGTTCCCGCTCGCGCGCAATCACAAATTCCTGATCTTCGAGCGAGTAGTAGCGCTCTTTCTTGATCAGTGCCGCAACGTCCTTGTCTTCCAAGAAGAATTCGTCGAACCATGCGATCTGCGACAGCACCTGCAAGTCCGTGAAGTGCTGCGGCTGAAAATACTTTTCCGCTTTCTCGGCTGAATACCCATGCTCCCGGAACCTTTCCCGGAGTTCCCAGTAGCGCGGATACCGCCCAATCAGGTTCGCCGCATTGGCCTGGAAAAGATACTGCAAGGCGAACTTCCGCTGCTCCAGCGTCAAATCCTTTGCTGGCTTGGCCGCGACGTTCAGAAATGGATCCTGAGCCGTCCCCGCGACGTAATCCTGAATTTGCGTGATCAGCGAAGGCACCAGATTGAAGTTCTGGTGGACATTGGGAAACTCGTCCAGCAGCTTCACCATGCCGTAGTAGTCCTTGAGCGCATGCAGGCGCACCCAGGGCAGGCGATATTCGCCGGTCACCAGGTCCTTGTAGAGAGGCTGGTGCTGGTGCCAGAGAAGAATCAGACGCAGGGCGGGCATGACTGGAAAGGTCAGTCTAGCATGTGGATTCGGCCTGACCGGAGGCACGGAAGGGCGGGAGGTGGGAGAAGCGACATGCTGATAAATGAAAGGACGGCCCAAATGGGCCGCCCTTTGAGATTGCTGTTCTCCCGGCCTACTTTGCCGCCATAGCTCCAGCGAGCGTGTACTCGCCGGTACATGCATAGTCCGACCCGCCATCAGTACCGGGGGAGTACGTGCAGGTGCCTTTGCCCTTAATGCCTTTCATCTTGCCGGTGCCGCCGGTCGCCTGATACGTGCCTTTTCCGGATTGCATTACGCCATCTTTCGTGGTCGCGGTAATTTGATAGTTGTAGAAAACTTTGTCGCCGCTGTCGTAGGTTTCTGCATAGACGCCCCAGGCTTTGATGTGGTTTCCCGTCATCTCGTCGTGCTCGGAAAACACGCCCTCTTTGCTCATCGCACCGGCGGTCTCTCCCTTGGCGGAGCATTTTCCTTGCTGAATCAAGAACGAATGGCCGGGCTGGTCACCGGCGGGAATACTCTGTTGGACATCGGGCTTGGCGCAGGTGCCTGATATGGACTGCTTGGTTTGCGCCGAGGTAGTTGCAACCGCAAAAGCAAATAACGCACAGCCGCACAGAATCCTGGTGATTGTCATGTTTTCTCCAATGTGATGGTTCGAGTTTGGCCGTTTCGTATGCGGCAGGAGTCTACGCCCGTCGATAAACAAATCCATCGCACGTGGAATTTCCACTTCGACTTCCCGACCGGCCACTAACCCTACACTCAACCCCGCCAGCATGCAACTGGTCCCCGGCACTGTGTGCCGCCCCGGGGGACTCTGCGGCGCGTTTGTGTCCTCAGGCGCGTCTTCCGGTACACTTGAGACTTCCAAGAATGCCGGACACCCCCACTCCCGCCGCTTCTGATCGCCCGACCTTGCTATCGGACCAGGATCTCTACCTGTTCAACGAGGGCAGCAACTACCGCATGTATGAAACGATGGGCGCGCATCTCACGTCGCACAACGGACTCGACGGCGCGGTCTTCAGCGTGTGGGCGCCGAATGCGCACTTGGTTTCAGTGATTGGCAGCTTCAACGCATGGGGCGCGCGCACGAATCTGCTCGCTCCTCGCGGCTCCTCCGGGATTTGGGAAGGGTTCGTCCCGGGTGTGACCAAAGGCGCGCTCTACAAATTTCACATTGAGTCGCGGCGTCACAGCTACCACGTCGACAAAGCCGACCCTATCGGCCTTTTGCACGAGAAGCCTCCCCGCACTGCTTCCGTGGTCTGGGACCTCGACTACCAGTGGGGCGACCGCGAGTGGATGGAGAAGCGTGGTGCCCGCAACTCCCTGCGCGCTCCCGTTTCCATCTATGAAGTTCACCTGGGCTCGTGGATGCGCGTTCCCGAGGAACACAATCGTCCGCTCACTTATCGTGAGACCGCGCCCCGGCTGGCGGAATATGTGGGCCGCATGGGCTTCACGCACGTGGAATTCCTTCCCGTGATGGAGCATCCGTTCTATGGTTCCTGGGGATACCAGACCACCGGCTATTTCGCTCCCACCTCGCGCTACGGCACTCCGCAGGATTTCATGTATCTGGTGGATTACCTGCACCAGCACGGCATCGCGGTCATCCTCGACTGGGTGCCTTCGCACTTCCCTTCCGACGCCCACGGCCTGGCCTACTTCGACGGCACCCACCTCTATGAACACGCTGACTCGCGGCAGGGTTTCCATCCCGATTGGAAGACGCACATCTTCAACTACGGACGTACCGAGGTCCGCAGCTTTCTGATGTCGAGCGCGATGTTCTGGCTCGACAAGTATCACATCGACGGCCTGCGGGTGGACGCCGTCGCTTCCATGCTCTACCTCGATTACTCCCGCAAACAGGGTGAGTGGATTCCCAACAAATATGGCGGACGGGAAAACCTGGAAGCCATCGACTTTCTCCGCCGCTTCAATCAGGAAGCCTACCAGGAGCACGCCGACATCCAGACCACTGCGGAAGAGTCCACCTCCTGGCCCATGGTTTCGCGGCCAGTGTATCTGGGCGGCCTGGGCTTCGGTATGAAGTGGGACATGGGATGGATGCACGACACGCTGGAGTACTTTAAGCAAGATCCCATTCACCGCAAGTATCATCACAGCCAGCTCACCTTCCGCATGCTGTATTCGTTTCAGGAAAACTTCGTGCTGCCGCTTTCGCACGATGAGGTTGTCCACGGCAAGGGATCTCTGATCGGCAAGATGCCGGGAGATGAGTGGCAGCGCTTTGCCAACCTGCGGCTTTTGTTCGCTTATATGTACGCCCAGCCCGGAAAGAAGTTGCTCTTTATGGGCTGCGAGTTCGGTCAGGTCCGCGAGTGGACGCACGACAGCAGCCTGGAGTGGCACGTGCTTCAGTATCCGCATCACAGCGGTTTACAGAATTGGGTCGGGCAGTTGAACCGGCTTTACCGCAGCGAGCCTGCCCTGCACCTGCTCGATACCAACGCCGCCGGTTTCGAGTGGATCGATTGCAACGACAATCTGACCAGTACGATTTCGCTGCTGCGCAAGAGTGAATCCGCCAAAGACACGGTCCTCGCCGTTTGTAACTTCACGCCCATACCGCGCCTCGGCTATCGTGTGGGCGTGCCGGAAGGCGGCTATTGGCGCGAACTGCTCAACAGCGACGCTCCCGATTACGGCGGTTCGGGCATGGGCAACCTTGGCGGAGTGAATGCCGAAGCGGAACCGTCCCACGGCCGTCCCTATTCGCTGAAACTCACCCTGCCGCCGCTGTCGGCGTTGTTTCTGAAAGCTGGATAGCGGCGTAACCTGCGCGATCCAACAACGGAGGCGATCGATGAACAACAACCTGCTGGCCGTCGTACTCTTCGCGTTGGCGGTCTCCTCTGCGGCCCTTGCCCAAGAGCAAACTCCTCCGCCGGATGGGCCCCAACACACCTTCCAGGATGAATTGCTCGATAAAATGGCGGGCCGGTGGAAACTAACGGGCACGATCCGTGGCCAGAGCACGGAACATCTGGTCGAGGCGCAGTGGCTGCTCAATCATCAGTTCCTGCAGGTCCACGAGAAAGACACGGCAGCGCCCAAGGGCGCCGGTCCGGCCTATGAAGCCAACGTCATGATCGGCTACGACAACGTCAGCGAACGCTACGTCGCCCACTGGCTGGACGTCTACGGCGGACGCTTCTCCGAAACCCTGGGCTACGGCACGCGATCCGGCGACCAGATCGAATTTGTCTTCGAGTACCCCGACGGCCCCTTCCGCACCACCTTCCGCTGGATGGCCGACAAGAAACAGTGGCAGTGGCAGATGCGGACCAAGAACAGCGCGGGCAAGTGGGTGGACTTCTCCAATCTGACGCTCACGCCCACGAACGCTCAATAGCGAACGATCCCGCCTCCCTCAGGAATCAAGCTGCCGATTCGCGCCCCGCAAACCCCATGCTAGACTGCCCTCAGCAAGCGCGTTCCCATGCGGATTCTTACCCGCTACATTCTGCGTGAAGTAACCTCGCACGCCCTGATCGGCGCGGCGATCTTCACCTTTGTGCTGTTCACCCGCGATCTGGGACGCATTCTGGAACTCGTGGTCCGCGCCAGCGCGCCGCTGCCCAGCGTTGCCGAGATCTTCCTCTACACGATGCCGCTCGCGCTCACCTACACCATCCCCATGAGCGTGTTGGTGGGGATTCTCATCGGGCTGAGCCGTCTCGCCGCCGACAGCGAAATCACCGCCATGCGCGCCAGCGGCATGGGCGTGTGGAGCTTTGGCCGCGTGCTGGCGATTTTTGTCGCCGCCGCCTGGCTGCTGGCTCTGGGCAACGGGCTTTACCTGGCGCCGTGGTCGCTGGCATCGCTGGGACGCCTGGAAGATCAACTCAAAGGCTCGCAAGTTTCCTTTGAAGTGCAGCCTCGAGTGTTCTATGAAGGCTTTCCGAAGATCGTGCTCTACGTGCAGGACGTGCACAGCGCTCAAGGTGGCGCGGTTTGGAAGGGCGTGTTTCTCGCCGACATCTCGGATGCCGCCAATCCGCGCATCACGCTGGCCCGCGAAGGCATCCTCGTCCCCGAGGGCCAGGACCGCCTGCACCTGCACCTGAAAGACGGTTCTACCCACGAAACCGATCCAAAGGAAGCCGACCACTACCAGATCTCCACCTTCCAGCAGACTGACATCCCCATCGAACTGCCTTCCTCCGAGAGCAAGGGAGAAGAACAAATCCCGGTCAAGGCGGTCAGCACGTGGGCGCTGCACGATCGCGCCGCCAGCGTCGATCCCGTGTCGGCGCGTTGGTATCTCATCGAGTTCCACAGCCGCTTCGCCCTGCCCACGGCGTGTCTGGTGCTGGCCATGGTCGGAATCCCTCTGGGACTCTCCTCGAAGAAGAGCGGCAAGTCGGGCGGATTCGTGCTCACGATCGCGCTGGTCTTCGTCTACTACTTCGTTTCTCTGATCGGGGTTTCGCTGGCCAAACAGGGCAGGGTCAGTCCCGCGTTCGGAGCCTGGCTGGCCAACCTCGTATTCTTTGCCGCAGCCTTGTTCCTGCTTTGGCAAGCGGAGCGGCGGCCCTTTGCGCTGTCGGCGATCCGGCTGGCATGGGCGCGCTACGAATTCGCGGCCAACGGCCCGGTGCGGACATTCGGACGCGGGCGCAGAGAAGGCGCCAACGCTTTCGAACGCGCCTCTACGCGGCGGCGAGTCTTCAGTGCCAGCTTCCCCACCCTGCTCGATGACTACGTGCTGCGCGATTTCTTTCTTTACCTCGGGATGATCGTGTCTGCATTCCTCGTCCTGCTGCTGGTGTTCACTCTGTTCGAGTTGCTGGGGGATATCCTGCGCAATCAGACGCCTGCGATTGTGGTGGCGGAGTATCTGCTCAACGTTTCTCCTTATCTGCTCTACAGCGTTGCGCCCCTGATCATGCTGCTGGCGGTGCTGATCACGTTCGGGCTGATGAACCGGTCCAACGAGATCACTGCCATCAAGGCGACCGGAACCAGCGTCTACCGCATCGTCACGCCCGTGCTGGCCGCGGCTGCAGTGCTCGCTGCCGCCCTGTTCTTTGCCGACCAGTTCTACCTGCCCCATACCAACAAGCGCCAGGAAGCGTTGCACAACCAGATCAAGGGGAAGCCGCCGCAAACCTATCTACGTCCCGACCGCCGCTGGATTTTCGGCCAGCACAACGACATCTACTACTACCAGTTCTTCGATCCCGACCGCGATCAGTTCGCCAATCTCACCATCTTTCAACTCGATCCCACCAGCTTCGCCATCACCGAGCGCATCCATGCCGATCGCGCCCACTGGGCCGACAGCATGAGCCGCTGGATCTATGAACAAGGCTGGCAGCGCTCTCTCCAGGGCGCCGCCATCGCCGGCTACCACAACTTCGACGTCTCCACCTTCCCCGAACTCAGCGAAGCGCCGTCATATTTCAAGAAGGAGGTGAAGCAGTACTCCGAGATGAACTACGAGGAACTGCGCCGCTACATCCGCGATCTGCAGCAAAGCGGTTTCGACGTGGTGCGGTTGCGGGTGCAGTTGAACAAGAAGCTTTCCTACCCGCTGATTACGCTGATTATGGCGGTACTCGCCGTTCCCTTTTCCATGTCAGCGGCCAAGAAAGGCGCCATCACGGGAGTTGCGGTCGCGGTGGGAATCGCCGTGGTCTACACCGTGGTGTCGCGGTTGTTCGAGGCGATGGGCGATATCAGCCAGTTGCCCCCGGCGCTGGCCGCCTGGTCGCCGGACCTAATCTTCGCTCTGGTGGGCGCCTATCTGATACTGAAGATTCCGACCTAGCTTCGCGGATTTGCGGCGCAGCCATGCGTAGCGCCGCCGTTCCGGCGGCAGTCCCTTCGGCAAGCTCAGGGCAGGCTGTGGGGACGTCCTCGACTCCAGCGGCAAAGGCAAGATGCCGGCGCTATAAGCACTACTTCACCGCTACACCCGTCGGCTGATTGAAGGTGGTAATCACCGGTTCCACAGTCAGAACTCCAGGTCGCGGGGTAATGGCATATTGCGAGAGGGTCCCGGAATTGAAGTTGGCCACGAAGATCCAAGTGTCGTCGCTGCGAATTGCAATTGAGTTCGGCCCCGAATTCGTGGCCACGGGCGCGCCACTGAATGCTGTCAAAGTGCCATTGGTTGGGCTGATCTGGTAGCCGGAGAGGTTGTTCGAACCCGTATTCACCACGTACAGGCTATTCCCGTACGGATCTACCGCCAGGGGCCCGGGGACATCGCCGGCAGGATAATTCGCGACGGCTTGCAGGCTGTAGTCCGCCTGCTGGCAACTTTGAGAAACCACGCTGCAGATCGTGTAAGCGCTGACGTTGTTTGACTTGCCGTTGGTCACGTAAGCAAACCGGTTGCAGGGATCGACCGCCACGCCAGCGGGTGAAGTGCCAGTCGGAACTCCGGTCGGCTGGCTCGGAATCGGCGTCAGGCTGCCCGTCGACGAAACGGAGTAGTCCAGGAGCACGTAATTGACGGAATCCGTGACGTAGAGAATCTCCGTCGCAGGGGGCGTAAACGCAGGGGGCGTAAACCCGGAACAATACGCATACAGGGGTGGGAACACAGTTGGGGTCACGGCCAGCGCCGACGCGCTGGGGCATGCACCGGAAGACGTGCAGGGATTGGGTGGCGCGATGCTGATGCCGCCCACCGGAAGCACAAAAGGCGAATTTGTCACATCGGTTAGGTTGCCGTTGCTGCCGACGGACAGCACTGAAACCGCCCCCGGTATCGCGTTCTGAGAACTGTCGGAGGTCGCGCTGTCCGCCACGAAAAGGAACTTCCCCGCGGAATCCATTGCCAGGGCCACAGGAACGACCGGGACCGATTCCCGAGTGTTGTTGCCATTGACCACTACCGTGACATTCGCGTTCTTCAGTGCATACGTCGCGATCGGCGCCAACTTGCCATCGGATGCCACCTGAAACGTCTGGATACCGGTGACACCTGCCGGATTCTGGTACACGATCACATAGGCGAATGTGCCGGCGGGATCAAGAATCACGGACGTCGGCAGTCCGTTCGTAGGAGGACCGTTGCCGTTGTTGATCTGCGAAAGGTGGCCGTTGCTCAGATCGAGGCTGAAGGTCTCCATCGCCGCATAACCCTGGCTGGGGACGACCACCAAACCATTCGAGGAAGCCGAGTACTTGGTGCTGCAGGCCATCAAGAAGCCGATTGCCACCAGGGCCAGAATGGCCAGAATCCAGAGAAACCTTGTCCGCATTCTTCGCTTTATCTCCTGTGAACGTGCTGCTGCATGCCCCGGCCGCCACCAACCGGGCGTGACCACTATTTGAGGGCGTGAATTGCCATTCATTTGTGTATCAGGAATGCGCGGGAAGAGCAAACTCCCAACAGGAGTTAAGAACCGCAGAGAGGGCGGCGAGTTGCCTGAAGACAGTGGCCAGTACCAAGTACCGAGTACCTAGTACCGAGAAAATGCGATGAAAACACCAGGCGAAATCGTGTGCAGGGAGGGAGTTGCGCGGTTCTCGGTACTACGCTTCCCGTCCCGCTGGAACGGTTTCGAGAGCCTCCTCCGCGCCGGCACTCGCCGGCATAAGAGGCAGGTGAATCTCGACCATGAGTCCGCCTTCGGCCCGGTTCACAGCCGCGACGCGTCCGCCATGGAAGCGCACCGCGCGTTCCGTAATGGCCAGGCCCAAACCAACCCCACCCGTCTGCCGGCCGCGAGCATCGTCCAGGCGGTAAAATGGCTGGAACAGCCTTTCCAGTGCATCGGCAGGAACGCCGGAGCCGCAATCGGTGACTCGAACCACCGCCTCCGCACCGCTGGCGCTTTCCGTTTTCTCCAGATGGATCTCGACCGTTGTGCCTTCACGGGTGTAACGGATGGCGTTGCGCACCACGTTCTCGAGCGCACTGTGCAGCAGGGAGGCATCTCCGCGCACACCCCAGATTCCTGCTGGAATTTCGCTGTGCACGTGACAATGCCTCGCCTGGGCTTCGAACTCCGCATCCTCGGCCACGCCCAGCACAACCTCGTCCAGAAGAACCGACGCTGCCGGCACGTGCTGCTCGCCATCTTCCAGGCGGGCCAACGTGAGGAGACGGCCAATGAGTTCGTTGAGGCGGCCGGCTTCGAGTTCGATGCGCTCGAGCATGGACGCGCTTTCCATGTTGGAGCGTTGGCGCGCCAGGCCCAAGGCGACATTCAGCCGGGCCAGGGGCGAGCGCAGTTCGTGCGAAATGTCGTTGAGTAACCGGGATTGTGCCTTTACCAGATTTTCCAGCCGCGCTGCCATGGCATCAAAGTCCCTCATCAATCCGGCAACTTCGTCGCGTCTGCGGATGTTGGGCGCGCCGGCCCGCGCGGTAAGGTCCCCGGCAGCCAATTGGCGCGTGGCGGCACGCAGGCGAACGACGGGCATGGTCAGGAACCACGCAAGCAGGTAGCAGACCAGCCCCGAGGAGATGACAGCGATGACCAGGCCGGGGACGGGCAGTCCCCGCGGCCCCAGGAAGAGGCGCGGCCCGGGCGGGGGAGACAACACCAGCGTGTAACGGTGCAATCCGTCAGAGGAAGCACGCGAATCGCGCAACACCGGGGGAGGCGCAGGAAAAATGAACCCCTCGCGCGGCACTCTTGTCCCCCCAGTTGCCACTCGTACAGCCCAATCCGGCGCACCACGATGCGAAACCTCCTCCATGTTCTCGTTGAATAGAAAAACGCGGACGTGTTGTGCTTTCTCCAGATTCTCCAAATATTCTCGAAGCCCGCGATTGCCCCCTTGTTCGTAAGCATTCACCGAGTCGTTCAAGGCCGTAGCAAGAAGAGATTCCCAAGACGAACTCCGCGGGCGAAACGCCAGCGTCACCAGGATGGCAAGCACCAAAAACAAGGCCTGTGCGAGCCAGAAGGAAAGAAAAATCTTGAGGAAAAGGCTCTTCATGGCGTGCTCTTCAC
>OBLU010002966.1_pt1 | contig 15431 bp, 9 predicted proteins | sample 1518681 | NCBI WGS metagenome assembly OBLU01 (sample SAMEA3539304, study PRJEB22396) | soil metagenome | biome: tundra; feature: field; material: soil | place: USA | collected 2010-05 | depth 0.15 m
AATCCTCGGCGACGAGGCCACCATCCTCGGCCGTGTCGTGGCCGTGCTCCGCCGCATCTGAGCGCGCCACGTCTGACACACAGCGTCTGAGCACAGCGCGTCTGAGCACACAGTGGTCGGGGTGGTGCGGAGGCGTCCGGGCCCACCCAGGGCCGGGCGCGTCCGCCCCGATCGAGAGCTGGCCCGATCGAGGGGGGCGCCATGGATCGAGGGGGTTTACGCCGCGACTATGCTGACCAGCTTCGGCGCCCGGACAATCACCCGGCGGACCTGCTGGTCACCCAGCGTGCGTACGACCCCCGGCGCGACGAGCGCGAGTTCGCGAAGGTCGTCTTCGCTGATCTCGGGCGAGACCTCGAGCTTGTCGCGAACCTTGCCGTTAACCTGCACCACGCAGGTGACCTTGTCCTGAGTCAGCAGCTTCGGGTCCGCGGCCGGCCAGGCTGCCCGGGCGACTGACGGCTTGTGGCCCAGCACGTCCCACGACTCCTCGGCGGTGTAGGGGGCGAACAGCGATACCAGCACCGCCAGCACCTCCGCCGCCTCGCGAACCGCTGGGTCGGCCGCGCCCGGGCCGGAGTCGATGGCCTTGCGCGCGGCGCTGACCAGCTCCATCAGCCGGGCCACGGCGACGTTGAGGTGGTACGACTCCACCTGGCGGGTCACCTCGTCGATGGTCCGGTGCGTGATCCTGCGCAGTTCGGTATCCGCCGCGGCGGCGGCGAATTCGCGCGGTACGGGGTCTGCATCGGCCACGTCAGCGGCGATCCGCCAGACCCGGCCTAGGAACTTCACCATCGCTTCTGGGTGCATGTCCGCCCAGTCGATGTTGTCCTCGGGCGGGCTGGCGAAAATCATGGTCAGCCGGATCGCGTCCACCCCGAAACGCTCGATCTGCTGGCCCAGGTCCACGCCGTTGCCCAGCGACTTGGACATCGCCTTGCCGTGGTTGATCACCTGGCCCTGGTTGATCAGCCGGGTGAACGGCTCGGTGAAGTCCAGCATGCCCATGTCGTACAGGACCTTGACGAAGAACCTGCTGTACAGCAGGTGCAAGATGGCGTGCTCGACGCCGCCCACGTACAGGTCTACCGGCGCCCAGCAGCGGACCTCGGCCGGGTCGAATGGCCCGTCGGTGTAGTCGACCGAGCAGTACCGCAGGAAGTACCAGGAGGAATCCATGAACGTGTCCATGGTGTCGGTGTCGCGCTTAGCCGGGCCGCCGCAGGCGGGACAGGGCACGTTCACCCAGTCCTCGGCGGCGGCCAGCGGGGACACGCCCCTGGGCACTAGGTCCTGGCCGCGCAGGTCGGGCAGCACCACGGGCAGCTGGTCGTCGGGCACCGGCACCTCGCCGCAGGATGGGCAGTGCACGATCGGGATCGGGGTTCCCCAGAAGCGCTGCCGTGACACCAGCCAGTCCCGCAGGCGGTAGTTGACCGCCGCCCGCCCCAGGCCCTTTTCCTCCAGGATCGCGGTGATCGTGGCGATGGCTTCCGCCTTCGCCAGCCCGTTGAGCGGGCCCGAATTCACCAGCTTGCCGTCGCCCGCGGTCGCGATCCCGGTCTGAGCCGGATCCGGCTGCCCGGTGTCCACCACCATCCGGACGTCGAGTCCGTAGTCGCGGGCGAAATCCAGGTCCCGCTGGTCGTGCGCGGGCACGGCCATGATGGCGCCGGTGCCGTAGTCGGGCAGCACGTAGTCGGCGGCCCACACCGGGATCCGTTCGCCGTTCACCGGGTTGATGGCGGACCGGCCCAGGAAGACCCCGGTCTTCTCCCGGTCAGTGGCCTGGCGTTCGATGTCGGTCAGCTTCCTGACCTGCTCGACATAGGCACGCAGCTCGGGCAGCCGATCAGGCGCGCACAGCTGCTCGGCCAGCGGCGAGTCCGCCGCCACCACGAAGAAGGTCGCGCCGTACAAGGTGTCGGGCCTGGTGGTGAAGACCGTCACCGGCTCGTCCCGGCCCTCCACCGCGAACTGGACCTCGGCGCCCTCCGAGCGGCCGATCCAGTTCCGCTGCATCAGCAGGACCCGCTCGGGCCAGCTGCCCTCCAGCTGCCCGGCGTCCGCGAGTAGCCGGTCCGCGTACTCGGTGATCTTGAAGTACCACTGGTTCAGCATCCGCCGCACCACGTCGGCGCCGCAGCGTTCGCACTTCCCGGCGATGACCTGCTCGTTGGCCAGCACCGTCTGGTCTACCGGGCACCAGTTGACGTACCCGTCCCGGCGGTAGGCCAGCGCCCGCTCGTAGAAGCGCAGGAACAGCCACTGATTCCAGCGGTAGTAGGTCGGATCGCAGGTCTGCAGCCTGCGGCTCCAGTCAAAGGACGCCGCGTACCGCCGGAACGAGGCGGCTTGGGTTTCGATGTTGGCGTACGTCCAGTCGGCCGGGTGGGTGTTGTTCCTGATCGCGGCGTTCTCGGCGGGCAGGCCGAAGGCATCCCAGCCGATCGGGTGCAGCACGTTGCGGCCCCGCAGGAAATGGTAACGGGCGAGGGCGTCGCCGATGGCGTAGGCCTCGGCGTGACCCATGTGCAGGTCGCCCGACGGGTACGGGAACATGTCAACTAGGTAGAAGCGCTCCCGGGGATCCTCGGGATCCTCGCTGGCGCGGAACGGATCGAGCTCCGTCCAGCGCGCCTGCCACTTCTCCTGGACATCACGGGGGTCATAGCGCTGCGCCAGCTCGGCGCTCTCGGCCGCTGTCATTGTTTCCTCACCATTGAATCGGTCCGGACCCCTAAAAACCCCGTAAAGCCCCCGGGGTGATGATCACCTGCAATGAAAACGCCCCTCGAGACGAGGGGCAGCCGCGCCAACGACGGTAGGTCGGCGCGGCTAAGTAAGGAGCAGCCGGACGGCACGCATACCCACAGGATAGCGCACCCCCCGCGTGTCCGTCCGCCGCCTGCGGCCCGTCGGCGCACGGCCGTCCGGGCGGCCGGTCCCGCGGTGACGAGCGGACCCGGCCGGAACTCATCCCCGGCCGCGCATAGCGGTGAAAATCCCTTGTCACCGGCCATAAATGCATCCGCGCACGGATATCAGCGCGTCTCGGCATTCCCCTTGACGGGCGGCTCGGCAGCACCTACTCATTACTGAGTAGTCGAGCTAACCATTCCTGGCGGGGGGGCAATGGACGGTCGGGGGGATCGGCGCGGGCCTGTCGCGATCATCGGCATGGCGTGCCGGTTCCCTGGTGCCAGCGATCCCGCCGAATTCCACGACGTCGCCGTCGCCGGGCGCCGCATGTTCCAGCCGGTGACAGGCTTGCCGGGCCGCCCGATGTACGCGGCGCTTGTCGATGACTGGACGGTCCCGGCCGTCTCGTTCGGTGACCTGGAGCTCGGCCCGCATGATCTGGGTCCGGTCCAGAAGCTGGCGACCGAGATGACCGCTGTGGCCCTCACCGACGCAGGCCTGCGCGACGCGGCCGGAACCGCCCGGACCGGACTGATCATCGCGAGCGTAACGCCGAGCGTGTGCGAGCTCGTCCGCGCAGAGTTCGGCTTCACCGCCGGCGCGCCGTACCCGCGAGCGGCGTACCAGTCCTCCCTGCACGCGGTCGTCGCGGCCGCCCGTGCCCTGCAGGCGGGCGAGCTCGATCTCGCGGTCGCCGGCGGGGCGGAACTCGGCATCGACCCAGACTGGCTCGCCCTGCAGGAACGAGCGGGCACGCTGGGCACCGACGAGATGCGCGTCTACGCCGCCGACCCGGCCGGGCTGCTGCCCGGAGAGGGTTGCGGCATCGTGGTGCTGGCCCACACGGCCGACGCCCGGGCCGCGGGAGTGCCGGTGTACGCCGAGATAGCGGGCTGGAGCACGTGGCCGGCCCTGGCCCCCGCCCTGGCCGGGCCGGCATCGCTGCTGGCCTACCAGCAGGCGGGGATCGACCCCGCGGATATCCAGTTCGTCGAAGGCCAGGGAACCGGCACCTCGACCGGAGACTCGGCCGAGCTGGCCATGCTGACACAGCTCAGGCGCGGTGGGAAAGCGGTCGCGGCGCTCGGCGCGGTATCGGCCAGCATCGGGTATACCAAGGCGGCGGCTGGCATCGCCAGCCTGGTCAAGACCGCCAGCGCGATGGCCGCGGGAACGATTCCGCCCGGTACCTGGTGCGCGCGGCCGCATCCGCTGCTCGAGTCGGGCCAGGCACTGCTCCGGATGCCCGCGCGACCAGAACCGTGGCCGGACGGGACACGGCTGGCCGCGGTGAACTCCCTCGGTACGGCCGACCCGGCCGTCATGTCCGGCTTTCCCGGCGCCCGGGACGCCGAAGGCGTCCATCTCGTACTGCGCCGCGAAGGAGAGACCGACCGCGGATCCGGCCGCCGGCGCCGCGCCGCCGGGCAACCGGCCACGCCACCGGGCGCCTTCCGGCGACCTGGGGACGTTGCGGCTCAGGCCAGGGTTTTCGCGCTGTGCGGCGGGGATCTCGGCGCGCTCGCGGGACGGCTCGACGACATCGCCGCGAGCGCGACCGCACTCTCGGATTCCGAGCTGCCCGAACTCGCCCGGCAGCTGGCGATCGGCGCGCGGCGCGCCGCCGATCACGCGGCGCCGCTGCGAGTGACGCTGACCGCGGCCACGCCGTCCCGGCTGGCCGCACAGGCTCAGTACGCCGCCTGGCAGCTCAGGACCGGCGGGGCGACCTCGGGCACGACTGAGCCGGGCGTGCACGTAACAGCGGGAGCGGCCGGCGCGGTCGTGGTGCTCTTCCCCGGACGGGCCGAATCGGCGGCTGCTCATCCGGCGCTGCTCACCACCTCGCTCGAGGCCCTCGGCACCTTGGACCTGCTCGGCGTGAAGCCGGTCACCGGAGTGGGCTACAGCCTGGGCGAGATTACCGGGCTGGTCTGGGCCGGCAGCCTGCCCGCGGCTGAGGCGGCGCGCCTGGTCGCCCGGTACGGGCAGGTCCTGCGCGCCTGCGGCGACGGGCGGCGGGGCTCGGTCGCGATGGCCCGCATCACGGCCGACATCGACCTGACCCGCGCGCTGTGCGCCCCCGACCGGCTGCACATCGCCGCCTACGAGGGACCCCGTGTGCACGTAGTGGCCGGGTCCACCACGGGCATCCGCGAGCTGGCCCGGCGGGCCGGCTCGCGTCAGGTCCCGGTCGAGGTTCTCAGCAGTACCACCGCCATGCACTCCTCCGCCATGGCCAGATGCGTCGCTCCGCTGCGAAGCATCATGGCGGGCACCCGGACGGTTCCGCCGCAGCGCAGGCTGATCTCCACCATCACCGGCCAGCTGGTCACCGCGGATGACGATATCGCTGAGCTGCTCGCCCGGCAGGCCAGCGTGCCGGTGCTGTTCACCCAGGCGATGACGCAGGCCGCGCAGGACGCGGACCTGATCGTGGCGGCCGGGCCCGACGCCGGGCTGGCCGCCACGGCCGCCGCATGCTGCGGCCTGCCCGCCGTCGCGATCCCGGCGCCCACCCGGGCGGGCCTGGCCGAGGTCACCTCGGCCAGGACGATCGCCGCCCTATTCGCCGCCGGGGTCATCGCCGACCTGCTGCCGTTCCTGGCCCCGGCGGGCGTCGCTGGCACGCTGGCCAGCAGGACGATACCGCGCATGCGGCTGGCGGAGCCGCAGGCACCGCCAGGACGACAGGTCCGGCCGACAGCACACGTCCCGCAGGACCTGCGGGGTCAGGACGAAAACGGTGCTGTGGGACGGAGAACCACGGTCCGTTCGGCGCGAAGTTAACTAGCGAGAACCGGGGACGCCTCCCAGTCGGGCCGCAGCGGCATGCCAGAGTTCCCGTCCGCGGCCAGCCGGACGCACAACACCTGGTGCAGCTCGATGTGGTTGCGGTCGAAGCCGAGCCGCGAGCCTGCCATGTACAGGCGCCAGACCCGGGCGGTGCCCTGCCCGACCTCCTTGACCGCCTCGTCCCAGTGCGCGTCCAGGTTGACGCACCAGGCCGCCAGGGTCTTGGCGTAGTGCTCGCGCAGGTTCTCCTCGTGCCGCACCTCGAAGCCGGCGTCGTGCATGAGGGAGATCAGGTAACCGGGTCCCTCGAGCTCGCCGTCCGGGAACACGTACCGGTTGATGAACCCGTTCTTGCGGATCGGTGGCTCGGTGTTATCAGGCCGGGTGATGCAGTGGTTGAGCAGACGGCCGCCGGGCTTCAGCTTGCTGTAGAGAAACGCGAAGTACGACGGGAGGTTCTGCTTGCCGATGTGCTCGGTGAGCCCGATGGAGCTGACCGCGTCGAAGCCGGTCTCCGGCACGTCGCGGTAATCCAGGTGCCGTACTTCGGCGAGCCCGGACAGCCCTTCCTGCTCGATCGCGGCCTGCGCCCACGCGGCCTGCTGGGCGGACAGCGTGACCCCGAGAGCCTTGACGCCGTACTCACGGGCGGCGTGCATCACCATGCCGCCCCAACCGCAGCCGACGTCCAGCAGGCGCATGCCCTCGTGCAGGCCAAGTTTGCGGGCGACCAGGTCGAACTTGGTCGCCTGCGCCTCCTCCAGGGTGGCGTCCTCGCTCGGATAGCAGGCGCACGTATAGGCCATCGTCGGCCCGAGCACCCACTCGTAGAACTGGTTGGACACGTCGTAGTGATGCGAGATCGCGCCGGCGTCACGGTCCTTGGAGTGCAGGCGGCCGGTCCGCCAGCGGCTTTTCATCCGGACCTCCTGCGGCGGCGGCGGCAGCCGGTGCAGCAGCAGCTTCGGACCGCCGAGGGCCTGCAGCAGGCGCAGCTTCTCGGCCACCGTCATACTGATGTTCTGGGCCTTGGTCATCCGGGCCAGGGCCTCGTACATATCCCCTTCGATGTCAAGGTGCCCGGACACGTAAGCCCGGGCCAGTCCGAGTGCGCCTGGCGCCTGGGCCAGGTGGGCCACCGCCACCGGAGAGCGGACCGTCATCTTCACCGGAGATCCGGCCGCGCCGGCCCGGCTGCCGTCATAGGCCGCGAATTCCAGCGGGGCATCGGGCCCCACGAATGACTCAAAGACTTCCGCCAGTGCCATCCTTAGCGTTCCTTTCCGCTCTTGCAGGTAACTCAGCGTCCCGTGACGCACTTCTCGTACAGGCCGAGCAAGCGCCCCTCACCGTCATACGTGCGCTTGAGCGCCCGGTAAGCGTCGCCGTTGTAGCGCTGGTAGAACTCGTCCTCGGCATAGAACGAGGTCGAATACAGCGACTTATGCCCGTCCAGCCTCGCGACCTCATCTTCGATGAGGCGGTTGTAGTAACCGTCAGACCTGCCCGGCGGCAGTGGCACCGTTCCCCAGAACCCAAAATTCACGTACACCTCACCGGGCTGCAGCGGATACAGGGGCCAGACACGCTCACCACGAAGCCGCAGCGGGCACATCCATACCGGGCTCATCCCCACATTCGCGGCGAAAAATTGCAGAAACTCGGCCCCGCGTTCGACCGGGATCTCCACGTCCTGGATCACCGCCTCGCGGGGCGGGAGTTGCCGCCGGGCCATCAGGGTGTCACTGAAACCATGACGCCGGTCGAAGGCGACCAGCTTGCGGTAGACGTCACTGCGCCGGTAACGACGCGGCCACAGCCGCCTGATCATCGGCTTTTGCACACCGAAGGGGCGCGAGCACCAGAACCAGTCGGTATCCCACCGCCACAGGTAGTCCCGGATGGTGAGAAAATCCTCCTTGTCGCGCCTGATCGATTCGTAGTAGACCTGCTGGCCGGTGTAATCGCTGCGCCACGGCGCGACGTCGCTGAACGCCCCGACCGTGAGGTAGAGCTCATCGGGCCCGAAGGCGGTCCCGTCGACGAAATCCGCCCGGTGGCCGCGAAAGCTTCCCTCCGCGGCGATCTGGGCCACCGCGTCCAGGCACGCCTCCGCGGTGCTGAACGGGAAATGGCGCAGGTGCACGAACGGCTGAACCGGTTCCAGTTCGATCGTGAGCGAGAGGGTGTAGCCCAGGGTGCCGTAGGAGTTCGGAAAGCCGCGGAAGAGATCGGCGTACTCGTTGCTCTCGGTGGCGCGGACCACACGGCCGTCTCCGGTCAGGATCTCCATTTCGAGCACGGACTCATGCGGCATGCCGCTGCGCAGCGAGGTGGACTCGATGCCCAGCCCGGTGACGGCCCCGCCCAGAGTGATCGTCTTGAGCTGCGGCACCACCAGCGGCATGAGCTGATGGCTGAGCGTGGCGTCACAGAGATCCTCGTACGTGGTCATGCCCCCGACCCAGGCCGTCCTGCGGTCCGGATCAACCCGCAGCACGTGGCCGAACGCGGATACGTCCAGGCCGGTCCCGGCGCTCCTGGCCGCCTTGATCTTCTGGCCAGCCGAGGTCGCGGGGCCTGCGTCACGGAACCTGAACAGGTTAGACGTGCGCTTGGCCAGCCGGACCGGTGTCCCCGGCGGCCAGGCCGCGTAAGCCTCACGCAATCCGGCCACCGCGACCTCGTGCGTGTCGGCAGTCATGCGGGCATCCTTCCGGTTAAGCGTGGTTACCCGGCACGGAAACGGCCAGGGACGGGCAAAAGGCAACATACATGCTGAGCTGGACGAACATCTCAGGCAGTGTATCCCGGAACCACAGGCCCTCCTCTTCATCACTGATCCTTTCCCCGACCTGACCTCACCGTTCGTCGTCAGCGTCCAGGTCGTGGACATCTAGGTCCATGTCGTGGTCATCGTCGGCGTCGCCCCCAGCCTCCGCCCCAGCCTCCGCCTCGGCATCGTCGTAACTGGCGGCCACCTCCTCCGGCGTCATCGGCAGCCTGGCCAGCGACGGCGGAGCCCCGGCGGTGATCACCTGGCGGAGCAGCAAGGCCATCGAGTAGCGGGGATCGTCGGCGAGGGCCCGGTCGAGCGCGACGTTCGCCAGCGCCCCGTCCCCGGACTGCCAGGCCACGAAGGCGAGCAGAGCGGCGGGCGCGGCCACGTAGCCGGGCTGCGCGCGACGGGTCACGTCGATCCACAGCCGGCGGTGCGCGTCCCGGTGGGCGGGGTCCATCCGGGCCCACGCGTCGTCCCTGGCCCGCAGGTCGCGCAGGGCCACCGTCATCCTGGCGAGTTGGTAATCCGTGGTGAACCGGCCGCCGGCCCGGTAGGTGGCAATCAGGGAGCTGACCGCGGCCAGCCCTTCGGAGGCGATCAGGTGCCGCACGGAGCCGAGGCGTCCGGACTTGCGCGCCTTGGCGAGCAGCTGAGTGACGTGCCGCTCCGCCCGGCGGGTGGCCTGGTGCATGGACTCCGCGGCGATGCCGCCGAGCGGGGCGATACGGGCGGCCACGGCGGCACGGCCGGGCAGGACCTCATCGGCGGCGTGATCCATCGCGGTCGAGGCGGAATCCGCGCTGGCGTCGAAGGGCACCCCCGCGGCCGGGCAGCATTCCTCGTCGCCGCACACGTAGGACCAGTAGCGGCCGTTCTCGACCCGGAGAAATTCCTGGAGGTCGATTCCGGCTTCGCCGGCTGCGTCCCGCACCGCGGCGGCCACCATGTCGACCAGCGTCTCGGGACCATAGCCGACCGCCGCCGTGGTGGTTATCCCCTGCGAGCCGATGATGCCGACGGCGTGGGTGGCCACGTCCGCGGCTACGCCGATACCAGGCGGATCAGGCAGGTCGTATCGGAGCGTGACCTTCACGTGGCCAGCGGGATCGATCCCGATCACGACGAAGCTGGCCTCGGGGATGAAACCGAGCAGGTGCGGGACGAGGGCGAGAAGCGACGCGGGCGAGTCAACGGGGACGGGGACGGGGCTGGGTTGCGCGGCGGGCGGCGCCTGCGAGTTTTGCGAGTTTTGCGGGTTTTGCGGGGACTCGTCACCCGCAGTGAGTGTTTGTTCCATGTCACCAGCGTGTGACGCGGGGAAGGCATACGCAGGAGGCATCGGGCGCCTGTGGATAACTAGACTTATCCACAGGAACCGGCGAGGGATAGGCCTGAAATGTCCCTGCCGCCAGTCCGCAGCCGCCCAGCCGGGGAAGCGGTTACAAGGTGATGCCGAGCAGGGCGTCGACGGTTTCCTTGCCGAGCCGGGCTCCGGAGACGTCGTGCGGAGTGATCCGGGTGGGCGCCTTGGCCAGCAGCGAGTCGGCCCAGCGATCGACGATGACAAGCGCATGGGGAGCATCGAGGTCGTCGTGAAGGCGCGCCCGCACTCCGGCCAGGACGCCGAACTCGTCGTCGCCGGTCATCGGGGGTGCATCAGGAACGGCCGCCTCGGCCCGGGCCAGCGCCGAGCGCCAGCGGGCCAGCCGGGCCTGTGCGTCGCCGAGGACGGCGTCGGTCCACTCCCAGTCCGAACGGTAGTGGTGCGCCAGCAGCGCCATCCGCACCGCCATCGGGTCCACGCCATCGGCCAGGAGCCTGCTCACGAACACCAGGTTGCCCAGCGACTTGGACATCTTCTCGCCCTGGTAGCTCACCATCCCAGCATGGGCGTACACCTGCGCGAACGCTCTTTCTACCGGAGCCAGCGCGACCCGGGCGTGCGACGCGCTCATTTCATGGTGCGGGAACACCAGGTCAGAACCGCCCGCCTGGACATCGAAGGCCGGCCCCAGGTACTCGGTGGCGATCGCGGCGCACTCGACGTGCCAGCCGGGCCTGCCGCGGCCGAACGGCGATTCCCAGGCCGGCTCCCCCGGCCGTTCGGCCCGCCAGACCAGGCAATCCAGCGGATCCTTCTTCCCCGGCCGGCCCGGATCACCACCGCGCTGCGCGGCGAGCTCAGCCATCTGAGCCGGATTGAGCCCGGAGGCCGTGCCGGGTCCGGACAGCAGACCGAACTGCGGGTCCGCCAACTTGGCGAAGTAGAGGTCCTCGTCGACGTCGTACAGGGCACCGTGGTCCGCCAGCCGGACGCTGAACCGCTCGATGACCGGCAGCGCCTCAACCGCTCCGATCAGATGGGTGGGCGGCAGGACGCGGAGCGCCTCCATGTCCCCGCGGTACCGCTGGATCTCGCGGCGGGCCAGCTCGCGCCAGTCTTCACCGTCCCGGGTGGCTCGCTCGAGCAGTGGATCATCGACGTCGGTCACGTTCTGCACGTAGATAACGGTGAAGCGGGACGGGGAGGACTCAGCGTCTGTGGCGTCCTGGACCTCTGGGGCCGCGTCAAGCCAGGCGCGGATGAGCAGGTCCCAGGCGGTGAAGGTGGCCGCGTGCCCGATGTGGGTCGCGTCGTAGGGAGTGATGCCGCAGGCGTACAGGGTGGCCACCGGACCCGCCGAAGCCAGGACCAGTTCCCCGGTGGCCGTGTCGTGCAGCCGGGGCGCCAGCCCGCTCCCCGGTAGCACGGGGACATCCGCGCGGCGCCAAGACTCCATGCTCGCCAGGTTATCGCGCGGCAGGCTAGGTGATGCTGGCGGGGAGAATGGGGGGCTGGCGGACCTGGGTCGCTTGTTCGAAGGCGTAGGCGAGGGCGATCAGCCGGGGCTCGGTCCAGCGGGGCCCGAAGAACGAGACGCCGACGGGCAGGCCCGACACGTACCCGCCCGGGACGGTGACCGACGGGCAGCCGGCCACCGCGGCCGGGCCCGAGGAGCCGAACACGTGGTGGTCGCCGAGCACGTAGTCGGTGAGGCAGGCAGGGCTGGCGGTCAGGGCCACGATGGCCTCAAGCCCGTGCTCGGCCAGCGGCCCCGCGATGGCGGCGCGGGCGAGCTTGGTGGCTTCGCGGCGGGCGGCCAGGTACTCGGGGTCGGCCAGATCGCCGCTGGTCGCCTCAGCCTGCTCGAATAGCTCCTGGCCGAACCGGGACAGCACCAGGTCCGCGTTCCGCTTGTTGAAGTCGATCAGCTCGGCCAGCGTGCCCGGCAGGCCGGTGCCCGCGCCGAACTCGGCCAGGTAGGCCAGGTAGGCGTTGATCCCGTACTTGAACTCGTACCGCAGCGCGGTGAACTCCGGTTCGCCGATCTTGTCCGCGCCGGGCAGCGTCACCGGATCGGTCACCACGGCCCCGAGCGAGCGGAGCCTGTCCACGGCCAGGTCCAAGACGGCGGCGGTGGCCGGTCCCGCCGGGCCCGAGGCATCCCGCCAGATCCCGAGCCTGGCCCCGCCCAACGCGGCGTTATCCAGCCACGACGGATAAGAATGACCGGGATGACTCAGCCACGAGCGTTCGGCCAGATCGTGGTCGCCGCCCGCGACGGGATCCTCGGGGTCGGCGGCGGCCAGCACGGACAGCAGCGCCGCCGCGTCCGCGACGCAGGCCGCTATCGGTCCCGCGGTGTCCTGCACCGGTGAGATCGGCACGATGCCCCGGCGGCTGACCAGGCCGTTGGTGGGCTTGATGCCGACTACCCCGCAGGCACTGGCCGGGGAGAGGATCGAGCCGTCGGTTTCTGTGCCGACGGCGAGCGGGGCCAGACCCGCCGCCACCCCCGCCGCCGAGCCCGAACTCGACCCGGACGGGTTACGGTCGAGCGCGTACGGGTTGGCGGTCTGCCCGCCCAGCGTGGACCAGCCGCTGGTGGAATGGATGGACCGGAAGTTCGCCCACTCCGACAGGTTCGCCTTGCCGATGATCACCGCTCCGGCGGCGCGCAGCCGTTGTACCAGGAAGGCGTCGGCCGGCTCAGCGGCGAGCAACGCGGGCGAGCCCGCCGTGGTCGGCATGCCCGTGACCTGGATGTTGTCCTTGACCAGCACGGGAATGCCTTCGAGCGGTCCGCGCGGGCCGCGGGCCGCGTCGCTCGCGGCCGCCTCGGCCGGGGCCTCGAGGTTAACCGTGATGACCGCGTGCAGCGCCGGATTCAGGTGGTCGATGCGCTGCAGGTAGAAGGCGGTCAGCGCGGCCGCGGTGAGCCGGCCGGAGGCCAGTTCGGCCTGCAGCCCGGCGACCGAGGCCTGGCCAGCGCTGATCCGGGTACCCGGGATCACATCACGGAAGTCCGGCATTGGGGAAGAATAGCCGTGCCGGGGGCCGGGACCGACAGGCGGCTACCGGCGGGCGGCGCGCAGTTCGGTGTTGATCCGCGCGGCCGCCGCCCGGACCTGGTCCAGTAGCTGCTTTCGCTCCTCGGCGGACGCCCGGACCAGCGGCGAGGGCACGGTGAGCGCGGCCAGCGTCCGCTTCCCCTGCACCACCGCGGCCGAGGCCGCCCACACCCCCTGGTAGATCTCTTCCTCGCTGGTCGCGAAGCCCTGCTGCGCGGCCCGGGCGACCCGCGCCTCGAGCAGGGCGGCGGCGTCAGGGTCACGCTGCGCCAGCGGGGCCAGCAGATCCTTGCGGGCCTGCGGCGTCAGGCCGGCCAGCAGCAGCTTGCCGCTGGCGCCGCGCTCGATCGGCAGCGTCGCCCCCGGTTCGTATTCGATCCGCAGCCGCTGCGCCGACTGCACCCGGTGCACGCACACCGCGGCCCGGCCGATCATCCGCACCAAGATGACCGTTTCCCCGGTGTCGGTGGCCAGCGCCTGCATCACCGGATCAGCGAACTCGATGATGCTTTCCGCCGCCTCCGCCGCCCGGGCCAGGCCGATGAGCCGCGCCGAGAGCCGGTAGCTGCCGCGTTCGTCCCCGGCCAGCAGCCCGGTCTCGCGCAGCAGCGTGATGTAGCGGTAGACGCTGGGCAGCGCGATGCCGGTGGCCGCAGCCAGGTCTCGCGCAGTAAGAGTGTTTTTCTCGGCGGAGAACGCCAGCATCAGGGCGAGAACGCGACGTGCACCCTCGCAACCGTGTGCGGCACTCGCCTCCGGCGGCATTCTGACCGCCAAAGCCCTGGCCATTTGGGGACCCTTCTCGGGTAATCAGAACCTAACTATCGGCAGATGATAACGGTGTCGGTTGTATACGGTCAACGGATTCTCAGGTTGCCATTCAGCTAATTTTTAGCCAGCCAATTTTCCGATGCGTAAATTTTCCGCCAGCGAATGCCGGGCCTGCCCATCGAGCGGGAATGTCAGGCGTGCCAGCCGGCCGGGGCGAGCAGGGTGGCGCCGAGGACCAGGGCAGCCAGCGCGACCAGCGCGAACAGCGTCACCCACACCCCGGCCGGGACGCCGGTCATCTGGGCCAGCTGGTCGGCGTCCGAGCCCCGGGCCCAGCCCTGCGACCCCCGCGCTACGCTCCGGCGCCGGCCGCGGGCCAGCTCAAGCACCGGCCGCAGCCCGCCGAACAGCAGGAACCACGCGGCCAGGTAGGCAAATCCCGCCTGCACGGCCGCCGGGGCATAGTCGCTCACCACGAACACGGCGGCCGCCGTCACCAGCACCGCGAGCGCGCCGAACACGTTACGGACGGCCAGGAACGTCGCCGCGAGCAGCACCAGGGCCAGCCACAGCATCGCGGTCAGGTGCCGCTGCGCCAGCAGGGCGGCCGCCCCCGCGCCCAGCAGCGACGGCATGATGTAGCCCGCCGCCGCCGTCAGCACCAGGCCGGGACCGGTCCGCTTGCCGCGCGAGTAGGTGACCCCCGAGCTGTCCGCGTGCAGCCGGATCCCGTCAAGCCGCCGCCCGGACAGCAGCGAGACCAGCGCGTGCCCGCCCTCGTGCGCGATCGTGATGACCTTGCCCGCCAGCCGCCAGGACCCCGTGTTCAGCACGACGATCAAGGCGGCCAGGCCGGTCAGGCCCACCACCCAGGCGGGCGGCAGCGGCTGGCTGCCTGACACCCGTTCCCATAGCCGGGCGAGCACGTTCATAGCGCGGGCTCCTTATGGTTTGGGCAGCCAGCCGACGTGGCCGGCCAGCAGGGCGTAGCCGACGAAGGCCACCGAGTCGATGAGGAAGTGCGCGATGATCAGCGGGGTCACCCGGCCCCAGCGGCGGTACAGCACGCCGAAGATGGTGCCCATGACGGCGTTTCCGAGGAAACCGCCTGCCCCCTGGTACAGGTGGTAGGAACCCCTGATCACCGCGCTGACGGCGATCGCCCGGGACGGCCGGACGCCGAGCTTGTCCAGCCTGCTGAGCAGGTAACCGACGACGACGATCTCTTCCAGGGCCGCGTTCTGGAAGGCGGAAAGCAGCAGGACAGGGATCCGCCACCAGACGGCCGGCAGGTTCTCGGCGACGACGTTCAGCTCGACGCCGAGGTGGTACGCGATCAGGTAAAGCACAAGGCCGCTGCCGCCGATCACCGCGGCCAGCAGCGCGCCCCGGGCCAGGTCCCGGCCCGGCTGCCTGGCGTCCACGCCGATCGAGGACGGCCGCTCGCCCGCGCGGGCCAGCAGGTAGAACACGAGCAGCACCGGCGCGAGCGACAGGGTGATGTTGAGCAGCTGCAGGAACAGGTCGAGCAGCGGGCGGCTGGGGGCCAGGCTGCCGTTCAGGGTGGCCGTCTGCTTGCTGAGCGACTGCTGGGCGGTCAGCGAGCCGATGAACTGGACCAGCGCGTACAGGCCGCTCGCGCCGAGTGAGACGGCGAAGACAGCGACGATCTCCCACCGCTGCAGCCGCGCGGCGGCGCGATCCCGCGGCGCAGGCTTCGGCCGGGCAGGCTTCGGCCGGGCAGGCTTCGGCCGGGCAGGCTTCG
>OBLU010002967.1_pt1 | contig 15430 bp, 20 predicted proteins | sample 1518681 | NCBI WGS metagenome assembly OBLU01 (sample SAMEA3539304, study PRJEB22396) | soil metagenome | biome: tundra; feature: field; material: soil | place: USA | collected 2010-05 | depth 0.15 m
CCCCGCCGCTCCTGCCAACCCCGCCGCTCCTGTCGGCCCCGCCGCTCCTGTCGCTCCCGTGCCTCCGGTTACGCCGGTCGCACCCGTGGCGCCCGTGCGCCCAGTTGGTCCTGTCGGTCCGGTGAGACCGACATAGCTAGGCGCGGTAGGACCACTCGCGCCGGTAGCGCCGCCGGTGGCGCCGCTGCAATTGGTGCAATCGTAGGCCGCGAGTGCGCCGGTACCCTGGATCGCGGCCAGGCCGGGATAGCCGAGCGCTGCTACGTAGTCATGGATCGCGGTGATTACGTCGCTGTGGGTGTAGCCGACTCCGGCAATGTTTGTGAGGATGGTTGGGAAATTTGCTTCCGTGACTTGTCCATCGGCCTCGATTGCGCTGTAGATGGCGCAGGTGATCCGGCTGAATAGTGACGGATCGGCTAGTGCGTCTTCGTAGTCGGTCAGTGTGCCGCCTACCAGGGCATTGTAAAACTGTGATAGCGCGGTGCCAATCGATGCTACCGCTTCGGCGCCAGGGATCAGCCAGAGCAGCGCGGTGAAGCCAAGCACGGATTTGTTGGCGTTGATCGCATCAACGGCCTGCTGCATGGATTGTTTGATCACGTCGATAGCGAGGTACCCGGCGATATTGCAGGCGCGTTGGCCCGTCGTGCCGATGGCTGGAACCGCGCCCACGTCCTCTAGTTGCCAGACGCTGCCGGTCCAGGCCCACCAGGTTTGTGAGTCGGTCTCGTAGGCGCGGCAGACCGTATCAGGTGCCACGTTGGTAGGGTTAGGTCGCGCGGAGTGCACACCCTGCCAAAAATATGACGCCTGCCCGCCTACGAGGGTTGCCATTTAGTCGTAGGCCGGGCTGTAGGCGTAATCCGCGCCCGCGCTGGCCCCGGTTGCCCAGACGGGGATCGGCGGGTAGCTCAGGCCGGGTACCATCTCAATTTTGGGTGCGTAGTGCTGCACGGCGAGCGGGAAATTAGTATCCCAGCCTGTGATCGTGATCCAGGTCACGCCGTTGTCTAGCGAGTATTGAAGGTGGTAATCTGCTGTCATTTGCAGGGTAGGTTCGCCCTTGATTTGATCCCAAAATGCGCCGTCCCAGACATACCATTTGAGCGTGTCTGTTTGGCGCGCCAGGATTACGGTATCTGGTGCCGTGTTGGTAAATCCTGTCGGCATCGCGGTGGCGAGCCCCTGCCAGAAATATGAGGCAGCGCCTCCTGTGAGGGTGGTTAGAATGGGCATGGTATGAACCCTCCTGCTAGGGTGATGGGCTGTAAACCCAGTTTGTACCGTCAGGCGTTTCCTCCGGTATCGGTGGGTAGGTGTCTGGCTGCATGACGACTCGCGCCTGAGCGGATCGCACACAGAGTGGGAAGTTCGTGGCCCAGTCGGTTACGTCAGTCCATGAGAGGCCCCCATCCAGGCTGTATTGTAGCAGGCAGGTATTAGTGAGCCGGAACATACAGGCTCCTGCCGTGCCGAGCGCGATGATCAGATCCGTGACTTGGCCGAGCACCTCGGTCATACGCGTTGCATCGGTGATAGCCCAGGCGGGTGGCTGCAAGAGTTGGAGCAGCGATCCGATCATGTAGGGGATCGCGGTAGCGGGGATCTGGGCACAGACGACAGTTGCGCCGATCAGATCCGTACCCGGATCGGGCAGCGCTTCGCGGTAGCTGGTTTGGCTGTAGCGCGACTCGGGATCGTACACTAGCTGTCATCGCTCATACGTGCTTTGCTCCATTTGATGGCTGTAGCGCCGAAACGAGATCAGCGCGCTGGTTGCCGCCGTCAATGCTTGATTGACGGCATTAGTCCATGCCAGTGCTGCTGTACCCCCTGACGCTAATAGGGCCGCCAATACTTGAGCAGGTGCGCCGGTAGTCACGACGATTTTACCATCGCTGATCACGGTGGCGCCATTCGACAATGCCGGTATGGCCGTGGCAAACTGGTGAATGTCGCCGGCGGCATCGAATGCGAGCAGTCCGGTTTGTTCGACGCGAGAGAGCGCCACCGGTGCTGATTTGATCCCCCCCGGTAGCGCCGGTAGCACCTCTAGTTCCGCGTCGATGATCTGGCCGTCCGTGCAGGCATCCAGATCGGCTAGCCAGGCGTTCAGTTGCGCTAGGATGGTGGTAAACGACGCGGTAGGATCGATCAGCGCATAGACCGAGGTCTCCGCCTGCACGTTGAGTTCGTCTAGGATTGTCGCCTCCAGGCGGATCGGCAATGTGAGCGCCATATTATGCCTTCTCTGCTACGGTGGGGTATTTCCCACCTGGGGGCCAAGGGGATTCTGGAAACGGTGGTGCTTGATATTCGCCAAGCGGATCATTGCGCCACGCCTCGTCAAATGCTGCTTGACCGTGCTTGGCGATCAGCGCGTTAGCCGTGGCTGCGATCATTTCCTGGCTGTTCCAACCACCTGGTATCGCTGGTCCACCATGCACGCGGGCTCCGGTCTTGAAGCCGTAGTGATAGACGAAGCTTCTCCGGTCACAGATTAGCGTGTAGCTGTGTGCGCGGAGTCGGATCGACAGATCAATATCATCACCTCCCGGTAATGTGGTATCGATGCCGCCAACCTCGGTCAGTGTGGATCGTCTGACCAGCATACAAAAGCCGATCAGGTAGCGCGCGGAGTAGCGCGGCGCCGGTAGTTGCTGTGTGGTCGATTGCGGCCCGGCGACCAGGTTAGACGACGGCCCAGCGGCGGCAATGTTCGGATCGTCCAGGTCAGTGACCAGGTGAGAGAGCCATGTCCGTTGGGTGCGTAGGAACAGCACATCATCGTTGAGAAACAACACACGCGGTTCCGCGCTGGCTTTGAGGCCGAGCACGAGGGCGCGCTCCCAGCCTATGTTTCCGTGCGCTCGCATAACCGCGATGCGTCGATCCACCCATGAGCAGCTATCCGCCTCGCCATTGTTGACCACGTAGATCTGGTAGTCGATGCCTGTGGTATTGGCGACCAGGCTCCGCAGGCACGGCTCCAGATAGGCGCGGTTGTCCATCGTGGGGATGATGATCGCAACCTGTCTCACGGCACGGGCGCCGGTACGAATGGCGTGGCGATCCGCTCTAGCACAGGTCGTAGGTTGTCCGGCACGCGACCGGCATCCAGCACTCGCGTTGCCAGTGCTGCCGCGTCTCCGTGCCCGCCGGTGTTATGGAGCGAGGTGCAGTAGGCTACCCAGCGGAGATAGTCGTAGACTGAATCCTCAACGAATAGACTGCCGATAGGCTTGTCCAGTTCGCTGATCGCCTCTAGGTACAACATGGCCGCGTGGTCTTGCTGTCGGTTGTGATGGCCGATTGCCAGCCAGTAAAGCGATTCCCCGCGCATCGGTTGGCAGTTGTAGGCGTCCAGGTAATGGAGCTGCGCGGCCGGCCAATTGCCCGTGAAGTCGCACAATTTCGCCATGCGGTAATGCGAGTACCAAACCTCCTCGATGTAGTCACCAAGGCTTACGCGTTTGGAGTAGGCGGCAATGGCCTCCGAGAGTCGTTTCTCAGTCTCGAACGCCTGCGCCAGATAGAACCAGGCGCGCGGGTTGTCCGGCTCGTCCACGGCCCACTGTTGCATGATGGCGAGATCCCGCGCGGTCTTGTCGCCTGATTTGCCCCTGGCGCCGCACCCATCCGTCCACATATGAATCTTGGCCGGATCGAGCAGGTGCTCAGCGACTGGTGGCGCGGCGAGTGGGTACTCGTGGATGCGTCCAACGTACCGCCAATTGAGGCAAGAGCGCATGAGATTGACCCTTGGGTAGCTCATGCCGGGAAACTGCATCTGGACGCGGTAGGCATCCTGGGTCAGCGTAGCCAGCGCCAACGGGTCGTCAACGATCAGCGTTTCGTCCGCGTCAATGACCAGCGTGTAGTCACATCCGGCTTTAGCCGCGGCTACCAGCGCCTCAGTCTTGTTGTGGCCGAAGTCTCGCCAGGGTCGGTGCAGGATAAGGCCGGGAATGTTGTAGTCCTTTAGGTAGGCCCGCGCGACGATACAGGTATTGTCGATGCTGCCGGTGTCGCATATCACCGCGTGGTCTATATACGGCATCACGGAGTCCAGGCAGCGGCGGATGATGTGCGCCTCGTCGCGCACGATCATGGCGAGGCAGATGGTGGGGGCTGGGGTGGTTTCCATGCTCTTTCCTTCTCAACTAAGGAACCGCCGGGCGGTTGAGGCGCCCGGCGGGTGGTGACAGCGCCACGGGATCAGTATACGTGAGTTAGGCGGTCTCGAATGAGGATCGCTGGAGTTGCTTCCGGTCGCGCCGGAACGACACCAGTGCATCGGCAAACGTGGTCAGTGCTTGGTAATGATCGTTCGTGAATGCGCCACCGGTGAAGTCATTGATCAGCGTAGTCACGGCGCCGTCCGCGAGGTTGATTCTGTCACCGATCAGTTTGGAATTTTTCAGAGCGGGGATTGCCAGTGACCACCGGCGCGTACTGCCGGTGGTCAGGAAATTGAGCAGTCCTGTTTGTTCAATTGGCGCGGTGCCGCTGTTGGCTGTCGAGTAGGTTGGATCTTCCACCGACAGAGACAGGCGCGTGATAGCGGCATCCGTCACACCTGCAATATCGCTGGCGAATCCCTCCAGGTGGCCAAGTAGAGTGGCCACGGTGATCGTGTCGCTGATCTCATAATAGGCGTGGCAGGCGCGGGATCGCCCATTGGCGTCTACCAGGCGCGCGGAAAATACCATCTGTTGTAGTGCCATGTTGCCCCTATTGCCCTAGCCGCCCACGAATGAGCGGCTAGGGCTGCTACGCGATCTAGGCAACCTCAAAGCTGGACCGCTGCAATTGCTTCCGCTTCTTGCGGTAGGCCACCAGCGCGTCCAAAAACTTCTGGATCTCCTGGTAGTGCTCATTGGTCCAATGGAGTACCGTGCCCAGCGTGGTGAGGATTTTGATCAGCAAGCCGATGGGATCGACCACGTTGAGCACGATACGATCAGCGGCCAGGACCGTGGCGCCATTCGACAGCGCGGGGATCGCGGCGGTATACCGCTTGGCGGAGCCGGTGGCGAGAAAGCCGATTTCGCCGGTCTGTTCCACGCGAGATCCGGCCGCCGCGGTGGCCTTGATGCCCGTGGGGAGCACGGGGAACACGGTAACGCGCGCCTGCTTGATGACGCCGTCGGTGGAGTTGTCCAGCGCGGTGACAAACGCGCTGACTTCACCGTCAAGCCCGGCGAGGGTCTGCGAGTCGTCGGCGGTAGCGTAGAGTGCCGTGCTGGCTTCAATGCCCCACTCATCAACGATGGTGGCGCTAATACGTACAGGAACTCGGGCCATGGTGTGAACCTCCTAAGGGGTTTGGTTGCACATGCGGCAATCGACCGTGCCGCCTTACCAAACATGTTAGCTTCAACCTAATATTTTTACAAGTGAACTATTTGACTGGACCTAACTAAATTGGTACCCTCGCGTCTACAAGCTCTCGCGAGAGGATGGAAAATCATGGTCAACCTGGCAACATTCATCAGTCAGTATCTAGGCAAGGCGAACACGGGCGAGAATCCGGTCAACAAGGGTCAATGTGTCGGCCTAATCGAGGTTTGGCTTACCGCGAATGGCAAGCCACACATTGGCGGCAACGCGGTGGATTTGATCGCCAACGCGGATCCGAAGTTCTATCGGAAGGTCGTGAATATCCCTACGAACGTTCCCCCGCCCGGTGCGATTGTCTGCTGGAACGCCACGTGGGGTGGCGGCTATGGTCACACTGCTGTTGTGGTGGCCGCGAATGTGTTACAACTCGTGGTGTTCGAACAGAATGATCCATTTAGCGCGCCGCCTCTGGTGGCGACTCATTCATACGGCGGCATCCAGGGCTGGATTACGTTCTAATGGGGGTTCTATGACGGTACAGGAAACTGCGGCGCTGGTTGGCGCGCTGGTCGGGCTATTTGGCGCGATCCAGGCGTGGCTGGTCGGGCGAAGCATCAACCACGGCAATCAATTGAACGGCCTCATGGCGCCACGCATCGCGGCGGGCGCGGCGGCGGTGGTAGTGGCGGATCAGCAGGCGCAGGCAGCCCTACCTGCGGCTGCGAGTGCTGATGCACGATCCGCGCATATTGTGGCCCTGGAAGCGGAGCTGGTATCCCTCAAAGGGGCATAAATTCTATACCAAAATAAAAGAGCCCGGGCCTCACTCGCAGAGGTCCGGGCTCTTGTGCGCCGGTGGTAGATCAGGCAGTTTGGTTGCGTGGGTCCTGTGCTACAGCCAGAATAGTCATCACGTCGATCTCGTATTGGTCTTGCAGCACTCTAGCCGTGTGCAGGCAGTCCGCGCACTGGAACACGCCTTCGTTCTCGTCTACCGCGATCTCAAAGAGGGGGTTGATTCGGCTGCCATAGGTCTGGCAGGTCTGGCATCGCGCGGTGTTACACATGGATAGGGTTCTCCTTGTGGCGCGTGGTGAAATTCTTGTGCCGTCGCGCGATCATGGCGCGTCGATTGAGATCTTCGTGCCGGATGCGGAATCGCTCCCAGGAGATCGCGGCGAGTGTGTTCCGGCAAATCATGAGCGTGTTGGTCAACTCGTAGTCGGTACCGGAAAGCTTGATCAGCGCATCGACTGTTTCAATTGATTGTGCGAGTCGCCCATTTGGTCCGTCAAAAATCTCCATTAGTTGCCCCCTGTCCGCGTGATAGCCTCGACGAGCCCGGTACGACGTTCCTGAGCGCGCTGCACCTTGATGCACGATTGAATCGCCTGTACGTCGCCAATCAGGTAGCACCGCTCCTGCGCGCGGGTGATCACGGTATACAGCCACTCACGCGAGAGCACCCGTGAGCGGAACACTGGGACGATCACGGTAGGCGCCTCTGAGCCCTGTGCTTTGTGCCCAGTAATGGCATAGGCGAGGGTAAGCAGGCGCCGATCCTCGCCTGCGAATGTGATCACCTCGCCATCGATTTCTACATCAAGTGAGCGCGGCACCATCAGATCGACCACCATCCCCGTCTGGCCGTTGAACACACCCAGTTCCGAGTGGTTGCGAGTGACCATCACGCGATCCCCCAGGCACAGTTCCTCCTGGCGTTTTTCCATCGTGCCGTCGGGGTCTTTGGTGCTACCGGCGTACTGCACGATGCCGGTCCCCTGCTTGCCGGGATTGAGGATTGGCTGGAGCAACGCATTGAGCGCGTAGCGGCCACAGGGGCCATCATTCGTCGGGGTGAGTACGAGCGCGTCGCGGTAATTGCTCACGGCGGCTAGCACTTGCACAAGCGCGCTATCCGGGCTATCTGAGGGGATGATCTGACAGTCCGGTAGATCCAGGATATTTTGCCCGGCGCGCATCCTGGCAGCATTGACCGCGATTCCGGCTTCGTTACGATAAACGTGATCCAGGTGGACGCGTGGAATAGTGTTTGCGATCAGCAGGTCGCGGAGTACGGCGCCCGGACCGACCGATGGCAGCTGATCAGGATCGCCTACAAGGAGGATTTGCGCGGCAGGCGAGATCCGGGACAGCATAGCGGCGGCGAGGCTGGTATCGAGCATGGAGATCTCATCCACAATCACCAGGCCAGTTACCGGCTCCATAGAATCCGGCGTAGGCGCGTTGCCCGGCACGATTTTGAGCCGGGAGTGGATGGTAGTGGCGGGGTGGCCGGTAGCCTCGGTCATGCGTGCCGCGGCCTTGCCGGTAGGCGCCATGAGGGTAACACCAATGCTGACCGCGTGCGCGGCGTCGATTAGCGTCTTGAGCGTGGTAGTTTTGCCGGTGCCCGGCCCGCCGGTGAGCAGTGAGATTGGCTCAGTGAGTGCCATTACTGCGGCGTTGAGTTGATCCTCAGATGCTAAATGGGCGCTGCTGACCGCCATATTGAGCATGGCCTCTCGGCCCTGTCTAATTGGTCGATCCATGCGCTGCGCGATTTGCGCGGCGATGGTGCGTTCAGCGGCATACAGCGACTCCGGCCAGATCCGATCATCGACGCGGGTAAGCTGCGCGGTGCTCACTGCCGCGTCAACCTGCGCCGTTACTGTTGATTGCGGTAGATTGAGCAGTTCGGCCCCAGCCATGACGGCCTGCCCCTGGTACAGCCATGTGTGCCCGGCTTTCCAGGTGTCCTCGTGCACGGCGGTTTCCAGCCCGGCGGCGATACGGCGCGGATCGTCCCCGGCGATGCCCAACCACCGTCCGATGCTGTCGGCGCTTTTCCAACCGTAATACAGGATTTCCAGCATATTGACGTAGGGATTCTCGCGCAGGCGCTCGATCACATCGCTGCCATAGTATTTGACCAGTGATTCGGCCTGGCGCGATGTGCACCCCCATTCGCCTAGCTGGGCGAACACGGCAGAGAGGCCGCTGCCGCGTTGCCAGGCTGCCTGTAAGCTGGCGATCATCTCCGGCGTGATGCCGTCAATCTGTGCGAGTTCGTGCGGGTGGTTGGCGCAGATGTCCAGCAGGCGCGTATGGTCTACCTGCGAGTACAGCAGTTGGTACCCGTGCCAGTCCCAGCCGTCGACCAGACCGGAGATCAGGAACGCTTCTAGGTCGTGGTCAGTGGTTGGCGCGGCCAGGGCGCTGAATTGCGCGACGAATTGGTTTCCCCATCGCGGATCGGCTACCTCGCTACCAGCCAGCACCCAACGCTGCTGGGAGCGCACCGGACCGTAAAACTGCTTGATCGTGCGAGGAGGGAGCAGGGTCCCCTCCTCTCGCGCGGTGTAAACGGAGAAGCCGTCTGACGTGTTTTTGACGCGATCCACGCGAACGGTGATCTGTTCCATTTTGCTGGTGGTCTTAGCCATCGTCTGATGCTCCTATGCGGTCTGTCTATGCATCCAGGCGCGCGGTGATTTTTTCGTACAACACGAGCGCGTCTTTGAGCGTGGTCGGGGTGGCGCTGCCGTCAAAATCATTGATCCCCATCGTGTTGGCAAGCTCGATTTGTTCGGTGATGTACCGCGCGGCACGGGCCGTGATTGGTTTGGCGCCAATGGTAATCAGAGAGTCCCTGATCGCCTGTTGTGTGAGATCCGCCGGCGGATCGCCCATGTCGCCGGCAAACGCCATGAGCGCCCCGAGCCGTTCACGTAGTTTGGCTGCCATATCGGTCTTCGGCTTGGCCCCGCCATTCGCCAGTGGCGCGTACTGCGTGATCTTGTCGCCCCAGGTTTTATTGTCGGACTTGAGCGCCTTAACGATGGTCCCCAGGCAAGATTTACCAACGCCTGCATCGGGATCGATGGTGGCGCCCGCCTCAATCGCAGCAACGCTGTCCACGATGCCCAGGGCGGTGACGATGTGGACGAATGTGCTTTTTTCGCTGAACGTGGCGGGGATGGGGCTCCAAGTACGGCGTTCGGCGTCTTCCGCGTTCGGCACGGCCACGATCCAGGACCATTCGATCTGTGTGTCGCCCTTCTTGCTAAACTGCGTGTCTACCGTTACGGTGATCTCCTTCCAGCCTTTGAGCGTGAGCTTGTAGTCAGCGGTAGGCAGTGGCTCAAATTCTACGCGGGGTCCAAGTGTGTACGGCATGCTCTGTTCCTTCCGTCTAGGGGGCGATCAGCGCCGCCCTCTACCTGTATGTTACGCGCGGTGCGTGCGGTTGTCAATGCACCGGGTTCGTGCTATTCTGAGATCCAGGAAGGAGGCAACATGAGAACGTATACGACCTATGAGGTAGCGGCGCGCCTGGGCGTGAACGAATCCACGATCCGGCGGCGGTGTATGGCCGGCAAGCTGGCAGGCGCGTACAAGGAAACTGTCCGAGCCCGCACGATATGGCGCATCCCAGCTAACGCGATCTTCGGATTGCAGAAGCCGGTACGGAAGGAGGGGTAGGTGGAGGCAGTACAGACCACGTTTGACTATGCGCTGATCGAGCCGGAGACGCGCATAGTGGTGCAGCAGCGTACCAGCGAGATCAAGTCGCTCATGCGCCGCGCGGCACAAGACATCATCGACATTGGCGAGAAGCTGACGGATGTGAAGACGCGGCTCGGGCATGGCAACTTCGGCCCCTGGCTGGCGCTGGAGTTTCAATGGAGTTACCAGACAGCACATAATCTCATGAATGTAGCGGAGAGTTTCAAATCTACAACGGTTGTAGATTTGCCCATCACCCAGAAAGCTCTCTACGTTTTGGCCGCACCTTCTACACCGGAATCGGCCCGCGTGGAAGCGGTACAACGTGCGGAAGCCGGAGAGGCGATCAGCTACAGCGAGGCGCGGGCCATTGTGGCGGGGCATCGGGAACGGCTGATCGCGGATGCCGTTCCGATGCCGGAGCCTACCGCGTTGGGCGGCGAAGGGTACCGCGGCGAATCGGTGGAGTTGCTGTCGATTGGCGTGGATGGGGGGTCGCTCAAGCAGGAATTGGCAGTGCTCAATACCTTGTCGGAGACCGTAAGGCGGTTAGAGGCGTTGGCGGGTCAACCGGCTTCCCTGTCTGAATCGGATTCGTGGATGCAGCTTCAAGCGGTGCGATCCGGCGTCACGCAGATCATCGCGGCGGCTACCACCATCGCGGCATCCTACAACGCGGTCTATGATGCCGCGCACACCTTAAGGAGGGTCAAGTGAGCGATAGCAACGGCAAGATCGTAAGTCGGAGCATGGCTGAATATGTTCTAAACCATGGCGGGTGGGATGGCCTGGGTGACATTGACGCGGCGGGCCGGGCATGGCGTAAGGAAGCGGCGGGAACCCTCCTTCTCGATATTGCCGCGATAGTGGATGCCTACCTGTTGGTGGAATGGAACAATGGGATCAAGGCGGGCGGGTTTCGTCGCGACGATCCGCGTTCACTGTCTGCACGGAAGGGGGGCGCGGTCGAAGCTCCGGCGGTTCGTGCCATTCGCCCCGAGCAGGGGTCGCTGCTGGATCTGCGGCGTTACTGTGTGCGGTTGGTCGTGCATAGCCTCATTCCGATTGAGGAAGTGGTGCGCAGTCTTCACGCCGCGTGGGTTCGACTGCATCCCGAGGAAGTGGCCGAACGGCACGTAGATTCGGACCCGGAGAAGTTCTATCAAGGCGTCCTGCGTGAGGCTAAGAAGGTTAAGGCTAGTTAGCCATGAAGAAGGGCAACTACCACACCACCTACCCACCTAACTGGCCGGCGATCAGTCTCGACATACGCGAGAAGCGCGCCCACGGGCGCTGTGAGTGGTGCGGGGTGCGGGCAGGCGATCACTACATATCCGGCGCTGTCGTCGTGTTGTGTGTCGCACATCTCGGCGTACCCTACCCTGATGGCCGGCCAGGCGACAAGCACGACAAGAGCGATTGCAGGCCGGAGAATTTAGCGGCGCTGTGCCAACGGTGCCACTTGAATTTTGACAGGGCGGATCACCTGGCGCGCGCGGCGGGAACGCGGGAACGGAAGAGGCGAGAACGGGATGCGGCGCGCGGTTGGGTGCAATTGTCCCTGATCTAGGTGGCTGAGAAGAGTACAATGAAAAACACCCCGACGACCATCGGGGTGTTTTTCATGCGGAAGGAGCGTCATGTGGTAGGCGACCAAGCAACCACTACAGGTAGTATAGACAGCCAATCAGATCCCATCAAGCCGGTTTTGCGGGTGTTCTCGTATGGCGGTGGTACTCAATCTACTGCCGCGCTCGTGTTGGCGGCACAAGGCAAGATCGACTTTTCCACGTTTGTCTATTCTAATGTCGGTGAGAAGTCGGAGCCGGATACCCTCGCGTACGTGCGATCAATCGCCGTGCCGTACGCCACCCGTTGGGGGATTGATGTGCAGGAGATCCGGCGTACCTCGCGGGACGGTTCAGACAGTATAGAGCTGTATGACCGGGTAATGAGTGATCACTTTAAGGGTGTCCAGCTTCCTATGCGCCTCTCAAGCGGTGCGCCTGCTCGACGGCATTGCACCGTGGACTACAAGATTCGAGTGCTCGCTAAATGGCAGCGCGAGCACGGGGCGAGTGCGGCTAATCCGGCGATTGTGGGCCTCGGTATCTCGTGGGATGAGATCCAACGTATGCGTAAATCGACAGACGATGCTACGACCATCGTCTACCCGCTGATCGATTTACGCCTTACCCGCCAGGACTGCGAGGGGATTATCCGCGATGCGGGCTTGCCCCAGCCGGGTAAATCTTCCTGCTTCTATTGCCCTTTTAAGACTCAGGCAGAGTGGCAGAGGATGAGACACGAGCGGCCTGATCGCTTTGCCGAGGCGCTTGTCATGGAGGCGCACATGGACGCCAAGATGGTGGCCGAGGGGGAAGGGCATTGTACGTTCCATAGCAAGGGGCCGCTGTTGGCGATTACCTCGGAAGCGCGGCAGATCGCAATGTTGTTTGAGTACGAGGATTCCTGCGAATCCGGCTATTGCATGACATGAACAGCGCGCCACGCCCCATCACGATTCGATCAGATGGCTCCCCGCTGTACCCGGCTGAGTGGCCCCCGCAGCCCCTGGGTGAGGGGCTACCCCCCAAACCAGCCGCGCCGCGCTTTCCGGGTGGGGGGCAGGGCGCTAGGGAGGGAACCACAAAGACCGAGACTCCCGCCCCAGCGCAAGGACGCGTAGCGCCACGAAGTGGGGGCGACGAAGGAGCCATCCTAGCGCGGGGTGGTATGCTCGGTCTCGGTTCCCCCCAGGCGCCGCCCCCCAGGGTCCCGGAGAGCGCGACTACACAGGCAAAAACGACTCCGGTTGTCACCGCAAATGAGCCTACCGCTAGGAACGTAGGGCAAAACCTGTCCACCCCCCCAAATGATGACGAAAATAGCCAACGAACACTTCGGTTTATCCGTCTTTCTATGGCCCGATCAATCCTCCGTGGTACCCCGCTTGGCGCTTGTATGCGGTATGCGCGGGATTCGGTGGCGGGGGTACAGACAGTGATGTTTGGCGAGACGGCGGGCTATCGTGGCTGGCAGCATTGTGGATCGCGTCTTTGTCCGTGGTGCTGCGCGATGTTGGCGCAAGAGGATACCCGCAAGGCGGAACGGTTCATCCGGGGTTGGGTCAAGCGCAAGAACGCGATAGCGTTATGCCACTACACCTTGCGGCACACAGTGGAAGAGCTACCACAGGATGTGTGGGATGCTCAAACCAGGGTGCTGCAATCTCTCCATTCAGGGCGCCCGTGGCGTGAATTCGTAGCAGAGTTCGGCTTGCTTGAGCACATCTATGGTAACGAGGTAACGGACGGCCTGAACGGCTGCCACAAGCATCAACACCGGGCGTGGGAGATCCAGATGTGCGCTAAGCTGCACGGTCGCACGGCCCGCCGTCAGTTTGGCCGGCGCATGGGGAAAGCGTATGAGCTGCTGTACCTGGCGGCACTGGCGAAGCATGGCCGGGACGCATTGCCCGGTCTGGCGCTGAAGGTATCCATAGCGGCGCCCACCATGAGTAATGCGGCAAAGGCTGCTGAATATGTGGTGAAGTTCTCGAAGGAGACACAGCAGGGTGGGTTGAAGTCGGGCCACAAGGGTAACCACACGGTCTTTGAGTTGCTAGACATTGCCGGGGATAAGGCGCTATCTCAGAGTGAACGTAGTCGTGCCAGGGCTCGATATGCGGATCTCTATTGGGGGTTGAAGGGGAAACACTGGAGCTATTTTAGTGAGGCATCGGCGCCGGATCCAGAGTCGGTGGGGGGCGAGGAAGAGGTGCCGGAAGTGAAGCTAGATGATGACGGCGTAGTGGTATTGACGCTGACGGCGATGCAGGCGGCAATGCTCGCTGATCAGAATTTACAGGTGTGGTTCTTGGAATTAGTCGAGGAGCACCGCGTCAATCTGGAGGTCGTAGAGGCATGGCTGAAGGATTTTAGCGATCCGTCTCGTTGGTCTAAAGAGTGGCGTGATAGGTTCTACAGCGGCTGAGCGCGGTTAGGGCGCGCCGTCCAGCACGATCAGAGATCGTAAGATAAAGCGTAGCAGCGGTAGTAGTTCTGCTTGAATCGGTGCCGCACCGTGCTGCATACCGGTGGCCAATCTTTGGACCGTTGCAATATCAGCGGCGTTGATTGTCGCATCAGCGGCAAGGGTCGGTTTCAGTGTTGCCAGCGCTGCGGCATGTTGCGCGCGGGTTGCCGCCAGTGTTGCCTGTGCCGCCAGATCGGTTTGTGCCGTAGCCCATGCCGTTTGTAGCTGTGCGGCAGCGGGCTGCGGGATGGCGGGGGATCGCCACTCTGCAACCGCGCTACTGTCTGCGGTGAGCGTGTACTGTGCGGCGGGGTTGTAGTACCAGAGTGCTAGTGCGAGATCCACGGCTACTCCTTCCAGAATTCGATGGTAGTGTAGGTTTCTACGCTGAAGCTTCCGGCGCCGCCAAAGCCGTTGATCGCGTTGGTCGTTTGCACCTGGTGCTGTACTTCAATGACCGTGGCATCGGCCAGGGTAAACCGACCAGTGATTGGCGCCCGTGTGTTTGCCCACCCGTCCCCTGGTGAAGATGCACAGATGGCCCCATAGAGAAGTGTTGTGCTGTGTGTGATGTCTTGCAGGCGCGCTTCGTGGCGGCCGCAGTATTCAGCGGGGCACGATGCTTCACAGCGATAGGTGCCGGCGGGTAGGAGAATCTGATTTGATGACAGGCTGGCGAGTCCCCCAACGTTGTCCGTGATGGTGGTGAGATTGCGTGTGCGCCAGGCACCGGATGTGGCCGTGCCGCCCGGGGTTCCGCTTGTTTGTTGCTCTATGATGCGAATATATGTGGTGTATAGCCCACTACCGGCTGATCCCGTGGCCCCTGTTCCCCCCGTGGCGCCAGTCGCGCCCACGGTTCCCCCTGTTCCCCCCGTGGCGCCTGTCGCTCCTGTTGGTCCGGTTGACCCTGCCCCTGTGGCCCCTGCCGCACCTGTCGGCCCGGTCGGCGCGATGAAGTTAGCGCCGTTGATCGAGAGCAAGAACGCCATTGCCGCAGCGGCCACTGCTGCGCTGTCGTAATTTTCGCTTTCGATGGCGATCAGGTTAGGCGTGTTGGCGGTGAGAAGTGCTGTGACATCTACGGTCACATCGGGCGCGGCGGGGTATGCGGGAGTGCTGTAAACGCTGGTACCGTTTACATAGACCGCGAGAATTGTTCCGCCTCGTGCGTAGACAGTGAGGCTAGCTGATTGTATGGCGGTGAAGGGTGGGGTGATAAATTGTCGCAGCAGACATTGTTCCGTGTGGCTGACTGGTTCGGTTGTACTCCAAAGTGGTGCGGCGCCCGCTGGTTCCGCCACGGTGCCGGGGTCGGAGACAACGGCGGATCCCCACGCACTGTCGTCAAACGCGTTTGTATACCAGTTCGTAGGTGGGGCGTTGTTTGAAGCGCCGTTCCATAGCGAGAGTGCTTTGGCGGGTAGGCTGGATCCGATGACGGAGCCGACGCCTGCCCCACCCGTGGCCCCGGCGCTGCCTGTTGCCCCTGTCGCTCCTGTCGGCCCCGCCGCTCCTGCCAACCCCGCCGCTCCTG
>OBLU010002968.1_pt1 | contig 15430 bp, 14 predicted proteins | sample 1518681 | NCBI WGS metagenome assembly OBLU01 (sample SAMEA3539304, study PRJEB22396) | soil metagenome | biome: tundra; feature: field; material: soil | place: USA | collected 2010-05 | depth 0.15 m
GCCGAGCGTGACATGCCGTGGCCGAAGGTGGCTCCCGGCTCGCCCCACCGTGTCGCTCCCTCAGACCCCGAGCGCCTCACGCCAGGGTGACATATCGAGTCCGGGATAGCGGGCCGACACGCCGGCCAGTGTCTGTGCGGTCCAGTAGGGGTGGCCCGGCTCGGGGAGGCCGAGGACCGACAACTGACGGACGGTGGCCTGCTGGACGAATTTGCTCCATTCCGGTGACAGGCCCTTGAACGGCCAGGCCTGGTAGCCGCCCCAGGCCGCGTGGCAGGGTTTGAAGGACACATGGAGCATGACCCGCCGGTGGCCGGGCTCCTCCACGTCAACCGACCGGTGGTAGACGTCGGGGCTGTAGGCCACCACCGAACCGGCCGACCCGGCGGCATTGCCCGGATCGTCATAGAGGTCGGCGTAGTCGATGTAGTTCAGGGTGTGCCGTTCGATCGGAATATCCTTCGTCTTCTGGCGCGATACCAGCCGGGTGGCACCGTCCTCCAGCGTCACGTCGGTGAGGTAGATGAAGAACTCGACTTGGCGGTAACCCACGTCGGGGCGGGGTACGACGATCATGTGGTTGGGATAGTCCGCGTGCAGGAGTTGATTGAAACCAGAAGACTGGCCCGAGTATTTCGCGGTGACGATACCCATATACAGGGAAATGTCGGAGGTACCCACAAGATCTTCGGCGAGGGAGATCACCTTGTCGTGGAGGACCAGCCCATTCATCCGCGAACTGTGGAACGGAAATTCCGGCCATTTGGCATCCCACGTGCGCCAGCGAGCGTGGTGCACGTCATCGACCCCCTCCTCCATTTCGGCCGCGGTCGGGAAGAGTCGCGTCAGTGCGTCTTGGGCCGCGGCCAAGTCACGGGAGGGAATCGCGTCGGGGATGATGCACCATCCGTCCTCATCCCATCGCCGCTTGAGATCCGGTGTCAGGAGGTCCCTGGGCACGGCTTCAGGGTACCGCTGCGGTGGGGCGAGGACCGGCTGCGTCGCCATGCTGCTAACATGGCAGGTGCCGCTGAGCGTTCGTTCAGTGGGGCCCGTTCGAAACTTAGTTCGAGTAGGCCGCGTCTCACTCGACTGGAGCTTCGACATTTCTTCTTTTACTGACCTTGGCGTCTCCGCGGACATCAACGCGCGGCTACGGAAGTTGGGCATTACGAGCCCACTCCCAATTCAATCGGCCACCATCCCGTCGGCACTCGCTGGCCAGGATATTTGCGGCAAGGCCCCGACCGGATCGGGCAAGACGCTGGCCTTTGGCATGCCGATCGTGGCCAATATGACCCAGGCCCGACCCCGTCGGCCGCGGGCCCTCATTCTCGTGCCGACTCGCGAATTGGCGTCGCAGGTGCACGCGGTGCTCGGGTCGCTCCTCGGGAGTGAGAGCAAGCGGATCGTGTCCATTTTTGGTGGTACCGGATACCGTGACCAGTGCCGCGCCCTCCATAAGGGCGTCAACGTCGTCGTGGCGTGTCCCGGACGGCTCGAGGATCTCATTGACCGTGGGGACGTGCTGTTGGAAGACGTGACGACCGTCGTGCTCGACGAGGCTGATCGCATGTCGGATATGGGCTTCTTGCCCGTCGTCCGACGCTTATTGGACCAGACCAGCCCCGATCGACAAGTGATGCTGTTCTCGGCCACCATCGGCCGAGAAGTGGAGTCCATCATTCGTAGCTATCAACGTGACCCGGTCCGGGTCAACATTGAAACGGCCGAAGAGGAAAAGGGTGATGTCACCCATCATTTCTGGAAGGTCGAGCGGGCCGAGCGGGTGGCCATTACGGCCAAGATCGTCTCTGAGCACGGGCAGGCGTTCGTATTCTGCCGCACCAAGAGAGGTGCGGACAGAGTCGTCCGCCAACTGCAGGCGCAAGGTGTGCGTGCCGTCCCGATGCACGGCGATCGAACGCAGGGTCAACGCGAGCGTGCACTGGACTCCTTCGCCAAGGGCCGGACCGACGCCTTGGTGGCGACCGACGTCGTGGCTCGAGGCATTCACGTCGACGACCTGCCCTGTGTCGTGCACTTTGATCCGCCGGCTGATCACACCGACTACGTCCACCGTTCCGGGCGCACCGGCAGGGCCGGGCGCACGGGCACCGTCGTGTCGCTGGTTACCGAGGAACAGCGCAAGGACACCAAGAGCGTCCAGCGTGCTCTCGGGCTGGACCAGGGATTCAGTGCCCCCTTCTCTTCTCCCACGTTGAGCGGGCCTGTGCTCAAGAAGGGCAAATCCGGTCCTTCAAGCCCCACGACCATGACGGGTACGGTGAAGTTCTTCAATGGCGCCCGTGGGTACGGCTTCTTGGCCCGCGAGGAAGGCGAGGACCTTTTCGTGCACCATTCACAGATCGAAGGCGATGAGCGCCGAGGATTGGCTGAAGGCTCCACCGTCGAGTTCACCATCGCTCCCGGCCGCAAGGGGGACGAAGCCCGCAACGTCAGGGTCGTGGCTGCCTGACGTCGGGTGGTTCAGCTCCAGAGTAGGAGCACGGCACCGGTTGCCAGGGCCATGTAGAAGCCGAAAGGCAGAGCTGATTTTCGATCTCCCGTGTGGGTGACCAGCATGATGATCCCCACCACGGCCGCCAGCAGGTTGGCCAAGAAGAACCCTTCGATCAGGGCCGTGGGATTGATCCAGGCCAGACCGAGCCCGACGGCGGGGGCAAGGCGGACGTCACCAAACGAGATCCACGCCGGATTGATGAGATTGATGACGAAGAACAGTGCCGTAAAGATGGCGCTGCACAACAACGAGATGAACAGCCCGTGCCACAGACTGTCGGCCGCCGCCGCGAGAATGGCGCTACCGGCAACACAGGCGGTCGTGGCATGGACCATCGTCCTGGGCAAGAGGTGCCGCTTCACGTCGCAATAGGCCAACTGCACCAAGCCAAGAAACAACAAGAGCGGCGGCACCGACGCGATCGACCAGCCCCCCCGGAAGAGGACGACTCCTGGAATACACCCTGAAGCGAGGATGAGGGCCACCCGGTGCCATCGCACAAGGGTCGGCCGAGGAACGGAGATCCCATCGTTGGCCCTGGTCAAGGCCGCGGCGAGCTCTCGTCGGGTGGTTGGGATCAAGAGGCCCCCCACCGCCATACCGACGGTGGCTCCTCCGATCAACGCCAGGTCGGCGCTCATCGCCCCGCTGCCCGGCCTTGGGGGAGGGAGCTGACTCGGTTCACGGGTCGGAAGGGCTTCATGATCCTCAATTAGGACGTTGGGGTGGACACCTGAAGGGTGGAACTCGTCGTGATGGTGTTGGGCGACAAGATTCCCAAGCCCGGCAGCGGCGGAAAGATTGGGCTCTGGGCGTAGTTGTAGGTGACGGTCACCGTCAAACAGGTTTGAGATGGATTGGCCGGACAAGGGCCCGGGGGGGCGGCATAACACGTGATGGTGGTCCCCGTCGGCGAGCAGGTCCCCCTCCCCATCCAGGCCACATCGTTGGCCGCGGCGGCTTCGGCGGTTGACACTTGCAGCGCAGCGGTCGGCATCACGATGCCGGCGCGCGCGCCGTCGGCGGCAGCCTGGGTGATCGTCACCTTGGCGGCCAGCGAGAGACCCACGGACACGATGCCGTAGACGAGCGTTATGAGAAGAACGACGACGATGGCGAATTCGACCGTTTCTGCGCCGTCTTCGCGACGCCGACGGAGCCACGGGCCTCTTGGCTTCTTCGGTCCCACTCTGGACCCCTCCCTCGGTGCTCTTCTTCCGGAATGCGCATCCTCTTGAAAGGCAGCAGTTCGCCCCGTTTGATTGTGGGCTGCGACGGCCGGACGGTACATAGGGAATATGGCCCATTTATGGGCGCCACCAGGTGCGCTGCGAATGAGAATGGTCCAAAGGGCCTATGTACCTCAGGACCTTTCGGACTTACTCTCCAGACACAGGAACGCAAGGGCGATCGGGATTCTCGGCGCGACACGGCAGGTGTCATGTCGGCTCATCCCCTCCGATGCAGAGGAGTGCAACCGAAGTGCTGTGCACGTTACTGGATTCAATGTGGGGAAGAAAGGTGCAACGGTGAAACGGCAATCGCTGATGCTCGTCATCATTGGAGTGGTGTTGTTCATCGCCGGGGGCGGCATTGCGTTCGTCACGGTCAACAACAGCGCAAAAAAGAACGCCGCGGCACCGGCCACCACGGCGGCACCGGTCAACACTCCAGCGGTCGTGGTCACGGCAAACGTTCCCGCCGGCACCACGGGCCAGGACATGGTGGCCAGAGGGCTCGTAGCCGTTCAGCTCATCCCGCAGAAGACGTATGTTGCCACCGACCTTCCGAACCTTCAGGGATTGAGCGATCAAGTTCTGAAGACGTCCCTGGTGAAGGGCCAAGCCATCCAATCCACTGACCTGACGACCAGTGCCTCAACGCTCTCTATTCCGGCCGGCCTGAATGCCATTTCTGTCACCACGACGGGAGTCGGCGCGTTGGCTGGCTACCTTCAGCCTGGGAGCAACGTCGATGTGTACGCCAATATCGGCAAGCTCTCCGTGACTCCCGCCGGGGCACCCGTTCCGGCCACTGCTGCGCTTCCGTGCACGGAGCTGACGATGACCAACATCGAGGTACTGGATGTGTCGCAAGTCGTCCCGGCCCTGAACACGAACCCGACCGGGGCCGCCGCCGCTGCGGCCAGCGCGGCCGGCACAACCGGTCGGACCATTCCGTCCTCTATCACGCTTCTTTTGGCCGTCAGTCCAGCACAAGCCCGGGAGATTACCTTCATGACCCAAAACGAGACACTGTCAGTGGCACAGACCCAGAAGGGGACGTCGCCTCCTCCGATCGGTCAGTGCGTCGGCACCGGACAGTTCACGACAGCGCCATGATCTCACGCCGCATCTTCGTCATCTCCCGCTCGCCGGCGCTCAGTCGGGCCATTGAAGCGTCGCTTGGACCGGAATACCAAGTCGTGACCAGTTCCAACGTGACTGATGTGATCGATGAAGTCCGGGAATTGGGACCCTTCGACGTGTTGGTCGCCGGACCGCTCTTTGACAGCAACGCTGGCATGCTGCGGTTGGCCCAGCTGCGCAACGAAGGAACGCTCCCGGTGACCGTGCTGGCCTTGGGGCCCAAGCCGAAGGCGTCCCTCAGCGAGATTGTCCGAACCGGAGCGGTCGAGCTGGTTGAGTACACGACCAGCAAACGGCAGCTCTCCAATGCATTGGAGCGGGCGTTCGACATTGCGCTCCATTCGTCTACGGCAACAGATTCGGTCATGCCCGTGATGAGCCAGACCCAGAGTCAGGCCACGGTGTTTGAGCGCCCGCGGCTGGGTGAAGTCTTTACCGTGGCATCGTCGAGTGGCGGGTGCGGGAAGACGTTCTATGCCACCAACTTGGCGTGCTACCTGTCCGCCCAAACGGGAAAGCGGGTCTGCCTGGTCGACCTCGACCTTCAATTCGGAGAGGTCTCCACCGCCCTTCATATGCGCCCCCGATTCACGATCGCCGACATGCTCTCACTGGAGGAGTCGCTCGATGAGGATGATCTCGACCAACACATAGAGGAATACCTCGAACAGAACGAGCTTGGATTTTCCGTGCTGGCGGCGCCATTCAGCCCCACGGAGGCTGAATTGATCACTCCCAAGGACGTCTCCAAGGTGCTGGAAGCACTGCGAAAGCGCTTTGACTACCTGGTGGTGGACACGCCCGCGCAGCTGTCCGAGGTGGTGTTGGCTGCCTTCGACCAGTCAACCAAGGTGCTGTGCATGGTCACGCTCGATCTCCCGAGCATTCGCAACATCCGGGTCTTCCTGAGCACGCTGGACAAACTGCGAATCAACGGTGACGCCGTCAGTGTCGTCCTCAACAAGGTCGAGGACGACGTCGGTATCAAGATCAGCGACGTCCAGGAAATCCTGGACAATCGCATCGTGTCGATCTTGCCCTACTCACGAGAGGTGAGCCGGTCAATCAACAAGGGCACACCGACCTTGGTATCGGCGGCTGACTCTGAGATCGGTCAGAAGTTGGCCGCCGGGATGCGGGACCTCGCCGGTCCCGAGGGTGCGGTCAAGGGGGATCCCTCCGGAGAGGAGCCGAAATCGCCTGGTAGGCGACGCCGGCTGCGTCGGAACAAGCGTGCTCCTGAACACGAAATGGCGAATCAGGCCAAGCGATGAAGCTCTCTGAGAAGCTCGCTGCGGCCGGAGACGGCATTGACGCGGATGATCCGTTGATCGAGGATGTGCCGCCGAAAGTCATTACGCGGCCGAAGCCAACCCGGGCCTCGCTGCTCGGTCGGACCGGGCGACTGGATCAGCAATCGGACAAAGACGAAGCATGGAGCAATTCGAAACGTCAGGTACAGCAGATGGTCCTGACCGAAGTGGCGCCGAGCGCGGGGGACCTTGAACCCGACCAGCTTCGGACACGGGTGCGCACGACGGTCAATGAGATTCTCGAGAGAGAGGACATCGGGATATCGCCGACCGAACGTCAGCGATTTGTCGACGAGATGCTCGAGGACTCCCTTGGGTACGGACCTCTCGAGGCCTTGCTGTCTGACGGCTCCATCACTGAAATCATGTGCAACGCCTTCGATGACATCTGGATTGAGCGCGGTGGAACGCTCGTGCACAGCGACATCATCTTTGCCTCTCCCGACCAGTACCGGCGCATCATCGAACGCATGGTGGCCGCAGTCGGGCGTCGGGTCGACGAGTCTTCACCGATGGTTGACGCGCGCCTGGCCGACGGATCACGTATCAACGCGATCGTCCCACCGCTTGCCGTCAAGGCTCCGATCCTCACCATCCGGAAGTTTCCAGAGAAGCCGCTGACGATGGCTGATCTGATCGAAAAGGGTTCAGTCTCTGCGGATGCTGCCACATTCCTCGAAGCGTGTGTCAGGGGCAAGATCAGTCTCGTGGTCGTCGGAGGAACGGGTACCGGAAAGACGACCATGCTCAACGTCTTGTCGGACTACATCCCAGAAGGGGAACGTCTGATCACGATCGAAGAGTCAGCCGAATTGCAGCTCCGTCTCAAGCACACCGTGACGCTGGAAACTCGGGCTTCAAATGCTGAGGGGAGTGGTGAGGTGCGGATCCGCGACCTCGTTCGCAACTCGCTGCGAATGAGGCCGGATCGGATCATCGTCGGTGAGTGTCGAGGTGCCGAGACCCTTGACATGCTTCAAGCGATGAATACGGGCCACCCCGGGTCGATGACGACGGTGCACGCGAACACGCCTCGCGAGGTGCTCGCCCGATTGGAAACCATGGTGCTGATGGGCGGGGTCGAGCTGCCCCAACGCGCCATCAGGGAACAGATTGTCATGGCGGTCGGGCTGATCGTGCAACTCCAGCGCACCGTCGGCGGTGGACGAGTGATCTCGTCCATCACCGAGGTCCAAGGGATGGAAGGCGACACCGTGCTCCTCCAAGACGTGTTCCATCGAGTCGGCATGGCTGACGGTGATGGTCACTTGGCGCCGTGTGGCCTCCGCCCCAAGATCCTCGACGAGCTGTCGGCCCATGGAATTAATATCCCGCCCAGCGTCTTCCGCGGTGAGACGGACGCCTCTCAGGACATGACTTTGTCACGAAGCGAACGGCGAGGGCGCCCGGCTCGTCCGGGAAGGGTTGAGCCGCCGTCGGAGGAGCTGTACGACTATCTCGACCGACGCCGCAACGATGGGAAGTAGTTCGATGATTGCGATCGGGCTGGCCAGTAGTCAGATCCACGCCCTCACGGCCGCGATCCTGATTGGCGGTGGCCTCTCCCTCGCGGTGGTGGCGGTGCTACAGGGCAAGAGAAACCGACAGCGGTCTCTGGCCGCCCTGCTCGATGACACACTGGGGCAGGCGCCAGTCCCGGTCGAGGTGGCGAGTGAGGCGCCACCGCGCAACGAGACCTCCGCGCTGACGATGCGCCTCGGTGATGCCTTCGGGCGCTTCGATAGTCGCGGTATCTTGGAACAGAAACTGGAAAGGGCCGATATCCCGCTCCGCGCCGGCGAGTATCTCGTGCTGGTGGTCGGCGGCACCATCATGTTCGCGGTGGCCGCGACCATCATCTGTGGCTCGCCTATTGTCGGAGTCCTCTTGGCGGTACTTGTCGCCGTCGTGGCCTGGAAGCTCCCGGAACGGCGGGCCAAGAAGCGCTCCAAGGTTCTTCAGGCGCAACTTCCCGATGCGCTTTCGCTGATGGCCGCATCGGTCGAGGGCGGTCAGACATTTCAACGGGCCATCGACATGTACCGCCACGACGCCCGCCCGCCTCTGTCGACGGAATTGGATCGGGTCATGGCCGAGGTGGTGTTGGGCACCGAACTGGTGGTGGCCCTCGAAAACATGGCCGATCGCTGCGATGTCAGTGACTTGACGTGGGCAGTCGAAGCCGTTCGGATCCAACAGTCAACCGGTGGGCGCTTGGGGCCGATACTCCATACTCTGGCCAATTTCATGCGCATGCGACAGGAAGTGCGCCGAGAGGTGCAGACGCTCTCGGCCGAAGGCCGAATGTCCGGCTATGTCCTCTTCGCAATCCCGCTCTTCTTGGCCGCCGCCATTGAAGTGACAGATCCGATGTACCTGAAGCCCATGATGCACGGGGCAGGATTGATCGTGCTCATCGGCACGGCCGGCCTGATGGTGCTGGGATATGCCATCGTCCGCAAGATGGTCAACATCAAAATCTGAGGAGACAAGGGACTCGTCATGATGGGTGAATTGACGGCAATCGTTCTTATGGTGGCGGGGACCGCCGGGGTGATCCTCGCGGCCTGGAAGTCTCACCAGTCAGAGCGACAATTGGACTTCATCCGAACGTTGGGGCACGACGCCGACCTTGATGCTCACAAGATGGAGATGCCGGAACACCTGCAGACTCCGTTGGTCATTCGTGTATTCGGCCCTACGGCGCAATGGTTTCGCGACGCCCTCTCGCGCCTCTATCCAGCTCGGGACATCGATCGGGTCCATGCCGATTTGCTCAGAGCCGGTCTCACCGGCACGGTGCGCGCCGAAGAGTTCGTCGCCTTTCAGATGGCCAGCGTGCTGATGGGCCTCGCCGTGGGCCTTACGGCACTGGTCACCCATTTCGGGGGTCCGAAGTTGGGGGTGTTCCTGCTCCTCATACTGCCCTTCGCCGGATTCGGAGGGCCAGCTCTGTGGTTGCGGAGACGCGTCTCGACCCGCCGCGACACCGTCACGAACGACCTCCCCGATGTATTGGACCTTATGACCATTTCGGTTGCCGCGGGGCTGGGCCTTGAGCAGGCCATGCAGGTCACCTGTGCCCATTTTGAGTCACCGGTGTGCGACGAGCTCGCGCTGACCTTGCGTGAGATGGAACTGGGGCTGTCCCGGCACGATGCGTTGGAGAATCTGAAACTCCGTACCGATATCGATGACTTGGTCACGTTCTCGGTGGTGTTGTCACAAGCCGACATGTTGGGGCTCCCCATCGGTCGAGTGCTGCAGGCCCAGGGTGACGAGATGAGGGACAAGCGCCGACAGCGAGCCCGAGAGCGTGCGGCCAAAGTCCCGATCAAGATCCTCTTTCCGTTGATGTTCTGCTTTTTGCCGGCCATCATGATTCTGATTCTTGGACCATTGATTGGACCCATCTCGCACGCCCTCAAGTGAGAGCTCGGTGGCGAGCCGCCCGATGTGGGTTTCAAGGTGGCAATCGATCGCCGTCGTAGCAGCAGCGGTGCGATAGTCCAAAGGTGCGGGTGCCCCGGTGGCCGATTCTGGCTCCAAGGCCGCAAAGATCGTTCCGTTTCCATCGGATGAGACGTTGAAGAAGCGGCGGATTCGAGCCGCTTCGAGAGTCCAACGACGGGTCTTTTGCGTCCGGGGTGGTAGGTGGATTGCCATGGGGTAGCAGTCCGGGTGCAACGTCTCCCCAGCCTTGTGTCGCCTGGCCGAAGAGCGATAATTTTCTCGTGTATTCCACTTCTGGAGCGGGTTACGGCATTGGCAAGAAATGCCGTTTAGGGGGAAACATGAGTAACGCGGGAACGTCAATATTGTGGAGCAGCGCTCGTTGCCGGGAATTCCCAACGGTGCGAAAGCAGCCCGCCCGCGTGTGGTCGTACTACGCCCAGGTGTCGATCGCCAGCCCGCATGGCCGTATCGCCAGTGGCGATGTTCTCGAATCCGTCCTGGCTCACCGCGTCGATGAGGCTCCAGCGGGTGGGCCGATCGATGCCGCGGACACGCTCGCCAAGGGGCCATCGGCCGTTGGGCCGCCCCGCAATGACATTCGGGAGTGGGGCCCATGGTCACTCACCCAACGCGAGCTCGAAGTGCTGCAGCTGCTGACCGAGGGAGCCACGAACGGCGAAATCTCGCAGCGCCTCTTTATCAGCCCGAAGACGGCCAAGAATCACTTGGCCGCAATTTTCCAAAAGCTTGATGTCAACAATCGCACGCAAGCGCTCGTACGAGCAGTTGTGATGGGTCTCGTCAACATCGAATAACCACCGTCCCCTCACCACATGAGGATGCACGCGCGCAAATGGTCCTAACAGCCTATGGATTCGAGTGCCGGCTTCCTAGAAACTAGATGTGGAGCAGCAAGTAGTCGGAAAGTTTTCCGTCAAACTGCACGAGGAAGGGGAATACAAATGACTGGATTGTTCATGCAGGCATTCTTGACCGTTCGGAGTCTTCACAGCACGTTGCTGGACAGGGCCCGGTCGGAACAAGGGGCTTCAATGGTTGAGTACGCCCTCTTGGTTGGCCTGATCGCGATCGTTGCGGTAGTTGCCGTGACGTTCCTGGGTACTTCCATCGAGCATCTCTTCAACAGCGCTGCCACCAACATCAACTCCGTCAACGCGGGCTGATCGGCACGAGGGAGCGCAGTGACGTAGTCGCTGCCGCACACACAGAATCTCCCCCTGAGGGCAGATTCCCCCCCTCCCCAAGGGGTTGACGGTAGGGCTGGATCGGGAAATCCGATCCAGCCCTACTTTCGTTTTCGGGGGAGGCCGAGCTGACCAAGCGGGTCCTCCTGGTCGAGCCCTCGGAATCTGGTGGAGAGCTCGGAATCTGCCCAACGTCTTGTCCGGAGCCCCGGCGCCCTGGCGGCCGGATCCATGAGCCCGACCTGCTCGCCGGCGACTTCACCCGACGATGCCCACGCTTAGAATCGGGATGCGGCGGCACCCAGCGATGCAAGGGCAAAGTTCATCATCGGTTCACAAATCCGATACGGCGATGAAACAGGCTCGGGCCAGACTGCCTCGACGCAGGGTGATTCCGTGCCGTACGTTGCTGGGTCACCGGCCCAGCGCCAGAAGGAAATACACGCCACCAACCAAGGGGAGCACAGGGAGAATTCATGAGTTACCAGGCTGAATACATCTGGATCGACGGTACGGAGCCCTCTCCCCTCTTGCGGAGCAAGACCCGGATCGTCGAGGACGGCAAGGAGCCCGGCATCTGGGGGTTTGACGGCTCGAGCACCAATCAAGCGACCGGAGACGACTCCGACTGCGTGCTCCAGCCCGTCTTCGTCTGCCCGGACCCGCTCCGGGCCGAGGGCGCCAAGTTGGTGATGTGTGAGGTCCTCCTCACTGATATGAGCCCTCACGCGACGAACACCCGTCGCAAGAGCGCCGAGTTGGCCGAGAAGTACGCCGACCAGGAACCGGTGTTCGGCATTGAGCAGGAGTACACCTTCTTTCAGTATGGACGCCCCATGGGCTGGCCCGAGAGTGGGTTCCCGGCCCCCCAGGGCCCCTACTACTGCGGGGTGGGTGGCGACAAAATGCCCGGCCGGGAAATCGTCGAACGGCACACGGCGGCGTGCATGAAGGCCGGCCTGGGCATTGAAGGCACCAATGCCGAAGTCATGATGGGGCAGTGGGAGTTCCAGATCGGCGTCGTCCCGCCGCCGCTCATCGGCGACCACCTCTGGGTGGCCCGCTGGCTCCTCTTTCGCATCGCCGAGGATTTCGACGTGTTCGCCACCTTGGAGCCCAAGCCGGTCCTGGGCGACTGGAACGGCGCCGGAGCGCACACCAACTTCTCGACCAAAGCCATGCGGGAGGAGGGCGGTATGAAGGCGATCCTCAAGGCCTGTGAGGCCCTCGGGAAGCGAATCGAAGAGCACGTGTCCAACTACGGGATTGGCATCGAGGACCGCCTGACCGGTGCGCACGAGACGGCGCACTTCTCAACATTCACGTACGGCGAGTCGGACCGCGGCGCGTCCATCCGTATCCCCTGGGGTACGGCCAAGGCCGGGAAGGGATGGCTGGAAGACCGCCGACCCAACGCCAACATGGACCCGTACGTCGTGTCCGCCTTGATGATCGAAACCGTGTGTGGAGACGCGGCCGGAGACTAGAGAGAGCCGGAGACTCAAGGAGAGGTGAAGGCGCCGCCCGTGCCGGGCTCACCCGGTACCGGCGGCGTTTTCTATTCTGCCCTCGGGGGTACGGGTTGGTCGGACGGCGCGTGGGCGGCGAGAGCGGGTTCCCCGGGCCGTGCAAGCGGCCCGAAGGCCAACGACGCTGCATCACCGTCAAGGTGCGTTCTGCCGTCGCTGTCAGCCATCTCGTCCATGCCGATGGGTCCTTCCGGGCGACCGGCCAGGAACTGCTGAATGATCGGGTTGTCGCACGCCAGCATCTCAGGCTTGCTGGCAAACTTGACCAAGCTCGAGCGGAACAAGATGCCCATGTAGTCCGCCGTGCGCATCACCGACTGGATGTTGTGGGTGATGATGAAAAAGGTGGCGCCGGTTTCCTTTTGGGCCGTGACCACCAATTCGTCCAGATAGGCCACCCGAACCGGGTCCAGCCCCGAGTCAGGCTCATCGAAGAGAACGATCTCAGGTTCCGTCACCATGGCCCGAGCGAGCCCGGCCCGCTTCTTCATGCCACCCGACACTTCCCCAGGCAGTTTCTTGAGGTGGTCCATCAGTCCGACAAGTTCGGCGTTGCGATGGACCAGTTCACGAATTTCCGCTTCGCTCTTGCGTGTGTGCTCCCGTAAGGGAAAGGCGATGTTGTCATAGAGACTCATGGAACCGAAGAGTGCCCCGTCCTGAAAGAGGACGCCGAATTTCTTGCGCACTTCGTACAGACGCTTTTCTCGCAGTCCGACGATCGGGTCGCCATCGACGAATATCTGGCCTCGCTCCGGGACCAGCAGTCCGAGGATGTTCTTGAGCAGGACAGATTTTCCGGTCCCGGAGGGTCCAAGGATGGCGGTGATCCGGCCCTTGGGAACGTCGAACGTGATGTCCTCCAGCACGGTATGCGACCCGAATGACTTGGTCACGCCGCGCAACGAGATGATGGGTTCCCCGGGGGCGATCCAGGCCTGGGTATCGCCGTGCGGCTCAGATGCCATGAAAGGGGAACCGGCGGTCATGGGGAACCTTGCGCCCCGCGCTTTACAACGAGCCGTTCGCGCTGCGAATGGATCAGGGGCCGCCGAGCAGGTGCAGGACGGGCCCGACGAGAAGGTGCAAGACGGGCGTCGTCACCGAGTTGACCACGCCCCCGAGGGGGAGGGTCGTCGTCGTGGTCGGGGCCGCGATCGCGCCCGCCGGATTCGACGACCCCGATCCCGGAGCGACACCCGAGAGGGGAGTGCCGAGCCCGCTTGCCACCGATCCCAGCATGCCGCTGATCGTTCCGGCGAGGCCACCCACGGCTCCGCCGGCGGCTCCCGTGACCCCGCTCACTGCTCCACCCCCTGCTCCACCGACTGCTCCACCGACGGCTCCGCCCCCTTGCGACGCGCCATTCCCCAGGGAGCCGGAGGGTCCCGTGGGTCCCGTCACGCCCCCGAGCCCTGACCCGCCTGATGTCGCGCCCGAGGCTGGGTTCGTACCCAGCGGGGACCCCGAGAGGGGGGTCGATGGGCCCGATGACGACCCTCCGTTACCGCCGGCACTCGAACCGGTAGCCCCGGTCGAAGAACGCGCGGCCGAGGTGAACGAAGTCGGACCGACCAGATTCGACCCGGCTGTCCCGAGGGCCGATGGTGGGCCGGACGCCCCAACCGCACCGCCGGTCGACAGGGCGTGAGGTGTGATGAGCGCGGTAGCCACGGCGGCCGACGTGAGCGCCATCCCGGCCATGGCGGTGCGAAATCCACCGCTCCCCCCGCCCTGCGGCAGGGTGGCGCTGCGATGAGCCATCCGTAGAAAGCCCCGCCGCAGCAGTGCGCCGGCACCGGCGAGGAATCCACCGAGCATGCCCTTGGACTCCGACAGCACGGTGAACTCGCGCTTGAGGGCCTGGCGGGCCCGCCACAGCAAGGTCTCGATGGTCCCGATCTCGACCCCTTCGTGATCGGCGATCTGCTGGTAGGTCCATCCTGATCCCTCTCGCATGGCCAGCACATGGCGATGGCGGACGGAAAGTCGGCCGAGGGCCTTGTTGACCAGCTCGCCATCGACGGCAGCCACGACGAGTTCTTCGGACGTCTCGATGGCGCCTCCACCGACCTGCTGATGCGAGCTGAGTTCCAGATCGTCGGTGGGCGTGCTCCGAGACCGGCGGCGCAGCATGTCCGTGCAGATGTTGCCGGCGATCACCGTCAACCATGGGTAGAAGCGCCGCTCGCCGGCGAAATTGGGAAGGGCCTTCCAGGCCCGTGCGAAGGCCTCCTGCGCAGCGTCCTCTGCCTCGTGGCGATCGTTGAGCCGGCGCAGGCAGAAGCGAAGCAGCCGCTCGTAGTAGCGCGCGTACAGGTTGCCGAAGGCTCCAGAATCTCCCGCTTGGCACCGCTCCACCAGCACCCGGTCGCGATCGAGGTCAACGTCGTCGCTCAGGCTGGTGAACTCTTCTTCTAGTAGAGCCACGTCCGTCCCTCTCTGACCGCCGCTCGCCGAGGGTTTGTACTCCTACAGTATGCCCTCAGGTCGGTCGCAACCGAAATGAGCAATTCGGCTTTTTCCTCCATTTAGTTGAACGTTCGTCGGGCGTCCAACTCACGAAATTTCTCAAGGTTTTGCCAGATGTGAGCGTCCTCCCAGTTCACGGGGCAGATTCACCGTGACGGCTCCGGAGGTCCGCCGTGGGAGCTCGAGATCGCCGGCCTGGCTCCCGCCGACGTCGGTGCTGCGTCGAGCTCGAGGTCACCGGGCCACCAGGGGTCGAGGTCGGAGTCTTGACACGTTCCCGTCACCGCAAGGTTGCCTGCATCGCCCCGTTTTCTGTGGGTACGAGCGGGGGAGGGGAACGAGTCCCTCACCCATACGTCGAAGTGCGGGCCTCGAGAAGGGGGGACATCGGTTGAAGGATTCGGACGGCACCACCGATTCGACACCCGCCGTTGCCACCCACCCCTCGCCACCGAGCCGCCACGAGATCGCTCGCCGGCTGGGCTCGCCGAGCGGACGAGCTGCCACCGCTGGGGCAACGGGGCGACCGATCAGGCCCGCCGGGAGCGGGCGCCCTGATGGG
>OBLU010002969.1_pt1 | contig 15429 bp, 11 predicted proteins | sample 1518681 | NCBI WGS metagenome assembly OBLU01 (sample SAMEA3539304, study PRJEB22396) | soil metagenome | biome: tundra; feature: field; material: soil | place: USA | collected 2010-05 | depth 0.15 m
AGGGATTCGCGGCGTTTTCCTACTCGCTGAAGGCCGTCGGCAGCGGCGTGCTGTATCTGTCGCTGTGGGCCGCGTTCCGGTTGTACGGCCTGCTGCCGGCGGAAGCCGCGCTGGGCTTGATGATTCTGGTGACCGCCTGGAACGCCTACATGGCCTGGGCGCAGAACTCCGAGTTGCTCGCGGTGTACGCGCTCGCTGGAGGGTTCGCGACGCCCATGCTCCTCTCCTCGGGCGGCAACCACGAGATATTCCTCTTCACCTACGTCCTGGCCATCGACGTAGCGACGGTTGCGCTGGTGCGGCTGCGCAGTTGGCCGCGCCTGCTGATCGGGGCGTTTCCCTTGACGGTAGCGTACTTCATCGGCTGGTACGCGTGGTACTACGCTGCGGATGAGCTCGCGGTCACATCGCTGTTTATTGCGTTGTTTGCATCGGCGTTCGCCACCGTGCCGCTGTGGCAAGGCGCGGTCGAAGATGCGGCCGCGGCGCGACCGAGGCAACGCAGCACACTGCTCGAAGACATTCTGCTCCCGCTCGCGAATGCTGCGTTCGCCGCGCTGGCGGGCTATTGGGTGCTGCAGGATTCGGGCGACCACGCGCTGCTGCCGTGGCTGATGGTGGCGCTGGCCGCGGTGTACCTGGCGCTGATGCGTCTCCCGCAGACAGCGGTGGCGTCAGCGATCCATCTTTCGCTGGCAGTGGTGCTCCTGACCATCGCGATCCCGCTGAAGGCGAGCGGTGCCTGGATCACCGTGAGCTGGCTGGTGGAGGGCCTGGCCCTGGTTTGGGTGGCGACGCGGCTGGGTGCGGACGAGGCATCGGGCGGGCACGCCTCGCGCACGCTGCGCGGGTTGGCCACAGCGGCGCTGCTGCTTGGATTCTGCGGCGTAGTCGTTCACGTGATCGACTTGATGGATATGTCCGCTCCGGGCCTGTGGAACAAGGGAACGGGCACGGCGCTGACCGGCGTTGCGATGTTTGCCGCGGCCGCGTGGCTGGCGCTGCGGGCGGGGACGAGTTCAGAGAGCGGTGCGACCCGCGCTGGGGCTTGGGACAGAATCGCGATGGGAGCGTTCCTGCTGATCGCAATGACGGCGGCGCTGCTGACGCTGCGCGAACTGGTCGCCTCCTCCGGCGGATGGGCGGTGCATCCGGCGTTTGCGACGGCGGACTTTGTTACGGCGCTGATGGGCCTGGCAATCTTCGCGGCAGTGGTTGCAGTTTCGCTGCGGGTCGCGCGGCAGCGTGCGGGCGAGCCCTTCTGGATGAACTGCGCGGCGCTCTCCACCATCGCGTTCAACCTCATCGCCGTCCTCACCGGCGTGCGCGAAGTCTCCGCAGTGTGGAGTCCCGCGCCGAATACATGGCGCGCGGATGCCGCGCTGCAGCAGGCGCTGGCCATCTCCACGTTCCTCATGCTCTATGGCGCATCGCTGCTCGCGGTAGGCTTCTGGCGGCGCAGCGGCTTTCTGCGCTGGCAGGCATTGTTGCTGCTGGTATTCACCATCTTCAAGACCTTTCTCTACGACATGAGAAGTCTGAGCCAGGGATACCGGGTGGTGAGTTTTCTGGGGCTGGGCGCGCTGTTGCTGGCGATCAGCTTTGCCTACCAGAAGGACTGGCTGAATCTCCGCAAGTCCGCGTCTACACAGGGTGCAGACTCCGAGGCCGCGAAATGAAGGCTGCGGCGCTGATGGCGCTTCTCCTCTGGCAGAGTGCCGCGACCAATGGGCCGCCGGTGGCGCAGCCGGACCACCTGCGTTATGTGCGCGTGCTCAGCGTGGCGGCGGGCGCAGGGCAGGCGTGCGCGGTACTGGACGCGCAAATCTTTCCCCACGCCGAGCCGGCGTTGATCGACCTGCGGATATTCCCGCCCAATGCGGCAACTGGAGCGCAGCACGAGGTTCCCTACGCGATCACCATGAGCGAAGCGGTAACCGAGGAGACGCAGCCGGCGCGGCTGCTCAATCTCGGCAGAGTAGGCGGCAAAATTGTTTTCGACCTGGAGATGCCGCAGCGCGCCTATTCGGACGTCACACTCGAGATCGATCCCGACGCCAGGAACTTTCTTGCAACCGCCACGGTTACAGGCATGGACATGCTGGGCCCCAAGGGCAGGTCCACCGCTCTCGGCTCCTTCACCCTCTTCGACCTCACCTCGCAGCATCTGTCGCGCTCAACCACGCTGCCGCTGGAGGAGTCGACGTTCCACTATCTGCACGTCGCCCTTTCGGTTTCGCCCGCGCCGGGTAGCTCGCCGGGCACGGCCCCCCCCATTGTGCCTGCGATGGTGCGGGGCGCCCAGGTCCCGCCCAGCCGCGAAGAGCAGATTCTCTACACCACGGTGGCGGAGACCACGTCCGTGGAAACGGCAGGACGCGAGAGCCTGGCTACCTTCGAGATTCCTCCGCGCGTCCCCGTCGAGCGCATCGAGTTTGTCCTCTCGCCCGCGTTCAAAGGCAACTTCAGCCGCGACGTGAGAGTGACGGCGACCGCGCAGCCACTGGCGAAGGGCGCGGCCAACAACGCAAGCAGCGCGGCCGAGGGGGACGTCGACAACGACGATCGTGCGCCGCTGCCGGAGACGGTGACGGGCAACATTCTGCGCGTGCACGCGAACGAGGCTGGCCGCGAGATTCGCACGGAAGACCTCGACTTCCCGGCCATTCTCGGGGCGAACCTGCAGCGGCCTGCAAAGGTGGACGTGGTCATCGAGAACGGCGATGACCAGCCGCTCCCGATCAAGCAGGTGCGGCTGGAAATGCGACAACGGGAACTGTGTTTCGACGTCGGCGCGGTGCGGGACGCGGGCTTGGGGCTCTATTACGGCGACCCTGCGCTGGCTGCCCCCGTGTACGACTACGAGCGGCTCTTTGTCGCGGCCGACAAGCCGTTGGTTGCGACCCTAGGGCCGGAGCAAATGAACCCGCAATTCACCCCCAGGCCACAGCCGCCGCTATCATTCACTGAGCGCCACCCGCAGGTTCTGTGGATCGCGCTGATCGCCGCAATCTGCGCGCTGGGCGCGGTCGCGCTGCGCGCATCGAAGAACGTCGGGCGGTGAATTGCGAGGCAGTCCGGCCGTAAACTTCTTCCTCGCTCTACCGCAGCGCCGCGTCGACTTCTTTGTAATAATCCGGCGCCTTCAGTATCTCCCGCGGCTTGGAGCCATCAGCCGGCCCCACCAGGCCGTCGCGCTCCATCATGTCGATCAGGTGCGCGGCGCGGCCATAGCCAATACGTAACCGCCTCTGTAGCAAACTCGTGCTGGCCTTGCCGAACTCGAAAACCAGCCGTACCGCGTCGTCGAACAGATCGTCGTTGTTCTCGTCGCCTTCGGAGTCCGCGACATCTCTGCCGGCGTCGTCTTTGGGGCCTTCCAGGAAGCCGTGGACGTATTCGGCCTCGCCCTGTGCCTTCCAGAATGCGGTAACGGCGTTGATTTCTTTTTCGGTTACAAATGGCGCGTGCAGGCGATGTACGCGGCTGGTGCCGGGCGCGAGATAGAGCATGTCGCCTTTGCCCAGCAGGCTTTCGGCGCCGTTCGAATCGATGATGGTGCGCGAGTCGACCTTGGTGGCCAGCCGGAAGCTGATGCGCGTGGGGATGTTGGCCTTGATCAGGCCGGTGATTACGTCCACCGATGGGCGTTGCGTAGCCAGGATCAGGTGAATGCCGACGGCCCGCGCCATCTGCGCCAGCCGCGTGATCGACTCCTCCACGTTGGCGCGGTCCAGCATCATCAGGTCGGCCAGTTCGTCGATGATAATGATGATGTAGGGCAGCGGCTCCTGGTCCGCGTCATCGAAGAGATAGTCCGAGCCGTTGTCGAAGAGCTTGTTGAACTGCTCGATGTTCCGCACGTGGTTGGCCGCGAGCAGCTTCAGCCTGCGCTCCATCTCCCGCACCGCGTTGCGCAGCGCGTTGGCCGCCAGCTTCGCCTCGGTAATGATGGGTGTGAACAGGTGCGGGATGCCCTCGTACATGCCCAGCTCGACGCGCTTGGGATCGACCAGGATCATGCGCACCTGTTCCGGCGTGGACTTGTACAGCACGCTCATGATCATCGCGTTGATGGCGACCGATTTGCCCGAGCCGGTCGATCCGGCGATCAGCACGTGCGGCATGGCGGCGAGATCGGCAGTGACGATGCGGCCGTTGATGTCCTTGCCCAGCGCGATCGCCAGCTTGCTCTTGCTCTGCGCGAACGACTCGCACTCCACCACGTCGCGCAGCCAGATGGTCTCGCGCCCGTGGTTGGGTACCTGGATGCCGACGGTGGATTTGCCCGCCATGCGCTCGATCAGGATCGATTCCGCGGCCATGGCGAGGCAAAGATCGTCCGCCAGGCCAGTCACGCGCGAATACTTCACGCCCGCGTCGGGGCGAAACTCGAACGTGGTGACGACCGGGCCGGGATTGATCTGCGTAACCTGCCCGTCGACGCCGAACTCGGCGCACTTCTGCACCAGCGTCCGGGCTTCGTCGCGCAGCGCCTGCTCGCGCACAATGGCCACTTCGTCCGAGCGGTAGAGCAGCGAAGACGGCGGCAATTTGTAACCGCGAATCGACTTCGGGGTAATGGTGACCGGTTTGATGTCGGCGTCGGCGCGCTTGCCGAAGGAGATGGCCTGCGCCTGCGTCTGTCCCGGAACAGTCGCGGAAGTTGGAACTCCAACCGGCCGCGGAGCCAGGGTCCCCAGCGAGCTTTGCTCGCGGGGGTGGGGAGCCGGAGTCTCCGGCGCACGCGCTTGCGGGACTCGCGCAGGGGGAAGTTCAGGCAGATCGAGGCGTCCCGTCTGCCCTGAGTCGCGAACCGGCGCGGCCGCTGCGGCAAGGGCTTCGGCGTAAGGCGCGGCGGCCGCTGCAGCGGTGCTCAGAGGCGTCACCGGCGGCGCATCGACGTGGGTGCGCGGCATGGATTGCCAGACTGTGGCGGGTGTGCCGGCGGGCTGTTCGTCGGGTTCGGTCGCGCCGGGCGAGGTTGGCTTGCGGCGCTTGCGCCCCCACCAGCCGAAGAGGCTGCCCAGAAGCGTGGCTGGTTCGGGTGCCTGTGCGGCGCGTTCGCGCTCCAGGTCGTGTGCGGCCTGCTGCAGGCTCTGTTCGCGCTTGCTGGCGAATACCCCGGCGGCTGGCTCCAGCGGCCGTTCCTGTTGGTCCAACCCATCCTTCTCCGCCCGTGCTACAGCGCGCCGGGCGCGCCAATCCTGAATGCGTTCGTGGATCCGCCGCACGATCGAGAAGTGCGTCTCCACCCATTCGCTTGCGGTGTGGAACGTGAAGGTGGTGGCCAGATACAGCGACATCGCCACCATCAGGGCAAGCACAATCGCCGCGCCGGGCAGGTTCAGATAGTGCACCATGGCGTCCCCAAGCAGCCGTCCGGTGACCCCCTCAATCGGCAGCGCATGGCGCCAGTAGAGAGTGTGGGGAAGCAGCCCGATGGCCGCTGGAGCAAAGGTCACCCACAGCCCAAGGCCGAGCAAGCGGGCCATCGCCGACCCGGCGGGACGCTGGCGCACCCAGCACAATCCAACCCGTCCCAGAATGATGGGCAGCAAGAACGCCGCGATGCCGATGGTCTGGAGAATTGCGTCCGCCAGCCATGCACCGACCAATCCGGTCCAATTGTGGGCAGGTCCCAGCAGCCGCGCGCCCAGGCCTGCGCCCGATCGCGTCCCCAGCGTGAAGCCGCCGACCGTGTTGGCCGAGGGGTCGGTGGGCGTGTAGGTCGCCAGCGCCAGGAAGAGCAGCACGGCGCAGCCGAGAACGGCGAGGCCAAGGATCTCGTTCAGGCGCCGGTTGCGGGTTGGAGTCGAGACCAGCCTAAGTGGTTTCATGGGGGAACGCGGACCCCGTTTAGCGCTTATGCCCGCGCCCGGACGCGCGCTTGAGGGGCGCACACCATGGCACGGGTGAAGCGAAGGGCCGGGACCGCCAGAGCTACTGCGATTATCCCAGAGGCGGACCGGGAAAACAGAAGAGTCGGAAAGGAGGACTCAGGATGCAAACCTATGGCGGTGGAACGCATCCCACTCTTCAGAACGCCCCGCTCGGAGAATCGTCCCTGGGCGGACACGGAACACAAGGGCCCAAATACTGCAGTTGATTGGCTGGCGGGGGCGCGGGGTTTTCGCGATTTCTTCCGCTTGCGGCCGGCGTAGGAGAATCGCGGACAGCCGGCAGACCCCGCACCAGCCAAAGCCAGTACCCATCTCAGAGTGATCGAGAGGAACTATTCCATGGCAATCGCCGCTCCAGGAAACCGTGAACTCGAAACCGCTTTGAAGTCACTCGTCAACGTCCTCGAAGACGGCCAGAAAGGCATGGTCGAGATCGGGCAGCATCTGAAGGACCCAACCCTCAGGCGCTATTTCCTCGCCGAATCGCTGCGCCGCGCCAACTTTCGGGCAGAGCTCGAAAATGTTCTCCATCGCCGTGGCATTCACGATGTCCACGAAACCGGCACAGTGTCGGGCTCACTCTTCCGCGCGTGGGCGGAACTCAGGGCGAAGCTCGGCGCCGGGGACCAGACCCTTCTCGAAACCGCCGAACGCGGCGAAGAAGAGGCCAAGAGCGCCTACAAGAGTGCACTCGACCGCGATCTGCCTGGCCCCATCCGGCAGTTGTTAACCGAACAGCAGACGCACATCCTCATGGCGCAGAACTACATCTGCAGCCTGCGCGACGGGCTCAAAGCGGCTTAGCGAATCTCGTCAGGATTGTGGACCCAAGGAGAGTCCGAGGTGGGCCAGCACCACGGCGTCGCGGCCCTGCGTGGACGGCTGCAGGCTGGAGCGCTTCTTGCTGTCCGGGGTCAGCGTCAGAGTCTGCTGCTTCTTGTTGCGCATCACCACAATGGTCAGCGAGTGTCCGCGGCTGTTCTTCAGCGCCTTGGCCCAATCCCCGGTGCTGGCTATGGGCTTGGCGTCGGCTTGCACCACTACATCGCCGGCGTGCATGCCGGCAAGGGCTGCGGGCGAGTTTGGCTGGACGCTGCGCACCAGCAGGCCCACACCGCTGGACACGCCAAAGTAGTCGGCGAGCTGAGTGCTCATCTCCTCCAGCATGGCGCCGGTGTAGGACGGATTCATCAGCATGGTGCCGATAAAGCTGTTGCCGCGCACTGCCGGGGCGGGCGAGGCCGCCACTGAAAAGTCGCTGCCGGCGTTATCGGAGGGCGGAGCCTGCGGCTCAGGAACGGTGAGGTGCTGCTCCCACGCCTGGCGCTCGACCTCTTCGCGGTTGGCCATCTGCGTGGTCACGGTCATCTGCTGCCCGTCGCGGCTGACCACCAGCGTGATCGCCTTTCCCGGCGGGCACTCGTGCAGCATCTTGCGAATCTGGTCTTCGCCATCGATCGCCTGTCCGTTCATCTGGAGGATGACGTCGTGCTCGCGCAGGCCTGCTTTTCCAGCCGGGGCGTCGTGGTCCACCAGGATGATCTCCGCACCCCGCGCCTCCTTCAGCTTCAGCGCGGCAACCTGGTCCGCGGGCACATCGCGCACATCCACGCCCAGATAGCCCTGCGCGCCGCGCACCGTGGCCGCGCCGGAGCCGCTCATCAGAAACAGCACGCCGCCGGCCTCAACCTCCGAGCCGCCATTGCCCCAGGCCAGCGCGCTCCGCGTCGAAAGCGCCGAAGCAGCCAGCAGAATCAGCCCATATCCGAATGCGCTTTTCATTGCCTCACGAACCTCGTCCCCCTGAAACCTTGCCCTATTGAATGTCCGCAGTCCCCTGCAGCAAGTGCGTGCTGACGGTGCGGATATATGGATTCTCGTCGGTGGTGGAGACCGTGCGCATCACCCGGCGCACGCTGGAGTCGGACTCGACCGGCTCCAGCAGGCTGATCGCCTGCGTCCGCACGCTCGCGTTCGCATCGTGCATCAGCGCTTCCAGCACCGCGTCGCGGACCCTCTGGTCCTGGGCGACGTACGGCTGCAACCCTTCCAGCGCCTTCAGCCGGACGTTGGGATTCTTGTCGTAGCGCAGGCTCACCATCAGCGCGTTGCGGATGCCGCCGTCTCCTCCCACGCACTGGTGTCCGGCGCGGCACTCGTTCGCCAGCAGCGCCACCGAATCCGTCCGCACCCCGTTGGTCGCAGCCGCCTTGGTGCCAATCATCAGCAGCCGCCGAATCTGAGGATCGTCCAGCGAACCCTGCACCGTCTCCGGGACCACGCGGTTGTATGTCACCTGCACGATCTCCGAGTTGGGCGTCTGCACAATGCCGCTGATGTCCGCGATGGCGCCGTTGGTCGAGTTGCTCAGCACCACCGCGGACGGCACCTTGGGCTGGTGCGCCACCTGGTAGCGAAGGGCGGAGATGCCGCTCAGAAACCCCACACTCAATCCCGCGCCCACCAGCAGTGTCATCAGCCCCGGCGCGCTCTGCATATGGCTCAGCCAGCCAAACAGGTTGCTGCGCACTCGGGTCAGCCAGCCATGCGGAGGAATGGTGTCCAGCTCCTCGTCCAGCCGCATTCGCGACTGCGCCAGCAGGTTCGGCGACGGATCGACCATGGGCTTGTACGCCAGCGCCTCATGCATCGCCAGCAACGCCTTCAACTCACGATTGCACGCCTCGCACTCTGCCAGATGCTCTTCCAGCGAGGCCAATTGTTCGTCGGCCAGCTCGCCGTAGGTTACAAGAATGATCTGTTCCTGCGCCTTATCGCACTTCATTGCATCACCTCAACAGCCTCGAAGGAACTGCTTCCACTTCGCTCATCCGGGTCTGTCGCCCGTTCGTGTCCGTTCTCCAACTGACAACTAACAACCAACAACTATCCCTTCAACTCCGCCAGGTTGGCCCGCAGCTTGCGGGTGGCGCGGAACAACGTATTCTTCGCGGTCTCCTCGGTCGTGCTCAACATCTCGCCGATCGTCCGCAGCTTCAACCCCTGGTAGTGCTTCAGTTCAAAAACCGTGCGCTCGCGCGGCGTCAGCTTCCCCAGCGCTTCGTTGATGCTTGCCGCCATCAGCTTGCGGTCGAGCTCGCGCGCCGGGTTGGCCATCGCCCGGGTGTCGGAGATGTTCGACAGCAGGTCCATCTCGTCGCCCCGCGAATCCAGCACCGTGGCCGGATCTTCGCGGCGGCTCTTGCGCCGGCGCAGGTGGTCCAGGCACAGGTTGGTCACGATCCGGTAGAGCCAGGTGTAAAACGAGCACTCGAACCGGAAGTTCCCCAGATGTCGGTACGCCTTCAGGAACGCCTCCTGGTGCACGTCCTGCGCGTCCTGCTCGTTGCCCAGCATGTGCAGCGCCAGCCGCAGCACCGACTGGTCGTAGCGCCGCACCAGCGAGTCGAACGACGCCCGGTCGCCGTGCTGGGCCTCCCGGATCAGGTCGTCGTCCTCGGTGCGCTGCAGGGCGCGTGCGTCCAACTGCGCCTGGGTCAGCTTGCCGCCGTTCCTGTCAGTCTTCGAGCCGGATTGCGCCGCCGCCTTTGGCATCGTTGGGGACGATTCTACCGCCTCTATCGCCCCCCGCGCGCTTACGCCTACCGCGACCGCCGCGTCCAGCAATGCGGACGTTCGCAAGGCCGGGTTGAACGTGCCCACACTTCGCTTGCGCGCATTACCGGCAATCGCCGAAAGCGCCGGCGCAAGCTCGCTGCCGGTTTCCAGGCTCAAAGCATCTGCATTCATCGTTTCCGACTCCGGAGTCAGGAACTGGATCCACTTGAATAGACCGCCCTACCACCAAAAGGTAAGCCGGAAAATCGTCAGTTCTCAGTTGTCGGTTGCCAGCCGTGTCTGATTGTGGGTGCAAGGCTCCCGGCCGCGGCAACAATCGCGCTTTTCCTACAACTAACGACTAACAACTAACAACTACCAACTACCAACTCGCAACCCTATAGACTCTCCCCATGTCCTCACGCACCACCCCTCCCAGCCTTTTCCCCCCGCCCCATCCCTCTACAGGTCCCTGGATCACCGCCCACTGCGACGGCGGCGCCCGCGGCAATCCCGGCCCCGCCGGCTTCGGCGCCCTCATCCAGGACGCCGGCGGCCACGTCCTCGCCGAGCTCTCCGAGTTCCTCGGCATCCAGACCAACAACTTCGCCGAGTACTCCGGCCTGCTCGCCTCGCTCGACTTTGCCCTCAGCCACGGACACCGGCGCCTGCGCGTCATCTCCGACTCCGAGCTGATGGTCAAGCAGATCCAGGGCAAGTACAAGGTCAAGAGCCCAGGCTTGCGGCCCCTCTACGAACAGGCGAAGAAGAAAATCGCCCAACTCGACGCCTTCGAGATCGTCCACGCGCTCCGCCACAAGAACAAGGACGCCGACCGCCTGGCCAACCAGGCCATGGACCGCGGCACCCAGCCCGCCTGAATGCACCCCCGCATCCACCCCCAACCCGATAGATTCGTCCAACTCTGGACGGCCGTGACCGCGCGCGTCCGGTATCCGGATTCCTCGAAACAATGCGGCGCGCATGTACGTACTCCTCAGCAGGTGATGGAAATGGGCCGTTCCTTGCCGCCGTTGCTGTTCGCGATTGTCTTCTTGAGCCTTGGTATCGAACACGCAATAGCCTACCAGCCGCCGGCAGACGCACCGCCGCCGGTTGTGTTGCCGCTAGGGAGCAAGGTGGAGATGGCGCTCACCCGCCCGGTGTGGGCCGCGAAGGCGAAGGCGGGCGACCCACTCTACCTGCAGACCATCTTCCCCGTCACTGTGGGCAACAGCATCGCCATTCCTGCCGGAACCTATGTGGCAGGCACCATCGACTCGATCGTCCCGCCCACGCGCAAGGTCGCCCGTGCCGAGATCGATGTCCACTTCGACCAAATCATCTTTGCCGACGGCTACACGGTTGCGATTCCCGATGCGGACCAGCCCGGCGCCCCCGCCGCCGGCCCTGGCGCAACCCTCAGCATGGTCACCGTGCAGGTCAGCCGCAACAACGACATCCTGCTGGACAACGGATCGCAGATCGAGATGACTCTGGAGGCGCCGCTCGCGCTCGATGCGGCAAGGGTCGCGCAGGCGGTCCCGCTCTCGCGCCCGCCCGCGCCGGGGCAGTTCAAACCGGCGACCCTCTGCCGGCCCATGCCGGGAACGCCGGGGACCCCGGGTACGCCCGGCACACCGGGAACCCCGGACACCGTGATTCCGGGTACGCCGGGCACGCCCGGGACGCCGGACTCACCGGGCACTCCGGGCACCCCTGACATCGTGATTCCGGGAACTCCGGGCACGCCGGGAACGCCGGGCGACCCGGGCACGCCGGGCACGGTCTGCCCTCCACCGCCGTTGGTCATTTCCAGCACGCCGGGCCGGGTGACGGTGAAACAGAATCCCACGCCACCCAAAAAGACGAAGACCCGGTTGCAGGACGAGAAGAAAGGACAGTCATGAAGCTCGGTTCGGCCTTTGCCTTGGTGCAGTCTCAGCTCATTGCAGGACTCTTGGTTCTTTCGGTATTTGCCAGCCAGACCGCGTTTGCCGCAGGGCCGCAAGTTCCGGCGCCGGCGCCTTCCGGTACACCGGCACAGACCATCACTGTGCCCGCGGGGACCGTGGTTCCGCTGACGCTGGTGGGACAGATCAAAAGCAAGTCGACCAAAGTGGGGGATACGGTGCGCGCGGTGGTCGCGTTTCCCATAACCGTGGGCACCCAGGTGGCGATTCCCGCGGGGACCTACGTGGAGGGTGTGGTGACTTCGCTGACCGCGCAGGCGAAGACGACGCATCAGCCGGATGTGCAGATCCACTTCACCCGCCTGCTCTACGCCAATGGATATACCGCGACGCTGGACGCCGCGAATACGCAGGCAAGAAACGAAATCCCCGGCGCGACTTCGCCGGAATTGCTGAGCGAAGCGGCCGGACCGGCCGGCTTTGGCATGGGCCGGGCGCCGATCGCCTTCTATGGCGGCGAGGGCTTTGCCTCGCGCGCACAAGTCACTCAGCCGACTCTGCCGCCGTTGCCCGGGCCATCCATGGGCACAGTAATTGGCGCGACATTCGGTGCAATGGCCGCGATATTGATAACCCTGCTGGTGCTCGGACACAACCACAAGAACAATACGGATTACTTGCTGTTCGATGCCGGCTGGCAGTTCCAGATCACCCTTTCCAGTCCGCTCAGCCTGGACGCGGTGGTCGCAGCCGCAGCAAACATGCCCTCACGCTGAAGCGTGCAGGACTGGTTACAAGTGCATCCGAAGCCTGCTGAAGTTGGGTCGCTAGCCGACACTGGGGCCAGGATCCCCGGGCGGGCGACGCCCCGGGAGGGACAATTTTATAGCAATTTCAGCCACGCAGGGGGTGGAAAACGTTGGCAAACTAGGTTACCTTAGTGACTCACAGTCATTTGGGCCCCCGTCTTCCGGAGGGAGTGATTCATGTCTTTTCTCTCGGCTTCGGTCCCGAAAAAGGTCTCCGATAATCAGTTCATCGGCGACCTGATGAACCTTTTTGAGCGCCGCAAGATCAAGACCGGCGACCCCGCAACTTTCGAGAATTTCGCCTCCACCCTCGCCTCCAACGACGCCTTCCGCAGCCAACTCTTCACCCTCTGCACCGCCATCAGCCACATGTCTGCGGACGACCTCTCCGGCGAACAGCTTCTCGCCCTCGTCGCCCGCGCTCTCGGTGGCCCCGGACTTCCCAAGCGCGACGGAACGGTCGAAGTCCCCGATAGTATGCGCTCCGCATTTCTCACCGGCTATGAGGCTTGGACCAACCGCACATTCGAGCCAAAGGAACCTCTGCCTTGGCCTGCTCCGAGGCAGCCGGAGCAGCGCGAAGAGCCTCTGCCATCCCCGCAACCCGCCGACGCGGAGCCCGCAGCATCCCGGCCCGCGGTCCCCGGCGCCCGCACCGTTCAGGAAGCTCTCGACATTGCCCGGGAACGCTCGCTGGCTGACCCGGCGATGCACCCAGCCCGCCCTGACGCGAACACCGAGGGGCTCACCCTGAGCGAGCTCAAGGCGTTGTTGGAAGAGATTGAAAACCGTGTGAATCGGCTTCAGCCGCATCTTCACGATCTGACCTCTGCCATCCATTCGCCGGCCGACGCATTCGGGCGGCGCGCGACCATCCACGAAACCGACGCGGCCCATCCACTCAACGCGGCCGTTCCCGCAGCCGGAATCGAAACTCCGCCGGCAGTTCCGCCCATGGATGCCGCTGCGCCCCCGCTTGCCGCTGACGCCGCCCCGGGGCAAGCCGCCCACCGCGCGTCTCGTCCGTCCCGAATCGACGAGGCTGCCTTCTTCGCTCGCCACGCCTATCTCACGCCCGCTAGCCGCGTCGTGCAGAACTCCCATGCCGCCGCTGGGGTCGTCTCTGCTCCGGCCGTCGCGCCGCTCGCCACACCGCCACCGCCAACTCCCCCAGGACCGCTCCTCGCGGTAACGCCGGTCGCTGCTGTGGCTGCTGTCCCCTCGCCCGTTGCCGCTGTCTTGCCCGTGCCATCCGAACTGAGCCACGCCGCCGACCCAATCCCCGCAGCACCGACCGCCGCCGTGCCCGCCGCCGCCCGGCCCGATCCCCCACCTTATGTCCCCTGGGTCGAACCGGCCAGTCTCGCCATGGGCCGTCTCCGGGTCACCCCTCGCATGGCCACCGGCACCTTCATTACGTTCGCCGCGCTCATCGTCGTCATCAGCGGGCTGGCTGGGCTCTTCATCTATCCGTCCCTGCACCCCAAGACGATCAATGATTACCCCGATCTCAAGCCGCTCGCACCGTCCGACAGCTCCAGCCAGGGTTCCGCGGCGCCGGGCGATGCAGCCCAAGCTCAGATAGTCCTTGCCGCTCCGGGCGATCCGTCCATGGCCTTATACTCGCCGCAAAGTTCGCACAATGGGACGAGCGCCGCATCGAAGCCTCGCCCAAAAGCCCCACAACCCCCTCCCGTAGCGGTTTGGCCATTCGACAACCAGGTCGCACCGCGCGATGCCGCGGCCACTCCCGTTTCCTCCCTGCCCGGCGCCGGCACCGCCGCTCACCGGACGGCTCCGCCGGCCCCGCCGCTGTACGTACCGTCCACCACCATGATCGCCTACGCTCTATCCGCGCCCCAGCCCAGCTATCCCAAAGACCAGCCCAGGGGCATCAGCGGCACGGTCGTCGTCCAGATCACCATCTCTCAGGAAGGCTACGTGACCGAGATTCGGGTCGTCAGCGGGCCCATCGAAATGCGGCCCGCGACCGTCCAGGCGGTGCAGGCGTGGCGCTTCAAGCGGTATCTGGTCAATGGCACTCCGGCCGAGGTCACCACCACGCTCGGCTTCCTCTTCAGGGGACAATAGACGCCGCCGCCTAGTTGTAGGTGACTCTGCGCTCGCCGCGCACAATGCGCCCGATCATGTGGTGCCGCTCGTTCGCCCGGTTCAGAATGGCCTTGGCCTTCTTCACCTGCTCCGCCGGGATCGCCACGATCAGCCCAATGCCCATGTTGAACGTCCGCAGCATCTCGTCCTGCTCCACGTCCCCCAGCCGCTGCAGGTGTTCGAACAGGGGCGGCACCGTCCAACTCGCCAGGTCCACCACCGCGCCCGTCCCGCGCGGCAGAATTCGCGGCAGGTTCTCCGTAATCCCGCCGCCGGTGATGTGCGCCATGCCGCGCACCAGCCCTTCGCCCGCGGTCAGCTTCTTGATCACGCTCAGGTAGCTGCGGTGAGTCCGCATCAGGGCCGCGCCGGTCTTGTCCTTCAGCTCGTTCACGTACTGGTCGGGCCCGTAGTGCGCCACCTCAAACAGCAGCTTGCGCGCCAGCGAGTAGCCATTCGTGTGCAGCCCGTTCGAGGGCAGCCCGATCAGCACATCGCCGATCTGGATCCCTTCGCCGGTAATAATGTCCGGCCGGTTTACGCAGCCCACAATCGTCCCCGCCAGCTCGTACTCGCCGTCGGCATAAAAGCCCGGCATCTGCGCCGTCTCGCCGCCGATCAGCGCGCAGCCGTTCGCGCGGCACGCCTCCGACAGCCCGCGCACCACCGTCTCCACCGTCTCCGAGTCCTGCTCGCGCAGCTTGCCCGTCGCCAGATAGTCGAGGAAGAACAGCGGCGTCGCACCCTGCACGGCAATGTCGTTCACGCAATGGTTCACCAGGTCCGCGCCCGCTTGCCCGTCGCAAGGTAGTCGAGGAAGAACAGCGGCGTCGCGCCCTGCACCGCAATGTCGTTCACGCAATGGTTCACCAGGTCCGCGCCCACGGTGTGGTGGATCCCCAGCTCAAACGCAACCTTCAGCTTCGTCCCCACGCCGTCCGTGCTCGACACCAGCACCGGCTGCGGAAACTTCTCCAGGTCCAGCGCAAACAGCCCGCCGAAGCCGCCAATCTCCGACAGCACATGCTTGTTGAAGGTCTTCCTCGCCAGCATCTTGATCCGCTGCTTGGCGCGGTCGCCCGAGCTGATGTCGACGCCGGCCGCGGCGTAGGTGGCCGGAATCTTCGTGCGGCC
>OBLU010002970.1_pt1 | contig 15424 bp, 13 predicted proteins | sample 1518681 | NCBI WGS metagenome assembly OBLU01 (sample SAMEA3539304, study PRJEB22396) | soil metagenome | biome: tundra; feature: field; material: soil | place: USA | collected 2010-05 | depth 0.15 m
CTCCGGTTCCACGGACTGAACTGGGCGCGGCGGACGGAAGCCGAGATCCTCGGCGGCAACCCCCGGCGAAGCGTTCGCGGCTCGATCTCGGCGCTCCGGATCGGTGACGCGGCGATCGTCACCGGACCAGGCGAGATCTTCACTGAGATCGGGCTTGCCGTGAAGGAGCGCTCGCCCGCGGACGTCACGTTCTATGCCGGATACACCAACGGCTGCATCTCGTACATGCCGACGGCGAGCGAGTATCCGCTGGGCGGCTATGAGCCGACCTACGGACACAAGACCTACGGGCTTCCGGCACAGCTCTCGCCCGAGACTGAGCGGATCCTCATCGAGACGGGGGTGCGGCTCGTCGTTTCCCTCTACCCCGAGCGCGAGACCTCGGCGGCCGACGGGTGGCTTGCAACCGGCAGGCTGCCGGAGGCGCCGCCGTCGCCCGTTCTCGTCAGGCCGGCCACCGACTGACCCGCGCCTGGCGCGCGATCGGGCGGCGCGACTCAGACCGGGACCGCAGGCGGAAGATGGCCGACCGTCGTCCAACCGGGTCGTGCGGCGACCACGCGCCGCACCGAGTTAGCGACGATCGACGCAGAGCCTGTCTGGGGGTTCAACCCCGGGGTGACGGCGAGATCCACGCCTCCATAGGGGCCGCTGATCGCGATCGAGTCGCGTGGCTGCTGCCCGATCGCTGTTGGGGCCATGTGCCCGATGAAGAACGCGTCGAACCACGTGCGCCCGTTGCTCATCGCCGCGTAGTGCTGGCGGAAACCGGCCGTTTCGCGGGCCCGAACGGTCAATGCGTGCGCTGTCAGATCTGCCTCGGCGAAGATCGGCTCGAGCTCGCGGTCGATGCGCTCGATCGCGACGCCCAGGCGCCCGGCGACCACGCGCATCGACTGCGGGAAGCCGATGTGCCCGGTCACCGTACCGATGCGAACACCCTCGGCGAAGGCCTCGGCGGAATGACCGACACCGATCCGGCGCAGTACCGTCTCGCCGAAGCCGGATAGATCGACGATGCGCTCGACGCGAAGCGACTCGACCTCCGCGACCACGCCGCAGGCGGTGAGGACGAGGGCGTCGAAGGCGAATCCCGGATTGAGCCCGGCGCCGAGGATCGTGACGCCCCGGCTGCGGGCGAGCGCGTCAAGGCGGTCGGCCGTCGCGGCATCGTTTGCCCACGGGAAGGCCGCCTCTTCCGCGGTGGTGATCACATTCGAGCCGGACTCGACCGCGTCCCGCACATCATCAGCGATGGCCGCGAGGAACGAGGTCGTGGCGATCACGACGATGTCAGCGCCTCCGCGCAGCGCCTCGGTGCGCTGTGCGCGTCCGAACGGCCCGAGCACCGCCACGTCCTCGCGGCGGCCGAGGATCTCAGCCACGTTGCGGGCGACCTGGCCCGCGCCGTAGACCGAGACACGGAGCCGCTTCTCCATCAGCAGTCGCGCCGCTCGGCGCGCGTGTTCACCGTAGGACCGCCGCCGCGGCGCCGCGAGCCCCTGGCCCGACGACGCTCATTCTGGCTTCTTCATCCCGATGCGCTCGTAGGCTTCGGGCGGGATCGCGTCGAGCTGCTTGTAGATCGTCCAGGTACATCGCTTGGGCTCGGCTCCGTGCGACTCGCCGTAGAGCGGCGAGTCGACGACGCGCACCGGATGTCCCCACTGCTCGGCGGGCCAGAGCTCGAGGGCGAAGCAGCAGTGCGCGCAGTAGTAGCACACGCCCTCCTCGTTCCAGGCCCAGTCGTGGCGCTCGCGAGTGATGCCGAAGTCGTACGGCGCTTCGGCTCGCGAAGGGGTGCCCTCGACCGGGTCGCCGCGCTGCTGGCGACCCCCGGAGCCGCACGGGTCGAAGGCTACGACGATCTTCTCGTCGTCCTCCTCGACGTCGAGGTCACCTCGCCGGCCCGGCCCGCACAGGTGCCCGCGCATGGCCTCGTAGGAGAGGTAGGCGTTGCGGAAGACGGTCTCATCGTAGGGGCGCTGGCGCACGTCGAACGGGCCGTAGCGCTCGCGAAGGTACGGATCGAGCACGTGGCGAAAGCACTCCTCGAGCGTCGCTTCGCCGAACCGCCGCGCGACGAAGGTGAGCAGGCCAGCCTGGTAGTCCGCGTAGCGGTCGTGGAGCTGCCGCCAACGCTCGCGCAGCGAATCGAGTCGCCCTCGGGCCTCATCGGCCGAGATCAGGAAGGCCCGCAGCGCGTTGGCGAGCGTGCCCGCCTCGGCGCCGAGCGCGAGGCAGCGCGGCTCGGGATCGAAGGCTGCGCCGTCCGGAAAGGCCAACAGCGTCCGAAGCCGCCCGATCTCGCCTTCGACCTCGGGGCTGGGCACTCCCTTCACCGCCAGGAAATCCTCGAAGCCCTCCGACCAGGTGGCGTAGATGACGAAGACGACCTTCGCCTCCTCCATGAAGTAGTCGACAAGCTGGGCCGCGGGCTCCCATTGGCCTGCCGCGATCGAGGCTTCGATCTTCGCGACGGTGGACACCGACTGATCGGCGGAGCTGCCGAGCCGCACTCGCTTGCCGAGCTCGTCTGACCACGTGAGAATGGCCGGCGGCGGTGTGGGGCTCCCGGAGATCGAGCGTGAGGACGCGGGCGTGCGCCGTGAGGAAGGATTGGAAGGCACGAGGGTTCCGGAATCGGTTCCCGAACATAGCGGCCAGGCTTTAGCATGTCAATCACGCGCGTCGTCGCGCATCAGCAACAGCGGGAGGTTGAAATGGACGCCGGTCGAGCGTTTGAAGACCGCGTAGTGGCGGTGACGGGGGGCGCGCGTGGCATCGGAGCCGCGATCGTTCGCGCCTTCCACGCATCCGGCGCACGGGTTGTCGTGCTCGACAAGCTAGAGCCCCGCGAGGACATCGAGGACGTGCGGCATGTCGCGACTGACGTCTCGAATCCCGAGAGCGTGGCGTCGGCCTTCGCCTCGATCGATTCCGCGGAGGGCCGGATCGACGTTCTCGTCAACAACGCGGGCATCCAACGCGTCGGACTGACCGGCGAGCTGTCCTACGAGGATTGGGCGGCGGTGATCGGGACCCATCTGACTGGGATGTTCCTCTGTAGCTCGCAGGCTCTGCCGCGGATGATCGGCCAGGGATCCGGCGGGGCGGTCGTGAGCATCGCGTCAACCGCCGGATTCGTTGGCCTTCCCGGCCGCGGTCCGTACTGCGCGGCGAAGGCGGGGATCATGGGACTCACCCGCTCGATGTCGCTCGAGGGCGCGGCCGTTGGCATTCGAGTGAACGCCGTCGCCCCCGGATACACGCGAACGGAGATGCTGCAGGAGGGTCTCGACAACGGCTCTCAACGCGAGGAATGGATGCTCGAGCGAGTGCCGCTGAAGCGACTCGCGGACCCAGACGAGATCGCGCGGGTCGTGTGCTTCCTCGCGTGCGACGACGCCGCCTACATCACCGGCCAGACCATCGTCGTGGACGGCGGCTGGACGATCCAGGGCATTTCGGCCGCCCCGGCCTGGCTGCTCGCGAGTTAGGCGAGACCGTACCGCCTTGCAATCCCAGCGCCAGCGTGAGATCATCCGCCCTCGCAAGCTGGAAACGATTGCGAGAGGAGCAGGATGAGGAAGCCGATCGAGATCGTCGCTGAGGGGCTCGGGCACCCTGAAGGGCCGTGCCCGCTTCCGGACGGCCGGATCGTGCTCGCGAACACCTATGCCAGCGAGGTGAGCGTGTGGGAGCCCGGCAAGGGCGTTGAGACGTACGCCCACACTGGTGGCGGCCCCAACGCGTGCATGCTCGGTTCCGACGGCGCCCTCTACGTCACGCAGTGTCCGACGGTTGGCGCATGGGTCGCGCCGGAGCGACGGCCGCCGTCGATTCAGCGTGTCGCCGCCGACGGAACGGTCGAGGTCGTCGTGACGGAGGCGGACGGCATCACCCTGAAGGCGCCGAACGATCTGACGTTCGGACCTGACGGCCGCCTGTACTTCACGGATTCCGGCGACTGGGACCCGGTCAACCTGCCGGATCCCGGGTACATCTGCGTCGTCGAGCATGACGGCGCCTGCCACATCCTCGAGGAGCTCGAGCCGGTCTATCCGAACGGTATCGTCGCCGAGCCGGACGGGTCGATCGTGTGGGTCGAGTCGTACACCCGTCGGGTCGTCCGCCGCCGCCCTGATGGCTCCAGCGACGTCGTCTACGAACTCCCCGAGGGGCACACTCCCGACGGCTTCAAGATCGACGCGGATGGGAACTTCTGGATCACCACATTCGGCTCCGGAGGCGTGGACGTGCTCGCCGCAGACGGTACGTTGATCGATTTTCTCGAGACCGGGGGCGTCCCGCTCAACTGCGTGTTCAGCGGCACCTCCCTCTTCGTCTGCGACTTCGGCACCACGGATACGGGCGATGCGACGCCGATGTCCGGACGTCTGCTGCGCGTCGATGTCGGCGTCTCCGGGATGCCGCTCTACCGCGGCTCGATCTCCTGAGCGAGGGCAGATGCGGATCCATTCGATCGAGGCAATCCCCGTCAGCTATCCCGAGCCGAACGACTTCGACGCGCTGCGCCACCTGTGCCTGTGCAAGATCACAGCCGACGACGGCCAGATCGGCTGGGGCGAATCGATCACGCAGTTCCCCGAGTCCAACTTCGCCACCAAGGCCGTCATCGAGGGCATGGCGGAGAACCTGCTCGGGAAAGACCCGGTCCATACCGAGGCCTTGTGGCGCCAGAACAAGCAGCAGGCGTGGTGGTATGGGTACGGCGGCGGAATCGCGTCCTACGCGGTGTCCGCTCTCGATATCGCGCTCTGGGACCTGAAGGGCAAGGCGCTCGGCGCGAGCGTCCTCGACCTGCTGGGCGGCCCCGTACACGAGCGGCTGCCGGCAATCGCGTCCTGCCACGCGCACTACGAGGCGATACCGGAGATGGTCGCCGAGGCACAGGAGTGGCTCTCGACCGGCCTCCAAGGCGTCAAGACGGGCTTCGGCAAGCGGGGGGACGCACGCCTCGGCTACGAGCACAACCGCGACGTCGAGTACGTCCGCGCCATGCGCGAGGGAATCGGGCCGGACAAGATGCTGATGATCGACAACGGCATCGCGATCAGGTGGGACGTCACCGACGCCGTGCGCCGTATGCGGGCGATGGAGGAATACGACCTGACCTGGATCGAGGAGCCCCTCGGCGCTTGGGACCCGGAGGGTTATGCCAACCTGCGCGCCAAGACCTCGACGCGGATTGCCTATGGCGAGCGCGAGTGGACGCTCGAGGGCTTCGAGCGCGTCCTCGCCACTGGAACCGTGGACGTCGTTGGCGTAGATCCCGGCCGGGCGGAGGGAATCACGGGTTTCAAGAAGGTGGCCGAACGCGTCGAGGCATACCGACGCCAGGCCAATGCGCACGCCTGGTCGTCAGCGATCGTCACGGCGGCGAGTCTCGCCATTTCGTTCAATTCGCCGGCCTGCAAGCTGTTCGAGTTCAAGCCACTGCGGAACCCGATGCAGCACGACCTCGTCACGCTGCCGTTTGAGCACGTCGATGGGTGGGTGTACCCACCTTCGGGGCCTGGCCTCGGAATCGAGGTGAACGAAGAGGTTATTGACAGCTTCCGCAGCGAAAGGGAACCGGCACGGTGACGTCGCACCAAGTGATTGAATCGTCTCCAAAACCACAAACAACCGACCGCTAAGTGCTCGCGCCGTCGAGGCAGAGTTTATTTCGCCGACCGAATCAGGCGGCGCTGACCATCAGGAGGGGAAATGCGATTCAGAATCAGCTCAGGGGATGAGGCGTCGCCCAGCAGGGCTCGGCGCCGCCCGAGTTTGAAGGTGATGGTGATAGCGGCGGTCACGTCGCTGATGTTGGCAGCTGGGGCGATGGCCGCGACAACTTGGACCGTGCCGCTCAGGCATGGCGGCACCTTCAAGCTCGCGCCGTCGATCGTCGCCAAGATCAAGGCGCACCAGCCCATCAACTATGTGTTTTCGTACGGCTCCTGCTCGATCCAGGGATTCTCTCAGCAGTATCAAGCCGGTTACGACGACTCCTTGCCTGTGGCCAACAGCATCTACCCGACCAAGGGCACGAGGCTGTGTCCGCCTGAGACCCAGCAGAATGTGACGGAGCAGATCAACCAGATCGACGCGCTCCTGAACACCAACCAGATCGACTGTCTCTCGATTGAGCCGCAGGACAGCACGAGCATGGCCGGCGTCGTCGCGCAGGCTCTGGCGAAGGGCATCCCGGCGTTTACGGTCGGCCTGTCGACCTTCGGCAACGAACTGACGAACTTCACGCAGATACCGCAGACTGAGGGGGCGACGGCCGCCAAGACGGTGTTGGCGTATATGAAGGCCCACAACCTTCACTTCACGACCTTCGCCGTCTCCGGTGGCGACCCGACACAGTATTGGGCCATCAACCGCGCGAAGGGCTTCCGCCTCGCGATCATGAAGGCGATCCCGAACGCGAAGTTCGTGACGACCGAGACCAGCATGCTCAACACCACGTACACGCCGGGGACGACCTATGACACCTACAAGGCGTTCTTCAGCGGTGCCGGCAAGAACGTGCAGGTCATCGAGAACGTCGACATCGGCGGCGGGATCGCCGCCAAGGTGCTCGCGGCCGACGGTCTCAGCGGCAAGGCGTTCAGCGTCGGTTGGAACGACACGCCCGACCAGGTGGCGGCGATCAAGGCCGGAACCGAGATTGCCCTCTTCGACCAGAACTGGCCGCAGCAGGCTGCGTTTGGCGGGGTCGCCTGTGCTGAATTCATGAAGACCGGGAAGGTGTTCCCCAACATCCAGGTGGAGCACGCCATCACGAAGGCCAACTTGGCGCAGGGGCTCGCGCAGCTCGCGAACTTCAAGAAGTACGCGCTAACGGGGCTGACCAACGGCGTTCCCAAGTAGAAATCGACCGCCGGAACCTCGGGGGCGGTCCTGGCTTTACGCTGGGACCGCCCCTTCGGTCGTCACATTGACATGAACCAGGCATCCGAAGACATCGCCACGGTCGTCCCCCCGGCGCTCGGAAGTCAACGCCTCCGCTGGGCGCGGAGCACGCTCGCTCGTCTCGGCGGTGTGACGCTCGCGGTGATCATCGTGGGCGCGTACTTCAGCGTGCGCACACACGGGCAGCTGCTCGATCTCAGCAATCTCTTTGGCATCCTGCGCGGCCTGAGTTCGATCGCGATCATGGGCTTCGGCCTGACGCTCGTGATCGTTGCCGGCGAGATCGATTTGTCGTTCGCGGCCGTGTACGGGCTGAGCACGAACATCGTCGCTGTGCTTTGGATCAACGACGGCATGTCTGTCTACCTCGCGATCCTGATCGCATTTCTCGCGGCCATTGCCGTCGGGCTGTTCAACGCATTCTTCACGGTGGTCGTCAAGATCCCGTCGTTCATCGCGACGCTCGGAGCGAGCACCCTCATCTTTGGCCTCACGCTGCTGATCGGCCAGACACAGAATCTGAGCTATCAGTACCCGCCCAACCCCGGCGCCGTGTCAAAGAGCTCGATCAATCTGTTCCAGAATCTCGGGGCCGCCGCGCTGCCGCACCAGTTTCCTGAACAGGGAATTTGGACGATTGCCCTACTACTCATCTTCGCTTTTCTGTTGAACCGAACGCTGTTCGGCTTTCGGTTGAAGGCGATCGGCGGCAGCCGATCCGCCGCCGAGGTCGTACGGCTTCCGGTCAAGCGCTACATCTTCATCGCCTTCATCGCCAGCGCCTGCATGGGATGCCTGGCCGGACTCCTTGACTTCTCGTTCGTCGGCTCCGCAGGTCCTGACGACGGGCAGACCTTCCTGTTCCCGGTCTTTGCCGCCGTGATCATCGGCGGCACGCACCTGGCCGGTGGCAAGGGCAGCGCGATGGGAACGCTGACCGGCGCGCTCCTTCTGGCCGTGCTCGCCAACGGGTTTGCCTTGATCGCCGCCGGTCCCTTCGCCTCGGAGATCCTCCTCGGGACCGTGACCATCGGTGCGGTGGTGATCGATCGGTTCACGAGCAAGCGTCTCAGATGACCGGCGAGCAGGGCGGCGTTCGGATCCGCGGGCTGCGCAAGCGTTATGGCGATACGCTCGCTCTGAACGGCCTTGACCTGGACGCGAGGCCGGGAGAGATCGTGGGCGTGGCCGGGCCGAACGGCGCCGGCAAGAGCACCATGGTCAAGGTTCTCGCGGGAGAGGTCGGCTGGGACGACGGCGAGATCCTCGTCGACGGCGAGCCGTGGTCCACCGAATACGGCTCCAACCGCGTGGCGGTCGTCCACCAGGAGCCGCAGCTCTTCCCGAACCTCACCGTCGGCCAGAATATTCTCGCGGGGCACGAGGGCAGCGGCTGGCGCTGGCCGAAGCCGGCGCAGGCTCACAACGATCTCTTCGCGGAACTCGGCATCGACCACGTCCTGCGAGACACGCCGCTCGGCGAGCTTGGCATCGCGGTCCAGCAACGTACCGAGATCGTCCGGGCGCTTGTGCGCGATGCGCGCGTGATGCTCTTCGACGAGCCCAACTCGGCCCTGACACCCGACGAGTCGGCTGAGTTCTTCCGGCTCATCCGCCAGCTCGCCGCCGCCGGCCACGTGATTCTTCTCATCTCCCACCGGCTGACCGAGCTGGCGTCGCTTTCGGACCGTATCGTCGTGATCGTCGACGGGAAGAGCGTTCGGGTGCTCGAAGGCGCCGAGCGCACCGCGGAGAACATCGCCGAGACACTTGTCCGCGGCTCAGCCGGCCGGTCTGCTGGCGGGCTGGCGCCTGTCAACCGCCCCTCCGCGGAGGCGGGGCAGGGGCTCGAGGTCGTCGGGCTGACCGACCAGGGGCGCGCCTTCCAGAACCTCAGCGTGGTCGTTCCCAGCGGCCGCGTGACAGCCCTGATGGGGGTCGAAGGATCGGGGGCTCGTGAGATGATTCGCGCCTGCGGCGGCCTGCGCCGTGTGCACGGGCAGTTGCTCATCGACGGCCAGTCGGTGAGGCCGGCGCGGATGCGCGATCTCGTCAGCTACGTGGCCGCCGACCGCGCCGCGGGACTCTTCAGCAACCTGACCGTCGGCGAGAACCTCGTGATTCGTCTCGATACCGAGATCTCGCGCGGCCTGCTCGGCCTACGCCGCGGCCGCATGCACGCGATCGCCGAGGAGCTGCGCACTGACTTCCAGATCAAGGCCGCCGACGTCGACATCGGCATCCGCTCGCTCAGTGGCGGCAACCAGCAGAAGGTCGCGATCGCTGCGGCGGTCCGGCGCCGGCCGCGGGTCCTCGCCATGGAGGAGCCGACGCGCGGTGTCGACCTCTCGAGCAAGGCCGAGATCTACGAGATCCTCCGCGACTTCGCGGCGCAGGGCGGCACGGTTCTCCTCTTCTGCACCGAGATACCGGAGGTGCACGAGGTGGCCGACCGGTTGCACGTAGTCTCGAACGGTCAGCTATCCGTTCCCCTCGAGGTGGCAGAGTTCGCTGACATGGAGAGCCTTGCCAAGTCGGTCGCCAGCCTCGAGACGCACGCTTCAGGCACGACGCCAGGCGCGTGAGCGCCCCGGGGCTCGAGCTTTCTGATGAGGCGCTTGCCGAGCTGCGCGCAGCCCTCGATCCGGGGCACCTGCTCGTCGATCGCGAGCTGTGCGCCGGCTTCGAACACGACATCACCGGGCGCTTCGGCGGCGCGGCCTGCGCTGTAGCGCGACCAGCCGACACGGCGCAGGTGGCCGCCGTGGTGCGCATCTGCGCCAAGCGCGCGATCCCGCTCGTGCCACAGGGAGGTAACACGGGCCTCGTCGGCGGCGGGGTGCCGCGCGGCGGAGAGCTCGTCGTCTGGCTCGGGCGCCTACAGCAGTTGGGTGACGTCGACCAGGTCGCGGCGCAGGTCATCGTCGGGGCGGGCGTCACCCTCGAGCAGCTCCAGCGGCACGCCCACGCCGCCGGGCTCGATGTGGGCATCGACCACGGGGCGCGCGCCGCCGCGACGATCTGCGGCATGGCCGCGACGAACGCCGGCGGGGGGCTGGCGTTGCGCTACGGCACCATGCGGGCGCAAATCGCCGGGATCGAGGCCGTGCTTGCCGACGGGTCGATCCTCCGGCGGCTCTCCGGCGTGCTCAAGGACAACGCCGGGTATGACCTTCCTGCGCTGCTCATCGGCAGCGAGGGGACGCTCGCGGTCATCACGGCCGTCGCCGTGCGGCTCGTGCCCGCCCACAGGCACCGCGTCACGGCGCTCGTCGGCCTCGCTGGCATGGAGGATGCGCTCGCGCTCTTTGCCACGCTGCGACAGCGCGTCGGCTCGCTCGTCGGCACCGACTTCTTCGACGCCTGCGGCCTCGCGCGCGTCCGCGACCACCGCGGTCTGCGCGCACCGTTCGAGCGCGCTTGGCCCGTCTATCTGGTGATCGAGTGCGCCGCCGACGTCGATCCGACGGAGGAGCTTGCCGGCGCCGTCGAGGAGTCGGGCATCGCGCTGGATGTGGCGTTCGCCGACGACAGCCAGGGCCGCGCCAAGCTGTGGGCCTACCGCGAGCTGCAGAACGAGTCGGTCGCCGCAGGCGGAGTGCCGCACAAGCTCGACGTCAGCGTGCGGATCCCGGACGTACCGCGGTTCGCCGCCGAGGTACGAGACCTGATCGCCGCGTTCGACGCAACGGCCGAGGTCATCCTCTACGGGCACCTCGGCGACGGCAACGTCCACGTGAACGTACTCGGTCCAGACCCTGACGATGCGCGCGTCGACGTGGCCGTGCTCGAGCTCGTGGCCCGCTACGGCGGGAGCATCAGCGCCGAGCACGGCGTCGGGATCGCCAAGCGTGAGCACCTGCATCTCTCGCGAAGCCGCGCCGAGATCGACGCGATGCAGCGCCTGAAGCACGCGCTTGACCCCGGCGACATTCTCAATCCGGGCTGCGTGCTTCCGGCGGGAGGCTCGGCGACCCGGCCGCGCCAGTCCGCGACCGGAGGCTGATCCGCGCCGCTCGAGGTGTGAGGAACGAGCGATTCCCGGCCTCTCAGCTGCTCGAGCAGCGTAGGGCAGCTGGTCGATCGCCACCGCGACGATCAGCACGGCTCCGCGCACCACGTCCTGCCAGAACGAATTCCGGCGTTTACCACGACGACGACACCTTCTCGCCAACTCCCGCCGTCGATGAAAACCCTCGACGACCGCGACGGAGGAGGGGACGCCGCGGTCATCGAGGGTCTGCGGCTGCCGCTCACGAGGCGTCAGCCCGGCGGCGTGCTGCCGCCGCCGCTCCGCAAGGGAAGCTGAGCGCCCGCCGGCAGGTGCTAAGAGCCGAGCGGCGTGCCTCCCACCGACTTCATGGAACGCGGGGCTGCCCGATCAACGCCATACGCAGGCCGCGTCTCGGAGTCGAGGATGGCCTCGCGCTCGCTCATCGCTCCACGATCCGTGAGCGCACGCGATCGAAGGAGACGGCGGCGATCAACAGGGCCCCTTGGGCGACGTCCTGCCAGAACGGGTTGACACTCTGGAGGACGAGTCCGTTGTTGAGCACGCCGATGACCAGCACCCCGAGCGCCGTGCCGAACACCGTTCCCTCGCCGCCGGAGAGCGTCGCACCACCGAGCACGACGGCGGTGATCACCGACAGTTCGAGGCCGGTCGCCGCCGTCGGCGAGGCCGAGGCGAGCTGGGAGTCGAGGATCAGCCCCGACAGCGCGCAGGCCAGGCCGGAGATCACGAAGAGGATGAAGATGGTCCGCTTCGTGTGAATCCCGGTCAGGCGCGCCGCGACCGGATTGGCCCCGATGGCGTACACGGTGCGTCCGAAGACCGTGTAGCGCATGATCACAGCGAACACGACGAACACGGCGACCAGGATCACGACCGGCACCTGGATTCGTGCGAACACGACGTCCGTCCCCAGCCCGCCGAAGTTGTTGACAGAGAGCGAGAGCCCGTTCGAAGTGACCTCGGCGAAGCCCTGCAGCGCGGACAGTGTCCCGAGCGTCGTGATCAGCGGGTTGATGCCCACGACCGTGACGAGGTAGCCGTTGACCATCCCGGCACCGAGGCCCACGCCAACCGCCGCCAGGATGCCGAGTCCCAGACCACTGCTCGCCGCGATGCTCGCCATGACGATGCCGGCGAGCGCGGTCGTGGACCCGACCGAGAGGTCGAACTGACCGGCGATGATGAGCAGCGTCCCCGGTGCCGCGACGATGGCGATCACGGCGACGGCGACGAGAATGTTGAGGAAGTTGCCCCAGGCGAAGAAGTAGGGCGACAGCAGCGAGAAGAGGACGACTTCGATCGCGAGGACAATGACCAGGGCCAGGGCCTTGGGAGCCGATGGCAGCTGCCGGCGCCGCGGTGCCGCGGGCTCCGGCTCGATCGTCCCCACATCAGCGACAATTGGTTCAGTCATCGCCGCCTCCCGCCGCGGCCACGAGAGTTCCGGCGGTGAGCTGCGCCCCCGCCAGCTCGCGCGTGATCCGGCCGCGGACCATGACGGCTGCCCGATCGGCGATCTGCACGACCTCCTCGTGGTCGCTGCTCGCCAGCAACACCGCCACACCCCGCTCGGCCAACTCGCGGATCGCTCGGTAGATCTCCTGGCGCGCGCCGACGTCCACCCCGCGCGTCGGCTCGATCAGCAGCAGGATCTTCACGTCATGCTCCAGCCAGCGACCGAGCAGGACCTTCTGCTGATTGCCGCCCGAGAGCGTCGAAAGCAGTTGGTTGGGGTCGTTGCGCGAGCGGATGTGGAGCAGATCGTGCCAGCGCCGGTAGACGCGCGCCTCGGCGCGCGCGGTGATCCAGCCGTGGTGCGAGATTCGCCCCCAGCTCGGCGCGCAGAGGTTCTGCGCCACCGGTCGCTGCATGAACGCGCCCTCGCGCTGGCGGTCCCCGGGGAGCAGCCCGATGCCGACGCGGATTGCCTGGGGAGGACCCCCCAAGTGCACGGCGACGCCGTCCACCTGGATCGTTCCCCCGCTCAGCTTCCGCGTGCCATAGAGGGCCTCGGCCACCTCGCCAATTCCGGAGCCGACCTTGCCGTAGAGTCCCGTCACCTCACGCGAGCGCAGCTCGAGCGTGACCCCGGTGAACGCCCGCGGTGAGCTGGCGTCGCTGAGGCGCAGCACCGGTGCCTCGAGGCTCGGGGGCGCGCCTTCCGTCGCCGCGCGAGCCGTCGCGGTCTCGAGCGTTCGGCCCAGCATCGCGGCGACGAGTTGCTTGCGGTCGATGTCGGCGACCTTGCCGACGAGCACCGTGCTGCCGTCGCGCAGCACCTGCACGCGGTCGGCGATCGCCTCGACCTCATCGAGGCGATGCGTGATGTAGACGATCGCGACACCTGAGGCGCGCAGGCGTGCCAGGTAGCCGAACAGCCGCTCCGCCTCGCTCGCCGACAACGCCGCCGTCGGCTCGTCCAAGATCAGGCAACGCGTGCGCCCGACCATCGCCCGGGCCACCTCGACGAGCTGGCGCTGGCCGACGGGCAGTGATCCGATCGGCGCCCGCACGTCGATGTCCGCGCCGAGGTCGGCGAGCACCCGCCGCGCTTGGCCGCGCACCTCGGACCAGTCCACGCGGCCCCTGCGACTCGGCCATTGGCCGAGACAGATGTTCTCGGCCACCGAAAGCGTCCGCGCTTCCATCAACTCTTGAAAGATCATTCGAATGCCAAGCGCGCGCGCCGCGGGCGGGGTGAGCGCGCGCACCTCCTCGTCACCGACTCGGATCTCGCCGGCGTCCGGTCGTTCGGCGCCGGCGATGATCTTGACGAGGGTCGACTTGCCAGCCCCGTTCTCCCCGAGCAGGGCAAGAATCGAGCCGCCGGCGGCGTCGAGATCCACCGAGTGGAGGACCTCGACGCCACCAAACGACTTGCGGATGCCTGTCGCCTGGACGACGGATCTGTTCTGCAACGCGTCTCCGGGCAACAGGCGTCCGATCAGTAGCTCAGCAGCTCAGCAGCTCAGCTTGTAGTAATTGCCGATCGTCTTCCCGGTCACTGCGACCAGCGGGACGTACAGGTTCTTGGCAATCTTCTGGCCCTTGATGGCCTTGATCATGTAGGGAATCCCGACCCAGCCGTACTTCTCCGGGAAGATCGCCGTCGAGGTGATCCAGTTCGGGTTGGTCTTCAGTCCGCAGCGAGCCACGGTATCGGCCATGCCCAGCGAGGCGGCATAGAGCTGGTTGGAGCGACCGGCCGTCTTGGCGGCGGCGAACGCCCCTTCGATGCCCTCATCGTCGATTGAGGTGACGATGATGCGCTTCGCCGAGGGCAGCGATGTCAGCGCATTGGCCATGTCCGTCTCGCCCATTGCGGCAGAGGCGTCAAACCCGATCTTCGTCAGGTTGTGCACCGCCCCGCAGTACTTTGCGAAGCCGATCCGGTAGCCACCCATGCGCTCGGTGTTCGGTGCCCCGATTTCGGGCTCCTCGAGCGACACCCATGCGTCGTACTTGCAGGCGAAGTGCGCCTTGAAGTACTTGCCGAGTTGCTCGCCGGCGATCTCGCCGCCGACCGTGTTGTCGACTCCCATGAAGTTGGTCTGACACGGCGGCTGCGGAATGTCAACCGCAAACACCGGCACCTTGGGTCCCGCGGCACAGATCGAGGGAGCCGCAGCGGTGTCGTGCTGGAAGTTGATGATGCCCTGCACGTTCTCCGTCTTGAACGTCTTGGCGCACTGCAGCGCGGTTGCGTCGCTGCCGGCGCCGTTGCAGAAGACCAAATTCACGCCGGCACGCTTCGCCTGCGCCTCAATCCCGAGTGAGATCACGTGCACGATCGGCACGGCCTCGTCGTTGGATAGATAGCCGATCTTGATGCCCTTGCCACTCCCGGGAACCGCCGGGGCGGAGGGCACAAACGGTGACGCCGCAGCCGCAGTCGCGGTCGCCGAGGCAGCCGAGGCGGGCCTGCTCGCAGCGAAGCTGCTGGTCGCGGCGATGACGCCTACCCCGAGCGCCGCCGTGGCGCCCAGCGCGAGGATTTTGCGAACCATCTCCATCTCCTTGTTTGAATTGCCGGAATCGATCATGGAAACGGTTCCAGCGACGGTCGCACGATATCTGGGAACGATTCGAATGTCAAGCCACGCGGAGAGGTTGTGCTCGACCCTGCTGGTGCCGTGGTCAGCCGTCCCGCTGGCCACGCGCGATCATCAGATCGGGTGAGCAACACACGACCGACTCATCGAATCTGATCCCCCAGGCTCGGGGTCGCGCCCCGGCCGTCGCGATCGCGGATTCGCACCGAGTAGACCGCTCGCTCACGTAGCCGATCATTCGGTTCGGGCGAGGCGTGGGGACGGCCTCGGCGCCGTGGATCCCGGCGCCTTCGGATCGGTCCTACGCCACGGGTCGCCAGCCGGAGCTGCTGCGGACGGCCTCAGCCGGCGGGCTCGTTCGTGTGCGCGACGGACCCGCGGCGGCCGGTGCGAGCGCTTTCATAGGCGGCGGCGAGGATCTCGCCGA
>OBLU010002971.1_pt1 | contig 15423 bp, 19 predicted proteins | sample 1518681 | NCBI WGS metagenome assembly OBLU01 (sample SAMEA3539304, study PRJEB22396) | soil metagenome | biome: tundra; feature: field; material: soil | place: USA | collected 2010-05 | depth 0.15 m
GGCGCGTCGCTGTGGCGAAGTGTGTCGTCGCGACCGAAATCGGCACCGCCCACGCTCTCTCGGCTTCCGAGGAGGGACTCGACATCGTGGAAGCCGCCCGCTTCGCCGGCATCCAAGCCGCCAAGCAGACAGCGTCGCTCATTCCCCTGTGCCACCCGATCCGCATCGATCGGGTGAGGGTTGACATCGGGGTGGAGACGCATCACTTCGCCGTCAGCGCCATCGCCGAGATCGTCGAGCGGACAGGCGTCGAGATGGAGGCCTTGACGGCATGCGCGGTCGCGGCCCTGACCCTCTTCCAGGCGTTGCTCGAGGTCGATCCGTCGGCCTCCATTGAGGCCCTGACCCTCTGGAACAAATCCGGTGGTCGCTCTGGGGAATGGGAACGAACAGGTCCCGAAGGACGGATGACGCATCACGAGGGTTCGGCAACCTAGGCGAGTTGCCCAGCTCGGTCGCGTCCTACCCGAGCGGCAGACCCTGCAAGTCATCGATGCTGGTGGCGTTCTTGTCTCTCCAGTAGTCGCGAATGCCTTCAGGACCCTTCCGGGCGCACCACTGGTCCATGGTCGGCCGGTGGCTTTCGAAAGGCATGATCGGAACGCCGTAGCCGCACGAATCAGCGACGCGATCCACATCGATGACGATGACCGAGCGCACGCCCACCCCGGACCCTCCCGGAAAATGGCCAGAGAACTCGGGGAACTCGGGGGAATCGACCACCACCGGTCGGCCCCGCCCGTGAAGGCGCACGATCCGCGGCGGCCCGGCGAACGCGCAGAACATGACGACGATCCGCCCATTCTCGTGCAGGTGGGCGATGGTCTCGATGCCGCTCCCGGTCTGGTCGAGATAGGCGACCTTGCGCTCTCCCAGTACGACGAATTCCTGCCGGTTTCCCTTCGGCGAGCAGTTGATCAGACCCTCACCGTCGAGGGGGGCAGTGGAGACGAAGAAGACCGGCTGGTCGATGAGCCACTTCGCCAATCCTTCGTCGATGCCCTCGAATATCTTGCCCATGCCACCATTGTCGCGGCCCGACTGGGGCCGTCCGCGACATGGCCCTTAGCGTCGCCGTCGACGCAAGAGCACGATGATCAGGCCCAGCACTGCCACAAGTGGGAGGATTCTCTTCAGGACCGAGGGACCGGCCGTTCCGAGCAGGTCAACCGGTTGGGCCGGAGCAGAGTGGATGGTCCGCACCGACGAGGGACTCGAGCTGTCGGGAGGTTCCTCCGCCCCCGGCTGGGACTGCGCATTCGATTCCTCACTCGGCTTCGGCGCGGGCGCCCCGGACAGCACGTCGGCCTCCAACCGGTCGGCGAACTCACCGAGCATTTTGGTGCTGACGTCGCTCATGATGCTACGACCGAATTGCGCGACCTTTCCCGTTATCGACAGGTCCGTGTCGATCGAGACCACGGTACCGTCCCCGTCGGGTGTGGCGGTGGCGATGACGGTCGCCGACGCATTGCCCTGGCCCCGGGTATCACGGCCTTCCGCTCGAAGGACGGCCCGATGTTGTGTGTCGTCCCTTTCCACGAAGCGCGCCGTCCCCTTGTACTGCGCCGTGATCGGGCCGACTTTCACCTTTACGATGCCGCGGTACTCGTCGCCCTCGACCTCTTGGAGTTCCGCCCCGGGCATGCAGGGCGCAATGCGCTCGAGGTCCGTGAGCACCGCCCACGCGACATCGATGGGAACAGACACCCGAAAATCATTCTTCAGCTCCATCGGTGGAGATCCTCCTTGTTGTCGATGTCGGCCGGCTGGCCCTCGCAAACTACTTCTCGCACCAGATCAGGTCGTTCGCCCATGAGCACGCGGGCCCCCTCGTCCCCCACCGTGGGCAAGAGCGGCCAGACCTCGCGTCCGAGGCGGACCGGGGGTCGACGCTGACCCTCGAACGTCGCCACCGCTATCGGGCTGGGCGTCGACGCCACTGCCGTCCACGCTGACGACGGAACCAGAGGTTGGTCCCCCAAGCCGATGACGATCGCCCCGTGGTCTCGCGCACCCGCCCACGACACCGCGGCTTGCAGGGAGCTGGCCTGCCCGGTTGCCCAGTCGGCATTCTCGATGACGCTGACCCCCGCCGGCACCAGCGTCCCCAGATCGACTGCGCCCACGATGACGGCCACCTCGTCGAATCCGCCGGCCGTGACGGCCGAGAGCGCCCAACAGACGAGGGGGCGGCCCCGGAATTCCGAGAGCAGCTTGTGTTCAGGCCCGTCGAATCGGCTGCCGCCACCAGCGGCAAGGAGGATGCCCGCCGTGCTCATGGCACACGACCATCACGGCCCTGGTTCCGGCCTCTGCTCAACGCCCCGCCAGGCCCCGGTGGTATCCGCCCGTGGGGGTTCGGTGTATCGGTCCGGTTCCATCCCGCAGGGAAGCAACGGCACTCCCCGAGCGTATGGCGATGATCTCGGCACAGATCGCCACCGCGGTCTCCTCGGGAGTCCTCGCCCCGATGGCCAACCCGATGGGGGCCATTATCCGAGAAAGATCCTTTTCGGTCACCCCCGCTTCGAGCAGACGGCCTTCGCGGTCTTCTTTCGTACGCCGCGAGCCCATCGCGCCGATGTAGCCCACGTCGGTCGCCAGCGCACCCACGATCGCGGGCACGTCGAACTTGGCATCGTGGGTCAGGACGCATACCGCGTCACCGGGTCCGAGCTGCGCCCCGATGCGAGAGAGGTACCGATCGGGCCAGTCGACCACCACCTCATCGGCATCGGGAAAGCGCGTGCGTGTCGCAAACACGGGTCGGGCGTCGCACACCGTGACGCGAAATCCCAGAACATTGGCCACACGCACCAGCGCCCTGGTGAAATCCACGGCTCCGAAGATCACCATGTGCGGCGCCGGGGTGAACGCTTCGATGAAGACGGCGACTGAGGTCCCGTTGATCTCGCCCCTCCACCCGTAGTGTCGCTCGCCGGTCAACCCGGATTCGAGCGCCCCGACCAAGTCCTTGACCACGGCCTGATCGAGATCAGGGTCCCCGAGAGAGCCCAGAACGTCGCTTCCACGTCGCACCAGTAACTTGGCCCCCACACGTGGGGGAACCTCCCGAGACGGGGTTGCCCCGCCCGCGTCGGGGGAAACCTCTATCACCGTGGCCAACGCCACCGGTTCTTCGGCTCTGAGGCAGTCCCGTAGGACGGCGTAAAGCTGGCTCACCAGTCCAACGGTTCGACGAAGACCCGGATCGTCCCGCCACAGGTCAGCCCGACGGCAAACGCGTCCTCATCGGAATAGCCGAATGTGCAGAGCCTGGGCTGACCATCGGCGAGCACCTCGAGGGCCTCGGCCACCACTGCTCCCTCGACGCAGCCCCCGGACACCGAACCAGCAACCTCACCCTCGTCGCTCACGACCATGGTGGCTCCCGCATCGCGGGGTCCGGATCCGATGACACCGACCACCCTGGCGATGGCGACGCGATGACCTGCTTCCTGCCAGCGCTCGATGTCCGCCAGAACGCCCTTCACGGAACCCTCGCTTCGCTCATTGGATCCATTCCCGCATTTTACAGGCAGGACCGGCACGGTCCTCCGGGGCTGTCACTGTGCGATCACACTGACCAGTGCATCGAGGGAGGCCGCAGAGTGCCCCTCGACGAATTGGTCGATGTAGGGAAGGGCGGCCGCCATACCCCGGGCCAACGGCTCGTACCCGTCCGATGCCTTGAGCGGGTTGACCCAGATCGTTTGATAAGCCGCCCGATGCAGCCGGTCCATCTCACGGGCCAGACGCCCCGGATCACCACGATCCCACCCATCGGAAAGGATCACCACGATGGCGCCTCGTGCCATACCCGGAACTCCAAAGCGGTCGTTGAAGGTTCCGATCCCCTCTCCCAACCGGGTTCCACCCGACCAGTCCAACACCCGCTCTGAAGCCTGGGTCAGCGCGAGATCGGGATCACGCAACGACAACTGGCGTGTCAGTCGGGTGAGTCTCGTCCCCAGAGCGAACGCCTCGACCTGACCCCTCCCGGCCACCGCGATATGGAGGAAGCGCAAGAGGGCGCGGGAGTACGGCTCCATGGAGCCGCTCACGTCACACAAAAGGACCACCTTTCGCGGACGCTGGCTGGGCTCCCGATGCATGATCCGGGCGACCTCGCCACCCGAACGCAGGCCCCGGCGGACCGTCGCCCGCGTGTCATGACGACCGTGGTGATGCTTGGAGCGACGCATCCGCCGAGACCGCCGCGCCGCATGCACCCGGACCTCCCGCAAGAGACGAGCGATCTCCTCCAACTCCTCGGGAGAGCATGCGGAAAAGTCCTTGTGACGAAGTTGGTCGACGTCGCTGTAGCTGATGACCGACATCGGGAGACGGAGATCTTCCTCACCCGGCGACGCGGACATCGCGTCGTCGCCCTCTTCGACCAACGGATCGGTCGGCGGAAGCGGGGCGTCCGACCACTGAGTCTGGCCGGACCAGAACGAGTCGAAGATCCGGTCGTAGGTGGCGATGTCCTCGTGCCGTTGGACGAAGACGGACCTTCCGGCCCAGTAGACCAGGGATCGGCGTTCGATCCCGACCGCGTCGACGGCGCTGACGTAGTGCACGACGCTGTCCACGGGCACGGTCAAGCCTGCTTGTCGCAGGGCTCCCGCAAAGGCCACCAGAATCGGGATGACCGTCTCAGCGTCCACGTCAACCACGCCGGACCGCTTCTTGGACGAGCCGGCCAAGGTCGGCACCCGCCACACGCTCGACATCCTCGCGGTATTTGGCAATGCTGCCCAGGGTGCGCACGATCGCGCTCTCGTCCAATTCTGTGGTTCCCAACGCGGCGAGCGCATGGGCCCAATCGATAGTCTCCGCCACACCCGGCGCTTTGTAGAGGCCCATATCCCGTATCGCCTGCACCGCCGCGGTGACCTGACGCGCCAGCCGTTCTCCGACCTCGGGGACCTTGAGACGCACGATTGCCACCTCGCGCTCGAACTCGGGGTGCTCGACCCAGTGGTACAGGCACCGCCGCTTGAGCGCATCGTGCACGTCCCGGGTCCGGTTGGATGTCAGGACGACGACCGGTGGCTCTGCGGCCCGAAACGTCCCGAGCTCCGGCACCGTGATCGAGTAGTCCGCCAGGACCTCGAGCAGGAACGCCTCGAACTCGTCGTCAGCCCGGTCAACCTCGTCGATGATCAGTACCGGCGGCACGAGGCGGCCCGGCGAGTCGGCGATGGCGCGCAGGAGCGGCCGACGGACCAAGAATCGCTCCGAGAACAGCTCGTCTTCCACAGCCCGGCTGCTTTCGGGACCACGCCGGTCGGGGCCATCCAATTCGGCAGCCCGGAGATGGAGGAGCTGGCGAGAAAAATCCCATTCATAGACCGCCTGACTGACATCTATGCCCTCGTAGCACTGGAGACGTACCAGCTCTCCTCCTGTCCACCGTGACAAGGCATTGGCGACCTCGGTTTTTCCGCCCCCGGGCTCACCTTCCAGGAAGAGGGGCCGCCGCAGGGTCATGGCCAAGAACACGGCCGTGGAAAGACCCTCGTCGGCCAGGTAGCCGCAGGCCTCGAGTCCTCGACAGACATCGTCAGGCGTCGCCGGGCGTGCAAAAGGCACGCCCCCAGCCGAAGGAGTAGCAGTCACCGAATTAGCACCTCTGCATCCCGTCGAAGTGACGAAGGTCGAGATATCAGCCTAGGGCCGCGCGGCCGAGCGAGAATCAGAGGTTCACGCTTTCGGCTCCGCGCTCGAGGTCTTCGCCCGCTGCGCCTTCCTTGGGAAATGCGGCCATTTCGGCCCGCGGCTCGCGCCAAGGATCCGGCAGCGTTCCTTCCCTCGCGCCTCGAATCGCTCGCCACACTCGTTCCGGCGTGCAGGGTATGTCGATGTGCCGCACGCCAAGGTGACTGAGGGCATCGACGACCGCATTCTGCACGGCGGGAGTTGACCCGACCGTCGCGGACTCACCGATCCCCTTCGCCCCGAGATCGTTCAGAGGCGAGGGCGTCTCTGTGTGCGCCGTCGTGAATGACGGCAGCTCTGCCGCACTCGGGATGGCGTACTCCGCCAGGGTGGACGTAATCGGATTGCCATCTGCGTCGTAGAGCACCTGCTCCCACAGCGCCTGTGCTATTCCCGACGCAAGCCCGCCGTGAACCTGACCGTCCACCAGGAGCGGGTTGACGATGACGCCACAGTCATCGACTGCAAAGTGCGCGATAGGAACGACCCTTCCCGTTTCGATGTCGACTTCCACGACGGCGACGTGCGCGCCAAAAGGAAAGGTCGAGCCCGCAGGATCGGTGTCGTGCTGCACCAGAAGGGGCTCGCCCCGTTCCGACGCCGTGCGCGCCACTGCGGCCCAATCGAGGGCCCGGCTCGGAACCCCAGCCACGCCGAGCTGGCCATCGCCCATCACCACGATGTCGTCGGGCGCGGCTTCAAGCAATTCCGCGACGAGCTCCTTCGCTCGCTCTACGACCAGCTTTGACGTTTGCAGGACGGCGGTCCCCCCGAGCTGCACGGAGCGGGAACCGCCCGTTCCTCCACCACGTGCCACGAGCGACGTGTCAGATTGCACGTAGCGGATTCTCTCGATGGGCACACCGAACTGATCCGCGGCGATTTGTGAAAAGGCGGTGGCGTGACCTTGCCCGTGGGCCGAGGTGCCCGCCTTGACCGTGATCATGCCGTCGTCGTGCACCTCCACCTCAGCGAATTCGGCTCCCCCCCCAGTGACCTCCACGTAGCAGGCCACGCCGATGCCGAGTTGCAGACGATCGCCCCGGGCGCGCCGTTCCGCCTGCTGGCGCCGTAATCCTTCGTAATCCGAAATGCGCAAGGCCTCGCTCAGTGAGGCCTCGTAGTCGCCGCTGTCGTACGCGGCGCCCATCACCGTGGTGAGCGGGAACTCCTCGGGCTGGATGAAGTTCTTGCGCCGCAATTCGATCGGATCCATCCCGAGCTCGTCCGCCGCCATGTCAACGATCCGCTCCAAGAAGGCCGCCGCCTCCGGCCGGCCGGCACCACGGTACGCACCCATAGGGGTCGTGTTGGTCGCCACAACTGCCACGTCGAAGGCGATCTCCGGAATGTGGTACACGCCCTGCGCCATGATCTTTGTCTGACCGAGTACCAGTACTCCCCCGAATCCGGCATAGCCCCCTGCGTCGCCGATCATCCGGCACCGCATACCGACCATGGTGCCGTCACGCTTGAGGCCGAGTTCTACGTACTGCACCTGCCCACGACCGTGGGAAAGAGCGACCATGTTCTCCGAGCGCGTCTCAACCCACTTGACGGGACGGCCAAGCTCCAGCGCGAGCTTGGCTGCGACCACTCCTTCCGCTGAGAGATGCTTCGCACCGAACGATCCCCCGACATTCGGTGCGATGACCCGCACGCGTTCGGGGTCGAGCGCCAACAAACCCGACAGGACACCCCGGATCATGTGCGGCATTTGGCACGCAATATGCACCGTCAGGTCGTAATCGGAGCCCGTCGGATCCACCGCGATGGCGCTCCCCTCCATGGGGACGACGGCGACCCTCTGGTTCTCGAAACGTCCTCGCACGACGACATCTGAACCCGCGAGCGGGTCGTCGCTACCCGAGCGCAGCCCGATGATGACATTGCTCCCGATGGATTCGAACTGCACCGACGAGTCAGCTGACAGCGCGTCCTCCATGTCGATCACAGCATCAAGGGGTTCGTAGTCCACCTCTACCAGCTCGGCCGCGTCCATCGCGAGTGCCCGCGACTCGGCCACGACGACGACGACCGGGTCACCCACGAAATTGACGCGGTCTTTGGCGAGTGCGGGCCGAAGGGCGGCGGGATGAAGCGCCATGAGCGCCGGTGCGAGGGGGAAATCGAAGTCACCAGCGCTGTACACACCGATGATGCCGGGCATGGCGCGTGCCGCCGTCGTGTCGATCGATTTGATCACGGCATGCGCGATAGGGGACCGCACGAAATACAACGTCAACATGCCATCGATCTTCAGGTTGTCGACATAGGTCCCAGCACCTCGCAACAAGTCGGGGTCTTCGACACGTCGAATCGGTTTTCCTGAAAAGACTCCTGCACCCAACGTCATTGGGTTGCCTCCTCGAGCGCTCGGCGGACAAGCACGGTCACAAGATGCCGTCGGTACTCCGACGTCGCGTTGATGTCGCTCGGCGGGTCGGTCCCTTCATCAGCAGCGGCTGCTGCGTCCGAGACGGTCGCACCACTGCGCAACGCCTCCTCGACCCCAGCCGCCCGCAGCGGCGTGGATCCCATATTGACGAGCGCAATTCCCGCATGCCCGTTGAGGACTGCCGCGACGCCGACGATCGCCCAGTCTTGGGCGCGGCGATTGAACTTCTGGAATGACCATCCGGCGCCGGGCACCTTCGGGACACGGATTTCGACCAGCATCTCGTCCGGCGCGAGGGCGGTCTCGAGAAATCCCCGGAAGAAGTCAGAAGCCGCAATCTCACGACGCCCGTTTGGCCCTTGGGCCACGAGCATGCCACCCAGGGCGAGGACGGCCGCGGGCAGATCCGATGCCGGGTCACCGTGGGCCAGTGTCCCCCCCAACGTGCCACGATGCCGCACTTGAGGATCACCCACCTGGTGCGCCGTGTAGGGTAGCAGTGGAACCTGGTCCTTGAGCAACGATGACGTCTCGAGATCGTGGTGACGGGTCAGCGCACCGATGGCGATCTCGTCACCGCGGGCCTCGATGTAGGACAAATCCGCCACTCTTCCCACATCGATGAGAACGCTGGGGGTGGCCAGGCGAAGCTTCATCAGTGGCAACAATGAATGGCCTCCGGCCAACAATTTGGCTTCGTCACCGTGCTCCGTGAGCAGCGCGACGGCCTCGTCCGCGGAGCCAGCGCGCACGTAGTCGAACGATGCGGGGATCACGAGACCGCCTCGGTGACCATGCCGCGGGCAGACGCGCAGGAGAGGACGGCCTTGACGATGTTGTGGTAGCCCGTGCAGCGGCAGAGATTGCCCTCGAGCCCCTCTCGCACCCCATGTTCGTCGAGCTCGTCTTCCTCGTCGAGAAGTGAGACAGCCGCCATGACCATCCCGGGAGTGCAGTACCCACATTGAAGGGCATGGTTTTGGCGAAAGGCCTCCTGCACCGGGTGCAGGGTCCCGTCGGGGCCGGCCAGGCCCTCGATTGTCACGATGTCCGCCCCATCGGCCTGCACGGCGAGCAGCGTGCAGGACTTTACCGATTCCCCGTTGAGCAGCACGGTGCAGGCACCACAGGAGCTCGTGTCACATCCGATATTCGTTCCCGTGAGGCCGAGGGTCTCCCGGAGGAACTGCACCAGGAGAAGCCTCGGCTCGACCTCGTTCTCATGCGTCACGCCGTTGACCCCTACGGAGATCATGACCACTGGCAACCCTCCTCGAATCCCTGTCCGCTCACGATGAGAACCTAATCCTAAATCGCAGTAGGCAGTGCAGGAGCGGGCGCGTCTCCGGAGGCCACGACGAGCACGAGCTGGTCGCAGACCCAGCTGCCAAGGCAATGTTCAGGCTGACACGCCGAGGGGTGATGCCTCTGGCGAATCTCCGCTACATAGGCTCGGAGCGTGCCCCCCTCGTCGAAAGGTCCGATCGAAAAGAGGGCGGCACCACGAATCGCAGTTGGTCGCAGGGTTTTCCTGGGGATGGGAGCCCTCGGCGCGGCTGGAATCGTCTTCGGGGCCAAGGTCCAGAATGTCCTGGGGAACGCGTTCGGCTCTGGGCTGGGTGGGCTTCTTCCGGGCGGCGACCGTTTCCGCCTCTACACCGTTTCGGGGAACTATCCGGTCATTTCCAGGACCGACTATCGGCTCGAGGTCAGCGGCCTGGTCCACCATCCGCACACCTTCACCCTCGACGATCTTGAAGCCATGCCCAGCACCTCGTTCTCCCAGGAGTTCCAATGCGTCACCGGATGGACCGTTCCAAATGTGCACTGGGAAGGCGTCAAGCTGTCCGACATCCTTGATACGGCCGGGGTGAAGGACGAAGCGGTGGCCCTCACTTTCGAGTCCTACGATGGCACCGACACGGAGAGCCTCACCCTGGAGCAAGCGCGGTTGCCCGAAGTCATCGTGGCGTATCGAATGCTGGGGGCTCCCGTCACCACCCCGCACGGGGGCCCGGTGCGGCTCTACGTGGGACCCATGTTCGGGTACAAGTCGCTCAAGTGGCTCTCCGCCATCCGGGTGGTCGACAGGGTCATCCCAGGGTTCTGGGAGCTGCGGGGCTACCCGGTCGACGGCTGGCGTGACGGATCGACCGGGCCGACCGACCCGTCCTTGAGCTGAACGACATGGCGCTGCGAACCGAGGATCACCCCCGCACGATGCCCCGGATCGTCCGATTTGATCGTGTGCAGCGGGCCGCCCATTGGGCCAACGCCCTCCTCTTCGGGATTCTGATGCTGACCGCACTTCCCCTGTACTTTGGGTCGTTAGCCGATGTCGTCGGCCGGCGAGCCCTCGTGGCGGACATCCATCTGTGGACGGGCGTGGCGCTTCCGATTCCCATCATTGTCTCCGTGCCCGGGCCCTGGGGAGCACAGATGCGTCGCGACCTTCGACGGATCAACGTGTGGACCAAGGACGAGGTGGCCTGGCTGAGGGCACTCGGTCAACGCGCTCCCAAAGTCATCGACAAGTTCAACCCGGGCCAGAAGCTCAATGCCATCTTCATTGGTGGCTCCATCGTGATCATGCTGGCCACCGGTTCCATACTGAAGTGGTTCCGGTTCTTCCCGGTCAGTTGGCGCACCGGCGCCACGTTCGTGCACGACGTTTTGGCCTTCGCCATCTTCGTCGTGGTCGCGGGACACATCCTCTTTGCCGTGACCCACTGGGATTCGCTGCGGTCGATGATCAAAGGCTGGGTGAGTGAGGAATGGGCGGCACGCCACGCTCCAGGCTGGCTGCGCGAAGAGAAATCGGTCGCCGAGAGCAGCGACTGAGAGCGCCGGTCAACCCCTCCCACCCATCGCGAATTGGATTCGTGGGTCGCCGACGCTTGTCACTCGCGGTCCTAGAGGTTCGCGCCCCGATCGCGCAGGCTTCCGATGCCCAGACTCGGATCGCTCGTCGCCAATTGCGACAACGGGTTGGGGACAGGCGGGGCAATCCTCGTCAGAGTGTTGCGGTCGATGTGGCCGAACGGCTCTCCGCTCCCGGGGATCTCCAACACGCCCTCTTCCTCATACGACCATGTCCCGTCGTCGTTGATGGTCACGTGCATGCGGTAGCTGCTGGTCCGAAATGCCCGATCGAGGAAGGGATTGGACAAAATTCCGTGGACTTCGGTACCGACGGTCGCCGTCACCTCGAACTCCCGGGCGTCGGCCTCTGCCGGGCCGGATGCCAGGAGGACCTGGCCCCGAGGGATTCCCAGGGTAAGCGTAACGGCACTCGCGGCCGGCTCCCAGAGCCAGTACCCCACTTGGTCATGGAACGTCGCCGCTTCGGTCGGCTTGAGAATATGGGTGTGGTACCGCAGCCCGTAGAACAGCTGTGGGCCGTTCGTCTGAAAATCGATGGGTTGGAGGTCGTAGTGCTCCATGAACACGTCGTGCCCTATGCCCTCGACCACGGGGTGCTGATCGGACCCCTTTGCCCCTTCCCACGTGCCCGCCATGGGGCGCAGCGGACCGAGGTTCGGCAACGTGTCGGGATCACCGATCGCCTCTGTATAGATGTCCGTTCCGTAGGAATCCGGCATCACGGTTTCACCCCGTGCCAATCCCCGCCAAAGCGACGGGCAGATGCGAGGTTCAGCACGCTCCCGGACAGAGGGCCCTGCGGGCCATTGCGCTGAATGGATTCCGCCATGACTCTGGAATCTAGACGAGACGGTGGCCGGTGGTCCAAGGATGCGGCCTGGGACGAGAAGTGGGCTCTCGTACAGCCACCTCCGACGTCTCAGAAGGAACGAGTGAAGACCGTGGCCTATCCGTCTCGCACGACTCGATCAGGTCGTGATGTGTGAGCCACTCAACGTCTGTTGGAAATGCGGCGAGCCAGCCACAGCTTGAACTGCTCCCATCGAGTTTTCATGACCCGAAAAATACACCGGCGTCCGATTCTTTGCGTATCCGCCAGCCGAAACGACGGCAGCTGGGTATTCGGACGGATGCAGTCGCGTCTTTTGCGAGGCAGCGTGACTGGGATTACGACTGAGGTTGCGCTGCAAAGGACATGTTCCTTGCCGAGTACATCGCCGACACCGGGCTCGCATGAGGGCAAGATCACTCGAGAGCGTCGCAGCACGTCGCATTTCCACGTACGTCACCGGACCTAGTGCGGAGGCCGCGCTACGGCTGGCCGTACTCCTCACCGCCCTCGGATGGCGAACTCGAAGCGGGGAGGACGACCTGATGTTCATCCGAAGTGGCGCGACTGATCGCCAATGAGGTCGATGATGAACAGCCTGTCGGCAAAGCGCCATCCTTCTGGGGTCCGGCGATAGCGATCATGGTAACGCCCGGCAAGAATCGTCTGGATCGGCTCGGTTGAGATAAGTCCTTGGAGGACTGTGAAGTAGCAACGTCCTGAGGCCCCGTCGCCGCCGTCAACGAATTCGATTGAAAGATTCGTCATGAGGTGCCGCGTGCGGGGTAATCCTTCATACAGGATGACGCGGTCATAGACGGCTCTAACTTCTTCCGGCGTCTGGCGCACTTCCCCCGTCGCAGCGGAGCGCCACGTCGCTCCTTCGAAGAGTCGCACGACTCCTTCGAGATCACCCCCATCAAGAAGCTCGGCGTAACGATAAACCAGCGCTGTGATTTCTTCGACGTCGCCCACCTCGTGAGTGTAGCCAGTGAGGAGATTTGCACATCAGGCCATCCCGACGCGAACGGCTACCCACCCAGTACGCACTGAGCGAAATAACCGCGATCGGGCTTCGTCGAGAGACATTCCGTCCGATTCCGAGCCGCCGGGGAGCGCCGTTCGGACGCAACAGTGCCCAGCGGACAGAACCCCGTCGGTATCACCTACGACCGGACAACCGGCGATGTCTGGGTTGCCGTCTACACGGGGCAGATCTTGGTCTACGCCGATCGGTGACGCGCGCATCGGGTGACCACAATGATCAACGAATGGGGCAGAAGGGGGCGGGGAGCAAGAACCGGTCGTCCCAGTCCGTGCGGATCTCTCGCCCCAACGTCTGCCAGATCTGAAAATCGCGATTCTCGGGCTTGGGGGCGCTCATCGGGGCGATCTCTTCCAATTCCTCTCCCCGGCCCCAAATATTGATGGCTACGGTGTTCTTCCAGGGTGACCAGTACAGCCCAATAAGGGATCTTCCTGAGGGCTCGGCGACGCGCCGCCACCACATCTCTTCGCACAGCTCGAGGTATTCCGCCTGGCGGGCCGGTTGGGTGTGCACCACCTCGTGGACGACCAATTTGGCCTTCATGGCGCGCCCAGAGATCTCTTCGAAGGTAGGCGTGAGCGCGGACTTGTGGCACAAAAGGCTCTCGGTCGACTCAATCCATTCACTCCGGCGTTCGAGCCAATCCTGAATTGAACGGTCGACACCCTCAGATTGTGCTTTCATCACGCTGACGTAGTGCGAGAAATCGTCGAGCTCCCAGACGGCGACGGTCTCGGGCCAAGAGCCGTGTCCAAGGACCGTATGCCAGTAGCCGATCAGTCGGACGTTATAGCGAGACGCCAGAGCCAACCCCTCTCAAGCAGTGGCCTCGAAGAGTGGGTCCATGCGACCCAACCGCAGGCGGTTGATTTAGTGGATATAGATGGGCACGGAGAACATCCTCGGCTATCGACGACGGAGCTTGAGTGTAGTTTCGGAACAGGGAGCCTCGCCTGTTCGCAGCATTCGGCGCGACTTCTATCTCCCCTCCGATAGTGGGAAATGGGACAGCGACATCCTCACGCTGGGGTATAGACGAGTATCAAGACACCGTTGCTGAACCTCATAACGTCAGCGAGGTTCAACGCCGGGGCAGTGTCGATGCTTTCAAACAGATGTTTGCCTCGTCCGACGGCGACCGGAGCGATCACGAGATGGAACTCGTCAATCAGCCCATGCTCCATCAACGTGGCATCGAGAGCTCCGTTCCCGTATTTAATAATGTTGTCACCGGGCTGTTTCTTGATGTCGGCGACGAACGATGCGACCTCCCCCTCAATGACCGTGGCATTCCACGTCGTCTCTCGAAGAGTCCTTGATGCGACGTACTTTGGAATGCTGTTCATTCGATCGATGAAGTCGTTCGGGACTCCGGTCTCGCCCGCGATCATCGAGGGGTACGCGGCCGACAGCCCTTCGTATGTCACTCGCCCAAGCAGAAGCGCATCGGCCGTGAACAGCAAACCCTTGGCGTAGTCGTTGTGCTCTTGGTTCAAATATGGGAATGCCCACTCTTGGGGTGACCCAACCTCTCCACCCAGCGAAACGTGGGTCGATTCGATCAGTTTTCTCATGCGCTCTTCCTCCAAGGTTCCACCGAGGGTTCTCGCATATCTAGACGCCGCATGGAAGCAAGGGTCATCGATTCACCGAGTGGCGGGGAGAACGAGGTCGACCATAAGCAGCCCCCATGATGCCGTTCAACCGCTCCAGCTCCTGGGGATAACGTTGCGCGTTCCCAATGACTCAGATGTGTGCCGCACATGGTGGCCTTCCCCTGCCGGTCAATATCCCCCATCCCAGCGAACGAGGCGACTCCACGTTGGAAGCTTCAGTCCGGTGAATCGAGATGGTGCAACATCTCGATTCGGCGAGCAAGATTGACGGCATGATCGCCCAGTCGCTCGTAGAACCGGGCCACTAAGGTGACTTGGGCGCTAATGGCAGTTGGCATGGTCTCCGTTGCAATTTCCCCTAGCAACCGGTCATGGAGAATGTCAATCTCCTCGTCGTCTTCATGCAGAGAAACGGACCGTGCAGATCGATCCGCGTAAGCATCGGCGGCGTCACGCCACATACCAATCGCGACTTCGGCCATACGCTGCGCAATACCTCTGCTGAGAGGACTCATTTCAGCGCCGAGATTGGTGACCGCTCGCTGGGCGATGTGCTCGGCAAGATCACCGCTGCGTTCCAGCTCTGGCAAGATCAGGAGGATTCCCACTAAGTGCCGCATGGATGCGCTTGGAGTCCGCTCTTCGTCGATCTGACGCCAGACCATAAGTTCGACTTCGGCTGTGAGGTCGTCGACCAATTGGTCGCCCTCGACCACTGCCGACCCTGTGGAGGCATCGTTGCCTAATAGCGCCTCCGTGGCTCCGGCCAGGGCTTCGGAAACCAGGGCAAACAGCTGGATCACCCGGACTTCAATAGGGTCGAGCTGTGAAGGGGTCGGATCCATGGCCACCGCAGGCTAGCTGGACGGATTACCAAGAATTCGCATTTCGTTCGCGTAACGTTCATCTTTAGATGGTCTCG
>OBLU010002973.1_pt1 | contig 15419 bp, 10 predicted proteins | sample 1518681 | NCBI WGS metagenome assembly OBLU01 (sample SAMEA3539304, study PRJEB22396) | soil metagenome | biome: tundra; feature: field; material: soil | place: USA | collected 2010-05 | depth 0.15 m
TGATCTTGCGATAGGGCGACTCGATGAAGCCGTAGTCGTTGATGCGGGCGTAGCAACTCAACGACGAGATCAGGCCGATGTTCGGACCTTCCGGCGTTTCAATCGGGCAGATGCGGCCGTAGTGCGTGGGGTGTACGTCGCGCACTTCGAAACCAGCGCGCTCGCGAGACAAACCGCCCGGCCCAAGAGCCGACAGGCGGCGCTTGTGCGTAATTTCCGACAACGGGTTGGTCTGATCCATGAACTGCGAAAGCTGCGAAGACCCGAAGAACTCGCGGATGGCCGCCATGACCGGCTTGGCATTGATCAGGTCGTGCGGCATGGCCGTGGTGAGTTCCTGGTACACGCTCATCTTTTCCTTGATGGCGCGCTCCATGCGCACAAGGCCGATGCGGAACTGGTTTTCCATCAGCTCGCCCACGGCGCGCACGCGGCGATTGCCCAGGTGATCGATGTCATCCACCATGCCGATGTTCTTGCGCAGCTTGAGCAGGTAGCGGATGGTCGCGTAGAAATCCTCAGGCGTCAGCGTGCGGCGATCGAGCTGCGTGGCGTCCTGGTTCTCATACAGCTTGATGTTGAACTTCAGCCGGCCTACGCGCGAGAAGTCGTATTTGCGCGCGTCGAAGAACATGCCTTCGAACAGGGCGGTCGCTGTGTCCAACGTCGGCGGGTCGCCCGGCCGCAGCTTGCGGTAGATTTCGATCAGCGCCTCTTCCGGCTTGTGCACGGAGTCGCGCTTGAGCGTGTTGGTGATGATGTTGCCCACGTCGTCGCGCTCCGGGAAGAACACTTCAAAGCTCGACGCTCCGCTCGACAGCACTTTGTGGAGACGGTCGGCGGTCAGCTCGACGTTGGCCTCAACCACCACTTCGCCCGTGGCGGTGTCGACCACATCGGCAGCGGTATAGGCACCGTCCAGTTCAGCTTGTTCTACCTCAACTCTTTCAATCCCCGCTGCACGCAGTGCCTTCAGCGTGTGCGGCGTAATCTTGCGTCCGGAGTGCGCGATCTCTTCGCCGTTATGCACCACCGCATGAGCCGGCTTGGAGCCGAGCAGGTGAGAATGGATCTTCGCATCCGGCTGCACCGCCCAAAAAATCTTGCCGTCGGCGATTTGCATCCGGTCGACCGTGTAGAAGGTCTTCAGAATCTCTTCGTCCGAACGCAGGCCAAGGGCGCGCAGGAAGATGGTACCCAGGAACTTGCGCTTGCGGTCGATGCGCACATAGAGCGTGTTCTTCTGGTCGTATTCGAACTCAACCCACGAACCCCGATAGGGAATGATCTTCCCCAGGAAGTAGGTGCGGTTGTTCGCCGTCTCGAAGAAGACGCCAGGCGAACGGTGCAACTGCGAAACAATCACGCGCTCGGTCCCGTTCACAATGAACGTGCCGTTCGGGGTCATCAGCGGAATGTCGCCGAAAAAGACTTCCTGCTCCTTGATATCGCGAATGGTCTTGTTGCCGGTCTCCGGATCCTTGTCATAAATGGTGAGCCGGACAGTCACCTTCAGCGGCGCAGAGAAGGTCATGCCACGCTCTTCGCACTCTTGCTGGTCGTACTTCAACTGCAGGCCCACCGGGTCGCCGCACTTGTTGCAGAAGTCGGGCGTGTTCTTGTTATAGGTGCCGCACTTCTGGCACAGCACTTCGCCCGGCAAAAAGGGATCGGTGATGACCATGGCGCCGCAATGTACGCAGGCCGTCCGCAGGTGATGCAGCCCCTTTAAGTGGCCGCATTTGCACTCCCAGTTGCCGATGGCATAGTCAACGAAGTCCAGCTGCGAAATGCCGCGGAAATCGGTGATGGGAAAAACCGAAACGAAGACCGACTGCAATCCCGAGTCGTCGCGCTCGTTGGGCAGCTTGTCCATTTGCAGAAAACGCTCATAAGAGCGGCGCTGCACTTCAATCAGGTTGGGTATCTGGGTTGCTGTAGGAATCTTTGAAAAATCGAGCCTGCTGCGAATCGCGCGCTTCTCGTTGGGCATGCTTCACTCCTGAGACTCAGGGACTCCGGCGCCCCTTGTGGGCTGTGCCGGGCCAGCGCCTGAGTCTCGTGGCGCCGGCTGTTTACGGTAAGAAATCAAATAATCCGGACTGGCGCACCTCTGAAGCCAATCTCGTCCGAGCGTTCCAGCGAGCCTTGGGCAAGGCCGCCGCGCCGGAGATCCGATGCCAAGCGTGTCAGCATGAGAGTCGCGTTAAAAAGCGTCGCAGACGTTGTCGCATTTCGAGCTTGTGCGCTAGACTGCACACAATTGGAAAGCAGGCGCGCAGTTAACCACCTTGATACATTTCCTGCGCGTATCAGGAAGATCTGGCCGGAAAAATCCCTATCTGCCGGGGTTGAGGAGACACAAAATGCCCGTAAGGACGCAGTGCCTCACGAGCGCGGCCCATCGCCTGTGCTCCCATCCGAATTCTCTTGCCGCCCTGCTATCGCCGATCCCAAAGCTCGCTTCTGTCGCTCGCCCGCCAGCCACTCGCCATTCGTCAACGGGAAACCCGCCTATCCCCTTGACCCTAAGGCACTTGATCTCGCCCGATGTCCGCCCCTGGAGTGCTTGGCTCTGCTCCAGCTTGCGGACGCTTGCGTGCCCTGCCGCTTAATCTCAAGACGCGCCACCCAATTCTCGCCCAATCCCCCGAATAAGGCGGAATGAGCCGAAAAGACGCGCAACCTCTATCGTAGCGCGTCTTGGCTCGTCTTGCAAGTCCTGCTTACTTACTTGATTTCGATGGTGGCGACGCCTTCAAACTTCTTCTTGATGGCCTCAGCCTCGTCCTTGGTCGCGCTCTCCTTCAACGCCTTGGGGGCGCCGTCGACCAGATCCTTCGCTTCCTTCAGGCCGAGCGAGGTAACCTCGCGCACTGCCTTGATGGTGTTGATCTTGTTGGCGCCGAAGTCCTTGAGAATGACCTGGAACTCGGTCTTCTCCTCGACTACCGGAGCCGCTGCACCGGCACCGCCGCCGGCCACTGCCACCGGGGCCGCCGCAGCCGCCGAAACGCCAAGCCGCTCTTCCAGCTTCTTCACCAGGGCTGCCGCTTCCAGCAGGCTCAGGCTTACAATCTGTTCTTCCAACTGCGCGAGATCCGCCATTTTTCTTCTCCAATCAGAACCGTTTGAATTTTTTCTTCCTGTCGAATTTCTTGACCAAAGGCCCGCCCCACGCAGTGGAAGTTTCCGATGCGCCAGACCCGCGCACTTCACGCCTGCTTGACCACCTTAAACCCTTGAAATTCAGCTGTCAGCTCTAAATTCAGCTTTCAGCTCTCAGCAAACCTGCCACGAATCAAGCTGAAAGCTGAGGGCTGACAGCTGAAAAACTGCTCTTACGACGCTCCAGCAAACTTTTCTTTCTCTACGCCCTGGTCCAGAACAACCGCCAGATCGCGCCCTGTTGCATTGATCACCGTAGCCAGCCGCTGTGCAGGCGCGTTGATGAGGAAGAGAAGCTTGGCAAAGATCTCGTCCTTACCCGGCATCGTCGCCAGCGCTTTCACTTCTTCCACGCTCAACAGCTTGCCGTCCACAATGCCCAGCTTGAACTGGAACTCGGAGTTTTCGCCGACCCACTTGGCAAAGCCCTTGGCCAAGGCAATCGGATCGCCCGAGGTAAACGCCACGGCGCTCACGCCCTTCAGCCCCTTCAGCGCCGGCTCAATCTTGGTGCCTTCACCGGCAATTGCCGCCAGCCTGTTCTTCACCACGCGGTATTTGCCGCCCGACTCGCGCACCACCTTGCGCAGCGCGAAATCCTGCGCCACGGTCAGCTTGGCAAACGTGCCGATAATCGCCGTTGTCGAAGTCTCCAGTTCCTTGGCCAGCGACTGGACCTTCTCTTCCTTCTTGCCTCTTGAAACCGCCATGTCTTCGCTCCGCTCAGGCAGTAAACAGCGATCAGTCATCAGTAGTCAGTAATGCAACGCCCACCTTGACCCGCGATCCTCGTTCCTGCCACTAATCCTTTTCCCACACCCTCTCGGGCGCCCAATTCAAATCTCTTTGCCAAACTCCTCGGCGGGCAATGATGCCGGCCAGTCGCAGCGTCAACTGCTCACTGACAACTGTTCACTGTCCCCTTCTCAGTGCTTGCCGGCTGCGTCTGCAACCGCCGAATCCAGCGGCACCCCGGGTCCCATCGTCGAGCTCAGCGTGACGCTCTTGATGTACTTGCCCTTGGCTGCCGAAGGCTTGGCACGCACGATCGAGGAAATCACGGTCGTTGCGTTGTCGATCAGCTTTTGCGGATCGAAACTCAGCTTGCCCACCGGCACGTGAACCAGGCTGGTCTTGTCGGCGCGAAATTCCACCTTGCCGGCCTTAATCTCTTTCACCGCCGCGGCCACATCCAGGGTCACGGTCCCGGTCTTCGGGTTGGGCATCAGTCCCTTGGGCCCCAGCACCTTGCCCAGCCGCCCCACCACCTTCATCATGTCGGGGGTAGCGATCAGCGCGTCGAAAGCAGTCCAGTTTTCCTTCTGAATCTTCTCGACCATCTCTTCGCCGCCCACAAAATCGGCACCGGCTTCGGTCGCTTCCTTCTGGCGGTCCCCTGAGGCAATCACGGCCACGGTCTTGGTCTTGCCCAGTCCGTGCGGCAGCACCACAGTGCCGCGCACCATCTGGTCTGCATGGCGCGTATCCACGCCCAAACGCATGGTCAGATCGACCGTTTCATCGAACTTGGCGTACTTGACCTGCTTCAGCAGGCTTACGGCTTCAGGCAGCGGATACGCAGGCTTGATCACAGCCGCGCGCGCCTTCGCAATATTCTTACTGGGTTTTGCCATTCTTCCCTCGTCTCCCACCACTCTTGCCAGCCCCGCTTTGCGGGGAAGCGCTGGCCGCGCAGGCAACGTTTTTTGTCGCCGCACAGGCCCAAGCTCCAAAAGCCGTGGTGCTGTTGACTAGCCCGGACTCAACTCCAGGCACATCTACGAATCATATCCAAAGAGCAACCGGAATGCAAACCGCACCCTTTCCAGTGCATAGGCAGCACGACCAACCCTGAGGGCCGGGGTCAGAAGCGGACCCCTTACCGCAACGATTTGCCCCGTCTCCCATCTAATCAGTTGGAAGGGTGGCCGCGGCGATCAAGCCGCCGGTCCACCTGGGAGGAAATAAATCAATGAAAACACTGGGAATGGCCCTATTAATGGCAGCCGGAGCGGCAACGCTGGCGGCGTCGGCATCCCCTGAACCGGCAAAGGGGCAGGGCGAGGCTGTAGTTACGGTACTGCCCAAGAAGAACCTGGAAGCGCCCGTCAACATTACCGCGCAGGACCTGCAGGTCAAAGTGAATGGGAAAGAATCCAGCGTAACCAACTGGGTGCCGCTGCGAGGCGAGAGGGGAGACCTGGAGCTCGTTGTCCTCATTGATAGCTCGGCTCGGACCAGTCTCGGCGAACAACTCAATAGCATCGCCAACTTCATCCAAGGCCTTCCGCCGAATGTTAAAGCGGGCGTTGCGTATATGCAGAACGGCCGCGCGGCCCTGGCAAGCCCCCTCTCCGCAGATCACGACCAGGTCGTGCGCGGACTGCACTTGCCCGTTGGGTTTGCCGGCTCCAGCGGCGGCCCCTACTTTTGCCTCTCTGATTTGGCACAGCACTGGCCTTCAGGCGACCACGCGGCGCGGCACGAAGTGGTCATGATCACCGACGGAGTCGACAACTACGACCGTCGCTACGATCCGGATGACCCCTACGTGCAAACCGCGGTGCGGGACGTGGTCCAGGCCGGGCTCGTGGTCTACTCCATCTACTGGCGCGACCGCGGGCTGCAGGACAACTCGCTCTATGGGGCCACCGACGGGCAAAACCTGATTTCCCAGGTGACACAGGCCACAGGAGGCGAAAACTACTGGATCGGAACCGGCGACCCGGTCTCCTTTAAGCCCTACTTTGAGAACATCAGCCTGCGTCTGCAGAATCAGTACCGGCTCAGCTTTGATTCGGGCCTGAACGGCAAGCCGCAGGTCGAGAACATGAATCTGAAGGTCGGCGGTCCCGCTTCGAAGGTCTATGCGCCGCAACAGGTCTATGTCACGCACCCTGCCGGAGAGTAAACAACAAGTCCGGACACGCAATCGGAAATGCCAAACGGCGCGCAATCGACCAATTCAACTCGATCGGCTGCGTGCCCGTTCATTTGCGGGTCTTCACTTCGCGATCCGCGATCCGCTCCTAGGCCTCCGAAACAACCGGTAATTCCGCAGCTTCCCAAGCGGCAAGTCCGCCAGCCATCTCGATCAGATTCGTAATCCCGTGTTGTTGCAAGACGCTGGCGGCGATCGATGAGCGATAACCTCCTGCGCAGTGGACCGTGATGAGACAGTCGCTGGGAATCTCGCCTATGCGCTCCTGCAGATGGTTGAGGGGAAGATTCATGCTGCCCTCGATATGCCTGCTCGCCCATTCCCCTGGGCCCCGCACGTCGAGCACCAGCACCGGTTCTCCTCCCGCCAGTTCCTCCGCCGCGATCAGGACGCTGACGCGCTTCGTCGGCCAAACCAGATCGGGTCTGTCGGCAAGGGCCTCCATCCCCCCAGACAAGTAGCCCTTCACGTGATCGAAACCGATGCGGCCCAGGCGCAGGGCCGCTTCCTGCTCGCGTCCGGGTTCGGCGATGATCACGATGGGCTTGGCGCGGTCGAGCACCGTGCCCGCCCAGGTTGCGCATTGGCCCCCCAGCCCGATGTTGATACTGCCGGCGAGGTGGGCCTTGGCATATTCGACCGGATCGCGCACATCCAGAAATTGAGCGCCCCTGTCTCCCAATTGGAGAACTTCATCAAGTTCGACCGGTTGCAGACCCCGCTCCAGAGTCTTGTCCAACGTAGCCCGTTCGCGGGTGTTGAGAATGGCGTCGTAAGTAAAGTAGGGCGGAGCGTCGGGTTGATCCGCCATGATGAGGCGAACAAACTCCTCCTTCGTCGCGGGCTTGAGCGCGTAATTGAACCGCCGCTGATCGCCCAGCGAAGAAACCGTGTCGGACGAAAGCTTCTTGCCGCAAAGAGAACCGGCGCCGTGTGCCGGATAGACAAGAACTTCGTCAGGCAGCGTGAGCAGCTTGTTGTGGAGCGAGTCGTAGAGATGCGCGCCGAGATCGGCGGCAGTCCACCCGAGCGAAGCGCGCAGGTCCGGCCGGCCCACATCTCCAGTGAAAAGCGTATCGCCGGTCAGAACCGCATAAGGCTTTGGGGGATTCTTCCGCGAATCGAACACCAGGATGGAAATCGACTCGATGGTATGGCCGGGAGTCTCCAGCACCTGCAGGCCCAGCCCGGGGAAATCGAGGCGGTCGCCGTCCTTCATCGCAACAAACGCGTATTCCGCCTCGGCACGCGAGCCCAGGTGGATGGTCGCGCCGCAATGGTCGCGCAGCTCCAGGTGGCCGGCCACGAAGTCTGCATGGAAATGGCTGAGGAACACGTGGCGGATTTCTAGGCCCAGCTTTTCGGCATCGGCCAGGTAAAGCTGGATGTCGCGCTGAGGGTCCACGATGACGGCAGTCGAACTCTCTTCGTCTCCCAGCAGATAGGAAGCGTGGGCGAGGCAACCGAGGTAGTACTGTTTCAAGATCATCGAAGTGGCATGAGTCTAACACCGCGTGATTCAGCCAGCTAGTACCAACTTCTTTGAATTCGCGGCGCATTGCCCTATAGTCTGTTGTGATCGGTTTTCAATTCGAGGCAGCTCGCGGTGCGTGGCATATCGGAGCTCGCGACCTCTCCCACAGGCAGAAGACCGCCGAGAGTTGATTCCCGCGCACTGAGCAAAACGCGCGATTTCCGGCCCCTGAGTTTGCCTGCCGTTCGTTTGCGCCAAACACTGAAAAGACCCATTTGAAATGAGGACAATGAGACGCTTCCCGTTTGCCTTGATGTTTGCTTCTATCGCCCTGCCTTGCTCAGCCGATTATCTACATGCCCAGGCATTGAATGCCAATTACGCCCGCGACCCGGGCCAGGCGATCGATCAGAAGTACACGGATAAGATTGTCCAATACACCACCGACAAGTCGTTCCTTTCGCCGCTGGTGGATTATCTTCCCGCCTCGAAAGCCGTCCCCACGCCGGAGAAGGTGCTGGGCGACATATCGGGCGCGCCCAACGTGCTTCCCTATGCCGAAGATGTCTACAAATATTTCCGCATGCTCGAGGCCGCCACCCCGCGCGTGAAAGTATTTACGATCGGCCACACCGAAGAGGGCCGCGAGATGATTGCCGCCGCCATCGCCGACCCCGAGTTGCTTGCCTCGGCCAAAGAGAACAGCGCGCGGCTGGCGCAGTTGGGCGATCCGCGCACCATTGGCATCGACGACGCCAAGGCGGCTGCGCTGATCGACAAGTCATGGCCGGTTTACTACATCACCGGCACCATCCACTCCACCGAGACAGGCGCGCCGACGGCGCTGATGGAGTTGGCCTATCGTCTGGCCGTCGACGACGCGCCCTACATTAAGTACATCCGCTCGCACATGATTGTGCTCATCACGCCAGTGGTTGAAGTGGATGGCCGCGACCGCATGGTCGACATTTACAAATGGCATCGCGCGCATCCCGATGCGCAGTGGCCGCCCCTGGTCTATTGGGGCCACTACGCCGCGCACGACAACAATCGCGACGCCATGGGTATGACGCTGAATCTGACTCGCAATGTACTCGATACTTATCTCGACTGGCATGCGCAGGTGCTCCACGATCTGCATGAGTCCGTCCCGTTTCTCTACGACAACACGGTAGGCGATGGCCCCTACAACGCTTGGGTCGACCCCACGCTCTCAGACGAGTGGGCGGAACTGGGCTGGAACAACGTCGCACAGATGCAAAGCTTCGGCATGCCCGGCGTTTTTACCCACGGCGACTTCGACACATGGAGCCCCGGCTACCTGATGTTCCTCGCCGCAATGCACAACGGCATCAGCCGCCTATATGAGACGTTCGGCAACGGCGGCGCGGATACTCAGAAGCGCATCCTCTCGCCGGAGGAATACTCGCGCACCTGGTACCGGCAGAACCCGCCGCTGCCCGTGGTGGAGTGGTCGCAGCGCGACAACAACAACTACGAAGAGACCGCACTGCTCTCGACCATCTCCTACTTTTCCCGCAACACCCATCACTTTCTTGAGAATTATTACCTCAAGAGCAAGCGCTCGATCGAGAAGCCCGGAATGGCCGGTCCGGCCGCGTATGTCATCCCACCCGATGCAGCCGAGAACAATCGCATGGTTGAACTGCTGAAAGTCCTCAAGCGCCAGCATGTCGAAGTACAGCAACTCTCTGAAGCTGCAGCCTGCACGCTGCCCGGCGAGAAGCGCGGCAACAAGCCTCGGCAACAGACCTTCGCCGCCCGCAGCATTGTGGTGCGCATGGATCAGCCCTACTCGCGCGTCGCGGATGCGCTGCTCGATCGCCAGTTCTGGGCACCCGACGATCCGCAGAAGCATCCCTACGATGACACCGGCTGGTCCTTCAGCCATTTGTTCAACGTGAGCGTGGTGCGCGTGCCGGATGTGTCCATTCTCAAAGCCGCTATGACGCCGCTCGACGACCCCACAAAGCCGGCCGGCAACATTGACGGCACAGGCTCCCTGGTCGCCGTCGCCAACACTGGACAGGTCTCGCTCCTCGCGCTCGTTTACAAGCTGAAGAGCTCAACGACTCAGGCCCAAAACATTCAGATAACAGAGAAGCCCTTCGACGCTGGCGAAACGCACTTCCCTGCCGGATCGCTGTTGATCTCGGGCGCTGCAGAAGATCAACTCGCCGGCGCGCTGCACGACTTGTCGCTGAATGCCGTGCGGTTGAGCGTCACACCCATGGCGCCGGCACACGCTGTCGCTGCCCCGCGCATCGCCTTCATGCACACATGGCTCGACACTCAAACCGAAGGCTGGTGGCGCTATGCCTTCGACGCCGCGGGCGTGCCCTTCGACTACATCAGCACGCAGACCGTAGCGAGGCAAGCCGATCTGGGTTCCAAGTACGACGTCATCATCTTCGCTCCCGTAGGCGGCGCCTCCGCGCAGCAGATCATCGACGGGCTGCCGATGTGGAAGAATGCGCTGCCGTGGCAAAAATCCGAACTCACCCCAAACCTCGGCCGCATCGACTCGACAGCAGACATGCGCCCCGGGCTGGGTTACGACGGCCTAGCGCACCTGAAGACATTCATCGAGCAAGGTGGACTGCTCATCACCTGCGAAGACACAGCGGAATTCGCCATCGACACCGGGCTTGCTCCAGGCGTGAGCCGCGCCCCGAACGACGATGCCCGCGTCGTCGGCACCGTTCTGAATACTGTTTTTGTCGATCTGGAAAATCCGGTGGCTTTCGGCTACGGGCCGGAGCTCCCCGTGATCAGTGCGGACGGCATGGCATTCAACGTCAGCAACACGCTGGGACCAGAGGCCCACCGCACCCTGATGGATCCCTATGCGGAGCGACCCACTGGCCGCGGTAGCGTGGAAGACAGCGACGAGCCCCAGGGCCGCAAGATCGCCGAAGCCGAAGCACTTGAAAAGCAAAAACCGTGGCAGGCCAGGAAGCTCAACGAAGAGCAGACGCGCGACAATCCATTCGTGATTCCCATCGAACTGCGCCCCGACGTCATTCTGCGCTTTGCCGACGCAAAGGGCATGCTGCTCGATGGACTGCTCGACAAGCCCGACCCGATTGCCGAACATGCCGTTGTGGTGGATGCGCACCTGGGCCGCGGCAACGTATTGCTGTTCGGCAACAACCCCATCTATCGCGGCGAGACCCTCGGCAGTTACGGCCTGGTCTTCAACGCCATCCTCAACCACGACCGGCTGGCGCACAACACCGCGACCCAGCAAGCCAATCCGGAACAGAAGCACTAACCCGGTACACTGTTGCCAATTCAGACATTTTGGGCCTTTTCGCCAGCCAGCCTTTTGTGTCATGCTTTCACGCATGGGAAACAAAGACAGAGGCAAGAAAGAAGTCAAGAAAGCGCCGAAACCCAAGCCCAAACCAGAACCCGGCCTGAAGCGCGAAGTATTCACGCCGGCCCCGCCGAAGTAAAACCCCCGCCGATCGGCCGACTTCGCCGCGCCAGTTGCGGTCGCGCAGGAAAGCCCTCCTGCTGCAGGAGGGCTTTCTTGCGTCTGCTGCCGAAAGCAGGAGAGCAGACTTCCACCCGGTACCATTGCGAACACGCGCCCAGGATGAAAACCGGAAAATCTTCGCCAGGAGATTCAGCCCCGCTTCGAATCTTTCACGTTCAGCAGCCTTTATCCGTTTTTTCAATTGCTTCTATTCCCTAGGTCCAGAGTATGCTTTCGACATGCTTCCCAAGTACGGGCGTTTCCCTTGCCTGACGCTTCTCGCGATTCTTGTCTCTGCTTCTGCTGCGGCCCATGGCGCAGACACTGCCGCGCCCGCGGATTCTGCCTCGCGCACGCTGGTCGTGGATGCTCTCGGCAAAGGTGCCGTCCCCATCGACGGCCGTTGGCAGTTCCATCTCGGCGACGACCTCGCATGGGCCGTGCCCACATTCGATGACTCGGATTGGGAGCAGCTCACAGCCGACTCATCATGGGGCCAGCAGAGCCATCCCAGCTATTCCGGCTTCGCCTGGTATCGCCGTTCAATCCGCTTAACGGCCGCACCTGGCGCGTCTCCCAACTTCGTCTTGCTCATTCCCGCCATCGACGACGCCTACCAGATCTACTGGAACGGCGTTGAAGTCGGCCATCTGGGCACATTGCCGCCGCACATGGTCCTCTATGAAGGCGTGCCGGCGCAAACCTTCGGCCTCGGACCGGTGCGCACCGGCGTGCTCGCGATCCGCGTGTGGAAAAACGTGCTCGCTTCCAACGACCCCAGCAACCTCGGCGGCTTTGAGGGGCTCCCGCTCGTCGGCAGTCCCGACGCGATCGATGCCGCCAAAGCCAAGATGGACTTCGCGTGGCTGCGCGGCCAGCAATTCACTTTCGGCCTCACGTCACTCTATGCGCTCGTCTCTCTGCTCAGCTTGATTGCGTGGCTGCGCGACCGAAGGCAATGGCTTCTCTTCTGGATGAGCGCCTTCGCCTTGATGCCCATGCTCGCGGTGATTTTGGCTGGGCTACGGCTTCCCTACTCCTGGGCGCTCGCACAATTCCTGATCCAGAGCTCGATCGCCGTCCGCGAAGCCTCGGGCTGGTTTCTCCTCATCTGGCTGCTGCAACTGCACGAGGAGACCAGGCTCGTCCGCTACACACGGCTTGCCGCCATCATCGGCATCCTTGCCGCCGCTGCCGACGGGGCCTTGTCCTTTCTCTACCCGAACTTCATCAACGAAGTCACAATGCAGGTCGCGGATGCCATTACCACCGCTCCCGCGATCCTCTTTGAGGCCATTCCGGCCATCTTGGTAGCCTTTGCCATCGCCAAGCGCAAGCGCCTCGACTTCGCGCGCTGGCTCGTAGCCATCCTCGCTTTCCTCAATGCGCTGGTCTACTGGGTTTCAAACTTCGCTGCTCAAGGCATTCGCTTCACCCACTGGGCGCTTGCCGACCAGATCAGTCATCCCCTTTTCACGGTCAACGGCAATCCTTTCAGCCTGCCTACCGTGCTGCGCACGCTGCTCTTTGTCTCCATCGTGTATGCCGTCATCCACTACACGATTGAGAGCCGCCGCCGCCAGAACGCGATGGAGCTGGAGTTGCAAAACGCACGTGAACTCCAGCAGGTCCTGGTTCCTGAAACCATTCCCACCTTGCCCGGCTTCTCTCTCACCAGCGCCTATCGCCCCGCACAGGAGGTGGGCGGCGACTTCTTCCAGATCATCCCGTATGAAAACGGCTCAACCCTGATCGTCCTCGGCGACGTCAGCGGGAAAGGACTCAGGGCAGCCATGGCGGTCTCGCTTATTGTCGGCTCCATTCGCACCTTGGCCGAAACCGTCTCCAGCCCCGCCGAGATCCTCTCCGGAATCAATCGCCGCCTGTTTGGTCGTCTCCAAGGCGGCTTTGCCACAGCCGTTGCGCTGCGTCTCGACAGCAATGGCGTCTGCACCCTTGCCAGCGCCGGTCATCCAGCGCCGTTCGTCAACGAGCGGGAGCTCAACTTTCCCGGCTCCCTTCCGCTCGGCTTGGGCCCCATCGCGATTTTTGAAGAGACGCGTGTCCAGCTCGGCGTGCACGACCAGCTTGCCCTCTACACCGACGGCCTCCTTGAAGCGCGCAGCCGCACCGGTGAGCTCTACAGCTTCGACCGGCTGAAGACGCTTTTTTTCGGCCGCCCTACCGCCGATCAGGCCGCACAGGCCGCCGTCAATTTCGGACAGGACGATGACATCACCGTTCTCACCCTCACCCGCCTGCACTCTGGAGAAGAATCGACCGCGCTGCACAGCGGCGCCCTCCCCACCCTTGCGTAGCGGCGCGTGGGTTGCGGACACTTCCTTGTAGTCCAACGAGGCTTTTTTGCCCGTTAGCGCTCTATGATCGCGAAGAGCGAAAAACCGACAGAAGTGGCGACATCCCTAGAGCGCGAACCTCTCGTTTTGAGTGGGCAATTCGAATGGAGATGAGGATTAGCACACTCATATAAGCCGTTGGAGCGGAAAGTTTGAGCACACAAGTTGCGTACTGCGTCTAGATTGCGGGTGACCGAAGCGATTTAAGGAGAGCCTTTGTGATTAAGACCAGTGAAACTTTACTAACGCTGTGCGCCGCTTGCATCTGCGCCGTTCAACCTTCTGGGGCGGTCGCGCAACCCGCCTCAACCCAACCCAAACACTATCGCCTGACATTTGTCCTCAACTACCCTCATGGACGGCAACCATCTCAAATCTTCGTTTTGAATGTACCCGTTAAACAAGACCATCCGGGAATGGCAGGAAGCGTCACAACCTCAGGCCTAACAGGACAGCCTGAGAGCAGTGTTCAAGAAAACCTTCAATGCACGGATGTAAAGGAGTCAGCCACTGGTCTGGCAGCTAAGGTTGACTTTTCTATGGACAGCATCGCAATACCACTGCCTGGGTCCTCGGAGCCTGTACATCGCAATCTGACATTCAACCGACAGGTAGACCTGGTACTGGGGAGACCGACGCGGGTCACTGAAGAACTTCATGTTATCCCTTTGGGCAAAGGTGGCGAAGCTTCTGCAAATCCATTGCCGCCCGCGCCTCAGATCACGGTAACTGCGATCGAAATGTAGTGCTGTAAATGGATCGCAAATGTTGTAGCCACGCAAAAAGGCCCTCCCGCACGGGGAGGGCCTTTCATTTGAATGTGCAGCCGATTTTACGCGACTACTTCAATGCCCATCGAGCGGGCAGTGCCCTTGATGCTCTTGATTGCCGTCTCCACCGAGGCTGCGTTCAGGTCGGGCATCTTCTGCGTGGCGATCTCACGCACCTGCGCTTCGGTCACCTTGCCCACCTTGTCCTTGTTGGGCGTGCCGGAGCCCTTGGCCACGCCGGCCGCCTTCTTCAACAGAACTGCCGCGGGCGGCGTCTTGGTGATGAAGGTGAAGCTGCGGTCCGCGTAAACCGTGATGACAACCGGAATGATCAGTCCGGCCATCTCCTTGTTCTGCGTGCGTGCGTTGAACTGCTTGCAGAACTCCATGATGTTGACCTGCGCCTGGCCCAGCGCGGGGCCGACGGGCGGCGCGGGCGTGGCCTTGCCGGCCTCGATCTGCAGCTTGACTTGTGCGGTTACTTTCTTCGGAGGTGCCATTGGTTAGTTCCTTTGGAACTAGCTTCTAGCTTCTAGCCGCTAGCTACTAGCTTATGTTCCTTCAGTTGATTTTGAACACGCAACCAACTACTTCGCCTCTAACTGGCGCCCGCTAGATAGATACGCCAGCTAGAAGCTAGAGGCTAGAAGCTAGCAGCTGCTATTCAATCTTTTCGACTTTGCCAAACTCCAGTTCGACCGGGGTGGAGCGTCCGAAGATGGTCACCATGACCTTGAGCGTCTCGCGATCTTCGTTGATCTCATCCACCACGCCGTTGAAGTTGGCGAACGGCCCATCCGTAATCCGGACCTGCTCGTTCTTTTCAAACTTGATCTTCATCCGCGGCTTGTCTTTGGCCGTCTCGGAACGGAAGATGATCGAACTCACTTCTTCCTCCGACAGCGCCACCGGCTTGTCGCCCGTGCCCAGAAATCCCGTCACCTTGGGCGTGTCTTTCAACACGTGCCACAGGTTATTGTCGAGTTCCATCTCGACCAGCACGTAGCCAGGCAGAAACACCCGCTCCACCGTGCGTTTCTTCCCGTTGACGATTTCCGTCACCGGCTCGGTGGGAATCATCACCCGCCCGACTCTGTCCTTGAGCCCGAAGGCTTGCACCCGGCTCTCAATCGACTCGCGCACCTTGCGCTCAAAGCCCGAGTAGGCGTGCAGGATGTACCACTTGAAGCGCTCGTTGCGCTCCGGC
>OBLU010002976.1_pt1 | contig 15409 bp, 9 predicted proteins | sample 1518681 | NCBI WGS metagenome assembly OBLU01 (sample SAMEA3539304, study PRJEB22396) | soil metagenome | biome: tundra; feature: field; material: soil | place: USA | collected 2010-05 | depth 0.15 m
AACTGATGGGTGGGGCATTCGGTACACTTGGAATAGTAACTGAGGCGACGTTCAAGGTGCGTCCCATTCCATCTGACTACTGTCTCGCGGTCGTTCCTTACGCGTGCGCAGCAGACACGTTCGCCGCCGCTTGCATACTCAATGACTCACTGCCACTGAGTAATCTCGATATACTCAGTCCTTCCCTTGCAACCAGCTTCAATTCTACCAGTCAATTTCTCCTTCTGGCCGGTTTCTCTGGAAATCCACTAGAAATTGGCGACCAGGCCGAGCGGATTCGCGATTTGGTCGGCGCGCGCGGTGAACTTCTGAGCGCCGACGGCGCTCTCAGGAGCTACGAGCTGCTGCGGGATATCGATTTTCATTCGGCCCCGCTGACCGCTCAAATCGCGGTTCCACCCGCGTCTCTCGCGCGAGTGCTGGAGGCCTGCGGCAACGACATCGAATTTCGCGCTCACGCCGGCTCCGGCGTCGCGCAGATAATCCTGGCCGGCGAACGTAGCGCAGAGGCGCCCGCTAGAACCATCGCGCGATGGCGGGAAGCTGCGCGCTCAGCGCGCGGCAATCTTCGACTGATCGCCGCCGCGCCTGCCATCCGTGACTCGCTGGAATTCTTCGACACTCCCAACGCCGGCGCGCTCGCGCTTATGCGTCGGCTCAAGGCGGCCTTCGATCCGGCCGGGATCTTCAACCCCGGATGCTTCGTCGGAGGAATCTGATGGCCGCGGCTTCCGTCACACCATTGAATCCGGTTCGCGGCGTCTCCGACTACGACCTGCTGTTCGAATGCGTTCATTGCGGCCTTTGCGCCGAGGCTTGTCCGACCTACGTTGTAACGCGATGCGAGATGGACTCGCCGCGCGGCCGAATCTATTTGATGAAGTCGCTGGCCGAAGGGCGCATCGAGCTCGACGACGATGCGGCGCGCCATTTCGATTTGTGCCTCGGATGCCGCGGTTGCGAGACCGCCTGCCCGTCCGGCGTTCATTACGGCCGCTTGATTGAAGGTGCGCGTTTATTAGTCGAGCAAAATCATCGCCGCGGCTTCGTCGATCAATTCAAGCGTCGCGCCATCGGCGCGATTTTCCCGTACCCCCGTCGTCTCCGGGTGCTGCTCGCGCCGCTGAAGCTCGTCGATCGCGTTGGCCTGAGACCAGCTCTGAGAGCGGTCCTACCGCGCATGATTCACGATTGGCTCGATCTTCTTCCGCCACTTGAACCCAACTTGCGCCCGCTCGCCGCGAAATCAACCATCGCGCCGCGCATTGACGCGCCGACGGTCGTCGTGCATCACGGATGCGTCGCGCAACTACTTGCGAATTCGGAAAACCTGAACAGTGAGCGTCTGCTCGCCGCCGCCGGCTATCGCGTCGTCCAACTCGAACCGACCTCATGCTGCGGAGCACTTGATCTGCATTCGGGTAACGGATCGCGAGCCCGCGATTTTGCCCGCGCAAACGTTCGCGCACTGAAGAACTCCGGCGCCGATGCAATCGTGTCGGCCGCGTCGGGATGCTCGGTGGCAATCGCAGAATACGGTGATTTGCTCAAAGACGAACCGGAATTTGCCGAAGATGCGCGCGCGGTTTCCTCGAAAGTCCGGGACCTGAGTTCTTTGCTGCTCGACGCGCCGGCGAGTCCGAAGCGCGAATTTCGATGCCGCGTCACTTATCACGACGCTTGTCACCTCGTGCATGGACTCGGGGTGCGCGAAGCGCCGCGCAAATTGCTCGCCTCGATTCCGGGCGTGACGATCGTCGAGATGACGGAGTCCGAACTCTGCTGCGGTTCGGCCGGATCCTACAATTTGACCGAGCCCGCAATGGCGCGCGACTTGGCGCGGCGCAAAGCCGACAATATTGTTGCAACAGGCGCGGACTGCGTCGTGCTGGCGAATCCCGGATGCGAGTTCCAGATCGCCGCCGAACTTCGCCGTCGCGGTTCGAAAATCAAGGTCGTCCACCTCGCGGACTTTCTCGCTATGGCGTCTCAGTGATCCTGTCCGATGAACGGCAGCCTGCACGAAATCAAGCTCTACTTCGCATACACGAGTCCGTACTCGTACCTCGCGATGCAGCCCGCCTACGACCTCGAACTGTCTCATAGCGTGCGCGTACGCTTCATCCCATACGGGGTGAGCATCCGAAAGGTTTACGGTCCGCTTGATCGCGAGGACGCCGACCGTCGCAAGGTTCGGTATCTGTATCTCGACGCGCGACGAATCGCGAAGGAACGCGGACTCGTCATCTACCCGCCGAAAAAGATTTTCAGCGCGCGCCTGGCGTTCTATGGCGGTCTCTACGCCGCGAAGAATTGGCAGTTCCGGCCGTACTCGAATCGCGTGTTCGACCGATTCTAGAAACAGGAACTCGATGTCGAAAGCAGCGACACGATTCCAGCGATCGTTGCCGAGGTCGGCCTCGATCCCGCTGAATTTCTTCGCTATGCCGACAGCGGCGCGCGCGCCGACCTGGATGCATGCTTGGCCGAGGCCGATCGCGACAAGGTCTTCGGCCTGCCGACCTTCATCGTGGACGGCGAACCGTTCTGGGGCGAGGACCGAATTGAGTGGGTGATTCGCAAGCTCGACGCGATGGGTTTTCGCCGCTGAAATTTCCGGCCTCGTTCGTCCGCTCGCGGGTATGCAGCGATCAGAGTTCCGGACTCGAGGGCAGGAAGGTCTCGCCCATCAGGTAGGCATCGACCGCGCGCGCCGCTTCGCGCCCCTCCCATATCGCCCACACCACCAGCGATTGCCCGCGATGTGCGTCTCCGGCGGCGAAAACTCCCGGCACGCTCGACATGTAACTCTCGCACTGCACGTTGCTGCGCGGGTCGAGCTTGACACCAAGCTCCGAGATTATGCCGTCGGGCTCGGGGCCGAGAAATCCGAGCGCGAGCAGCACGAGGTCGCACTCGATCTCGAAATCGGTGCCCGGAATTTGCTCCATCACCATCCGCCCGTTGTCATGCTTCCAGTTGAGCCGCACGCCGTGGAGTTTTTTCACCACGCCGTTTTCGCCGGTAAACTTGCTCGTGTTCACGCTCCAGTCGCGCTGCACGCCCTCTTCGTGCGAGCTCGAGGTGCGCATAATCATCGGCCAGTCCGGCCACGGCATTTCGGCGGTGCGCTTTTCAGGCGGCATCGGGAGCAGCTCGAACTGATGCACGACGATCGCGCCCTGGCGATTTGAGGTGCCCAGGCAATCGGAACCCGTATCGCCGCCGCCGAGAATGACCACGCGCTTTCCGTTCGCAGTGATCTCGGCCGCCGGATCGAGCGCGTCGCCGAAGTTACGCTTGTTCTGTTGCGGCAGGAATTCCATGGCAAAATGGATTCCCTTGAGCTCCCGTCCCGGGATCGGCAAATCACGCGGCTTGGTCGCGCCCATCGCGAGTACGATTGCGTCGTACTTCGAGCGCATCTCGTCCGCATGGATGTCGAAGCCGGCGCGGCAGTTAGTGACAATCTCCAGGCCCTCGGCCTTCATTTGCTCAACGCGCCGGTTGACGATCCACTTTTCCAGCTTGAAGTCCGGAATGCCGTAAGTGAGCAATCCGCCCACGCGATCCGATCGCTCGTAGAGCGTGACCGAATGTCCCGCGCGCACGAGTTGCTGCGCGCACGCCAGCCCCGACGGTCCCGAGCCCACGACCGCAACGCGCTTTCCCGACTTGCGCGCGGGCGGCTGCGGCGCGATCCATTTTTCCACCCAGGCGTGATCGATGATGTTCTTCTCGATCAGCTTGATCGTGACAGGATCGTTGTTGATGCTGAGCACGCAGGCTTCTTCGCAGGGCGCGGGGCAAATTCTGCCGGTGAACTCCGGAAAGTTGTTGGTCGCGTGCAGCCGGTCGATCGCCTCGCGCCATCGGCCCCGGTAGATGAGATCGTTCCAGTCGGGGATGATGTTCCCGAGCGGGCAACCCTTGTGGCAGAAGGGAATCCCGCAATCCATGCAGCGGGCGCCCTGCGCGCGCAGTTTGTCTTCGGGCATTTTGAGATCGAATTCGCGCCAGTCCTTCAGGCGTTCCCTGACCGGACGCCGCAAAGGAGTCTCGCGATTGATCTCCATGAAGCCCGTAATCTTGCCCATTGAAGCCGTGATCTCCCGAGTCAGGTCAATTCTGATTAGTCAGTCGATTACTCACTCGGCTAAACTGCGGCCAGCCGCGCGAGATCGGAATTCATGTTGAGATGCTGCCGTTCGAGCACCATCCGATACTCAGTCGGCAATACTCTTACAAACTTCGTAGCGTAGTCGTCCCACTTGTCGAGGACTCGCCGCGCGACCGTGCTCTGCGTGTACTGCAAGTGCCGCACAATCAGCGCATGCAACTGCTTGAGTTCGTCGCGATTGCCGATTGGACCCAACTCGACCATCCCGGTGTTGCAGCGCGACGGAAACGAGCCGTCTTCGTCAAGCACGTACGCCACACCGCCGCTCATGCCGGCTGAGAAGTTGCGGCCGGTCTTGCCTAGAACCACGACCAACCCGCGCGTCATGTACTCGCATCCATGGTCGCCGACTCCCTCGACGACCGCGTGCGCGCCGCTGTTACGCACCGCGAATCGCTCGCCGGCTACGCCGCGGAAGAACGCTTCGCCGCCGGTGGCGCCGTAGAGCGCGACGTTGCCGATAATGATGTTGTCTTCGGCCTTGAAGGTCGCTTCTTGCGGCGGGCGCACCGAGATAAATCCGCCCGAGAGTCCCTTGCCGCAGTAGTCGTTCGCGTCGCCTTCGAGATGGAGCGCAATTCCCGGCGCGAGCCACGCGCCGAAACTCTGGCCGGCCGAACCTTTGAGATGAATCTGAACCGTGTAGGGCGGCAGTCCCTCCGCGCCGAAGCGCCGCGACACTTCCGCCGACAGCATCGTGCCGACGGTGCGGTTCACGTTGCGGATGGGAAGATGGATTTCGACCGGCTTGCGATGCTCGAGCGCGTCTTTTGCAAGCTCGATGATCTGGTTGTCGAGCGCGGCGCCGAGGCCGTGATCCTGCAGCTCGACACAATGCAGCGGTTCGTCCGGCCCGACATCGGGACGACGAAGAATATTGGCCAGATCGACGTTGCGCGCCTTCCAATGCGCGATCGCTTCGTTGGCGTCCAGGCATTCGACGTGGCCAACCATTTCGGCAACGGTGCGAAAGCCCAACTGCGCCATGTATTCGCGCAGTTCGTCCGCGATGAACATCATGAAGTTCACGACGTGCTCGGGCTTGCCCGAGAACTTCGCGCGGAGCACCGGATCCTGCGTCGCGATGCCGACCGGGCAGGTGTTGAGATGGCAGACGCGCATCATGATGCATCCCGAGGCGACCAGCGCGGCGCTGGCGAAACCGAATTCCTCGGCGCCGAGAAGGGCGGCGATGGCGATGTCGCGGCCGGTCTTGAGCTGGCCGTCGGTCTCGACGCGAATGCGTCCACGCAGACCGTTCATCACCAGGGTTTGCTGCGTCTCGGCGAGTCCCAGTTCCCACGGAACTCCCGCGTGCTTGATCGATTGCAGGGGAGACGCGCCGGTGCCGCCGTCGTAACCGCTAATCAGCACGACGTCGGCTTTGGCCTTTGCAACGCCCGCGGCGATGGTGCCGACGCCGACCTCGGCGACCAGCTTGACACCGATGCGCGCGCGATTGTTGGAATTTTTGAGATCGTGGATAAGCTGCGCGAGATCTTCGATCGAATAGATGTCGTGATGCGGGGGCGGAGAGATCAATCCCACGCCGGGCGTCGAGTAGCGAATCTTCGCGATGAAATCGTCAACCTTGTGACCGGGAAGCTGGCCGCCCTCGCCGGGCTTGGCGCCCTGCGCCATCTTGATCTGGAGTTCGTCGGCGTTGACCAGGTAATGACTGGTGACGCCGAAGCGCGCCGAGGCCACCTGTTTGATCGCGCTGCGGCGCCAATCGCCGTTGGCATCGGGCACGAAGCGCGCCGGATCCTCGCCGCCCTCGCCGGTGTTGCTTTTGCCGCCGATCCGGTTCATGGCGATGGCGAGGTTTTCGTGCGCCTCTTTGCTGATCGATCCGAACGACATCGCGCCGGTTTTGAAGCGTTTGACGATCTCGGCGGCCGGCTCGATTTCCTCGAGCGGCACAGGCGGCCGATCAGAATTGAACTTGAACAGCGAGCGAAGCGTGGTGAGCGAGCGACTCTGCTCGTCAACCGCCCTGGTGTAATCCTTAAACAGCCGGTAATTTCCCGAGCGCACGGAATGCTGCAGCCTGGCGATCGTGTTCGGGTTGTACATGTGGAACTCGCCGGCGCGGCGCCACTGGTACTGACCGCCGACATCGAGATCGCCGTCGAGGTTCGCGGCCACCTTGAACGCGTAGGTGTGGCGCGCAGCGGTCTCGCGCGCGATCGCGTCGAGGCCGATGCCTGCCACGCGCGACGGCGTCCAGGTGAAGTACTTGTCGATCACGTCCTTCGCCAATCCGATCGCCTCGAAGATCTGCGCGCCGCGGTAACTCTGCGTCGTCGAGATTCCCATCTTGGACGCGACTTTCGTAATGCTCTTGCCGACGGCCTTGATGAAGTTGTGGACGGCGGTGTCCTGGTCGATATCCCGGAGCTCGCCGTCGTGAATCATCCCCGCCATCGTCGCGTACGCGAGGTACGGATTGACGGCGCCCGCGCCGTAGCCGACCAGCAGGCAGAAATGCATCGCCTCGCGCGGTTCTCCCGACTCGACGACGAGGCCGGCCCGGGTGCGCGTCCCTTCGCGAATCAGATGATGATGCACGGCTCCGGTGGCGAGCAGCGCCGGAATGGCGGCGTAGTCCGCGTTCACGCCACGATCCGAAAGCACGATTATCGTGTAGCCGGATTCGATCGCGTCCGAAGCGGCGCGGCACAGCGCGTCGAGCGCGGCGCGCAGCCCGCCTTCGCCGTCATCAACGCGGTAGAGCGTGGGAAGCGTGACGGTGCGCAGGCCCTCGACGGCCAGCCGTTTGATGCTTTGAAGTTCGTGGTTGGTGAGAATGGGCCGCTTGAGTTGCAGCTGGCGGCAATGGAGCGGCGATTCTTCGAACAGATTATCCTCGGCGCCGATTGTCGTTTCGGTCGAGGTCACGAGTTCCTCGCGAATCGGATCGATTGGCGGATTCGTAACCTGCGCGAACAATTGCTTGAAGTAGTTGTAAAGCGGCTGGGGTCTGTTCGAGAGGACGGCGAGCGGAGTGTCGGTGCCCATCGAGCCGACCGGCTCCTGGCCGTTGGTAGCCATCGGCGCGAGGATCATTTTGAGATCCTCGATCGTGTAGCCAAACGATTGCTGCTGCTTGAGCAGCTCGTGGTCTTCGAAGCAGTCAACCGCAGGCGTGTCGTTGTCGCTGGCCTCGGGGAGCGACTCGAGCGCGACGAGATTGGCGTCGAGCCAGGTGCGATACGGCTGTCGCGCCGCCATCGAATTCTTGATTTCTTCGTCCTGCACGATTCGGCCGAGCGAAGTATCGACGAGAAACATTCGGCCCGGCTGCAGCCGTCCCTTGAGCGCGACGTTGCGCGGCGCGATGTCGAGGACGCCGGTCTCGGACGCCATCACGACCAATCCGTCCTTGGTCACCGTGTAACGCGACGGACGAAGGCCGTTGCGATCGAGCACCGCGCCGATTCTGATACCGTCGGTGAAGGCGATCGACGCGGGGCCGTCCCACGGTTCCATCATGCATGAATGAAAGCGGTAGAAAGCGCGCTTGCCGTCGCTCATCTGCGGGTCGTTCTGCCACGCTTCCGGAATCATCATCATCACGGCGTGCGGCAGCGAACGTCCGGTGCGAACCAGCAGTTCGAGACAATTGTCGAAGGTTGCGGAGTCGCTGCCGTTGGGCTCGACGATCGGCAACAGCTTCTTGATGTCGTCGCCGAACAGCGGTGAAGAGAACAGCTTCTCGCGCGCGTGCATCCAGTTGATATTGCCGCGCAGCGTGTTGATCTCGCCGTTGTGCGCCATGAAGCGGTAGGGATGCGCCCGGTCCCAGCTCGGAAAGGTGTTGGTCGAGAAGCGCTGATGGACCATCGCAAGCGCGGTCTTGATGGCGCCATTCAGCAAATCGGGGAAGAACTGCGGGATTTGCGTGGAGATGAGCTGGCCCTTATAAACGACGGTCAGCGCCGAGAGGCTGCAGAAATAAAACAGTTCCGGATCGGAGAGGCCGAGTTTTTCCGCCTCTGAAGCGGCGCGCTTGCGAATTACGTACAGCTTGCGCTCGAGCGCCTCGGCGTCGGGCAAGTCCGGGCTGCGCGCGATGAAGACCTGGCGGATTGCGGGCATCCCGCGCCGCGCGATATCGCCGCACGCGGATTCGACCACCGGCACGTCGCGCCATCCGAGCAGACGCTGACCTTCCTGGTTGACGATTCTCTCGAACGCGTCCTCGCAGTCTTTGCGCTTGACCGGGTCGAGCGGCAGGAAAACCTGGCCCACGCCGTATTGGCCGGGCGCGGGCAGTTCGAAGCCGAGCCGAGCCGCTTCGCTCGAGAAAAACTCGTGCGGAATCTGCAGCAGGATTCCAGCGCCGTCGCCCGTGCGCGGATCGCATCCGCACGCGCCGCGATGGGTCAGGTTGTCGAGCACCTGCAGCGCTTTGGCCACGATGTCATGCGAGCGCTCGCCCTTGATGTTGACGACGAAGCCGACGCCGCACGCGTCGTGCTCATGGGCGGGATCGTAGAGGCCCTGTGCCTTCGGAATGCTTCGGTAGTTGTGCATCATGACACCCGTCTCGGTTCCGGGGGCGCAGGTTTCGCGGCGCCGTGGCGATGGCGCCTGCCGTTGGCAGGCTCGTGCGAGTCGCCGTTGGGATGAACCGAAATCAAACCGCGCTCGGTATGCGTCGACAGCACCACCATCGTCTCCGTCCGCGCCACTCCCTCGATCGATCGGATCGCACTGATAAGCCGCTCGAGCGACGAGGTGTTGTCGGTTTTGATTTTCAGCAGGAGCGTGTGCTGACCGGTGACGTGATGGCATTCGAGCACGTCGTCGAGCAGTGCGACGGATTCCTTGAACAGCGAGATTGTTTTCGGATGCGAAATCGACACGCCGATAAACGCGGTGACGTCCTTGCCGAGGCGGGTCGCATCGACGGCGGCGTGATAGCCGGTGATAACTCCGCCGTCTTCGAGTTTTTTGACGCGTTCGTTGACCGACGGCGCCGAAAGCCCGACTTGCTCTCCGAGCTTGACGAGCGGAATGCGGCCGTGTTCCTGCAGGAGGCCGATAATCTGCAGGTCAATGGCATCGAGTTCGGGGGATTCTCCGCCGAATTTCATAAGGTTATCCTCGTCGAGTGGCGATGAAGATAGGTGAAAAGTGGAATCGTGTCAAGTGTTTATAAGGATTTGACTCAGTAAAACATGAGTTTGTGCAGCCCAATACGATGCGTACCGACGAAATATAGGTCTAAACGAGCGATTGCCGCTCACCTATACTGCGATTGTCGGGGTGGAAGCGCGATCGCTCAGGTAACGTGCCACTTGCGCGCCGAATCCCCGGCCAACTACGAATGTGGATAGGCGTCGCTTCCCATCTCAAGGGCATCCAGCCCCGACCATTCCACTTCCACCAGCACGCGGTTGCCCACCGTGCGCTCGACGATCTTGAAGAACAGGATCGCAAGGCCGAATACCACGACCGCGTTCACCGTGACACCGATCAACTGGGCGAAAAATTGACCAGCGTCGCCGTAGAGCAGGCCGCGCACCGGACCCGCGACACCGTTCCATCCGTCGCCGTAGGTGCCGTCGGCAAACAGACCAAGCGCCAGCGCGCCCCATATTCCGCACGCACCGTGCACAGCGACCGCGCCGACGGGATCGTCGATTCGAAAGCGGCGTTCGAGTTCAAGCACCGTCCACACGACCAGCAGTCCCGCGATCACGCCAATCAGAACAGCCGCCGCGGGCGTTACGAATGCGCACGGGGCGGTGATTGCGACGAGTCCGCCCAGCAGACCGTTGCAAGCGATCGCGACGTCGGGTTTGTTGTACTGATTCCACAAATAGAGCAGCGCCGCGAGCGCGCCGGCCGCCGAGGCGAGCATGGTGTTCACCGCGATGATCGCGATTCGGGGATCCGATGCGGCGAGCGTTGAGCCGGCGTTGAAGCCGAACCATCCGAACGCGAGAATCAACGTTCCGCTGATGGCCATGGGCAGGTTATGTCCGGGCAACGCGCCGATGGCGCCGTCGCGCCGGAACTTTCCGATGCGCGGACCCACCATGTAAGCGCCGGCGAGACCGGCCACTCCGCCCGTCATGTGCACGACCGACGATCCGGCAAAATCCAGATGGCCGTGGCCCAGGCCCAGGTTCACGCCGAGCTGCGAGAGCCATCCTCCGCCCCATACCCAGTTGCCGTACAACGGATACAGGAACATCGACATGAACAGTCCGTAGATAAAGAACGCTTTGAACTTCCATCGCTCCGCCATCGCACCCGTCGGAATGGTCGCGGCGGTGTCCATGAAAACGAGCGAGAATAGAAACATGCCCAGGCTGGCCGGATCGCGACTGACGCTGAGCAGCGCGAACTTGCTGAAGCCGATGATTCCATACGAATGCGCGCCGATCGTGATCGACAGCTCGTGATGGCCGATCGCGCCCATGCCAAGTGAGGGCCAGTGCCCGACGCCGCCCATCATGAAGCCGTAGCCGGTGAGCCAGAAGCCGATGATGCCGATCGGGTAGATGATCAAGTTCATCGCCATGGTATTGACCGCGTTCTTGGAGCGCGTGAACCCCGTCTCCACCATTGCGAATCCGAGCTGCATGAACATCACCAGGAATCCCGCGACCAGCAGCCACGCGAGGTTCAGCGAATTGTCCAGCGGCGGCGACGACGCGGTGGTCTGCGCGCGCGCCAGCGACGAAAATAGCGTCAGCGCGGTGAAAGTGGCGGCGGCCAATCCGAGTTGCGATCGTCTCGGCATCATCTCACCTGTCCTCGATATGACCGGCGCGGCGGAGTCGGCGACGCCGGGTAACGGTTTGCAAGCCAAATCAGAAATACAAAGATCCCGATGAGCGACGTGAAAAACAGCACGTACCCCGCCGTACGACGCGCGCGCTGCAGCGCGAGGCTGCGTGGATGGAGGTCCTGCGCGCGGCCCTTGGAAACGATGCGCGACGGATCGCGCAGGTCCGCAAGCATCTCGGCTGCGCTCGCATAGCGGTCACGCGGAGCGCGCTCGATCGCGTGAAGGATGAGCTCCTCCAGATGCGGATCGAGATCGGGCTTGAATGCGGTTGGCGGCTGCGGATCTTCCGAGGTCTTCGCGCGCATCACGTTGTAAACATTGGGCCCCGAGTGCGGCAGGTGGCCGGTCAGCATCTCGTAGAGAATCACGCCGAGCGAATAGATGTCCGTGCGAACGTCACCGCGCCGGCCGCTGACCTGTTCGGGCGCCATGTAGTCGGGCGTGCCGATGGTCGATGACAGGCCGGACCACGTCAGCCGCCGCGCGGATTCGTCGAGTGCGATTCCGAAATCCATGACCTTGGTCCGGCCTTCGGCCGTCACCAGGACGTTTTCCGGCTTCATATCGCGATGCACCACGCCTTCACCGTGCATGTACACAAGCGTCTCCGCCAACTGTCGTGCGAGATCGAGCGCCTTTTCCACCGATAGCCCGCCGGATTCGCGCATCATCGCGCGCAGCGAGGGACCCTCGACGTACTCCATCGCGATATACATGCGGCTTTTGCGCCTGGGTGTGAGGACCTTGATGATGCCGGGATGGTCGAGGCGGCGCCCGACTTCTTCTTCGCGCTGAAAGCGGCCGTAGAAGACCACGTCGCTCTCGAACTGGATGTAGGGGACTTTGATCGCGACGGTCGCGCCGTCGACTTGATCGATGGCTTTGAAGATCGACGCCATCCCGCTGCGCGCGATTACCTCGATCAATTTGTACTGATCGAGGTTTTCACCAACGCTGACCTCGCGCATATTTCAGGCCGTCTTGGGGAAAAGCCGGTCAGCGGACGTTACCATCCGGCACGCAGGCAATGGAAGGGGATGCGGGGCCAAATGCTTCATCGCCCGAACAATCCTCGCAATCGATCGCGCCATCCGCCGGTGGTCGCGGTATGCCCGGTCGGCGACGTCATTCTGAAGACAGCGCAGGTCAGATTGTCGGCGGTACCGCGCTTATTAGCCGTATCGATCAAGTTGCGGCATCCCGTATCAGGGTCAACGCCGCGCGTCAGTGATTCCAGTTCCTTGCCATCCAGGACATTGTACATCCCGTCGCTGCACAGGATCAGGCGATCGCGCTCCAGCAGCGGCATCACGATCCGATCGATCGACACGATCAACTCGTGTCCAAGGCTGCGCAGAAGCATCCCGCGCTCCGGATGATTCTTCGCGCGCGCCGCCGACATCATGCCCATCCTGACCCGGTCAGCGACCATCGTGTGATCTTTTGTGATTTGCGAGATTTGGCTATGACGAATCAGATGCAGCCGGCAATCTCCGACGTGCACCGCCGACAGCATCCCCTTCTCCACCGCGACCGCGGTCATCGTCGTCGCCATCCGGCCCAGTTCCGGCACGGTCAGCGCCTTGTCGTGAATCTCGATGTTGGCCCGCGTAATCGCGCGATGGAGCCGCTTGGCGGCGCCCCACGCCGGCGGGCTCTCGCGGTAAGCTTCAAGAGTTATGTCGATCGCCATCCGGCTCGCGACTTCACCGCCTTCGTAGCCGCCGACGCCGTCGGCAATCGCGAACACCACGCTGTCGGGACTCTCGATGAAATGCCCGCACGAGTCTTCATTGTCGGGGCGGTCCGTACCTACGTCGGACAACAGCGCCAACTCGAAAGCCTGCTCTACCGAAGGCGGAGCGGAGAGCGACGAATCCATTGGTAGTGAGCTACCCGGCTGACGCTGAGGAGTAAAGTCGGTTGAACGGCCAAGGGGCGGGCCGCGACCACTCGCGGCTCGCCCCCCCCAGGATTATTCGCCAAACCAGCGCCTGGGATCAGGCCGGCTTGGTTACGAGAATCGTCTCTTTACCCCGCTTCTTGGAATTACGGACGAAGTAAATCGCGCCGTAGATTCCCCAAATCGCGGAGATCGCGACCGCCATCAGCGGTTCCTTGACGCTGCCGAGCCCCTCCAGCGGTCCGATGATGTAGAACGCGAGGCAGGCGAAGTTCGCGACCGCGCCAAACACCGGCACCACCATGTGCTTGAATCCATGGAACTCGTCACGCTCCGAGTACGCGACGATGCACACAATGTTGGTCAGGCCGTAGAGCAGGAAGGTTCCGAAGTTTGAAGTCAGAGTGACCAGCAGCAACCCGTTGGGCAGCGCCGAGAGTGACGCGTTGGAGCTCATTCCGAGCGCGTACCACAGGTTGTGCGGGAGAGTCGCAATCGTCTTGTCATCAGGCGCCGACGCGCCCGCGAAGTAGAACAGCGCGGCGTATGCGCCGAGTATTGCCGATATCGTTGCCAGCACCCAAATCGCGCGATGCGGCGTCAGGTTCTTGCCGTGCAGCAGACCGAAGTGCTCGGGCACTTCCTCGTCACGCCCCATCGCGTAGGTCACGCGCGCGCCGGTGTTGATGCACGACAGCGTGGTGCCGATCAGCGCCAGAAAAACCGTCAGCGCTTCCATCAGCATGAACGCCGTGCCGTGTCCGCCGAGCAGCGCATTGCCGATGATCACCATCATGTCGCCGATCGGGGCCGCCGATCCCTTGGCCTCCGCAAGACTGTAGGCGCTGTTCAGGAAATAGTTGGCGGCGAAGTATTCGATCAGGTAGCAGAACAATCCCTGGATCGTGAGCGACAGCAGAACGCCGCGCGGGATGTCCTTTTTGGGGTTCTTCGCTTCCTCGCCGAGCGTCGTCACCGACTCGAAGCCGACCAGCAGCAGAATCGCGACCGTTGCCTGCAGCATCACCCAGTCAAACCGGTGCGGCAGGATGACCGAGAGTGCACTGGCGTGCGACGGGTGGTCGCCGGTTATAGCGTAAGCGCCAATTGTCGCAGCGATCGAGTTGCCGTTGGCATCGAGCGCCAGGCCCGCCGAGCCCGCGGGATGCGCGGCGCGGTAAGCGATCGCGAGCGCGGAGAAGAACAGCAGCGCGACGATCTGGATTCCGTTGATCCCGATATTGACGAAGGTGGAACCGTTGACTCCCTGGAAAGCGATCCAAGCCACGGCGTAAGCGAAAATTATCGCAACTACCGCCATGAATACCGGACCGGGAATTCCCGCATTCATCGTGCTCGGCGCGACCGTGCCGACGATGTACCCGATCATGATGCCCATCGTGGCGACCATGACGCCTGGGTACATCCAATAGTAAAGATGCGACGACCATCCGATCACGAACTTGGCCACGCGCGCAAACTTGTACGCGTGGGTTTTGCTCAGGAAGGCCTGCTCCGCAAACAGGTACGAACTGCCCGCGCCCGGATAGAGCTTGGCGAGCTCTGAGTACGAAATTGCGGTCGCGTAAGCCAGCATCAGCGCGACGAAAATACCGGCCCACATCGCCATCCCCGACGGAAACGCGTAACCCGCCTGCTGGACGAATGTAATCCACAGGAAGGCTCCCGGGGCGATGAGCGCCATCGCGTTGACCGTGACTCCGGTCAAGCCCAGCGTCGGCAGCATCTTTTTCTGTTCTTCAGCCATCTTGCCTCCTTCGATTCACACGGCGGGGTGGTTGTCCGCCGCATGCACACGCGTCACTCCCGTTACGGGCGGGAGTATGAAGGAAGCTCAGAGCAGGAAAAGTGCCACTTCAAAATCGAGTGAGTATTGATGAAAAATGCAATGTGCCTGCTCAAACGACAGGCATCCGCCTATCAGGCAGTCATCAGCAGCCCGCTGCGGCAATCAACCGTTAACGCATCGATATTGACGCGCCGCGGAAAAAATGACTCTGCTATGCTGCGCTGCAGTTCAGTCTATACTTGACCATCTATCCGCTGGAGGAATCTATGCCGCGTCCGAGCGTCCGCCGCCACTGCTCACGAACGTTGACTGCCGCGAGTCCGTCGCCGGCGAGCGCGCGCCGCGCTGCCCTTGCAGCGCTGACGATTCTGCTCGCATGCTTGACGTCCTCCTGCAATTCGGAGTCGTTCCAACAATCTGCGGGGCCATCGATGCCGACGCCTCCGCCCGCTCCCGTGCAGCCGCCCCCGCCACCGATGAACGTGGCGAGGTTGCTGAACGGAAACTGGATGGCCACCTATCCGGGCGGCCCGCTTCGAGTGGTTATCGGTCTGGACCCGATGTTACGCGGCCGCAATTACGTCGCGACCCTGGTTGACGGCAACAAAAATATCCCGCCGGGCAATGTCGTGTGGCGCGGTACTCTCGATCATCACGTGCCGGGCATCGTGATTGCCGATCAGATATGCGCCGAGCATGGATTCCAGC